>Ga0207901_1000006_pt1 | contig 316217 bp, 288 predicted proteins | sample LinPmetageLP46_FD_184057 | JGI IMG/M metagenome (GOLD analysis project Ga0207901, IMG submission 184057) | Marine viral communities from the Pacific Ocean - LP-46 (SPAdes) | ecosystem: Environmental > Aquatic > Marine > Oceanic | place: Pacific Ocean | collected 2011-06-12
TTGGGTCAGTTGTCGGTATCCCATGGTTCTCTTCACTTTGGTAGGTAAAGCGAATGAGGGTACCGGCAACGGCCCTCCTACCTCTACCTGCTGATCCAAAGTGCTGCACTTATTCTATGAATCCAAGATACGCCTGCCGAAACAGAGGCACAATCTGCTGCCTGTTCTCCTTCCTACCAGAATAACTACGGTTGCACCCGTACCCGGTATACTCAAGACGGTACCAGCGGTGCCCGGTCACTGGTTGAAACTGTGTACTTCGATGGGCCGTTATCCACGCCGAATTCGCAAGATACCAATACCGGCCATTACTGGGCTGGTGGCGAGCAAGGCAGTAATGGCAAGTGGGCGGTGCGTGTAGGGCCAAGCTATCCGGATATTATCTGGAGCTTTTTCGAAGCACACCCACGCAATGGCCTTCCTCCCAAGGAGTTTCCTGTCATCGAACTGGCTGGAGATAACCCCATGTCAGTGGAGTTGAATACTTCATTTGTTGATCCGGGCGCGACAGCAGAAGATGCTGAAGACGGGGCAATAGCGGTTACGGCGGACTGCAGTTCAGTCGATACCTCTATAGAAGGCACCTATTCTTGCGAGTATACCGCAACGGACAGTGACACCAATGAGACCACTGCCGTGCGCCAGGTTGTTGTGATTGACCCAACGAGCCCTACCGAAACCTGTGATCAGCTGACGGCATCACCCAGTGCTCACATAACCGCAGGCCGCGCATACGCAGGTGGCAATTACGGCCTTCGTGCGCTTGCAAGCGGTGACGACTCAGATATCGGGGGCTCGTTCGATAGCTGGAGCAGCGTCCTCCTTTATGAGGGTGATACAGGCCAATGGTTCGCCAGTGAGCCCGCGGCATGTAAGGGTGAACAGGGCGGTGAGCCTGTAACCTGTAAAGACTGGAATGCCAGCATCCTGAGCCACAGCGTGGCTGGCCGGGCCTATTACGGCGGTGGTTATTACACCACTGGAGGTGATGATTACCTGGGAGCTATCCCGGGGACTCAAGCATGGGTCAAGGAAACCTCGGAAGGGGTTTTTGAGAAAGGCCAATGCGAGTGAAAGATGTGGTGGGAGTAGTTTGATTTCTGCCCCCTGACACATTTCAGGTTTAACAAAACGGCGCTTCATTCAGTCTTGGTGAAGCGCTCTAAAACAGCCCCATTTGGGGCTGTTTTTCATTGAAATGCAGCGCTTTAACTCCCTCCAAGCGTTCGCTTAAAAGCCCAGTCCAGATTTCAGTGAGGGAGAGTGCATCGCCAATATTTGGCATATGCAGGAAAAAGTACGGGTGACGTTTTTCCTCAACCCAGGTAGCGACTCGCTCAACCCAGGGCTCGAGATAGCGGCGGTTGGCTTCCAGATCTGGGTGCCCGATGTAGCGGATTACCGGAGCTGCATCGCCGGGAAGCAAGTGCACTGGCACTTGAGGCTTCTTGCGCTGGGCTTCAAGGGTAATGTCGTTATCCGGGGTAGCGGAGAATAAGGCTCTGGTGTCCATGCATACGCGTGCGATGTTGCGCTCCCGGAGGCCACGGTTCAGGCTTCTTTCGGCTTCCCCCTTGCTAAAAAAAGCGCTGTGCCGGACTTCGACAGTACATGTCAGAGGTGCCGGCAAGGCATCAATAAAGCGCCAGAGGTTATTCAGGTGCTGAGGCCCGAACGCGGCGGACAGTTGCAGGAGGAATGGGCCAAATAGGTCCTCCAGTGGTGTAACAACCTCCAGAAAGTCCCGGACACTCGCGTCTACGCCAGATAGCAATCGGTCGTGAGTGACAGTGCGGGGAAACTTGAGCAGGAAGCGAAAATCGTCTGGCACCTGTGAGCGCCATTGCAGGCACTGTTCCTGGCTGGGCGTTGCGTAAAAGGTTGTGTTGCCTTCAACACAGTTAAACACTTTGCTATAGCGCTCCAGCGGGCTTGGGCCTGGTGGCAGCATGTTGTTCCATGCAGGGTGTTGCCATTGCGGGCAGCCAAGAAAGTAGGGGTGTGCCATGGGTTAGCGCTTCCTTCCGGTTCAGGTACTTTTTTTGCTGGCGCCCGGTTGTGTCGCCTTGGTCGTAGATCATGCATTATACCTGAGTGTAGCTACTCAGTATCCGGGGTGTTTTTAGGGGAATTTTGATGGAGCATGTTCTCGACTCGATTGCTCGTGATGGGGTTTTTGTATTGCGGCTGTTGGCCGCAATGCTGCTTGGTGGTTTGGTTGGCATGGAACGCCAGTCACGAGGTAGGGAGGCCGGCTTGCGAACCAATATATTGGTTTGCCTGGGTTCGGCTGCGGTCATTGTCGCCTTCCAAAAGCTATCTTCCGGGCTCAGTGTTGATGCGGACTCCATCATCAGGATGGATCCGGCTCGCGCGGCTGCGGGTGTTATTACCGGGATTGGTTTCCTTGGCGCCGGTACGATCGTAAAGAGCCACGACTTTGTGCGCGGGCTTACGACAGCAGCCTCCATCTGGGCGGTTGCTGCTATCGGCGTGACTGTCGGGCTTGGCGAATATGTGATTGCGACCGCGGTGACTCTTTTGGTGCTTGTTGCGCTTTACGTTCTGCACCAGCTTCCTGTGAGAGGGGACCGGTATGCCTCACTGGAACTGAAGTGGACGGGTGATTTTGATCTGCTAGCTGAAGTCACTGCCCAACTTGAAAAGCAAGGAGCGAAGATCAAGAACCGGAGCGTGATTCGCCAGCCAAAAGCGGAAAACTGCCAAGCTACGCTGGTGCTGCGCTTAGGAAAAAACGAAAATGACATGGAGATATTCGGGCGATTGCAGGCGGATGTGCGGTTTGATGAGGTGGGGTGGAGTTAATCTGTTTCACAACTTCTCGTATCGGGCGCTGTGACGGTAGCGCCCGCTCAGTATTGCCACCAGTTGGCTCATGGCCCGAAACAGCGCCATCAACAGTGGAGCCAGCAACCATAACAGCCAACTGCCGATGTAAAGGGCCGGAATAAGCAGTAGCAACCAACCGACAAACTGAACCGCGGCCACAGGGTAGCCAAGTACCTCCGCCACTCCCGCGAACAGGTCATTAATCAGGCTGGGGTGGGTGATAACGAGATAGCCGGCGCCGATAACCAAGGGCCACTTGGCGTAACGGGCGCTGCGCAGAGCCATTTTCCCGCTGCGGGTAACCCTTGAGGCCAGAGCAGCAGAGCGAGTGCCCCGGCTTGCACCTTTGGTGGTTGCTGCCGTAGCACGCCCAACGCGGAGCACTTTCACCGCACTGGCAAAAATCAGCACGTCTACCGATGCCCAGCCAACGTCGCCGGCGGTGATCTCATTTCCGGAGCGGTAGTTTCGTTCCAGATTACGGATGCCACTGGCGAAAAACTGATTCAGTCCTTCCAGTACACGCTCTGTGCCGATCCATTGAGTTGCACCCTGGCTATCGACAATAAACTGACCCAGGAAATCGTGGCCTTCACTTTGAATGAAATTGACGGCAAACCATCCTCGCTCTTCCGGTGAGAGGTCTTTGCGCTCGTTGGATGGTTGATTATCCGATTTCGATGCCTCCGGAGCGCTGGTGAAGAAACGCTTGGCGGCTTGAAATTGACGAGATGCCCTATTCATCCATTCAATGGTGCTGATGGGCTGGCTAACAAAGTGCTGAATGGGTGGCAGAATGTCTTCGCCATAGAGTTTGAGAATATCCCGAAACTCCGGCTCTGCAGCGTAAAGCGGAAACAGGTTTCGCGCCATATCGGGATAACGTATGAACGCAGCCTGAGCCTTCAAAAGCAGAAGGGGGTCATCGGACATATCAAGCAGTATGGCTTGAATCTCAACGGGCTCCTGTTCAATGCCCGGAAAATCACCGAGCACATCGCGGGCGTGAATGTTAATCAGCTTCTGCTCAATGGGAACCGGCTGGGCTATAGTGCTGAAAACAGCCGCCATCAGCAGGGCCATTGCACAAATCAGGAGTAGTTTTTTCAAAGGGTCTCCCGTGCAGTTCGATTGTTCATGCCGATCAGTCTAGCGCGAATTGGGTGAGTTGGTGACGATTTGCGGGTATAATTTCGCACGCAGTTTGATCGCCCCAAGGCAGGGGCGTTATAGCCAAAACCTCAACGCTTAAAAAGGAAGATATCGTTGAAGACTATGAATATCATCAAGTACGTTTTTGCAATTATCGGTGCCTGCATGCTGGCCGGTGCGTTTGCTTTATATAACCACACAGCTTCATTTCTTGATCGTTCTGTTACCGCACAAGGCATAGTGGTTGAGTTGATCCGTTCTCGCTCCAGTGACTCTGTAAGCTATTACCCTGTCGTTCAATTCGCGGCTGCCGGTGGCCGCGAAATCGAGTTCCAAGCCCGCACGGGCTCTAATCCGCCCTCGTATAGCCAAGGTGAGCAGGTAACGGTGCTTTATGATCCATCGAGCCCAGAAGCTGCAAAGATCAACGGTTTTTTCTCACTATGGGGTGCTGCGTTAATTGTCGGTGGGATTGGTTCGGTATTTGGATTAGTGGGCGGCGGAATGTTGGCGTACGGTGCGGTGAAGAACCGTACAAACGCCCATCTTCAGAAAAATGGCGTAGAAATTCATGCGTCAGTGCAACGGGTAGAGCAAAATACGGGCCTAACCGTAAATGGCCGCAGCCCTTTCAGAATCGTATGCCAGTGGCAGCATCCGCAAACTCGCGAACTCCATGTTTTTCGTAGTGAAAACTTATGGTATGACCCGACCGATCACGTCAACCAGGAGAAAATTCCGGTGTTGGTGGATGAGGGGAACTTGAAGAAGTATTGGGTTGATACTTCGTTCTTGCCCAAGTTGGCGGGTTGACTGGGTAGGTTGGATGCCTTGCTGGTGTTGGCAGGGCATCCTTTGGAACAATGAAGTATATTGCAGCAGTGCACTCAGGAGTTTTGAACTCCTGAGTAAAGACCGATGACTAGTTAATGCAGGACCGTTAGGCGCCAGTATCGAACCAATCTCGTTGCAAACGGCCATTTTTCAGCCGGTACAGCGATAGTCCATAGCGAAGATCCTGGCCGTTAGCATCCTTTACGATTCCCGAGTCTTTCCCCAAGGAAAATAGAAACGCATCAAGCAGCATCAGAGCGTTATCAATAAACCACCATACTCCCAGACCACCCAGCGTAAGTGCTTTCACAATGCCACTTTTCCACTTGCCGAGGTAAAATCGGTCAGCGCCAAAAATGCCGAGAAACCCACCAAGAATTAGGGCTAGCAGGCGATTCTTTTGTTGTGGTATTTGCTCCATGTGTCTCATATTTCTTCCTTGTGGTTTGCTTGATTTCTTTTGTGGTGGACCTGTTTGGGGTATGTGTTCCGGATTAAAACGAATCAGTTCACCGGTTCGGGGCTGTTGACGACGCAGCGGAAGCCATTGCCCGAGCTTTCTATATGCGCACCTGCTCTGGCAAATACGGTTCCGCCTCCGCCCATGTGATCTCCACGGCCAGCCCAGTCTCTAACGGTTTTTTGGGGTTTGTCTGGATTTATCGGCTTTGCCGGGCCACTGGGGTTATTGCCAGGTGCGTGCTCGTAGAAGTCTTCCTGAAACCAGTCTCGCGTCCACTCCGCCACGTTCCCTGTCATGTCGTAGAGGCCGATAGGGTTGGGGGGATAACTGCCTACTGGGCGGCGCTCGAACTTAACCGATGATTGCATCAGGGTATTGCCCGACGGCGGAATTGATGGGTCCACATATTCTTTTGGGCGCCGCAGGTAGGGATCTTTTTCAATAGTGCCTGAGTCAGTTGCGTAAGGAATATTCGTCCCTCGGCTACGGGCCGCATATTCCCACTGTGCTTCAGTAGGTAGTGCAAACGGTAGTCCGGTTTGCTCTGCCAGCCAGGCACAGTAACCTTCTGCCTCTCCATAATTGGGCACTCGAGCGGGCTTGCGATAGTAGTTGGGTGATAACGGGTCGTCCGTTGCTTTTACATACTTTTTATAGATGAAGTCGTCTGCGTACAGAAGAGTGCGGTCAAGAGCTTCGTAATAGACTTTCATTTCTCCCCACGTTGTTTCGTAACGAGAAATGGAGTAGCTGTCGACGCTCACTTCCGCAGTAGGGCGGCTAAAATCGGTGAGCGTCACATACGGTGAACCATTTGGGCGACCCACATCTCCCAGTATAAATGTACCGCCTTTGATAAACACCTGATTTGCAATGGCTTGTGCAGCTGTTTGCTGCGCAGCCTCAGACTCAACTTTATCGTTTAATAGTCCGCCACATCCTGCAGTCAGGACAGGCACTGTAAACAACCACACGGCACTAATTCGGGCAATTTTTAACATCAATACACTCCGTATTAAGCGATTCCACAGGTCTTGCAGACTCTAAAAGGGTCAAGTTTCACCGGACTGCCGGATATCGCAACTACGTTTCCCAATTGGTGTATAAACAGCCGTTGATCCACTTTGCGTTTGCCAATAAACTCGAACAAACGGTCAAAGTTTTCCTGAAATTCTGCGGGCCTTGAGGTGCCTTGAGGGTTCATCCGAACAACAGTTTCCTCAAAATCACGCCAACTCTGAAATGTCCGGAGTATCTGATTTACGGCTTGTACTTTTATATCGCCACTGCTCCAAATACCCGGTGTTAGCCACCAATCGTAGAGAATGTTATCCAGCACTGTGCCTTTAACTTCAGGCGGTGAATGCAGGAGTACGGCGTTTTCCTGCAGCTTAAGATCCTCAATCACATTATGAGCCAGTTCTGTCCCTTGCTGCTCGCGCTGGCGACCAACAAAGAAACTATCGACGTAATCGACGAGACTGTCTATTGATCCGCCTGTAAACTCTTGAGCAGCAGCAATGCTTGAGATGCCTTTGCTCAAGGCGAATAAACTAAGGCGCTGGTACCATACAAAGGTATCCGAATCCCCATCAAACAGCTCCAGATACCTGAAATCCACATCCAGCAGAGCGTTATACACAAAGTGCAGCATCTTGATGATGTTGTTGGACTCTATTTCCAGTAGAAAACTGCCTGATGGACCAACCCCCAGAACCAGACCGGCATGACAGTTAAAATAAAACTTGCCTGTCTGATCACTGAACATAAGTCGAACCTCAAACTCCGCAGCTGCCCCTGCCGCAACCTCCACTTTCTCCCCGATCTTGCACAAAGTGTCCCATTCTTTCTCAGAGGTTAGAACATCCTTCCATCGCAGATCGCCAGCCACTTCGCAGCCGGCGCGAACACCAGCAAAAACACTACCTTCTATATTGGCACCTTGTCCTTTTTTACGAGCTGCTATGCCTTTAACTTTTGGGAGACCTTCGCTGCTATCCACGTGGACGTTCGCAGCTAATACGGCAGATGCACCAGCAAAACCTGAAGCCGTAATGGCCAGTTTTGCCTGAAAGTGCCCAAGGGATGCATATTTGCGTTCGCCATCCCAGCCACCGACTCGGTAGTAGATGCGGATTGCACTCTTGTTGCTTGCGGGAAATGACTGCTCAATGGTCGCTTTACCCTCCGCAAGTACATACTGTGCGTCCGCCTTTGCTTGGATATGAACCTTTCCTTTTTTTGGATTGTATTCGGCAAACCCGCTAGCTCCTGCCGCAAAACGCATAAACTGAGCTTCTGCAGAGGCATCAAAACCGGTCTCAGCAACTTTTTGCTTTCGGTTTTTGCCCCAGACCGACCACTCAGCCTCTTCATAAAACTGATTAAGCGCCTGCATCATCACGCCGTCGGGATCTGGACTTCCCAGCTCGAACTTTACTTGTACTTTGAGTTCACTCTCTATCGCTTCGGCCAGCTTTTTGCCGTTAATACCGTCTGACGTTAACCAACCTTTGCTGCGTGCTTTATCCCGGGATGCAATGCTATAGCGCCGTAAGTGGTTCTTCATTTTATCGGAGCGCACGTAGCTACGATGTTTTTTGCCAGAAAGCCGTTTGATCTCGGTTAATTTGGGGATGGTTTGCATGTCATTTGATATGGCACCTTTAGATATTAGATCATCAATCAGCGCTTGTTTGCGTTCCTGAACTTCAGACTTCAGGCTTCCTTCAGCTTCTTTCGGCCTGTCTTCTGAGTCAGGTTCGCCGCCAGACAAGTTTTTGAGATCTTTATAGAACGCCTCGATGGGGCCACAAATAGCATTTTCTTCTCTGGCCAGCTCCTCAGCTTCTGCCTTTGTGAGGAAGACGATTTCATTGCTGCCAGTTTCGTGAACAATCTCTACAATTTGATCTTCACAGGATGCCTTGCAAATAATCTCGCCAGGTTCGGTTGAGGAGGTGATTACCTCATTGGCGGCAGGTATAACAAGGATTTGCCCTGGATAAATTAGGCTAGGGTTTTCTATGGTTGGATTCAGACGAAGCAGGCGCGTAACCGTTGCGCCGTGTCGTTCTGCAATGGCACCAAGGGTATCTCCAGATACTATTTCATAGTTCGCCGGCATCAGGCACCTCCTGGCGCTTGCGCCATCAGGTTATCGAGTTCTGCCAGTCGCTCATCCGCTGGCTTTTCTTTATCGGACAGAATCGACTGTGCACCGGGCTGGTTAATTGCTTTTGGGTGATACGCTGCTATTTCCGTATAGCTGGCTAGCTCTGCCTCTGTGCGAAACCCATAGCGCCGTCCTCGCTCAACCAGTGTCCGCATCAGGCTCTCGTTCTCCGGAGTGAGCAGCAGACCGGAATTATTGACTAGAGCGCTGATAAACTTTGCTTCTTTGTGTGCGCTGATCGTTTGGATATGCTCTTCCGTCAGCTGAAACCAACCTTCTTCTCTGGCTTCATGATCCTGTGCTTGTTCCAAGCTGTGTATCGCTGTTGATTTCCAGCCTGTTCCAGAGTCAAAGTAATGCCATTTGAGTACAGGGCCGCTGAACTGAACGCGCTCGTTCGGATTAAAAGCGGAAAGCAGGCCATGGACCTGGGTTGGAGAATGGAACCTGAGATAGGCGAATGTTTGGTCGGGTAGTTTTACACTGATCAAGCTTCTAAAATGACCTGCAAGGGTCTGAATATCTGCATTACTTTCGATCACAACCGCCGCTGAGCGCCAGATAGGCTCGGCCGTCCACAGCCGGCTCGTTTCAGATGGCTTAACAATGCAAGGGCTCACTTCCAGAGCTGATTTGTGAGGCGTGCGCCGATAGATCTGATCGAATTCCGGACTGTCGTCGTGGCTATATATCAGCTTTGGTGCGTCCAGTTGAGCGCCATCTATCAGTAGGTAGACGTTGTGTCCGGCGAGCACTGAGGTTTCCTTCAGGTTCTCTATCATTATCCAGCCTCACAAGAACATGGGCTGAAGTCGCAACGTCCATCTGGTTGTTTGCCGCATTGTTTGCTTAACAAGGCATCATTCCGTGCAGCTTCACGCAGTTTAAAGATAGGGCTGGGCTGAGGCGTGGCCGCTGGCCGGGTTTCGGTTACCGCCAAGGCATCGGCATTGCCGGAAACAGTTTCGTTGGCGGCAACTACGCTTGGGGCTTGTGGTGTTTGTGCAGAGACTGCACTCCCACTCCCTGGTCCCCCACCAGAATTCATCCGCACCAGCGGCCCGGAAATAGTCACCCCACTAGGATCCACCTTCACAAAACTCCCACCGGCTTTGAGCGTCACTTCTGCTCCAGCCTCGATAACAATCTTCAATCCGGCTTTGTGGTGGATTTCATTCCCCGCTTCCACGAGCTGGGATTTGCCGAGTTTGCTGTGGTGGCTGCCGTCAACGGTGAGGCTGTAGTCTCCACCTACCTTTTCCCTGTGTTCGCCGTCTACCGTTGAGTGGTCGTTGGCTTTTACCTTGCTGAAGCGGTCGTTTTCCACGGTCAGGTGGCTGTCGTTCTTGATCACTTCGGTGCGGTTGTTTTCGGTGAGCAGATCCAGGTCTTTTTGAGCGTGAATGTAGATTTGCTCTTTGGCCGCCTCGTCTTCGAAACGTAGCTCGTTGCTGCCTTCACCCTTGTGGGTCTGGGTTTTCAGGATGGTGCGGGTTTTGTGCTCCGGTAGCGGGTAGGGCGGTGTATTGGTGGCGTGGTGTGTTCTTCCGGTGATGATGGGCTGGTCTGGGTCGCCATCAAGGAAGGAGACAATCACTTCGTGGCCGATTCTGGGCAGTGCCATGAAACCATACTGGCCGCCCGCCCAGCCCTGGCTTACTCGTAGCCATGCGCTACTGTGCTCGTTATTTTCAGTGCTCTCTACCCCATTTGGCCGCTGGCGCCTATCCCAGGGGAAACGCACTTTTCCCCGGCCGTATGCATCGCAGTGGATTTCTTCGCTTTCGAGGCGGGTAACTATGGGGCATCGCTTTTAACTATTGCCGGTCTGCCGCATTTCCAGCTTTGGCCACGACCTGCTAAAATTGCGGGCAAAACACGGACTGTTTTAGTCAAAGGCTTCTCACAACTGGCGTTGGTCGCTTCGATTAAGAGGCAGTTCTGATTCGCTTTCCAATGGACTGGACGGACAATGCTTATTTCCCATACTCGAAATTCCCTGCTACTTACTCTGTCCCTGACGATTCTGTCTGGCTGTGATGCCATCAACGACTGGTACGCGATAGAGATCGTTCAGCGCAACATGGACAACATGGTTTTTGTTGAAGGCGGCGAGTTCCTGATGGGCAATCCAGGGGGCTGGGCGATGGGGGCCGATACCATCCCGGCACATGAAGTGGTGTTGGACGATTTTTATATCCAGAAATACGAGGTAACCCAGGGCGATTTTGACGTATTTGTGAAGGCCTCTGGGCATGAGATTAAAGCACGCTTCTATGAGGACAAAAAAAACGAGTCTCCCGAACGCTTTGCGAGCGAACTCCCCGCGCCTGTATCCTGGCATGATGCCAAGGCATTCTGTCTTTGGTTAGGGGAGAGGTCTGGTCATACCTTGGACTTGCCCACCGAGGCACAATGGGAGTATGCCGCTCGCTCAGGTGGTGAACAAATTCGTCATGCTACCGATAATGGGAAAATAGAACCGGGCCGTAATATAAGTAGCGCCAACGACCCAGCTCTAGCTTTATATGGTAACGATCAGGATATTCCTGAAGCCCCAGGCTCATATACCCCCAACTCCGTGGGGTTATATGACATGTCTGGCAATGTTGCCGAGTGGGTCAGTGATTACTACGCCCAGGACTATTATCGAAAGTCAGAACGATTTAACCCCCAAGGCCCGAAATCAGGTAAAACTGTTACAGTCGGTCCCAATCTCAAAGAACCTGAAAGAATCATGCGAGGTGGGGACTATAAAGGACCCATCATTAACAGCTCCACAGTCTCTAGGAGAGTTGTACCTGAGTCCAGTATGCCTCTGACTGGCGGATTCCGTTGCGCAAGAAACTAATTTCCAGATCCATTATTGGTTATGAGTATAGCTCAACAAGCCATCGCTCCGTTGCTTTAGCTTTGGTTGAGCGATACAAAAACTTCAGAATTAAATTAACGTAGTTGTTCTTTAAGTTAACCACATCACCCTTGGCGTCACCTTCCTGTCCCATGCGTCGTAGAACTTCCATGAACTCTCGGTGAGATTGAATAGTGCTCAGTACAGCAAGGGCGGCAGAGGCAAATTGCTCGAAGTCTGTTATGCTCTGGCGCAACGCCTGTGAAGTATTGCCAGAAAGCAAATGGAGTATTTCAGCCTTAGCCTCCGGAGTGTAATTAATTACGTTGCGGTTTGTTGCAATTCGATTCGCAGAGTCGACAGCCTCCACATAATTTCCTTGGGTTGCATTCCAATAGCTATGAAGCCTATCGAGCGGCCAGGTTGCGAGATTAATCAACTCATCGCTGCTAACCGCCTGAACGCGCAGTAGCAGGGAGAGCATCGTGAATGCTTCGCTTTCCAGCCACTCCAGAAACCGGAAATTTGATTGTTCCAGAGACCAGCGCACAAAAGTAACAAGTTCCACGATCTGTGGGCCGTTCAGTTCCGCTGCAACACCACCGCCGCCACCGGGGCCGAGAACCAAGTGGCCTTTTAGCGTCATGTAGAGCCGCCGGTTCTCCGAAAGCCCAATTTTGAACTCAAACCCTGCACCAATACCCGCCGAAAGCGCAATTTCCGGCTTCACATCCAGCAAGGATTTAAACGCTTTATCTGCCCCCTCTTGTTGCTCCTGCTCTTCTTTTGAAACAGATTCTTCTTGCCTTGTAACCTGCGCCTCCCGAACCTCCGCATAAGCCGCTTTCCACTTCACACTGAACATTGCTTCATTCTTCAGAGTCGCGCCTGCAAACACCTCCCCATTAGATTCTCCGGTAATTCCAACATTCTGTGGAGCAGAAGATACCTTCACGTTAGCAGCCAGGGAGGCACATGCTCCGGCGAAGCCTTGGATGGAGTATTCCGCGTCAGTGCGCAAGTGTCCGCAATGCAGTTTCACCAAATCACCTTTTTGATCCTGGTACGCCAGTACCAAGGGCGTGCCATCGACATTGGGCACCTGCGACTTAAGGGAGGCCTTACCTTCCAGCAGACTGTAAGCACTTTCTACTTCACCCCCAATGAAGGTTTCTTGTCTAACCGGGTTGTACGATGCGGCGAGCCCAGCTTGGGCTGCAAAGCGAAACATTTGAGCTTCTGTAGCGGCTGAAAAACGCCCATCTTCTGAGGATAGCTCTTTTTTAAACAGCTCAATGTTCAGTTGGTTGAAAAAATTATCGTCTTGGCTGCCCCATTTTGCCAGGGTAAGCTTTAGTTCCCGGCTTGTTTGCAAAGAATCACGTGCCTGAGCCCCGGCTTCCCGGAAACGACTTGAGGACATGGCTTTTTTCACGTCCGCCATAGTCATTGGGCGCCAGCCCTGGCGGAATCGCAGCAGTGCCTCTTGGTGGATATAGCGGTACCCGGATTCGCTTGTACGCTTGATTTCCACTACATTCCATGCTGATGTGTTGCCGACGTTTGGGCTGGCAAACAGGTTGTTGTTAGAAGGCGGGCTGTTTTTAACCAAACGGCTCAGGGCCGCCTCCTGTTCTATTAGCAGGCGCTTTTTTTCATCTTGGAGTTTGTCGTAATGCTCCACCTCACTGGTATCAATCAGGTTCCACAGAGAGGGTGTCGGGTCACTGCTGACGACGTAACGAGCCGTTTCGCGCCACCAGGAGGGGCTGGGGGCTGCTTCGATTTCCTCTAATCGTTGCTGGCGTTGTACCAAGGCATCCATATCCGAATTAGCAATAAATTCTGGCCAAACGGTCCTCTCCCTAAGTATCGCCGACTCGTTGGCCAGCTGCGCTATGGTCACAGAACCGCGTAAGCCCGACGCCTGAGCAGCACGATAAGTGATTTCCGCCTCCAACGCAGCACGGAGAAATTCCAGTCGCTCATCTAGTAATTCGTAGTTCTTTCGTTTTGATTTAACCTTGCTCCTGTGAGCATCCAGTACAGTGTCGATGTCTGGTAGCGTCCGTTCCAATTCATTTGCTAACGATCTGAAGATTCGGATAGTGAGCATATCTTTGGGTTCGTTGGTTGGCTGTCGGTGCAGGGGAGCCAAAACCTCCCGACGGATTTGAGCTAGTTCGTTCCGGATGCGCTCCCGTCGGCGTTCCTGACGTTTTAAACGCTGCTCTGCCTGCTGCCAGCGAGCCCGGTACTCTTTCATTAATTCCTGGGCCGTGGTGCTCGATGCTATAGGAGGCAGGGCATCGAGATCTTTCAACGCGTGCCAGGCTTTGGCCCTGGCTTCTGGGATCCGGTCCTTTGATCCGCTTTCAGCCTGTTTCAGGCTTTTCAGAGGTAACTGCAGTTTTTCAATCGCGCTGCTCAGCTCATCGCACTGCCGTTTGGTCAGTGCATGTACCGCACCCGTCTCACCGGTAACATGAACCAATTCGACAAATTCCAGCTGACACTCGCTGCAAGAGGCGTCAGTAGAGCTGGCATCACTGGCGGACTTAGGGAATGGGAGGTTGATTTCATTAGTTTGAACTTCATTCTGTCGGGACATTGTCAGTCCTCCTTATACCTTCCATGATGGAGAGCTGTTCACTGGCGGGCAGGTTTTCCTGGCTAAGCACATCACGGAATCGGATTGAGGTCGGGAAAGCATTGCCATGACAAAAAGCTAGCCGTAACCAGCGTTCTTGGTCCGACACCTTCGAATATCCATGCTTACTTGCTTCCAGCAGGTGCGCTAGTACCCAAACGGTCGGGGCTTCATGTTCTGTTAACTGATCTTTATAATGGTCCGCCAAGAGTTGGGATTCGGCAGCCATGCGGTAAATGGGAACTTGCCTAAGTTGTTCGCCACTTATAAGAAACATGTCAGGGTCTGGAGTTACTGCTTTGTTCTCCGTCGAAAGCCGTGAACGCCAAGCCAGGCCGTCGTACCAAGACCATCGTTCACCTGTTAGCACCAGCCTTTCCCGCTGAGAACTTTCCATTACGCACAGAAGTGCCGCCAACATCCGGGGTTCGTAAAACCTGAGCAGTCGCTCTTGAGGTGATTCCAGGCTGAATAACCATTGCCGACTTCGTTGGAGAAAATCTGCAGCCCCCAGGGTAGACTGTATCAATATCCCCAGAGGTTGGTTCTCCATTCTGTTAACAAGTTGTTCCACAAAGGCCGCGTTGTTGCGTAGGTCAACCAAGATGGGCCCCTTGAACCAGCTTGCCTGCCAATTAGTGCCCTCGAAGAGGCTCCGCCACTCGATTGGATTACGCTGCATACCTTCATAAAGAAACTTCAAGAAGTCATGGTCCACTGCCAGGTCAACAATGGCATAATCAAAGGACTTCGGGCGGTCTCCCTTGGGAGCAGTATGGTCAAGCGTGGTTATGTAGTAGGCAGCGTCCATTGTCGTCATACTCGCAGTTGGAAACAGATAAGTTGCCAGCAACAGCAGCTTCATCCAGCAGGCTGAGCTTGGATGCGTTGATTCTAGCCTCTGGTCTCAGCGATGCTTGTGCGATAGCTGGGGAGTCACCGTCAGGCTGTCTATGCTCAGGAATTAAAGCGGTCATGTCGGGTATCTGGGCAGCCATCGAACTTCCACTCCCCGGCCCACCCCCAGAATTCATCCTTACCAACGGCCCGGAAATAGTCACCCCACTAGGGTCCACCTTCACAAAACTCCCACCGGCTTTGAGCGTAACCTCTGCCCCAGCCTCAATGACAATCTTCAACCCGGCTTTGTGGTGGATTTCATTCCCCGCTTCCACGAGCTGGGATTTGCCGAGTTTGCTGTGGTGGCTGCCGTCAACGGTGAGGCTGTAGTCTCCACCTACCTTTTCCCGGTGTTCGCCGTCTACCGTTGAGTGGTCGTTGGCTTTTACCTTGCTGAAGCGGTCGTTTTCCACGGTCAGGTGGCTGTCGTTCTTGATCACTTCGGTGCGGTTGTTTTCGGTGAGCAGATCCAGGTCTTTTTGAGCGTGAATGTAGATTTGCTCTTTGGCCGCCTCGTCCTCAAAGCGCAGTTCGTTGCTGCCTTCACCCTTGTGGGTCTGGGTTTTCAGGGTGGTGCGGGTTTTGTGCTCCGGCAGCGAGTAGGGCGGTGTATTGGTGGCGTGGTGTGTTCTTCCGGTGATGATGGGCTGGTCCGGGTCGCCATCCAGGAAGGAGACAATCACTTCGTGGCCGATTCTGGGCAGTGCCATGAAACCGTATTGCCCACCGGCCCAGCCCTGGCTTACGCGCAGCCAGGCGCTGCTGTGTTCATTGTTCTCAGAGTACCGATCCCAGGGGAAGCGAACTTTTACCCGGCCGTATTCATCGCAGTGGATTTCTTCACCTTCCGGGCCGGTAATTATGGCTATCTGTGGACCGTCCATCAGCGGCCGGTGGTCACACAATGGCCGCCAGGTTTTGTTGGCTGGTACAGCGCTGAACAGGTTGTGATAGGTGGTGGGCTCAGAGCCGCCTTCTTCTGCCAGTGCCTGGGGTTGTTCGCCCACATGGGTAATGGCAGTTAACAGCCAGTCGCGGTTTAGCCTGGCGCTGTCGTGGTTGGTGAGCTCCACTTTTGCGCCGCAAGTGAAATCCGGGCGATTGCTTTCGCCGTTTGCGGTGCTGGCATCGTTTCTGAGGGCATCTAACCGAGCTTCGGTAAACGGTTGGCCGCTGGCGTCGGCTTTGAATCGGCCTGGATAGTCGAAGTGCTGGTAATCCTGCCGCTGATTGGCACTGGCAGCACTGTGTTCGTGCATCAGGGCGTAGGCGGGGTTTTTGAAGGTGTAATCCTTGGTGGCTACGGAGGCTGCACGCACCCGTTCTTCGTAGCGGAGGCGAAACACCGCAGGTTGTTTGGTGCTTCCACCGGCTTTGCCGTTGTATTCGGCGGCCTCTAACCTTGGGGCATCACCGTGGTGGTCGGCAAGGATCAATCCGGGCTGCTCGTCCCCATCTACGCTGCCGTGTTGGTAGCGGTAATGCCAGCCTTCCTCGGCGGCCAGCCGTTCAATAAACGCCAGGTCGCTTTCCCGATGCTGCACGCAGTATTCCCGTTCCTGGGGCGCACGTTTAAGATCAAATACAGAATCCACAATGCCTCGTTCTTCCAGCAAGGTGCGCACGATGGTATCTGTGGTTTGAGTCTGGAATATGCGGCTGTTGTGCATCAGCCCTAAGCGCCATAGAGGCGGCTGGATGATCAGCTCGTAGCATGTGCGGCGATGGCCGGTGTCGCCCCGGGCAAATTCGTTCACTACGCCGGTAAAGCGACGCAGAGGCGTGCCATCCTGCCAAACCACCAAGTCTACCGGTTGTTCCAGTATGTCAGAGGCCTGAATGCCAGGATCTGTGCTGGCCATGATCAGGCGGCCATGGAAAAGCTCCGAAAGACCTTCGGTCAGTGCAAAGCTGACGACAGAAAACACATCTGAGGGAAACTCACCAACACGCGCGGTGAACTGCAATCCGTTTGCCTGAGGCATATCTTCAATCCTTGAAGGTATGTTTGTCTGGAGATAAATCTGAGCAGAAAGTTACCAGTGCTGGGCTTTAAAATCCAGTGGCCAGCCTACGCTTTCACACAAACAAAGATCGCATTCCCCGATGTTTTGCTCCACGGCATGATCTTTTCGTAGTCGTGTTCAAGAATATGCACGTCAAAGTAGGGCTGCAGAATGTTCGCCAGTTCTTCAAAACTCACCGCCACCATAGGGTGTTCGTCGTCCCATGACTGGGTGACACCATCGGTCGCTTTGGTGATGCTGAGCTTGAGGCCTTGCTTCTCGCCTTCGCCACAAAAATGCCATGCGGAGCTGAAGGTGAATAGGCTTTCCCCTTGGGTTACGGTGTGTCGTTCAAACAGGCTGTTGTCAATTTTGTTTTTATCAACGGAATTAAAGCAAAACACACCGCCTGGTTTTAGAGCACTGTGTGCACTGGCGATGCACTGTTTCAGTTTTTCGATGCCACTGCTGTAGTGGATGGAGTAAAGAAAGCAGGTGATTAAATCCAGAGGCTCATCAACCCGAAAGTCGCACATATCGCCTAATGAAAACCTGGCTTCCGGGCATCGGGCTTTCGCTTGCTCCAGCATGGGCTGGCTTATGTCCAGGCCACTGCTTTGAAACCCGAAATCGATAAAGTGGCGCACGTGGGGCCCGGTTCCGCAGGCCAGGTCCAGGTGGGTATTGCCATCATTGCCGAACAGTTGGTGCAGCCTGCGGGCGCCGTAACTTTGGGCCTGGTAGCTAATATCCGCACACATCAAGTCGTAGTAGGTGGACAAATCGGTGTACAGGTAATTAGAGGACATGGTGACCTGACGCTTCCAGCCGGGGATTTCTGGGGTAATAACGCTCAGGCATCCGCTCGATGTAAGGGAAAAAGCGGGCGTCTTTGTAGGGCATTTTCATAAAGCCGGATACGCCCAGCCCGGTGATTTGATCCACAGCTGCGAGGATTTCATCCAGCCGCTGGCGGAACTCCTCTTCTTTCTCTGGATCCAGCAGTCGGTACTGGCTGTGGATTTTAAGGTGGAGAGGGAGGGCCTCGAAAATAATCATGCCAGTATGGCGAATGCTGTTGAGCGCTTCGAGGGATGTGATGATGGTTTGTGGCAGTACCAGAAACTCCTCCGGGTCTGGCCCATCCTCAAAGTAGGAGTGCACTCGCGAGCGATCCTCCACTTCCGGCGCCGAACTCACTTGATACGGCAGTCGCATCTCTGGGGGCGCAATGAATGGTTGGTCTGGCTCGTCGCGCTCAATGTGCAGAGTATCCCGTGCGTTGAACAGGCAGCTTTTGAAGATACCCTGGCGATAGATGGCTTGAGCCAGGTTAACCATGTTGTTCACCGCCGTGGTGAAGGCGGTTCGAAGCTGGGGGTCGTGCAGGTTCAGGGAGGTATCCACGTAAACGCCGTCGGGCTCCCAGCGCACCGCCAGCCCACCTTCTACTGGGTAACGCCCCAATCTGCTGACTGCGGCCAGGAAGGCTTTTTCGGTTTCTCCCATGCCTTGCATGAAGTTTTTGTAGTAGCGATCAAGCTGCACGTCGTTAACGTCATTCAGAGACTCGTCGGCGCCCTCCTGGCGTAAAAAAGCCTTTCGGGAGCTGTACACCACAGTGTCGATTTCCCGGTCCGAGATGCGCGTCCATATGGGTACCAATTGCGTGGGGGGTGGGGCTGTAAAATCGATCATCACCGTACGCCCTATACGCGGCATCTCTTTCAAGTAATGGTCGCCGGCTCGCATGCGTAGCACAGGGTCCGGGTCCAACATGCCGTCCAGCATGCGGGCGAATTCCATGGGTAAACCGAGGGATGTGGCGGGTATGGCCAAATGCCCAAAACGGCATGACTGACCTGAGGCCAGCGCATAAAGCGTGGCTGCCGCGCCTTGCTCGTCAAACCTTGGGGACGACAGGCCCCCATAGAGCTGTTCTTCGCCAATAAAGTACACGTCGCCCAGGCGGGCATTGGTTTGTTGCAAGTTGTCAGACATCAGCTCCATCACGCTGGGACTGAGGAACTGTTGATTGGCGTCCAGCTGGGCAAAGACCGAGGAGCCCCAGTCGATCAGGGCGATATTCTCGGTTTCTGCATCAAATACCAAGTTGGACGGCTTGATGTCTCCATGCACGATGGGGCGCCCCCCACTATCGGATTCACGCCGCAGGTTGCGCAATATATCGGCCAGTTGATCGGCAATACGGATTATCAAGCGCGGGCTCAAACGGCCTTGTTCGAGAGATACTTCCTCCAGATTAAAGCCGGGGGCCCGCTCCATGACCAGGATTGGCTGGCTGCCGGCACGGTGGAAGGCGATCAGGCCGGGCACCCGGGGGTGCTCTACCTGTTCCAGAATATAGGCTTCGTCTTCCAGCCTGTCATGCAGGTGCTGGGGCAGGGTGATGCGGGTGAACTTGAACACATGCTCAAGATCCCGCGTACCTTCCAGTGGCCGTCGGCCAGCAAATACAAAACCGTAGGCGCCTTTGCCTATCATCGAGATGTCAGCGTAGCCCATCTGTCTGAGCTGGGTTGTGCACAGCTCAACCCAGTCTTTCAGCTTTCTCGCATCGTCGTGGCTGAGCAGGTAAACCGACTGCTCTTCCGGGATGTAGAATTGTTGCAGCTGTGACGGCTGTGGCATCTGCGATGACGGGTTTGGTGGCGCCATACCGGTCAGCCCATGTGGAGAAGCATGGATTGCGGTGACTCCAGATAACTCTTCCACAGGTTGTTGAACCGGGCAATGGTACCGCCATCAATAATGCGGTGATCGCCCGCCCAGCTGATTGTCATGATCGCGCGTTCTACCACCTGCCCATTGGCATCAAAGCGCGGCAGTTTCTGGGTACGCCCCAGAGCTACAATAGCCACTTCCGGAGCATTGATGATAGGTGCGGCGTAGGTGCCGCCCAGTGCGCCAATGTTGGAAATAGTAATGGTGCCGCCTTTGAGATCCGCTTGGCTTACCCGGCCTTCACGGGCCGCTTCGGTCAGCCGGGCTACCTCATCGGCAATCTCCAGCAGAGTAAGCTGGCCCACGTTTTTCACGTTTGGCACAAGCAGCCCTATTTTGCTATCCACGGCCATGCCTATGTTGCAGCTTGGCTGGTAGTGGATCTCCGTAACATCTTCGTTGATTTGGCTGTTGAGCACCGGGTACTCACGCACCGCGAGTGCGATGGCCTTCATGATGAAAGGCATGAGCGTGAGGCGAGAGCCACGGGCTTCGGCTTCGGGCTTGAGCTGCTGGCGCAGGCTCAGTAATTCGGTGACATCAATGTCTTCGCTGAAGATGAAGTGTGGAATGGTGGTTGCCGAAGCCACCATGCGCTTGGCCATAACGGCCTGCATGCCTTTGATGGGCTCGATGCGGACTTCCTGGCTTTGCGCCTTGCTTGCTGGAGCTGATGAACCGCCTGCCCCGGGCTGCTCAAGATGCGCCAGCACATCGGCCTTAAGCACGCGGCCATCCTTGCCTGAGCCCTCGATGTCCGACAGCGTCAGTTCGTTCTCGCGAACCAGGCGGCGCACAGCTGGGCTGGCGGGAATCCGCTGCCCGTCTTGCCGAGGCTCGGGCGATGCGGCGGTCGCTTCTGCCGGCTCAGGGCTGCCTTCAGGCTCAGCCTGCTTTGTTTCTGGCTCGGCGCTTTTGTTTTCATCGCTGGCCTTGGCCTGCTCACCCGAAGCTTCACCACTTTCATCAACCAACTCAAACAGCGGCGCATGCACTTTTGCTATGTCGCCTTCCTTCCAGTACAGGCGGGTCACTCGGCCTTTATAGGGGGCAGGGATTTCTACCAGGGCCTTGTCGGTCATAACTTCTGCGACCGGCTGATCTTCTTCGATCAGATCACCTTCACTCACCAGCCATTTAACCAGTTCACATTCCACGATACCTTCGCCGATATCGGGCAGTATAAAATCACTCATAATTGTTCTCCTGTCCGGATACCCGCTTAGAATTCGACGCTTTCCCGAATGGCCTCATAGACCTTCAGGTGATTAGGGAAGTGCTCTTTTTCCAGCACCAACGGGAAGGGTGTGTCCATCCCGGTGACCCGTGCGATCGGTGATTCCAGATAGAGGAAGCAGCGCTCCTGGATGGTGGCGGCTATTTCACCGGCAAAGCCGCCTGTCAGCGGTGCCTCGTGGGTGATCACCAGGCGCCCGGTTTTAAGCACTGATTCGGCAACGGTTTCCACATCCCAGGGGAGGATGGTGCGCAGATCAATTACTTCACAGGAGAAGCCTTCTTTTTCGGCCATTTCGACGGCCTTGTCGATCACTTCCATCTGAGCACCCCAGCCCAGAACCGTTACATCGGAACCTTCCTTCAGGACTTCGGCTTCGCCTATGGGCAACTGGTATTCGCCTTCCGGCACTTCGCCTGTGGAGGCGCGATACAGGCGTTTTGGCTCAAAGAACAGAGTAGGGTTTGGGTCGTTGATAGACGCCAGTAATAGCCCCTTAGCCTGGTGCGGGTTGCGCGGCACTACAATTTTCAAGCCTGGAGTGTGGGCGAAATAGGCTTCCGGTGACTGGGAGTGGTACAAACCACCGGCTATGCCACCGCCGTAGGGTGCGCGAATGGTTAAACCACCCACGTCGAACAGACTGCCCGAACGGTAGCGGAATTTCGCAGACTCGTTAACGATCTGGTCGAAGGCCGGGAATATGTAATCGGCGAACTGGATCTCAGCCACCGGGAACGAGCCCTGAGCCGCCAGGCCGTTGGCGAAACCGATAATGCCTTGCTCTACCAGAGGTGTATTGAAACAGCGGTCTTTGCCGTACTTTTGTTGCAGGTTGCTGGTGGCGCGAAAGACGCCACCAAAAATTCCCACATCCTCACCAAAACACAGAACCTTATCGTTGGCAGCCATCGCGATATCAAGCGCATCGTTGATGGCTTGCAGCATGTTCATCTTAGCCATGTTATGCCCCTCCCTGAACGTGAGCTGCCGACTTGGGATACTCATCCGGGTATTTTCGAATGTGTGCTTTGAGTTTTTCAAACTGCGCGTTCAGCAACGGAGGCACCTCGTCGTAAACATCTGTTATCAAAGTTTCCAGAGGCGGAGGGGGAAGCTTTTGGGCACGTTTCATGGTTTCGAGCACTTCACGGCGCAGGCGCTCCTGCAGCTCCTTCTCTTCGCTCTCGCTCCACCATTTTTTCTTTGTGAGCCAGTTTTGCATACGCAGGATGGGATCTTTTTCGCGCCACACGGCTTCTTCGTCCTTGCTGCGATAGCCGGATGGGTCGTCAGACGAAGAGTGGGCAGCCAGGCGATACGTCATGGCTTCGATCAGAACCGGGCGGTTCTCTTCTACCGCCAGTTTGCGGGCCGCTTCGGTGGCCTGGTAAACGGCCAGAATATCGTTGCCGTCTACACGAATGGTGTCCATTTTGTAGCCAAACCCCCGAGGTGCTATGCCATCGGCGGCAAACTGCTCAACGGCGGGGGTGGAAATGGCGTAGCCGTTGTTGCGGCAGAAGAAAATAGCGGGTACGCGGTGCACGGCGGCCATATTAAGACCGGCGTGGAAGTCGCCTTCCGAGGCAGCACCTTCGCCGAAATAAACCACGGTGCAGTGCCCGTCACCAGCCATTTTCTGGCCATAGGCATAGCCGGTGGCTTGGGGGATCTGTGTGCCCAAAGGCGATGAGATAGTCATGTAGTTGAGTTTGCTGGAACCATAGTGAACCGGCATCTGGCGGCCTTTGCCATAGTCCAGTTCATTACCGAACAGCTGGTTCATGAACTCATCAATGGTGAAGCCACGATACGCCAGCGCGCCTTGCTCACGGTACTGGGCCATGATCATGTCGGCGTCATCCAGTGCAGCGGTACTGCCGATGACAGAAGCTTCTTCGCCTGTGCACTGCATGTAGAAACTCAGGCGGCCCTGGCGCTGGGCACCCAGCATGCGCTCATCCAGCACACGGGTGGTCACCATTGCACGATAGATTCGCAGGGCTTTTTCTTTATCGATATCAGGAGCTTTGCCGCCTTTGTAGAGCGAGCCGTCCTGCTTCAGAAGTTTAAACGTCGGAATGCGGTATTCGGCACCGTCTGTAAAAACAGGGGTGTAAACGGTTTTGGATTTTGTTGTTGTCATAATCCTCTTCCTGGGGTGATGGCTTGAGGAACAGAATGCCCCTTGTGAGGGCCTCGTTAAGTTACGGAGTCTTGTTCTATCTGCCGGTGTTTTTCCAGAGTATAGAACGCATTATGCAACCCTGCCGGTGTTGCGATGACGACTCCCTTTGCCAGTCCTTTCGGTTTGGGTAAAACCGGTTAATGTCTGGCAAGGTTGACCTTAACGTAAAGTGCGGTTCTTGGGTAGTGTCTGTTGGGAGGAGGTTTTGATTTATTGGCTCTAAAATGAAAAGACGCGGTTCAGTGTGTGACTGTGTTATGAACCGCGTTGACGCGCTGCAAGGGGCGAGTGAAATTACGGAATGACGCCGTCGGGAATATCTATGTCCAGATTTTGCATCTGTTCAATGAGCATCCGCCTGTGACCGGGCAAGTTTTTTATCATCACGCCTCTGTAGGTTTCGACCTCTTTTTCTGTATAGGGTTTGAAGTTTTTGGGGGCGCTGCCTGCAGCAATTCCGTCGCCCTTCAGAATCCAGTTGAGCAGCTCGGCCAACTGTTGGTTGTTTAATGCAGACAGAGATGAGCCTGGAACCTGTATGAGAAACTCCCGGCCGCCCTCTACTTTCAGGAAGTTCCCCACAAAGCCCTTCATCATAGGGACATCGTTACGAGGTGCGCCTTCGCCGTTTGTCAGATGGCAACCCAAGCACTGCAGCTGATAATTCACCGACGGTGAATAATTGGCCTGATGCAAAGGGGTCTGCTGAGCCCCGTTGCCAGGTGCTGGTTTCTGATTAGGATCAGGAATAACCCGTGCCTCCCCCAGAGGGGAGGCAACGACCAAGGTTATAGCTAACACACAGAATATCGAGCGCATAACTATGCTCCTCAGGACGCCGTGCCCTTGATAACGGCGACTGTGCAGTTGTAAACGCTACTGCTGGTACCAAGGCACCAGTTAATATCATTGTTGTTGAAGGGCCGGTACATGGGCTCTTCGCTGTCGTTACGTGTACACGCGCATTGAGCGCAGCTGTGCTTGCCGCAACAGTCATTGTAGGAAATGATGTAATCGATACCGTCGGCCGGGTTGCGACAGGTGCCAACCCAGGTGACCTGGGAGGATTCTGTTCCTGGCGGGCAGGTGGTAACCGAGCCTCCGCAACAACTGCACAGAAACCCGTCAACAGAACAATAGCGCCAGTAATCGCAACTTGTGGGATCACCTGGGTCGCCCGCTGATGGCGCGCCGGCCGCAAGTGCTTTACTTGTCCTGTCGATAGGGAGAAGGGCTGGTGCGGCTACGCCCACCGCTAAAAATGAGCCAAATTTTGCGATGAACTGGCGTCGCCCCGTTGTATTGGCCACGTGGCGTGACGAGCGTTCAAAAAAGCGATCAAGAAATTTCATTTTATTGTTCTCCTTAATCAGGATGGCGTGTGAATACCTGGGGATTCAGACTGAGCCTTTATGTAATCCTGAAGTGTTGATGAGCCGAGTAGTTCGGTTTCAAAAAGGCTGTCCAGATGCTCGCGGGAATTGACGAGGCCCTTGGCCTTCAGAGTGCCCGCCTTATCAATCAGCACCGCATACGGTAGCTTGCCAATCTGATAGGTCATGCCCACTTCAGGGCTCACGATATAGGTGGATTTTTCGAGTCCAGCCTGGGATATGAGCTTGTCGTGTTCGAGAGCATCTCCATCACTCACGTAAACAACATCCAGATCGTTAGCAGACCGGCTGATGGCTTTGATTGCAGGTATCAAAGATTTACAAATCGGGCAGGTCGGTGAAAGGAAGAAAAGCAGAGTCGACCGTTCGCCGGCATAGCCGATATTGATCGGGCGTCCGAAACGGTCTGCAGCTGTGACCTGCGGGGCTGCTTGGCCAACTTCAACGCCCTTGTCGAGCATAAGGGCTCCGGCGGGGGCAATTCTTGAATGCAAAACGCCGATTTGCCGGATAAGGCCAAGAAGCACCAAAGAACTGGCTATCAAAAGCAGCCAAAGCAGAATGTTTGAAATGATGAGTGCTTGCATCTTATTTTTCTCCTGAGAGTTTTAGTAGTAGCGGTCTGTTGGCAAGCCAGAGGTCTGTGGTTGTGTAAAGTAAAACCAGCACGGTTCCTGCTGCGATCATGACGAAGTTGTCGAGCAACCCAAGAGGTCGGTCAAGCATGGGTAGCAACGCGCACAAGGCAACGATTGCCAGCAGCAGATTTCGAGCGAGCAGCGCGGGTTGTAGTGGCTGTCGCATTGCCGGCCCAGAACATCCGCAGTCGATGTCTTTGCGGCCCCGGGCGAGATTGATAGCGATAGCCAGTGCGTAAGCGCCAATCAGCAAAAATGCCAGAATGCCAGCGTAAGGTCTGCTGGTACTCCATAGCAGGCCGGCGGCAATTGCCAGCTCGGCAACCGGTAGAGCTACGGCCGCAGCTGGCACCATAAGCCCCGGGATTAGCTCGTACTCTTGCACCTGGCGACGAAACCAGCTGGGGTGCCGGAGTTTATGGCTGGCAGCGCTGGCGAATATAACGCTCAGCGCCAAAGCAGCCGATGTACTGATAATAGGATCTATCATCGTGTCACCTCTCAGTGGTTCAAAATCAGCGTCGGAGTTTTAGTCACGCCTTCCATTGTCCCTTTGTGCTCGCCGGTGGAGAGGTCAAATATCTCCAGCCCACCCTCAATGTTCGAACCAAGCAGAAGAGGCTTATCATCTGATGTGGCGCTCAGGCTCCAGATGAAGCTAGGCGATTCCAGGGTTCCAATTTTTTTGCCGGTTTTAAGGTCAAACTCCCAAATAATCTGGCTGGGGTCTTCCCAGTTATGGGGCTTGTGGTCGGGGTGCATCAGTACGTACAGGCGATTCAGGCCAGGCGCGGCCGCGAGCAGCTGCCAGCCGCCCGGAGCCCAGCCTTTAGCCATTTCCTCACGGGTGACCAGTGACCAGCGGGGTAGAATCTCTGGTTCATCTCCTGAGAGGTCGACTGGTACAACTTCGCCCAGTGTCGTTACAAAGTAATAGATCTCCCCAACGACCGTAGCTCTCTCGACCAACTTCACCACATTCGGGTCAAAAAATTTGGTTTGGGTACGATCTACTTCTTTACCATCGTCGTTCAGCGTAATCATCTGGAGCGATCCGTCGCCACATAAAGACGCAAACCGCCGTGCTCCTACCGGATAGTTCAGAATGCATCCATTGATCGCAATCTCGTTAACCATCTCTTGTTTGGTGGTATCGATGACCGTTACAGAGGTTGAAGGTGTGAAGTTGTAGATGTAGACGAATTTGTCGTCAGCGCTGGTTGCGAGTGAAAAGCGCTCAGTTAAGGTGAAGGCGCGTTGGCTTGATAGCTCAAGTTCCCATTTAGGGGATAGAGTCTGGCTATCCCAGGCGGTTAATACATCCGTACGCTCCCCTCGCACATAGCGGGTATAAAAGAAGTCAGCGGTATAGATGGTTTTCCTGTCCTGAGAAAGCGTTGCAGGAGCGGCGTGCCCCGTGGGTATCATTCCAAGGTATTTCTGTTTGTCGGGGTCAATTACAACAACCCGCGTAGACACCATGTTGTTGAACTCGAAGTCCACCATATAGCTTCGGTGATCGTCAGGCAGTGGCAGGGTAGTGCTGCCAACGGTTTCATTCGGTAACCGCGCGTTTGCGCTCGCAGCAATAAGGCCGGACGCTACCACCAGGCAGCACGCCAGTTTTTTGGGTAGATGCATCATTAAGATCCTCAATATTGTTTTTCTGAGAGTTAGGCGCGCGATGAATCATTGCCTGTCGCACGCCTGATTCGCTACTTACTTCAATCCTGAACGGAAGCAGGCCGTTTTATTTCTTCATACTTATCACCCGGCTCTGAGTGACTGCCTTGAGCCCTTCAACGCCGAACTCAACGCCGTAGCCGGATGCTTTATTACCGCCAAAAGGAACCATGGGGTGAATCGCGCCATGTTGGTTGATCCACACAGTTCCGGCCTCCAGTTGGGTCGCCAGCTCGCTCGCGTCTGCTGGTGTGTTTGTCCACAGGGATGCGCCAAGCCCTGCATCAAGCCTGTTCGCAGACTCTATGGCATCTTCCAGGTCGCGATAACGGATGATCGGCAGGGCGGGGCCAAATTGTTCTTCGTCAACCAGCCTGTGGCCGTCTTTGATGTCGCCAACCAGCGTAAGTGGCATGAAATAGCCTTGTTCTGGCACCTCGCCAAACTCACGAACATCGCAACCGCTTGTTTGTGCGTCAGATACGAGTTCCCGGACTTTCTCAAACTGCATCTTGTTTTGGAGGGGCCCAATCAACACGGACTCATCCATGCCATCCCCTATTTTCATCTCGTTGGCGATTGCGCTGAGCTCGGTCATAACAGCTTCGTAGTCATCTTCGTGCACATAGAGGCGCTTAATGCAGGCACAGGTCTGGCCCATGTTCAGGAACGCACCCCAGAACAAATCGGTGGCAATGTTTTTAATGTTCGTTCCGGGCATAACAATGGCTGCGTCGTTCCCGCCTAGCTCCAGGGTAATAGGTGACAGGCTTTTGGCGGAGGCTTCTATAATACGGCGCCCGGTAGTTTCGCTGCCGGTGAACATGATTTTACTGATATCAGGGTGATGGGTCAGCTTGCTGCCAATGGTTCCGTCTCCGGTTACGGTGTTTAGCACGCCAGCCGGAAGAGCCTGGTTAATCAGCCTCACCATCTCCAGCGTTGCAATAGGTGTGTATTCAGAAGGCTTCAGAACAACTGTGTTTCCCATTCGTATGGCCGGAATGATTTGCCATATGGCAATCATCAACGGCCAGTTCCATGGAGCGATTGCTGCTACAACACCCAGCGGAACGCGATGCAAGGTGTCTTTACGCTCGTCATCTTCGTACACAACCTCGGGAGGCAGTTCCAGGCTGGCTGGGACCTGAGTCCATCCGACACAGGCCTGCATTTCAAACCTTGAACCAGGGCCGGACAACGGCTTTCCCTGTTCCCGTGTAATCAGTTCAGCCAGATACTCGGAATTTTCCCCAAGAATCTGAGCGACCTTATGAATGATGTCGCGCCGCTCTTGATCACTGTGTTTTGCCCAGCTTTTTTGCGCGAGCATCGCTGATTGCACGGCGCGGTCTACCTCCTGTTCATCGCTCTCTGGCGCCATTCCCAGGGATTGCCCATTAGCAGGATTGAAGATTTCGTAACTGCTGGCGGGCTCTGCAAGCGTTCCGTTTACGGTATTCCGGTAAGTCTGCATTTCTCTGATCTCCGACGATTGGTAAGCCACATCTCTGCGGGGACTGGATGACTGGTCTGTCCCGACTATTAAAAGGAAATAACCGCCATTATTTGAGCGTAGGTGTTCAGATCGTTGTCCTGGAACTGACTGCCGCCGTCAGCGGCGCGCTTTTCCGGCTTGAAGAAACCAATAAGGGGGCTCAGGAACAGGTGGTCGTTAACGGCCCATTCAGCGTAGAGGTCGAGCTCCTGACTATCCAGCGAGCCGCTTCCCCGGGCTGTGTCACTGAAGTCAAAGAACAAAGCGCCTACGGCGACAGTGGGAGCGGGGTAGGCTTTTACACCAACGTGGAGAACATCTGTGTCGCTGTTGAATGGCCCGGCATAATTGGCGGCGACTTCACCTTGAAACCAGGTGCCGTAGCCGCGGTTAAAGCCAAAAAACAGGGGGTCGAAATCTTCGTCAAATGTTGAGTACCGGATATTGACGCTTGGAGACCATGCCTGTTGTTCAAAGCTCCACCCAGCTTCCATATACCAGGCGTCGGCGTCCTTTCGGCTAGCGTCACCTTGGTCCTGAGTCACAAACTCTGCGGAAAGGAAAAGCGGTTCTACGCCAGCGTTACCCTGATACCGAAGGCTGGTGGTGTTCTGTCCGTCTCTGGCTGTCAGACCAAGCGCCTGCGCATAACGCTCGTTAACGTCGAGACCCTTCAAGTGCATCAAACCGAAGGTGCCGTGAGGAGATACATACTCGAGGTTTATGCCAGTTAGCTCGGTATCGGCCTGGGCTTTATTGTCTGATTCAATCCAGAACAGATCTGAGCGTAACCCTTCGTCACCGCCAATCCGCGCCAGCGCCGTTTTGTTGAAAGCTTTTCTTGCAGCCAGCCAATAGGCGCCGCCGCGATCAAAATCGAAACCTCCACCACTCAGCCCTTCGCCCAGGTTCAAGGCGTCTCCGTTTATCAGAAAACCATCGCCAATCGCGAAGTTCTGACTACCGAGTGAAATGTCCAGGCCGTTCGGGCCAAGAAACGGCAGAAGGTCGCCGGATTTAAAGCCAATATAAGCATCTTCGAGCTCGGTTTTGCTTTCATCACCCGTGCTAAAACCACCGGCATCGCCATCACCCCATGTGCCTGACGAGAGTGCATTGACGCTTCCGTAAATGGCCGTGTTGTTGCCCGGTGAATAGGTACCCGACAGCCCGTACTTTATATAGCCTTCCTGCCATTGAGCACCGTCTTGGTCAGTGTCGTATAGGTAGCTCTTGTCGCTTGTGAAAATACCGGCGGCCAGTTCCAGGTCCGCGTTCAGCTGGTAATCTTCACCGTTCGAAACTTCAACAGCAGATGCGGTAGGAATCCCTATGCTGGCCGCGAAAACGCATAAAATCGCTCGTCGTAGTTGCATACTCTGGTGCATTGTTTAGCCTTTATTGTTGTATGTTTGGAGTGGCTTCAGGCGTAGATCTGGGCTACCGGTTGCCTGTGTGAGGTCAAGAGCCACCATAACGCCTATTTTTATCAACTAATTCTGCACTGTGCTTTCTCATGGGTGCCAGAAGCTTTCGTTCCTGCGCCAGCGATTCGAAACGTAACGTCGACCTGACACATTTTTTTGTGTGTTAGAGAAAAAATTGTATCGATATAAGAGGGTAGGGTTTCCAGAAGGATTTCTTGACTTTTGATTGTTTTTTGGTCATTTTCGTTAGATGCGATCACAAATAAGAGCAAGAGGTCATACCTGTGTCGTCATGCGCCCGCGAGACCAGTGATTTCGATAAATGGATCAGCAATATCAATGAGATATGCGGACCTTTTTTGGCGAATCCAGTGGGTGGGGAGTTCTCAGGGTCGGTGGAAAAAGTAGGCGGTTCGCTTGATATGTCCAGGGTTAATATCCAGGGGGCAGATCTTTACCGTACGCCAAAAGAGATACGCAAAAGCGGAATTCCTGACTTTTTTTGTGTTTTCCAGATCTGGGGGCGCTCGCTGGTTGAGCAGGTTGGAAACCGATCGTCTCTGACTTCAGGAGACGTTGTTCTTGTAGATTCCACGCTACCTTTTCGATTCTCATATCAGGAACCGTCGCAACAGATATCACTCATCTTGCCGCGCCAAATTATTGAGCGGGTACTGCATCTCAGTAAGGTTGAGCTTGGTGTCAAGATCCCCGCGAACTCTCACATTGCCCGTTTTGCCAGCAAGTTGGTGATCGAGGCGTCACTGCATGAGAACCTTGATCAGGAGGAAGGAGCCGCGATTCTCGATTCGTTGGCCACACTGATAAAGCCGTCGGTATTGAAGAGTGTTCACAGTAGCGATCCCTACGACAAGGTATTTAGGGCCGCGTCTGAGTTTGTGAAAGAACACATCGGTGAGCCTGGCCTGAACGCATCCATGGTTGCCAGCTCAGTTGGGACGTCCGTGCGGAGCCTTCATCGAGCATTCTCAGGTCACTCGATCACGCTGTCAGAGTATGTAAAAACTCAGAGGTTGGAGATGTGCGCCAACTATATAAAAGCGCATAACGGGAGATTGAACCTAACTGAAGTTGTGTATAGGTATGGCTTTGGTAGTTCTAGCTATTTTTCAACTGCGTTTAAAGGTCATTTTGGAATGACTCCTTCCGATTTCAAAAAAAGCTGTTCTTTAGGCTAGTGCTGGTTTTACCTCGCTCCCGACATTAATGCCATTTCCTTTCGTCATATATAGACTGTGTATCCTACTGGCGGTTAATACTGCATCTGATGGGATTCTTGAAAAGGGAAAAGGGATTTGGAAGCAATACTCATTTTGCTTGGCGTGGGCCTCGCACTGTTCATACCTGTGGGCTCTGTACTTGGTTTTCTGGCTTACCGTAAACGGAATGAGCAGGTCGCCCGCTTAGATGCTCTGAAGCTTGAGGTTACATCGCTAAGCCATGAGTTGACTGAGTTACGCCTGCAGATCAAAGATGATCAGCCGCTGCCTGCTCCGCAACAACGTGAGCCAAAGCCAGAACCTGCCGTGGCAACCGCCATAGAGGGGCCGCCCGATTCGCAAACAGACGCGAGTGATTGGATGGAGGTTGGTGAACCCCGCGAGCCTTCCCGCATTATTGCGGCCCTGAAAGAAAACTGGATGGTCTGGCTTGGTGGTCTGAGTGTGGCACTGGCCGGTATTTTTATGGTCAGCCACTCTATCAGCGCTGGGTTAATTGGCCCTGTACAGCAATTTCTGCTCGCGCTTACCACGGGCCTCGCCCTGCACGCAGGCGCGGAGTTTCTGCGCCGGCGCCACATGAGCACAGATCAAATATTTGCAGCACTGGCCGGCGGTGGCAGCATTACTTTGTACGCCGCATTGCTTGCTGGAGTTCATCACTACCAACTGATCAGCCCGGTCGTCGGGTTAATCATGCTGGCGGCCGTATCTTTGGTCACTATGGTGCTGGCTTTGGTGCACGGCCCCTTGCTGGCCATTATGGGCCTGAGCGGTGCCTATATTGTGCCTCTTCTTATTGGTGGAGAAGGCGGCAGCGTCGCCTTTGTACTCTCCTACAGCTTCCTGATCACCCTCAGTTCGTTGCTGTTAATGCGTTATGTTTTCCGTGACTGGCTTTGGTACGCCACTTTGGCAGGTGCGTTGCTTTGGTGGGCCTTTACGGTGGTCGCGTCGCCGGCTGCCACGGCAACAGCTTGTTATCTGGCTGCATTGTTTGTGGTTTTTGCATGCTTGCCAGGCAAGGAGCGGGTTGTGCTATCGCGTTTGCGGGAGGCATTTTTGCCGTTATTGGCCGTTTGGGGGCTGTCTATTGCCCAGCAGTCTGGCGACAACACATCCTTGTGGAGTTGGCTGCTTATCCTGCCAGCGGCATCTCTGATACCTCAGAGCCGCGGGGCACTGTGGTTTTTACCCTGGGGTGCGGTGTTGGCCAGTGCCGCGGGCTGGCTGTTATACATGGGCAGAATGGATGGCGATCTGGTCTATCTGCTTCAGATTCCCTTGGCCCAGCAGCCGGGCTTTGTCAGTTATCTCATTGCCGCTGCCATAATCACCACCGGCCTTGGCTTGTGGCTGTGGGGGCGCTATGTCGATCAGCGCCGCTGGGCCTCACTAACGCTGCTTTCACCGTTGGTGTGGCTGGTGCTTGGTTGGCTTTTGTTGCATGGCTATGGCCAAACGTCAGTTGTGTGGGCGATCGTCACTTTGCTGCTTGGCGCTGCTTATGGCGTGCTGGCCTGGCGGATGGAAGGGTCGGCTCGTTATGGGAACGGCGTAGTTTGGGCATTGATGGCGGCGCACGTTAGTTATTCCTTGGCGACCGTTATGGCCTTTCGCGAATCGTCACTCACGCTGGCGCTATCGGTTCAGTTCGTCAGCCTTGTCTGGCTGGCGCGGCGGTATCAAATGCCGGAGTTGTACTTGTTGTTAAAAGGCGTGTTAGCGCTGGTTGTTGCACGACTTACCTTCAACCCCTGGGTGCAGGGTTATGATACCAGTGTGCATTGGTCTTTGTGGACCTATGGCGGCGCCACGTTGTTGGCCGCGGTTGCAACCAGACTGGCTGACAAGCGCCATTCGATTCGCCCTTGGCTGGAAGGAGCAACCCTGCATTTGCTGGTGTTGTTCCTAGGCACGGAGCTGCGCTACTGGCTTTACGACGGCGATATTTTTGTCCACGAATACAGTCTTATTGAAGCAACCATGAACACGCTGCTCTGGGGTGCGCTCAGTGTAACTTATGCGGTTCGGGCCAAAACCAGCCAATCACTGGCCTGGCTTTATCGGTTGTTCTCATGGATTTTGTTGGCACTTTCCGGAATCAGCTACCTCACGCTGCTCACCTTGCACAACCCTTGGTGGAATGACGGCACCATCGGCAGTACACCCGTCTTCAATATGCTGCTTCCTGCCTTTGGAGGGCCGGTACTTCTGGCGCTTGTTATCAGCCGGTTCCCGGAGATTGTGCCCAGGCTCTGGTCGCTGTGTGTTGCGGGTGCGGGGTTTCTTTTGTTCACTGTCCTGGAGGTTCGTCAGCTCTGGCAAGGCAGCGACATGGCGCTGCGGTTTGGTATGACAGAGGGTGAGCTGTATACCTATTCGGTGGTCGGCATGTTCTACGCCATCGGCGCTATTATCTACTCCACGGTTTATTCGACAAAAAGTGCCCATATTATCTTGTACAAAGCAGGCATGGCTTTGTTGGGTACTGTGATCGGCAAAATCTTCCTGATCGATATGGCCGGCCTGCAAGGATTCTGGCGGGTCGCGGCCTTTATGGGGTTGGGGCTCGCCTTGTTGGGCCTTGCATGGATGTACCGAAAAGCGCAGCGTGCCAGTATTCAGGCCCCTTGAGGCTAATTCATTAAACAGAGAAACCGATTATGAGTGATGAGCAGTTAACGAGTGTGCTCGAGTCGAGCGGCGAAGAACGATACGACTACTTTTTGAGTGAAGTGTTGGAAGAGCGGGAGATCTGGATACTCGTTAATTCGGAGAGCCGCTTTCTGTCCATCGTCTCGGAAGACGATGGAGTGGCGCACTTGCCGGTTTGGCCCAGCTCGGAATTTGCCGTTGAGTACGCTAAAGGTTCCGATGATTTGAAGCCAAAGAGCATCTCGCTGCCGGATTTTTTCAAAAAGTGGGTGCCGGGTTTGTCGAAAGATGGACTGCAGGTTGGTGTATTCCCGGGCCTCGATAAAACCGTGTGGATAACTGAAGCGGACGAACTGAAAAAAGACCTGCAAGATGAGCTGTCCAGCTTCTAGTTTTTATTTTCTATCGAGAGAGATCGACTTTAAGTGCTGTGAGGTAGATTCATGAGTGACAATCTCAAACACGTAGTTTGTCCACATTGCGACAAGGTCAACCGTGTGCCAGAAGCTCGCTTGGCATCTGGCGGTAATTGTGGAGCCTGTAAGCAGCCTTTATGGCCAGAGAGCGTGCTAGAACTTACAGGGCAAAGCTTTGCTGCCCATACTGGGCGTAGCGACCTGCCGGTGTTGGTGGACTTCTGGGCGAGCTGGTGTGGCCCTTGCAAAGTGATGGCGCCTCAGTTTGAAAAGGCGGCTAGCGGCTGGCAGGGTAAAGTGCGTTTTGCCAAACTCAGTACCGAAGAACATCCTGGCCCGGCTGGGCAATACAGTATTCGCAGCATTCCTACGTTGATGCTGTTTCGCAATGGCCGCGAACTGGCCCGGCAAAGTGGCGCCATGAATCAGGGCCAGATCAATCAATGGCTGCAGAGTAATGGGTGCTGAGAGCCGGCGGCTCAGCATGGAAGTCACTGAACAGTAAATGATCTGGTCAGTTAACGGTCATATTTGTCGAACGCCCGTTTTAACTGGCCTGAACTGGCTTGTCCCGCGCCTGTTCACAAAGTTATCCACAGATTCGCGGGATAACTTTCAGGCAGGAAATTCATGTTCAGGCCCGGTGGGCTCGAAAACCGGTATTCAAGGAGCCTTTTGATGGGAACATTGCTGATTATTCTCGCCGTTCTGTTTTTGGCCCTGGTTGTTATCCTGCCTTTGGTGGAGAAATATGCTCCGAAAGGTGAAGCGCGTAATTATGGCAATTTAACGCGCTTCATCTTTCCACTAATGGCGCTGTTGATCGTGGCACAACTAATCCGGTATTACTTTTCCTGAGCAATGCCAATAACTGATGAGTGAACGGGCTGAGTTGGCTTCGCCCGTCAGTCTTTTTTACACATTCTTCCAGACCATTTTAGGTTGCGTCGCGCAAGTGCCGGTCTCTGCCCTATAAAAAACGTTCCGGAACAGATCTCGCATGCTTTCAGGGCAGGATCAGCCTGAAAGGATGCGCGCCTCATGAGCCAGTTCCACCCCATCATCTACGTTCGTGGCTACGCCATGACGGCCAGCGAAATTGCCGATACCGTCTCCATGCCTTATATGGGCTTTAATCTGGGCGCGACAAAGGTGCGCCAATCCTGGGATGGAGCTGTTTACAAGCAGGTTTTTGAATCACCGATGATGCGCTTGATGAAGGATTACGGATATACAGATGCGTTTTCTGACGGTGCCGAAATCGACCGGGACATCACCCTAAAAACCGTCGTTATCTACCGTTATTACGATCAGGCAGACCGGGACTTTGGCGAAGGGAAGCCGCTGTCCATTCCCGCAGCGGCATTGCAACTGCGGGATTTGATTCTGAATATCCGTAACCAGATATGCGGTGGCGATGCAGCTCTGCGGGCTGAATTTCGGGTGCACCTCGTAGCACACTCCATGGGCGGCTTGGTATGTAGGTGTCTTTTGCAAAATGGCGGAATCAGTACACCGGCCGTACGACAAATAGTGGATAAGGTGTTCACCTATGCCACGCCGCATAACGGCATAGAAATGGCTGGGATCAACGTGCCTGCATTCCTCGGCTTGTGGGATATCAACAACTTTAATCGTGCAACCATGGCGGGGTATCTGGGGCTAGAAGGCAGGCCTGAAAGAGTGGACTCTTTGGATGGCAAGTTCGACCCGGATCGCTTTTTTTGCCTGGTAGGGACCAATCAGCAGGACTATGGGGCAGCCAAAGGTGTGTCAAAGTGGCTGGCGGGCAAAATGAGTGATGGGTTGGTGGCTATCGAGAATGCGACGGTTCAGGGTGCGCCCAGAGCCTTTGTATACCGCAGCCACAGTGGCCCCTATGGCATCGTCAATTCAGAAGATGGCTACCAGAACATGGTGCGGTTCCTGTTTGGCGACGTCCGTGTAGATGGCGTGATGGATGTCGAGTCGTTGCCGCTGCCGCCTTCTGTGGAAAAGGCAAGGAAGGAGGGGCATAGGGTTCGCGCCTCCTATTATTTTGAGGCCACAGTATCGCCCAGGGGAGCCCGCAGCTTTCGGCTGACGGAAAGGCGCCGGGAGACCTTCAGCGCGGTGCTGCGAAAGTTCGATGAAATGATGAAACCAAAGCAAGCCGGCCTGGATTCTGCTCGCTCTCCGGTGTTGTTCTCCACGTTCCTTGATAGTTCAAAAATTACGGTTGATCGTGGCCGCACTCTTGTGATGACCGTTGAGCTTGCCGTATCCGCGACAGATTATTTTGTTGACGGTGCCCTGTGGACCGAGCATAGGGTTGAGGGCGAATACCTTTATCGCGATACCCTGACACTGAAAATGACCCCTGCCGGCGACGGTTGGAACCTGCGATATGTAACTACTGATGAACAGTGGAGTGAGCGCGGCGGAAGCAAAGCCGAGGTTGATGGCGATAGCCACCTGATACCGCTGTCGTCGAAGAAAGGTTTCACTGCCCAGTTGCGGATGACGCTTCGGCGGCGCCCCTGAGCCATCGAGAAAGAATCGGTATTCGGCGAAGAATAGTTTGTGGCAGCCAGCATAAGCTGGCAAAGTTCTGCGAAATCAGACTTAACTCCACCAAGAGGAAACGCCGGTGACGGATTTAGTAAATTACACACTGAACGATGGTGTCGCGACAATCGTTATTAACAACGGAAAGGCGAATGCCCTGAGCCATCAAGTGTTTGAGCAGCTGAACAAAGCCCTCGATCAGGCGGAACAAGACAAGGCTGTGGTTATTCTGACTGGTCAACCGGGAATATTCTCTGCCGGCTACGATCTGAAAGAAATGCAAAAAGGTATGAATGAGGCCGCGGCATTGGTTGCCGTGGGTTCAACGCTTACCCGCCGCTTGGCTGCTTTCCCGTTTCCGGTTATTGGCGCATGCAGTGGCCACGCTATTGCTAAAGGCGCGTTTATTATGCTGTCTGTGGACTACCGGCTAGGTATTGAGGGTAGTTTCAAACTTGGCCTTAATGAAGTGGCCATCGGCATGACCATGCACCACGCAGGCATTGAGATTGCGCGGCATCGTTTGGCCCCGGCTCATTTTTACCGTTCGGTTATCAACGCCGAAATATACAGCCCCGAAGGCGCAGTGGCAGCCGGCTACCTGGACGAAGTGGTTGCGCCGGATCAGCTCTTGACCCGTGCCAACGAGCTGGCCCAAGGGTTCCGGAAACTGAATATGCGAGCACACGCCCAGACCAAACTAAAAACCAAAGCCGGCTATCTGGAACTGCTGGATCTTAGCATTAAGAAGGATTCGGAGAGCTTGGGCCTTTCAGCTTAGAAGGCGTTTTGGGTGAGTTAGCTCGGCGCTAACTCGCCAGGGTCTATTCTGTAGAAGTCGCGGAGCAGGTCATACACGGCCGGTTGTTGTTCTTTCAGGTGTTGCGGTTGCTGATAAAAGGTTTCTGTCAGTACCGCAAAGAACTCAGCTGGCTTTGTTGCACCATAAGGGTCGAGCCAGCTTGTTCGGTGGTGCCTCAGGGAGTGCCGGAGATTATCATAGGCAATGGTCATGGTCTGTTGCCACTCCTTAGCTTGCTCTCCGCTAAGGGGTGGCGCGCCGTCGGCTGTTCCATCGAGGTAATCAAGCTGATGGGCAAACTCGTGGAGAATGACGTTATGTGGGCCATTTTTGTTGATGGCCCCGCTTTCACATTCCGACCAGGCCAATACCACTTGCCCCAGCGATGAGGCTTCACCTGCCCGGACCTGATCGCTGACGCCAACCACCATGCCGTCGCGTTCCTGGGCTTGTACCCGGTAAACATCCGGGTAGACAAGAATGCTGCGAACCTCGTTGTAATCCGCATACGAACGCATAACCGTTAGCAAGCACGCGTGCCCGGCGATCGCTACTCGAACCCGGTCGTCTACCTCAAAACCAGCGCAGCCATAGAAGTGCTTTTCTGCAATGAATAGCTGAATCTGGTCTCGCAGGGCTTTCTGCAGATGCGTAGGCAATTGGCGGTACAAAGGTACTGTCGACTGCAGATGCTTTCGCCAGGCCTTCGGGAAGGGTTGTTTTAGCTCCAGTTCCCGCCGCCAGGCGCGGTAGAAAAACAGGTAGAACACCGCCGTTGCGATTAAGACTATGGCAAAGACTGCAAATAAAATCACCGGGGACATTCTTTTAAACTCGTTGCCTACACATAGCCGTCACTCTAGCACATGCAGATTAGCCAAAAACTAAAACGGCACCTATGATCAAACACTTGGTCGTAAGTCACGCTGTATTATTTTCAAGAGGCTCTGGCTTTATGCGCTTTATTTCAGGGGTGATCATGTCAGCGTGTCTTATGTCGGGGGCGCAATTAGTGGCCGCAGACACTTTGACTAACCCTCCCTTGCTTCGCGATGGAAGCGCCTCAGAACATTTTGAGCTGGTGTTTCTGAGCGACAGCTATCTCGCTGATGTCAGTTACAGCCCTGAAGGCAGCTTTTTTCTGGCACAGGCAAAGCAGGTGAAAACGTTCGACTCAAGCGGGCAACTAAGGTTCACCCTAGAGTGGAGCGAAGATATGGATCGCATCCCGATGACACACTACTTTGTCACCAGTGAGGGTATCTACGATCTAAGTGAGGCGGAACCGAAGCTTAATGTCTTTGCGGCTAGCCTGAACGACGACACAACGCGTACGTTGAAGGTCGAAAGCTGGAGGCGTGTGTTCACTGAGCTTTACGAAAAGTCAGACGTGGTGGTTTATGGTAGAAGGCCGAGCTTCGAGTTGGGCTTGTTTCCCGCATACATGCGTATTGAGGGCCGTTGGCTGGTCATTTACACTTCTCCCGATATTGACGTTAAGAATGATTTTGACTTGGGCTCCCGGATTGCGGCCTTCCCGCCAAAGTTTGATCGCATGGTTTATCTGAAAGACCCAGAGACAGGTAACCTGGCGGCTGATAATCGCAGGCTTCGGGAAACCTCAGATATGCTGCCAGAAGACGGTTTAACCTATCGCAGGCCGGGGCGTTTGGATTGGGTATCGCTGAACGCGAATCGGGTTCTGGATAGCAGCTACTACCTCTCAATACCGCTGGCCTACACAGGCCCCGCTGTTCACGAGCTGACGTTACAGGGTGAAGTGCTGCGATTTCGTGAATATGGTGTAAAACCGGTGCTTGGCGCTCGCGAATCCAACCTGAATTGGTTTGCGTTGCCGGAAAGTCTGGCTAATCGCTCGCAAGTCAGCTTTATTGAGTTTGTACCTAACACCAATATTAGCAGCCAGGGTAGTGACGGCATCTATATTCTGCGGCCCAGATAAACGTATTTTATGGGTTATCGGAATGCTTCTTGCGGCAACACGTCGATAATAAGGATGACATGCTTTACGAAATGAGCATTGGTGGAATGTTGTTCAGCCCCTTCGTGGTGCTGGTGCCTATGGCGTTTATTTTGACGGCAGCTACGCGACTGGCTCTGCATTATTTGGGCCTGCGCCATTATATTTGGAAGGAAGCCTGGTTTGATGTGGCTGTCTTCGTTTGTTATTTGGCTGCTATTGTTTATCTGTTTGGGGACTAAAAGGAAGCTCATGGGAAAGTTGGGGCGCGTTGGACTGACATTGCTGGTGGTAGCTGCTGCCGTTATAGCTGGGGCCTGGGTGTGGGATCACTACCTCTATTCGCCCTGGACACGAGACGGCCGGATTCGCGCGGATGTCATCACGATCGCGCCTGACGTGTCGGGTTGGGTAACCGGTGTGAATGTGGACAACAACCAGCTTGTTAGCAAAGGCGACCCACTGTTCACTATCGACGATACCCGCTATCGGGCAAAATTCGCAGAGAATAATGCGCGCCTTGCTCAGGAGCGCACAGGTTGGGATCTCGCCAAGCATCAGTATGAACGCCGGCAGCGCATGGCTGAGAGCAGGTCTATTAGCGAGGAAAGCCTGGAGGCCTATCGTATTCGCGCCGAGACAGCCAAAGCCAGTTATCAGCTTGCACAAGCCGAGCTCAATACAGCCCGAATTGATCTGAAGCGGACAAAGGTGCTGGCGCCCGAGAGCGGTATTGTGAACAACCTTTCTTTACGCCAGGGCAATTTCGCATCTCGGGGCACAGACGTATTATCGCTTATTAAAAGCGACTCTTTTTACGTAACCGGGTACTTTGAAGAAACCAAGCTGCATTTGGTGCAGGTAGGGCAAAAAGCCCGGATTACTCTGCTGTCTGGCGGTAAAAAGCTTAGTGGCGAGGTGGCCAGCATCGCCCGTGGTATTGCGGATTCGAATACCAGCAGTGATAGCCAGATGCTGCCCCAGGTGCAGCAAGCCTTTAACTGGGTGCGCCTTGCCCAGCGCATCCCGGTGGATATAGCCCTCGACCCCCTTCCGGAAGGTGTAAATATCAGTGCCGGCATGACGGTTTCCATTTATCTGGAAGCTGATCCCGAATCAGACTAGGGGAGTTGCCTTTCATGACGCTTCACCCGCTGCTTGCCCAGCTTCTGACGCCAAACAGGCACGCGGTGATATTTGCTGTGAAAGGGGTGATATCCATGGCGCTGGCGTTGCTGGTGTCCATGTACCTGCAGCTTGACCGTCCCTATTGGGCGCTGGTATCCGCCGTTTTCCTACAGATTCGCCCGGAAAGCGGGCTGGTAACTGAAAAAGCCCTGTGCCAGATTTCCGGTTCGGTGGTGGGCGGCGGTGTGGGGATTTTAATCCTGGCATTTTTCATGCCTTACCCGCTGTTGGCACTGGCCTGTCTCACGCTGTGGATTGGCCTGAACTCCGCTGCCTCCTCCATGGTGCACAACACTAACTTCATCTACGCCTTTGCCATGTCAGGAATGACGGCAGGCCTGGTGGTCATCATGGTTATGGCCGACGCCAGTGCCGCGGACGGTCGGGCCGTGTTTGATATTGCCCAGTCCCGTATCAGCGAAATAACGGTTGGTGCTCTCTGTGCCATGCTGGTCAGCCAGTTGTTGTGGCCGGTGACGGTAAAAGACAGCCTTCGTAATCATTCCCGAAACGTGATCAACAAAACCCTCGAATACCTCTCACTGGAGCTGGACCCGAGCAGCACCCATGAGCAGCGACACCAGCATGCGGATGAGATTTTGGAAACGCTGGTTGTGCTGAATGATGATTCCAGCGCTGTGGCCTATGAGGGGCCTGAAGGGCCGGGGCGGAGCAGGGCAGCAAACCTGCTCTGCAACAAGGTGATGTCTCTGTTGGCGGTGACGCAAATTATGGGGCGCTTTCCGAGAAATCATCCGGATTTGGTTTCAAAGGCATTCAGCAACTTACTGGCAGACATGCGAACTCTCTTCATACGAATCGCAGAAGCAGACAGCTATGAAGAATCCTATCATCAGGCCCAGGCACTGAGGCGGGCACTTCTGGAACATAGAGCCGCTTACGTAAACGAATCTGCCATTGTTATCCGCCTTACCCAGACAGCTGTGGAGCTGGTGGCGGATCTGGTTATGGTCTTGAGGGCTTACAACGCACTTGAAAACCGCGATCAGACACTGCTCAAAGCCTCCAAGCTGAAAACCCACAGGGATCCGTTGGTGGGTATTGTTAATGGGTTCCGAACAGCGGTCGTGTTCGCAATCGGGGCAACGATATGGTTAGGCACCGGCAGCCCTGCGGCCATCATGCTTATGATCATGCCCGTGGTATTTTCTGTAATGTTTGCCCGCTTTTCTCTGGTCGTGTTGACGTTCATGCTGCGCCGCCTGCTGCTCGGGGTTGTGGTGGCGATCCCGGTGGCGCTGTTTTTCGGGCTGGGTCTTTTGTCGAGAAGTAGTGGAGACTTTGAAATGTTGGTGCTGGTGCTTGCCGGGCCTTATTTTATAGGTCTGTTGGCGCTTGCAGATCGGCCGACTCTGCCTTACGGCCTAGGCTTTTGCATCCCTTTTACGCTTATTGTTCAGCCCGGAAACAATATGACGTTCAGTACGGACGTTGCGACCAGTAATGCTCTGGGACTGTTTGTGGGTATCAGTATTCTTTACTGGGTGTTCAAACTGATCACGCCTTTGGATGGCCAACTCATGCAGCGCCGGCTACTCAAAGCAACCGCTCGCGATCTTACCGCCATTGATTACCAGCGCCGGCCTGAGAGCTGGCTTAATGGCCGCATGGGGGAGCGCCTGTTGCGGCTTGCCAACTATGATCAGGGATCGGGGAGCTCCAACCGGGATATGACGGACCTGGGCTTTACCGGCCTTAACATTGGCCATATGTCCATTCGCCTGAGAAGGCGGATCAAAAACCATCGCAGCGCTGAGGTAGATGCGAAACTTGCCCAGTGGCAACAGGTGTTGGCAGACACCTATCTGTTAAGCGCCCGCGGCGAAATAAACGCCCGATTCCGGAAAGTGAGTGCCGAGTTGCTAGCCGCTGTTCATGCAACCAAAGAGGCAGATGCACAAACGGCAACCGTTGAAGGTATGTTCGAGCGCATAGCCCTGACGTTTGAGCGAACCGCCAGAACCATTGCTGGAGCTAATAACCCGACGTCGTCCAGTGATCAAAGCGCATCTCCAGTGATAGCCGCCTGATGATCGATCCTCGCTCTGCGTACCAAACGGCCTCGTACTCTGGTCTCATTGGCGTTCAATAAAAACTCGTGTAGCTTCAAGGGATTCCCCGCGTTTAATTACCCGATTGAGGAGTGTTGCCGTGTCACGTTCGGAGCAGTTTGCCAGCGATAATTACAGTGGCGTATGTCCCCAGGCCTGGAAGGCGATGGAGGCGGCAAACCGCGTGGATGAGCCAGCGTACGGCGAGGATAGCTGGACACAGCGGGCAGCAGATGGGTTGCGCTCTTTGTTTGATACAGATTGCGATGTCTACTTTGTATTTAATGGTACGGCGGCCAACTCGTTGGCGCTGGCGTCCATGGGGCAATCGTTTCACAGCGTGATATGCCATGAGCTGGCGCACATTGAAACAGATGAGTGTGGCGGGCCGGAATATGCCTCCAATGGTGCCAAACTGTTGTTAGGGCAGGGCGAAAACGGGAAGCTGACACCGGAGAGTATTGAGCATCTGGTGACTAAGCGCACCGATATTCACTACCCTAAACCCAAGGTTCTTAGCCTTACTCAGGCAACGGAAGTTGGCACCATCTATACGCCGGATGAACTTCGCGATATCCGCACACTGGCGGATCAGTACAAACTGAATATACACATGGACGGCGCTCGGTTTGCGAATGCTGTGGCGGCGCTAGATGTACACCCATCGGAAATCACCTGGAAAGTGGGCGTTGATGTGCTGTGTTTTTCCGGAACCAAGAATGGTTTGGCCTTGGGCGAGGCTGTGGTGTTTTTTAATAAGGCGCTGGCCGAAGACTTTGAATGGCGCTGCAAGCAGGCCGGACAACTGGCCTCTAAAATGCGATATATTTCTGCGCCCTGGTGTGGGTTGCTAGAAAATAATGTGTGGCTGGAAAATGCCCGTCATGCCAACGCCTGTGCGACAAGGCTTGCTGATGGACTGGCCGGCTTGCCAGGAATTAAGCTCAGGTACCCAAGGCAGGTAAATGGGGTTTTTGTAGAAATGCCCGAGGCCTTGCAGGCTGCGTTGCGGGCAAAAGGTTGGCGTTTCTACAACTTTATCGGCGGCTGCGCACGCCTGATGTGCTCCTGGGCCACCACACCGGAGGTTGTTGATCGGTTTTTGGCGGATGTGCGCCAGTTGCAGGCATAAGCTAGCGGTTTACCTGCCTGATGATTTCCACCACAATCGGCGCCATCCCGAATCAGGAACTCGTACTATGCCATTGTGCACATCATTATTATCGGGGGCGATCGGATGAGAGCCCTCTTCCATAGCTATCTGAACTCCTCACTGATCCTTCGCGTAAGCATCGCACTGGTGCTAGGTGTTGCAGTCGGAATGCTCGGCGGGCAGCAGGCTGCCGACTGGCTGGCGCCCTTTGGCGAGTTGCTGCTGCGCCTGCTCAAGTTTCTAATTGTGCCTATTGTGTTGTTCACCCTGATGGTGGGTATCAATCAGGCCAATATCGGCAGCATGGGCCGAGTTGGGCGCAAACTGTTCGGGTTTTACGTGATGACCTCAGCACTGGCCATTGTGGTGGGGTTGGTTGTGGCTACCCTGCTTGAGCCAGGAAGCGGTATGGCGCTGGATGAAAGCGCAGATGTAAAAGTGCCGGATAACCCCGGGTTCGTGAGTGTGCTGCTGAAAATCGTGCCCGATAATATTTTTGCAGCGTTTACCGAGCTAAACCTGTTGGGCATCATCTTCACTGCCATTGTTTTTGGTATTGCGCTGCTGAAACTACGTGAGAGTGAGGCCCATGCAGAGCTTGGCGAACACCTTTACAAGGTTGTAGAAGGGCTTAACGAGATCACCCTGAAAGTCATGTCTGGCGTGCTGCAGTACGTTCCTATTGGTGTGTTCGCGATTGTTGCCAAGACCGCTGGTGAGCAGGGCATGACCACTATACTGGCGCTGGGCGATATGGTGATGGTGCTTTATATCGCGCTGGCTGTGCACCTGGTTGTTTACTGCATTCTGATGCGCTTTTACGGTGTGCGAGTGCGGGAATTTTTTCGTGAAGCGCGTACGCCCATGGCAACGGCTTTTGCTACCCAGAGCAGTTCAGGCACCTTGCCGCTGACACTGGATGCGGCACGGCGGTTGGGTATTCCCAAGCAGATCTATGGTTTCAGCTTGCCGCTAGGCGCCACTATTAATATGGACGGCGCGGCGATTCGTATCGCGATTTCTGCGGTGTTTGCGGCCAATGTTGTTGGTATTCCCCTGGATCTGATGACCATGGCGGAAATTGTACTCATTGGTACGCTTACCTCCATCGGAACCGCGGGTGTTCCCGGGGCTGGCATTGTGATGATTGCCACGGTTTTTGCCCAGGTTGGGCTGCCTATCGAAACGGTCGCATTGCTGGTTTCCATTGATGCACTGGTCGGTATGGGTGCTACGGGGCTTAATGTTACCGGGGATTTGGTGGGCACCGCGGTTATCGCACGTAGCGAACGCAAACATGCAGCGGAACCTGCTGTTGCGCTTTCTGAGCCTGCCGGCTGAAGCTTGCCGGGTGTGTTAGAGTACTTGCCAGGCTTTCGTTATGACGGGAGGGCTTTTATGAGTCTGAAATCCGGCAAGCTGATCGTTTTTTACGATGGTTCCTGCTCCACCTGTATCAAGGATCGCCGCTGGTACGAAAAGCTGGCGGGGAAAACCGGTGAGTCGGTTGAATGGCTGGACATCACAGGTCGCGACGACGAGCTGCGCCAGCAGGGTGTAGATCCGGGTAAAGCACTTCGGGAATTGCATGTGAAGGATGATCAGGGCGAAATCCATCGTGAGATGGACGCGTACATACTGTTAATGTCGCGAGTCCCGGTACTGAAACCACTGGCATGGCTGATATCCTTACCCGTGATTCGACCTTCCCTGGCCAAACTTTACCATTCATGGGTTGAGCGCCGCCTGGCTGGCCGAGTGTGACGCTTTATATACCTGACAGAGTCCCGGAGAGCCCTTAGTGACGTATATTCGAGAACAGGCCATTCGGGGCCTCAAAGCGGGTGACGTGTTTACGGTTACCCGAACGTTCACTGAGAATGACACGGTAGCGTTCGGCGAAATCAGCCGGGATATGAATCCGATTCACTACGATGAGCGTTTCGCCGCTGCCAAGGATTTCCGGGGTAAAATCTGCCACGGCTTGCTGGTCGGAGGCATGATTACCGAAGTGGGTGGGCAAATTGGCTGGCTGGCATCCGGAATGAATTTCCGGTTCCGCCGGCCAGTTTACTTCGGCGATACCATTACCTGTGAGTTCACCATTACCGAAGCCGATGAGCGCAACCGCGCAAAGGCTGAAGCGATACTGTCCAACCAACACGGCGAGGTTGTTGTTGAGGCCTGGTTAACCGGCGTATTGCCCGGGCATACAGAACGAGCCATTCTCGCGCAGCATTGATTTCCCTCACTATTCAGGATTCCACCTTCAGAGGTTTTTATGGCTCGCTTCGAGTTGCTTGGTACTGCGATTATCCCCGGAAAAGGCACAGAGTTACGCCTGCTGCAGCGCGATCAGGAATTCTCCATTCGAATCGCGGGTACTTCAGGTGAGCTGATGAACACTCGCCTGCATGGCTCTGAGGATGCGCTTGCCACTCTGGCTTGTGAGCGCATTGCGGATCATCCTGCACCTAAAGTGCTGATTGGCGGACTGGGCATGGGCTTCACCCTTGCTGCAGCTTTGCAATCACTGGGTGACACCGCAGAGGTGACGGTCGCTGAGCTTGTGCCCGAAGTAGAGCACTGGAACCAGGGGCCTTTAGGCAGTGCAGCGGGCTATCCACTAAACGACCCCCGCGCCCGAGTACACATTGGCGATGTCGTGCAATTGATCAAAAGCTCGCCTGCCAGCTACGACGCTATTTTGCTGGATATAGATAACGGCCCAGAGGGCCTGACGCGCAAAGAAAACGATTGGCTGTACACGCCGGCGGGTATTGACGCTGCCCAGGCGGCGCTTCGGCCAGATGGTGTTCTGGCCTATTGGTCGGCAGGGCAGGATCCAACCTTCACCGAACGGCTGAAGCGCGCGGGTCTTACGGCGGAAGCCGTAACCGTGCGGGCTCACCGCCCCGGCAAAGGTGCTAAACACGTTATCTGGCTTGCGTGGTAAGCACTTGGCTAGCCTGGCTGGCGGCTAGCCACAGGGCGCTAGTCCTCGTCGTCGTCCAGCATGCGCTCCTGGCGTTCGCGCTCTTCCTCTTTGGCAGAATCGATTACCGCCATAAGCTCGTCCACATCGGCGCTGCGGGTGTCGTGCTCGAAACACCCGGTAAGCTCACTGTCTGCGTGCAGGTCGCCGCTTTCATACAGCGCCCAGATTTCCTTACCGTAATCGGTAACCAGAAGGTCGGGCGCGTATTTGCCAAAATAGCGGCGCATATTGTCCACATCCCGCTCAAGCATGCGCTCGGCGTTATTGTTGCCGGCAGCGTTTACAGCCTGGGGCAGGTCAATGATCACAGGGCCTTTGCCCTCCACCAGTACGTTGAATTCCGACAGGTCGCCGTGGATCAGTCCAACACTTAGCATTCGGACAATCTCTGCGATAACCCGGTGGTGGTAATCTCTGGCCTGCTCTGGAACAAGAGTAATGTCGTCCAGCCGTGGGGCAGCTTTGCCATCGGCATCGGCAATCATCTCCATCAGCAATACACCGTCCACAAACCCCATGGGCTCTGGTACGCGTACGCCGGCCCTGGCTAGGCGATAAAGGGCATCCACTTCTGCATTGAGCCAAGCATTCTCCTGCTCTTTCTGCCCGTACCGGGTCTTTTTGCTCATGGCTCGGGCGCGGCGGCTATTACGTACCTTTCTCCCTTCCTGGTACTCAACAGCCTGTTTGAAGCTCCGCTTCTTCGCTTCCTTGAATACCTTTGCGCAGCGTAGGTCTTCGCCACATCGCACCACGTAAACTTGTGCTTCTTTACCGCTCATAAGCTGGTAAAGCACTTCGTCGACCATGCCGTCGTCGACTAGGGGTTGTAGTCTCTTGGGTACTTTCATAACACCTTTCAGATTAGCCGTAAGCGTGCTGACCATGCGTAATGTGCCTGCCTGAAACCAGGTTAGGGCAAATATGATGGTCACAATGGGGCATAGCTTACATCAAATTGGTTTTTCTTATATGAATCCGATTATAGCGCCAGGAAGCTTTTTACAGAATGTCCTATAGTGTCCACTTGTCCTGTATCGGCAGGGCAGGTCTGCGGGTAGAATCGCCAGGAGTGAAACAGGCTGGCTTATACCCAGTATGGATGCGTTTACGGTATTGTTTTGGAGCTTTAAAAAATGCCTAGAGCAAGTGAAATCAAGAAGAATTCTGCAGTTGAATACGAAGGGCGGGTATATTTCGTCAAGGATATTGAGCGCTCTGTTCCTCAGGGCCGTGCCGGCGGCAGTCTCTACCGCATGCGCATGTACGACGTGGTAACAGGCAACAAGATTGACCAGACGTTTAAAGACACGGATATGCTGAACCTTGCCGATCTTGTGCGCAGGGCTGCATCCTTTTCCTATTCTGATGGCGATGAATACGTCTTCATGGATAACGAAGACTTTACGCAGTACAGCCTGAACCGTGAAGCCATTGCGGACGAACTGCTGTTCATCAGCGAAGATACCCAGGGCGTTATGGTGATTCTGGTCAGTGAAGCGCCGGTTTCCCTGGCGTTACCGCCAACCGTTGAGCTGGATATTGAGGAAACCGACCCGTCAGTAAAGGGTGGGTCAGCAACCGCTCGCACCAAGCCTGCGAGAATGGCAACCGGCCTGGTAATACAGGTTCCTGAGCACATATCCACGGGCGATCGCATCAAGATCAATGTGGAAGAGCGGAAGTTCTTGAGCCGGGCTTAATGTGAGGTAAGGAGACCCATGATAACGAAGGAGACCCTCAAGGTACTGGTTGCCAGCGTGATCGCGGTTGTGGTCACGGTGGGTATCGCCCGGTTCTCATACACGCCGATGATCCCCGAGATGGTAGAGGCGCTTGGGCTGAGCCAGTCGGTGATTGGCTTGCTGGCAACTGTGAACTACGCAGGCTACCTTACGGGCGCGCTGCTGATCACGCGAATCAGTGATATCGGCCTTAAAGTAAAGTTGTATCAGTTGGGGCTTGTTGTCGCGGTGGTTTCCACCGTTCTCATGGGGTACACCACCAACCTCTGGCTTTGGTATCTACTGCGCTTCATCTCCGGGCTGAGTACCTCAGCGGGGATGTTGCTCGGTGCCGGCCTGCTGATGAGTTGGTTAATCAAGAACAACCAAAAATCCGAGCTTGGCGTGTTTTTCTCGGGGATCGGCCTGGGCATTGTGCTAACGGCCGTTTTGGCAGAACTGATTCGGGGGCAGTTCACCTGGGATCAGCAATGGGTGATATACGGGCTGGCAGCGCTGGTGCTATTGATCCCCGTCTGGCGCTGGATGCCTGACTATCGTGCCTGTGCTATGCCGAAAACGGGCAGCGCAGGCGCCGGCGATGAGCGAAGCCGATTTATTGTTATGCTGCAACTGGCCTACTTCTGTGCCGGTGTTGGTTATGTAGTCACGGCAACTTTTCTCGTGGCTATTGCCGAATCCATGCCGGAGCTCAGCGGCCGAGGCTGGCTTATCTGGCTGATTGCCGGCCTGGCGGCTACGCCCGCCTGTTGGCTGTGGGATGTATTTACCCGCCGCTGGGGGCAATGGACGGCACTCTATCTTGCCTACACGCTCAACTCTGTAAGTATTCTAATGCTGATCATTAACACCAGTATGGCCAGCGTAATGCTCAGCGCAGTCATTTATGGCGCCAGCTTCATTGGTATTGTCAGCATGATGCTAGCGATGGTGGGGCGCGAGTTCCCTGAAAATCCCTCTCGGCCCATGAGCCGGCTTACCTTCAGCTACGGGATTGCCCAGATGCTCGCGCCCGCTGTTGTTGGCTACTTGGCCGATGTGGAAGGCAACTATACCAATGGCCTTTGGCTTACCCTGGTGGTGATGGCGTTGGGTGTGCTGGTGATTCATGTGGCGCGTGGGGTTAAGGGTAGAGAAATGGTGCTAAGGTAAAGGCAAGCCCAAAGCGGAGCAGCTAATAGATATGCCGATTTCGGAAGGTGCCCAACATTACGTCCTGATGCTGATCCCCAGCCTTTTGTTGGATATTGAAAAGCTAGGGTTGCGGCGGATTATCCGGACGTCTGATTTCTCGGAGCAGGAGGTGACAGCACTCTACTTCGAGTTTGTGTCTATCAAACGTGTCCTTCCGCATAACCCTCACTCCATTGAGCCGGCTATTTGGCAACACTTGCTCCACTGCGTGCGGGTGATGAGCTCGCTGGTGAGTCTGGCGACTACGGAAGACCTGGAACGCGCCCGCGAAACGGCGGTTCGTCGGTATTTGCCTCATGCAAAAATGAGCCTGAAAAACGAGTTCGAACAGATGCGCAGTGAAGGGAAGGTAGACTTCCGGCTCGCTGGCATTCTGCGCCAGGGGGATTTGCCTGAAAACTCCGGGCAGGTGTGCATGGAGGCTATCCGGCGTGAACGGCAGCAGCGCGTAGAATCCATCAAATGCCTTGGTACAGAGCATTTAACCGATCACGAAGCTTATGTTGTGGAGTCCGCCAGGGACTATGTTCTAACTGAGATCGACGACGCGCCCGAGGATTTCGGTATTCTCGATTTGGTCATCCGGCTAATGGATCTCCTGCGACTGGTGCTTGTTCTGGAATCCCGCTCTCCCGGTGGCGCAAGCGCAGTGTCCTCAAATTTCAAAGTGGAGAACATTGTGTTGGGTATCGGCAATGCCATGTATCGCAGTGAGCTGGGTCTGCACGTGTCTTCTCTGGGGCTAGCGAGAGTCAACAAGTAGGCTTTCTAAAGCCCCGCGTCTTTTACATTTTCCATGACCACAAATGTACTGGTTTGCAGTACATGGGGCAGGGCGGAAATCTGCTCTCCCAATACCTGGCGGTACTCCGCCATGTTGCGCGTTCGCACTTTCATCAAATAATCAAAATTGGCGGCAATCATGTGGCACTGCTCAATCGCGGCAATCTGCTTAACGGCTGCGTTGAAAGCCTTCAGCGCCTCGCTGCTGGTGTCGTTCAGGGTGATCTGAGCGAAGGCGATATGGCTTTGGCCTAGCTTGGTCTGATTAACCAGCACCGTGTAGCCTGTAATAAATCCCTGCTCTTCGAGTCGGCGCATGCGCACTTGACACGGAGTTTTGGATAAACCGACCCGTGACGCAAGTTCGGTAACCGTAATCCGAGCGTTCTTCTGCAATTCGCGAATGATGGAATGGTCGATTCGATCCAGCTCGTTCATGTTGTTCTATCCTTCACAAAGCGTAAAACCGCCACTTTTGGGCAAGCCATGGACATGGGCACTATGCTGTAGGCTATAAATGCCAAGTATCACTGGGGCTTTGAGTTGGTTTTGTTGAGTGGTTCAGGGAGTTTTGCCTGAAATTGTATTTCATGAGAGATAATTAATACATTTATATTCGCTAATAAAGCCGAAGCGGCAAGTGTATTCGGTTTTTACAGAGAAATAGTCTTTGCCGTTGTCGGTAGAATGCGGGAAGACAAACAACTGAGAGGGTACAAGTATGAGATCGCAGCAATCAGTGGCTCCGGAGCTTGCCAGCAGTCGGCAGGCGATTCGCGATTACTATCTCGAAGATGAGTACAAGGTGATCCACGAGATGATTGCTGACGCTCAGTTGTCTGGGGCAGAACGTAAAGCTATTTCTGCCCGCGCGGCCGACTTGGTGCGCAGTGTTCGGGATAGCGCGAAATCCACGATTATGGAAAAATTCCTTGCGGAATACGGCCTCACCACCAAAGAGGGCGTAGCGCTTATGTGTCTGGCGGAGGCATTGCTACGTGTGCCTGATAACACGACCATCCATGCGCTGATTGAAGATAAGATCACGTCAGGCAACTGGGGAGCCCACGTAGGTAAAGCGTCTTCTACCTTTATTAACTCCACTACTGTCGCGCTTTTGTTGACCAGCAACCTTTTGAAAGATTCTGAGCGCCACACCGTGGGCGATACGCTTCGCAGGTTGGTTAAGCGCTTGGGCGAGCCTGTGGTTCGTACAGTTGCTGGGCAGGCAATGAAAGAAATGGGTCGGCAGTTTGTTCTGGGGCGTGATATCGAAGAAGCACAGAGCGAAGCTAAGCCCTACATGGCAAAGGGCTACACATACTCCTACGACATGCTTGGCGAAGCTGCCCGCACCGATGCCGATGCCCGGCGCTATTTTGAATCCTATTCCAACGCCATCGATAGCATAGCCAAGAACTGCTCAGGCGATGTGCGCAAAAATCCGGGTATCTCGGTAAAGCTCTCTGCGTTGCTGGCTCGTTACGAGTACGGCCAGAAAGAACGAGTAATGAATGAGTTGTTACCCCGTGCGTTAAAGCTGGCCAAAAAAGCGGCAGCTGCGAATATGGGCTTTAACATTGATGCCGAAGAACAAGATCGCCTTGATCTTTCGCTGGATGTTATCGAAGGCATAATGGCCGACCCGGCACTGGCGAATTGGGATGGTTTTGGCGTGGTGGTTCAGGCATTTGGCAAACGCGCGTCGCACACCCTTGACTGGCTCTACGCGTTGTCGGAAAAGCTCGACCGCCGCATCATGGTGCGTCTGGTGAAAGGTGCTTACTGGGATGCCGAGATCAAGCGCGCCCAAGTCATGGGCTTGACGGACTTTCCTGTATTTACCCGCAAGGCCGGCAGTGACGTTGCGTTCCTTTCTTGCGCAAAGAAGCTTGTGGATATGAGCGACCGCATTTACCCGCAGTTTGCCACCCACAATGCGCACTCTGTCTCTGCTGTTTTGGAAATGACGCGAACGGCCGGGCTGAAGAATTACGAATTCCAGCGTTTGCACGGTATGGGCGAATCGCTGCACGATCAGGTTCTTGCTGAGAGCGGTGTGCCTTGCAGGATTTACGCACCCGTGGGTAAGCACAGCGATTTGCTGGCCTACCTGGTTCGCCGGTTGCTTGAAAATGGCGCTAACAGCTCCTTCGTCAACCAGATTGTTGACACCAGTATCAGTCCTGAAGAAATTGCGAAGGACCCTATTGATATTGTTCAGGAGCTGGGTGAAAACTTGTCCAGTAAAGTCATTGTGCGCCCTGCAGACCTGTTTGGTGCCAATCGCCGAAACTCCAAAGGTTGGGATATTACCGATCCGGTAACCGTTGCGCAGATTGACAAAGGCCGTGATGCTTTTCTTCGCCACCGGTGGGCGGGTGGCCCGCTCATTGCCGCAGAGGTAGCCGGTACAGATGTGGTGGAGGTTAAAAATCCTGCAAAGCCGGATGACCTGGTTGGGCATATAACCCACGCGAATGAAGCCGATGTGGATGCAGCCATTACCGCCGCTGAGCAAGGCTTTATAAGCTGGTCCGCCATGTCAGCGGAAGAACGCGCTGCCTGTGTTCGCAAGGTGGGCGATCTGTTGGAACAGAATTCAGATGAACTGTTTGCACTGACAACCCGCGAAGCCGGCAAGTCTTTGTTGGATGCCATTGCCGAGATTCGTGAAGCTGTGGACTTTTCCCAGTTTTATGCCAACGAAGGTATTCGTAACAAAGATAACGGCGAAGCTCGCGGTATAATCTGTTGTATCTCGCCCTGGAACTTCCCGTTGGCCATCTTTGCTGGTCAGATTTTGGCGAACCTGGCTGCCGGCAACGTCGTGGTTGCCAAGCCTGCAGAGCAAACCTCGTTGCTGGCGGTTCGTGCTGTTGAGCTTATGCACGAAGCCGGTATCCCCAAAGATGCCATCCAGCTTCTGCCAGGCACGGGCTCTACCGTAGGTACGGCGCTGACCTCTGATCCACGGGTGGCGGGAGTGTGCTTTACGGGCTCCACCGCAACTGCTCAGCGTATTAACAAAGTAATGGCAGAAAACATGGCCCCGGATGCACCTCTGGTTGCGGAAACCGGCGGCCTGAACGCAATGATTGTGGATTCAACTGCGCTACCGGAGCAGGTGGTACGTGACGTGCTCGCATCGTCCTTCCAGAGTGCCGGTCAGCGCTGCTCAGCGCTGCGCATGCTGTATGTGCAGAAGGATATTGCTGAGAACCTGCTTGAAATGCTCTATGGCGCCATGGAAGAGCTAGGTATTGGCGATCCTTGGGCGCTATCTACAGATGTTGGCCCGGTAATCGATGAGGCTGCCCGCAAGAAGATCGTGGATCACTGCGATAAGTTTGAGCGTGAAGGGCGCCTGCTTAAAAAGATTCCGGTACCGGAAAACGGGTTGTTTGTGTCTCCTGCGGTGCTGAAGGTTAGCGGAATCGCAGACATGGAAGAAGAAATTTTCGGCCCGGTACTGCACGTGGCCACCTTTGAAGCCAAGGAAATTGACCAGGTAGTGGATGCCGTGAATGCCCGGGGGTACGGGCTAACCTTCGGCATTCATAGCCGGGTTGATAATCGGGTTGAGCGGATTGCAAGCCGTATCAAAGTGGGCAACACCTACGTTAACCGTAACCAGATTGGTGCCATCGTGGGTTCCCAGCCATTTGGTGGTGAAGGTCTTTCTGGAACTGGCCCTAAAGCAGGTGGTCCACAGTATCTTCGCCGTTTCTTGAAAGGTGATACCGTTGAGCGCCCTCTGGAATCTGGTGGCAAGACGGTTGACGGCAAGAAGCTAGAGGAACTCATTGGTAGTTTGAATAAAATCAAATTGCTGGGGTCAGAAGCCAGAATTGACGCTATGCAGCCAATTTTTGGGAAAGTGCCAGCGCCTCTGGACGCCGAAGCTGAAGAATTGCCAGGACCAACAGGAGAGCTTAACCGCCTTAGCAATCACGCCCGTGGCGTGGTGCTGTGTATAGGGCCAGACAAGGAAACAGCCTTGGCACAGGTTGCTATGGCGTTGTCCCAAGGTAACAAGGTAGTGGTGGTTGCGCCGGGCGTTGGCGATACAGTTAGCCGTGCGGCACAAGCTGGGCTACCCATCACGGGAGCCGAAGGGCAATTGGATCCGGAAGCCTTGGCTACAGCCCGAGGGTTTGAAGCGGTTGTAAGCTGTGCTGAAAAGCCGGTTCTGCGTAAGTATAGGCAGGCACTGGCTAAGCGGGATGGCGCGTTGCTGCCGCTGATCACAGAGCACACCCTTGATCAGCGATTTGTGATTGAACGGCACCTGTGTGTGGACACAACGGCTGCTGGAGGTAACGCCAGCCTGATTGCTGCGTCTGAGTAAGCCGTTGCCGCGACCAGAGACTCCCCAGGGATGGGGTCTCTGGTGTTTTGATCAGTTAGTGGCATAGCGCTCGCGCAATATGCCAACACGCTCAACGTAAGCCTTGGTTTCAGCATACGGTGGAACCCCGCCGTAACGGCTTACGGTGCCCGGCCCAGCGTTGTAGGCGGCGGTTGCCAGCCGGGTATCACCCTTGAAGCGTTCCAGCATTTTGGCAAGATAGGTAACTCCGCCACGGATGTTGTCTGCTGCCACCATCGCATTCTGTACGCCAACCTCCAGAGCCGTTCCCGGCATCAGCTGCATAAGCCCTTGTGCGCCCACTGGGGAAAGAGCCTTTTCATTGAATGCAGATTCTGCATGAATCACTGCGCGTACCAGTGCCGGATCTACGCCATACTCCTGGGCAGCTGTTTTGATTTCTGTATTGTAGCGGCCGGCGAACAGAGGAGTCGTGCGCCAATTAACACGAGAGTCCGGGTCGCAGGCGTAACAGTAAAAGCTGATGACGTCGAAATCTTCCACCGAAGGCTGGGTTCCGCTGTATGCGACAATGCCATTATGGTCCTTGTACCGAAACACCGTCTCGTTTTTGCTGGAGGCTCGCCCGGGGCTATTGCTTTTTACATTGGTAAACTCAACGCGGCCATCCGGGTGCACAACCCGTTTTATGCTGTCTGCAGCAGCCGGAGAAGTGAGCCAGACCAAGGCGGCAATTAAGGGCAGGACGATGTATCTGGGGTGGGGCATAGGCTACTCACGGAAAACGTGACCGGCAGAACAACTCTTGGCTGCCGGCCCTGCTAAAACGAACGTGAGTATGATTATACGACTTCGCTAGGCCGAAAAAACATTAAGACTTGTCGGAGTAATGTTACCCGGCTCACAAAGAGCGTTAGATTTTTGGTCCACGCCCGCGTACTGCGTTAGCGACGAGAGAAATGACCAACAGAATGAGAAAAATAAAGAACAGTACTTTGGCAATGCCTGCGGCGGTACCCGCAATACCCCCAAAGCCCAGAACACCAGCGATAATTGCAATAACAAGACAAACTACAGCCCAATAAAGCATGGCAAATCCTCCTTGTTTGGCTTCGCTTTAAAAGTGGCACAGGTAGCAGGAATGCACAAATAATAAGCAGAGCTAGAGCCCTTTTTGGCCAGATTTTAAGTTTTTACGCATTTTTAAAGTCATGTTCTTAAAGGTATAAATAGGATTTATTAGCAGTTAGTTACGCTTTTATAAGATAAGCTGTTGGTCGGTATATTGTTATCATTGCACGGCTGCTATTCTTGATGAATGAGGCATCGGAGTAATCTATGGCTATCAAACATATTGTCTGCGCACTGGCTTTAACAGCGTCCTGGGCGCTTGCTTCGCCCCTGCACGCAGAACCTGAAGACTCATCAGTCAACAAACTCAAGCAACAGAGCCATGAGCTTGGGGAGGCACTGCAAGAATACGGTGCCGACCAGAAGGATAAGGCGGAGGATTCCATTAACCGGGTGCTCTCAGCTCTGGATAAACGAATTGCAGAGCTAGAGAAAGAGCTCGCGGATAATTGGGACGAGATGAGCAACTCTGCCCGGGAACGCTCACAAGAGAGCCTTGCGTCTCTGCGCGAGCAACGTGAGCGAGTGCAGGCTTGGTACAACGAGCTCAAAGCTAGTTCAGCATCGGCATGGGAGCGAGCCAAAAAGGGTTTCTCGGATGCCTATGAAGCACTTTCCGAGCAGTGGAATGAGACTGAGCGGGATTTAACCCTTGATCAGGACAAAAGAAATAAAAGTATCTGACCACTAAAACCAGACAAGGAAACATCATGCCACTTTCTTCAGAACATATTGACGAGCTTAATCTGCTATCCCAATTTGAGTCTTCCTCAGGTCAGGCCGGCATTAAGGTGCACCGGAACGACGCGGCGCCAGAAACCGTTCAGGCAGCAGAGCGGCTCTTTACCAAGGGGCTGATTACGCAAGATGACGGAGGCTACCTCACGCCTTTGGGTAGCGAAGCTGTGGAGCTCAGCCAGAAGCTGCAGTCTATTCTTACAACGTAACAGTGATGCGGTCGGCTTGGCGCGCCATCTGTACCGGTTGCCCTGCCGGGCGTCTGTATCTGTTCTGCTTACGCATTAGTCTCTAAACTGATCGACGTTTCAGATAACTGACCCCGGCAGCCCGTTATGCGCTCTTTTTTCTATTCATTTTTTGTCCCTGCCCTGTTCGTATGGCTGTGGAGCACTGGTTTTATTGGTGCCAAATACGGCTTGCCCTATGCTGAGCCGTTTACCCTTCTGCTGATTCGTATGCTGCTAACTCTGGGCCTGCTTGTAGGCCTGGCCTGGATGCTCAAAACCCGCTGGCCTGGCTGGCGGGCGGCCGGGCACCTTGCTGTAACCGGTTTGCTGGTTCATGGCTGCTATCTTGGCGGTGTTTATTACGCAATTCAGGGAGGGATGCCTTCGGGAATCGTGTCGCTGGTGGTTGGCTTGCAGCCATTGGTAACCACGGGCGTCGCCGTTCTTGTTCTGAAAGAAACCGTTTCATGGCGACAATGGCTAGGACTGGGCCTTGGCCTGCTGGGTGTAACGCTGGTTCTGTTGGAGAAGTTTGGTAGCGGCACCCCCGGCGCAGGATTTCCTCTCTGGACACTGGTCTGGGCATTACTTGCCTTAGCAGGCATCTCTGTGGGTACGGTGTATCAGAAGCGCCATGGCACGGGGGCAGATCTTGTGGCGGGCACTATCATCCAGTACGGCGCTGCCGCAGTATTTTTTGCTGTTGCCGCACTAATGCTGGAAACCCGCGAAGTAGTGTGGTCTGTGCAGTTGCAGCTTTCCATGGCCTGGCTAGTGCTGGGCGTTTCTATTGGCGCCATTTTGCTGCTGATGTGGCTCATTCGCCGTGGTGCCGCCTCGCAAGTCGCCAGCTTGTTTTATCTTGTGCCCCCGGTAACCGCTCTGGAAGCCTTTTGGCTGTTTGATGAGCGGTTGGGCGTATTGGCAATCATGGGTGGGGTTGTGTCCATTACCGGCGTTGCCCTGGTGGTTTCACAAAGACGCCCCGCTTAAAGAGCCCAATCGTGTACGCCGATTTGATGCGCACAGGCGTGATCAGAGCAATAATCATAGCCAGATTCCGGTTGGTTATATTTGCTTTGAGTTCTGGACTATAGTCTGAAAAATCGGCAGTTGGAAAGCACTCTGGTGTCCTTATCGTAACGTCAGCACGGATGCGTTTGGGGTATCTTGAAACGATTATTACCCAGAAAATGTCTTAAGCTGCTGCAGAGATAGAAATGGTATGACCTATTGGCTGGTTGCAAATCCAAAGGCGGGCGATGGCCAGAGAGGCCGGGAGTTCTGGCTTGAAGAGCTGGCAAATGTTGGCATCACAAGCCCGGAGTGTTGTGACCTCCAGGAGCAAAGCTGGAAAACGCAAGTAAAGTCAGATGACATTGTTATGGTTGCCGGCGGTGATGGGTCGGTTAACGCGGGGGCGAGTTTATGCCTTGAATGCAACGCTACGCTGGCAGTTCTGCCTTCGGGTACCGCAAACGATTTCGCCCGTAATTTGGCCTTGCCAGATGAGCCAGCAGCGGTGTGCGAACTGGTTCGGCAAGGGGTAACGCAGCTGGTCGATGTGGCCGAGTTTGGGGGCGGAATTTTTCTCAATGTTGCGCACATTGGTTTGGGAACCCTTCCAGCCAGAGAATCACAAGGCTCTGCCAAAAAACTGCTTGGTCGTTTTAGTTATGGCGTCGAGTTGTTGCGTCGGGTGAATGCTAAGCGGGGGTTTCACGCTAAGATACAGTGTGATCAGGCTTTTGTGCGCGGGCATTGGCTATCGATTGCTGTCTCTAGCGGCGCGTTTTTCGGGGGTGGTAATGAAATTCCGCAAGCGACCGCCGATGATGGACTGCTGGATGTTATTGCCGTGAAACCACGGCCATTTTTGCAGCTACTGTTCACCTTCTTTTTGGTTCAGTTTAGTGGCAAAACGCCGAAGCGCACCAGTACGATTGTGCACCTGAAAGGCAGGCGCTGCGATATTCTGACTTCCAGTGTAAAAACCATTACCGTGGATGGTGATGTGGCGGGCAAAACACCGCTTCATGCGGTATGTCGCAAGCACTGCCTTAGAGTAATCGGCTCTTCGGTGGTGAGCACGGGAGAAGCCGATAGCGGTCGGCCGGGGCTCAGGTAGCGCGTTTATGGCTCGTAAATCTATAGCAAAACGACTGTTTCGTGGGATTGCTTGGGTGTTCGTCACTCTGGTGGTGTTGTTCTTGTCCGTGTTGCTCCTGTTCCGATATGTAAACCCGCCCACCTCGGCGTTTATGCTCAGCTACAGCCTCACAAACCCGCATAAAGACCTGAAACAGCAATGGGTCAGTCTTTCCGATGTTTCGCCCTGGATGCCGCTGGCGGTTGTAGCCAGCGAGGATCAACGGTTTCCGGATCATTGGGGCGTTGATTTTGCCGCGATTCGTAAAGCGCTGGCCGAGTATCATGCGGGGGAAGGCCTCAGGGGGGCCAGCACGATTACTCAACAAACCGCAAAAAATCTGTTTCTCTGGAACGGTCGCAGCTTTGTCCGTAAAACCCTGGAAGCCGGGCTTGCGCTTGCCGTTGACGGGCTTTGGCCCAAGCGGCGAATTCTTGAGGTGTATTTGAATATCGCCGAATTTGGCCCTGGCATTTACGGCGTGGAAGCGGCGAGCAGGGTTTATTTTGGCATCTCTGCGAGCCAGCTGTCGGCCAACCAGTCAGCCCGGCTCGCGGCAGTTCTGCCTAATCCGAATGTGTTGAGTATTGCTTCGCCATCGCCTTATGTCCGGGACCGGGTATTTTGGATTCGTGGCCAGATGGATCAGCTTTCGGGGCTGCAATACCTGAAGGGGCTGTAGGGCCTTCCTGCTCAAAACGATTGGTCCCGCCTGGTTAGTTCATTTAATTGGCAGGTTCACAGAGCTGAGTGGTTCTTTGGTACGATGAACGCTTGTGCTGACGGAAGAGAGCCTTATGAAAGTGTTGTTATTGGGAGCAACCGGTCTGACCGGTGGGATTGCTCTGAACGAACTGCTTGCCCGCGACGAAGTTGAATCGGTCGTCGTGCCTGTCCGGAAACCCTTGAACATTGTTCACTCCAAGCTGCACCAGCAAGAGATGGATTTTGATCGCATGGAGGACCATGCCGGGTTGTTCGAGGTGAATGTGATCATGTGTTGCCTGGGCACAACCATCAAAAAGGCAGGCTCTCAGGAGCAGTTTCGCAAAGTCGACTATGGCTACTGCCTGAAAGCGGCGGAGCTTGGCCGTGCAGCAGGTGCTCAGGCGTTTATTTTGATGTCTGCGATAGGTTCGTCTTCTTCATCGACTATTTTCTATAATCGAGTCAAAGGCGAGTTGGAGAATGGCGTTAAGGGGCTTGGGTACCCTTATCTGTCGATATACCATCCTAGCCTGCTTTTAGGTAACAGACCTGAGAGCCGCCTGGGAGAGGCTATGGGCGCCAAGGCCATGCCACTGATCAACCGCGCTCTTTTTGGGCCGTTGGAAAAGTATCGTGGCATAGAAGCCGCTAAGGTTGCCCGTGCCATGGTTAACGAGGCCTGCAGTCTCGCCTCTGAGTCTGCTGCAGAACAGGTTGTGCAGATCCGCGAATATCAGGATATCGTTAAGTTATCTGATCAGACCGGTTAATTGTTAGCCAAAATCCAGCTAGCGGCTTTCTCTGCAATCATCAATGTCGGTGAGTTGGTATTGCCGCTGGTAATGACGGGCATCACCCCCGCATCCACCACGCGCAAACTTTGCACACCTCTAACCCGCAGGTGGGAATCCACCACGGCCATGGTGTCGTCCTGTCGCCCCATACGCGTTGTACCCACAGGGTGAAAAATAGTGGTGCCTATGTCGCCAGCCAGGCGGCTCAGGTCTTCATCGGTCTGATACTCTGGCCCCGGCTTGTATTCCTCGGGCCGGTACTTTGATAAGGCCGGCTGTCCGGCGATGCGGCGTGTTACTCGTAGTGAGTCAGCGGCCACCTTTCTGTCCTCCGGAGTGCTCAGGTAGTTAGGTGCGATAGCTGGGGCTTCCAGGGGGTTGCTGCTACGGATACGCACCGTGCCCCGGCTGGTGGGGTTCAGGTTGCACACGCTGGCGGTAATGGCCGGGAACGGGTGTAGGGGCTGGCCGAAGGCATCCAGACTCAAGGGCTGAACGTGGTATTGGATATTGGGGTATTCGTATTCATCGGAGCTACGGGTAAACGCACACAGCTGTGAAGGCGCCATGCTCATAGGGCCTGAACGTTTAAACAAATACTCCAGCCCAATGCGAGCCTTACCCCACAAAGAGTTGGCCATAGTATTCAAGGTGAGGGCGTTACTTACTTTGTACACAGACCGGATTTGCAGGTGGTCTTGAAGGTTTTCGCCTACACCTGGCAAGTCTGCGACCAACGGAATGTTCAATTCCTGAAGCAGGTTGGACGGCCCGATGCCAGATAATTGCAAGAGTTGGGGTGAGCCGATCGCACCGGCCGAGAGAATAACCTCGCGGCTGGCCATGGCGAGTGTCTCTTCGCCTACACTGGGACTTGTTGTGCGCACACCGGTGCACCTGGGTTGCTCTGCCTCGGTGTTGATTTCCAGCCCCAGTACCTGGGTGGAATGCCAAACGGTGAGGTTGGGCCGTTTCGAGGCGCTTCGCAAAAAGGCCTTGGAGGTATTCCAGCGCCAGCCGGCACGCTGGTTTACTTCGAAATAATCCACGCCTTCATTGTCGCCGCAGTTGAAGTCTTTTGTGCGGGGTACACCCGCCTCAAACGCTGCGTCTGCAAAGTCTTCAAGAACCTGCCATTTCAGGCGCTGGCGCTCCACCCGCCACTCGCCACCATGGCCGTGGAAGCGCTTGTCAGAGTGATTTGCACCGCTGCCGGCGTCCAGGCCATGATGATCCTCATGGCGCATGAAATCTGGCAGGCAGTTGTTCCAGCTCCAGGCGTCATCGCCGGTTATCTCTGCCCATTGGTCGTAATCCCTTGCTTGGCCTCGTATGTACAGCATGCCGTTGATGCTGGAGCAACCGCCCAAGGTTTTGCCGCGAGGGTATATCAACGAGCGGTTGTTGAGCCCCGGCGCGGGTTCAGTGCGGAAGCACCAGTCGGTACGCGGATTGTCTATGCAATAGAGATAGCCCACCGGGATATGAATCCAGTGGTAGTTGTCGCGTCCTCCAGCTTCAATCAGCAACACCCGATTTTTTGGGTTGGCACTCAGGCGATTAGCTAGCAGGCAGCCGGCTGTTCCGGCACCTACGACGATATAATCAAATTCGTACAGCCCTGGTGTTTTTTTGTTATCGGGCAAGATGGTTTCTCCAAATGATTCGACGCGACATCAACCCAAAGTGGCGTCCAGAAACATCATTACAACAAAACCTACCAACAGCGAGAAGGTCGCCAGGGTTTTATAACTGTTTCGGTGGGTTTCAGGAATAATCTCATTGCTGATAATGAACAGCATAGCACCCGCGGCAAAACCAAGTGTCCAGGGCATAATCGGTTCTGCCAGCCATACCAGTGCGGCGCCGAATACACCGCCAATGGGCTCGGCCAGCCCGGTCAGAAGTGCAATAGTGAAGGCTCGGACACGAGAGTATTGAATAGCCATCAATGAAAGGGCTACGGCGAGGCCTTCCGGGATGTTCTGAATGCCAATACCCATTGCCAGCACAAAGCCATTGCGTATATCCCCTCCGGCAAAACCGACACCTACCGCCATGCCTTCGGGAAAGTTATGCAGAGTAATGGCGATAATAAACAGCCAAATACGGCGTATATGCGAGGCATTAGGGCCTTCCGGCCCTAAATTGAAGTGTTCATGGGGCAGTTTCTGATGGATATAATACAAAGCCCCGGCGCCAGACAGAATGCCGAATATGACCAGCAGCGCCGCAGCCCAGGTTGAACCCAGTAACGCCTCGCCGTGTTCCAGCCCCGGAAGCAGTAGCGAAAAAAAGGATGCCGCAAGCATCACACCGGCTGCGCCCGCGAGCATGCTGTCTTGCAGCCGGTCAGACAGAGATTTAATGAAGAATACCGCCAGGGCACCAATGCCGGTTGCAAGGCCAGCTAACAGACTTGCCAACGCGCCAAGCCAAACGACACTGATATCGGATGTCATAAAGGTTAGGTGCTCCTTTGTGGTGTTCTATCTGTTAATTGTCGATGGATGCGCTCAAAAAGCCTGTTTTGGAAACCTTCAGTCAAAGGGTAAAGGTGACCGGCATCCGGCATCAGTGTCAATTCTGCGTTGGGAAGAAGTTCCGCAAGGTGGCGGGCATAGTCTGCGGGTACGAACGTATCGTCCTCCCCCTGGAAAACAAGAACAGGTGTGTTTATCTGTTTCAGGCTGAAGCCCCAGTCGTTAAGCTCGGTGAGTAGGTCAGTGGCGATTGCCTTGCCGCCGCTTTCCAGGCAAGCCATCTGATCCTGCCGAAAGGTGTCTCCACGGAGTAACAGGTTAAGCAGGTCGCGATCGGACTGGTTAACCAGGTTCCGGGCTTCGTGCATGTACAGTCGCGGATGGCGCCGGGAGAGGTGCGTTACCAGTCGCACCGCGAGCCGTACGAGCCCCGGACTATATCGGGCCAGCCGTGGCCCCGGCCAACGTGTTTTTTCAAACAGTGTTTGGTGGCCTCTGTATTCAGCAAAGTTTGTGTAACCCGAAAGGCAGACGCCCAGGTCCACCCGGTTACCCAGTGCGTGGCAGCAGGCGAGAGTGCGTGAACCTCCGCTGGACCAGCCAAAATGACTGAATCTGTCCAAGCCAAGCGCGTCTGCCATTTGCTCGATATCTTTCGGGTAATCCAGCAATTGGCGCCCGTGTTGATAGTCTGAACTGCCGATGCCAGGGCGGTCGGGCGTAAGAATTCTGAACCCATGTTGCAGGGCCTGATTATGGAAGAACAGGCCCTGCAACCGGCAGCCTGGCATGCCGTGGCCAAAAATCAGTGGGTAGCCCTGCGGATCACCAAGATCCGTGTAGGCCAGAGTGCGGCCATCGCGCAGAATCAGGTTTTTCAATCCGTTGCCTGGGTCGGGCTTTTAGAACGGGACAACGTAGGCTCACAGCCAACAACCTGTCTCGCCTGCCTGTGCGCATGCAGATACCAGCGCTGCCCCGGCTTGGTGAACGTATTCGGGGTGACATAGAAATCCGCAGTTTCCATGGTTGCAGGGATAGGCGAGCCATCGGCGTGGCGGTAAACGCAACTGGTGCCAAGGGTGGCGGTAGTGGCAACGGGCAGCTCTAAGAAACCGTCGTCTCGAACCTGTGGCACATTGCCGTCTACGCTGATGATTTTGAGGCAGGGGCCGTAATGAACTCTGCTTTGATCGCTCAGATATTCGCTCAAGCAGTGCTGGGAGCTGATGAAAACGACACTTCGGTCTCGTCCGTCTGCGCTCGCGGGCATGCTTTCGTTGTTTTGCTTGTTGGCCGGGTTTGTATCTGGCATCGACTGGCAGCCCGCGAGGACAAGAAGGCAGGCCAACATAAACATAACGACAGGTTTCATTGAAACTCCTTGCTGCATTGAACAAAATGGAATTGTCCGGGAACAAGGCGTTAGTTTAGCTCAGCTTGCCCTCCCGAACATACGTTCGAAAAAGCCGGCAGAACGCACGTCGGGAATGGGCAGAGCATCTATCTCACCCATGGCTTTGCGCCAGAAGTGTTCAGGGGTGTCCAGTTCTGCGACTTGCGCACGCTCTTCAGGGCTATAGTGGTTATGCTCACCTGCCATTCCTTTCGCCATGAGCGCCTGTGTCCACAGGTAGATTGCACCTCGCACGGTTCTTAAAAGTCGTGAGTAGGTATCGCGGCTCAGGTTAATTGCCAGCTCGGCACTGAGGTTGATTTGCTTCTGCAGGGTGGCCATGTCCTCGGCCTCCAATAGTAGCCGATTTCCGTCGCCCTTTTTGCTGTTGACGCAGATTTTCTCCAGGGATTTTGTGCCATCCGTCAGATCAAGATGGGCAAATTCCTGTGTTTGCTGATCGCTTACCGGCGCTGGGATCCATCCGTACTGGGGGGATTTCGCTACAATATGCCCTGGCAAATCCCGGCGATAGGGCGGGGCAACCTCACGATCCTGGTAGCCGTCCAGCTCTGCCCTCAGCCAGGCAGCCATTTTTTTATGGCGTAGCATCATGGCCAGAGTGATCGCCGATGGCATGATATCTTCAAGTAGCTCAGCCGAATCCCGGGTGCGCTCGTCAAGATGGTTTACCGATGCAGACATGAATGCTCCCTGGCGGAGCCTGCCCTTGTGGCGCCCCCGTTGTAGTTTTGTTGTTGTGCGGCCACCGGTAGTGCTTGATCGGTAGCCTCTGATTTCTACTGGTGTTTAAAAAGTAGACAATTATGTTGAGGCGCACCGTTGTAAAAAGTTATCTCTTTGTAACGACAAGTAAACGGTGCCTGCAGGTAAACGCCCACCAGGTATTACATGCCTGAGTTGGTGCTCTCGAAGATTTTGTCTGCAGAGGCGGCAACAAACCCGTTGTAAAGGCTGCCGTCGGGCTTCGGATAGCGTAATGCGAACTCATAAAAGCAGCTGGGAATGGTCATTTTGCGGTCACTAAACTGAACAGGAACCCTGTCGGCCATGGTGGAGGACTGTTCAAGAAGGTCTTCGGGCGAGCCTTTCACTTCCCCGCCGGAGGCGTTTACTGTAAAGCCGTTGTTGGTCAGAAGCTGATTAATATCAGCGACTGTTTCAAAGTTGTGCAACTGATTAACGCTTACGGTGAAGTGGTTTGCCCTGTAGCCCCAGGCAGCCAGCCAGGCGGCATACTCGCTCTCTTCGAGCAGCTTGCGGTAAGTGTCGTAATCCAGATCCCAATGTCTGCCTGAATACAGAAAGCTGTCTTCAGCAACCTGTTGGTTTGTTATTCCTTGAACGAGTTTTTTTACCACAACCTGAAGCTCCGGCGAGCATTGCTCCGTCAGTAACTCTGAAATAAACACCCTCGGGGCCTCGGGGTCCGCGTGCTCATAATGCCGGGCATAGAGCTTCTTGCCTTTGAAGTGGTACTCGCCACCTTCGCGGTAACCCAGGGCCAGGAAGTGTTCGGCAAGGGCCTCCAAGCCAACTGGCTGCAGATTGAAGGTTCGCAAGGCAATATGATCGTTAATGATTGCCTGGCCTTCTTCGGCACCCAAAATACGGTGGATTTGCGCAGCCGACGGTGTAACGTTTTTATAATTCTGCCAAAGATTCTCGAACAAGGCGTTGCGATCAGTATGCATAGCTTAGCTCCGTAGCTGTATTTTGGGTTTGTGCCGGTGCCCCCTGAATTAAAGGCAAAATGCGCGAGAGGTTACCGTTTTCAAGGCGAAGTTTTTTTGCAAGGGCAGGCGAAATGGTCAACGTATCTGACTGCTCCGACACCTCGGATGTAATCGTTGCCCGAAAATCTGCTACACCTGCGTTTGTTATCAGCGTTGGTTCGTTTTGTATATGACTGGTACAACCATAGCCGCTGCGCATGCTTGAGTATGGCTCGGCCACTCTAACCCTGCATTCAGAAGAAACTCTCACACTACGAATGTCAGCCAGGGCACACTCCACCGTTGGCCCCGCATCAAACAGGTCTATAAAACCTTTATGCTGAAACCCTTCCGCCTCGAGTATCCGCAAGGCCGGCCGAGTATGACTGTGTACCTCACTAAGAACGGCTCGAGCTTGCGGGCTCATCAGGCAGGTGTAAAGCGGGTGGGACGGCATTAGCTCATCAATGAAATCGGTGTAGCCGGAGCCAACCAGGTGTGTTGCCTGGCCAAACTCCATATCGACAAAGTGCGTATTCAGCCAGTTCCAGAATGGTGATTGGCCGGAGGTATCAGAAACCCCGCGCATCTCGGCAATGATCTTGTGAGAAAAACGCTCCGGGTGAAGCGCCATAAACAGGAAGCGCACCCTGGAGAGCAGTTTACCCGCATTGGCCTGGCGGAACTCCGGGCGTAGATAAAGCGAGCAGATCTCCGAATAGCCGGTGTAATGGTTGCAGCGGGTGAGGGTTTCCACGCTGCGACGAAGATCAAGATCCCGGGAGTGATGAGTAACGGTGTTTCGCCGGAAATGATACAGCGGCCGAGTGTGTCCTGCGTTGGCCTCAATTCCGGTGGTGCCGAGGATGTCGCCTGTGGATTCGTCTTCCAGCACAAACAGATAGTGCTCATCGCCAGGGCTTATTACCTTGCGCTCAAAGCTGGCAATCGAGTGAGAAATTTTTCGCGCCAAAGCGTCCCTGTTGGGCATAAGGGATGTAAACCCAGGGCCGGACTCTTCGGCTATCTGAAAAAGGACATCCAGATCTTTGTCGGTAATAGGGCGAATAATCATGAGCGGCAACCTGACATTGTTTCGAGTCAGTATGCAGTGAGGCTCTGCCGGTTTGCAGATGCACTTTGATCGTAATGCGCTATGCTGTTATCAAAATAACGGAAGAGTTTGGCAAAATGATTGGAAGTAAGGATCAGAACTTGCTCATGCTGCTGCGCCAAAACGCTCGAGTCAGTATTACAGATTTGGCCAAGGCGTTGCATCTATCGCGCTCAACAGTTCAAAACAGGATTGCTCGCCTGGAAGCCAGCGGCGTAATTGCGGGGTATGCGGTCCAGTTGGGCGGGGCTTTTTCTTCCAGCCAGGTGGAGGCTCATGTGTCGATAAAGGTTGCTCAGAAGCTGACGGCGCGAACAAATGCTGCGCTTGAAGGTATTAGCCAAGTATCACAGCTATTTTCAGTAAGCGGTGAGTACGATCTGATAGCCATTTTACAGGCACAATCTCTGGAGGAGTTGAGTGCCGTACTGGATGAGATCGGTAATCTTGACGGTGTTGAGCGCACCAACTCGGCCGTGGTGCTGGAAACCCGCTTCCGGCGTTAGGCGAATTCTCGCATCTTTTTTAACACGGCATTTTTAGGAGCCCAGCATGCCGGCGAAGGCGCTGTATAAGAAAGCGGCTGAGCCAAGCAGGATAAATCCCCACGCTGGGAAAATCAGGAAAGAGCGAGTTGACTGCCTCATGGCGGTCTCCTGTGAGTGGTGGAATTCGATGCGCTTCGTTTTTTTACTCTAGACCAATCTTGATAAATGTCACATAAAAATATCGGCTGTACCGCTCCGTATACAAAATATGGGATGGTTTAGTCAGTAGAGCGGGTGTTTAATGCCATTGAGCTCTCAAAAAATAACGCTACTATTACAATAAAATAGACAGTTATTCCGATGTTGGTGAGAAGCCGGCAGCGACAACAACAATAAGGAGTTTTCATGGCAGTGGATCCCCGCAGGCAGACCTCTTTGCACTGTTTGTACTACTGGGCAGAGAACAGCCCGGAAAAAACATATCTGACCCAGCCTTGCCCCGACGGCTCGGTGGAGGACATCACCTGGAAGCAAGCTGCTGATCAAGTGTCACGCATGGCGGCTCATCTCCACAGTCTTGAGTTACCAACGCGCAGCAATATTGCCATCCTGGGCAAGAACAGTGCGCACTGGATACTGTCGGATCTTGCGATCTGGGCGGCAGGGCATGTCTCTGTGCCGCTATACCCCACCCTCACCGGGGAAGCTGCTGCTTATGTCCTTGAGCATAGTGAAGCAAAACTGCTGTTTCTGGGGAAGCTCGACGGCACGGCGGATGGCTGGAACGATATAAAAGAGCATATTCCATCTGGTCTTCCGATTATCTCCTTGCCTATGTCGCCGCGAAAGGACACGCCTAAGTGGCAGGATATTATTGCTGAGCACGAACCGGCTTCTCCGACATTACCGGATCCGGAAGCGCTGGCTACTATTGTGTATACATCAGGCAGCACCGGTCGCCCCAAGGGGGTAATGCACAGTTTTGGGGCTATGATGTCGGTCGCAGATGGGTTGCAGCAGATGTTCACTGCGTCGTCAGATGACCGCATGCTGTCGTATCTTCCACTGGCTCACGTTGCGGAGCGGGCGGCGGTGGAAACGCAATCCCTGTATTTCGGCTTTCATGTGTACTTTGCCAATACCCTGGACACCTTCCAGCAGGATTTGCAGCGTGCGCGGCCAACCCTGTTTTTCTCTGTTCCCCGCCTGTGGATGAAGTTCTACCTAGGCGTTAACGCCAAACTGCCGCTCAAAAAACAGAAGTTGCTGTTCAGCATTCCGTTCGTCCGCTCAATGGTGAAAAAGAAGGTGCTCAAGCAGCTGGGGCTGGACCATTGCCGGGCTGCCTTGACAGGTGCTGCGCCTTTGTCGGAAGAGATTATCACTTGGTATCGAAGCCTTGGGCTGGAGTTGCTGGAAGTTTATGGTATGACGGAAAACTTCGGATACTCCCATGCCAGCCGGCCTGGACAAGCCCGGATCGGTTATGTAGGCGTGACCAACCCAGGTGTTGAGCATCGTATTGGTGAGGGTGGTGAGCTGCAGGTAAAAAGCACGGGAATGATGCTGGGCTACTATCAAAACGAAGAAAAAACCCATGAGGATGTCACCGCAGATGGCTTTCTTAGGACAGGCGATATGGGCGAGATTAACGCCGACGGTTATCTGCGGATCACAGGCAGAGTGAAAGACCTGTTCAAAACGTCCAAAGGCAAATATGTGGTGCCGGTTCCTATCGAGAATCGATTTAATCATCCTTCGGTAGAAGTTGTCTGTGTGGCAGGTTCCAACCAACCTCAGCCCTGCATGATGTTGCTGTTTTCGGAAGAAGCCCGGAATGCGCTCGCAACAGGAATTAGCCGTGATGAGGTTGAACGGGAGCTGGAAAACGAGCTCAAAGCCGTGAACGAAGGTTGTGAAGCGCACGAAAAGATTTCATTCGTGGTGGTTGTGAAAGAGCCCTGGACCATGGAAAACGGGATGTTGACGCCCACCATGAAAATCAAACGCAACGTGATTGAGGATGTTTACAATCGCAAGATGGATGACTGGTTTGAGCAGAACAAGAAAGTGGTGTGGGAATTCTGACTGAATAATGCAAAACGCCGGCGGCTCTGGTAGCAGAGCCGCCGGCGTTTTCAGTTTGGCTACTTGTTAAAGGGCTGCGCTATATGGCGCAGCCCTTTACGTTTGCCTGACTGGAATCAGTGTCCGCCTTGCATCTGAGCGATATCGGGCGTTACAGCTACAGCCTTGCGGTTAAATGACCGCAGTTTACGATTCATGAACTGAACCGCTATCTTCGCAGCCGCACGTGTGTGCTGGCTTCTCACCGCAGTACTATTGTGGAGGATACTGGATGGTAGCGGTTGAACGGTTGCGATATGTCTTTGTGCCATAGCGACTTCCTCCTTATCTGGTGAGTTGCTATTTGTGAGTAAATAAAAGGGCTTCCCCGAATATACTTTGAATCTTAGTGGTATTTTTTTGCAGCGTAAATACGTTAAACTCCGTACTCATGTTGCAAATATGCAGTGGCTATGGATTGGGATTATCTTCGATATATACACGCTCTGGCAATAGGTGGAACCCTCGCCAAAGCCGGAGAAATACTGGGTGTGCATCAAACCACCGTTTTGCGCCGACTGGACCAGATGGAAGAGTCGTTGGGGGTGCAGTTTTTTGAGCGCAACCGGGATGGGTTACAGCTAACGCCCGTGGGCGAGACCGCTTTTCGCAATGCGGAGAAGCTGTCGACTGAAATGGAAAATCTTGAACGCAAGCTGGTGGGGCAGGATTCCGCGCCAGTGGGCCGGGTGCGGTTGGCGACTGAAGACACAATGATGAGTGAGCTGCTTGGGTCGGTTTTGGCTGAGCTGGTGCGAGAGTTTCCTGATATCGAGCTGGAAGTGCTTACCGATAACGACGTCACCAACCTCACTCATAGGGAGGCGGATCTTACTTTGCGCCCCGAGAACAAGCCCCAGGCAACGCTGGAAGGTGAGCGTATCGCGGCGATTGAGTCTGCGGTATACGGTTCCGCCAGCTACTGCCGGCGCCACCGCAATATGGATATTGAGAACCAGCCCGAAGACTGTCTCTGGATTATTCCGGATGACACCTTCAGCCACCTGGCAACGGGCCGGTGGTATCGCAAGCACTTGAAACATGCCTCGTCGGTCATCCGTTGTAACAGTTTGCACGCCATGCATGCGTTAACACGGTCGGGCGCAGGCCTTGCGGTTCTGCCTTGTTATCTGGGGGAGGGCACCAAAGAACTGCGCCGCCTGTCAGCCCCTCTTGAGGGGGAAAGTGTTGACCTTTGGGTGCACGTAAGCCAGGACACGCAGCAAATGGCGAGAGTTCGTATTGTGATGGAGTTTCTGGTCGATCGCCTGCGGGCGCAGACGGCGGCAATCGAATTCAGCCCCACAGCATAATCATCAGTGCGCCTGCTTTTAACCACAAAATGGCCAGAATTGATACCAGCGCCAGCATTGGAATTCCTGCTCGCAGGACTTGAGCTGGTTGTCGTAACGAAAGGCTCGCGACTGAACCCGTGAAGACAAAGCGGTTACTGCTGGCTTGCGGGCGAACGTTTTACGGGCGTAGCCGCCACGGCCTTCGTGGTAGGCCAGGTAAAGCTGGCGAGGGTTATGGAAGGGAATGCCAAGCTGGCGATGGGTAAGTTGGTTATACCAACCTACAAAATCCAGCGCGTACTCCATATCTGTGCGCACGGTAAAAAAGCCATCGCCGGTGGCCGCCAGATATTCTCCCCAGGCTGGATCCAGAGCTTGGGCATAGCCGTACGCTGTGGTCGGCCGGGACCAGGGTATAAAACCCCATAATAGAGTTCGGGGTGGCCGGGCATGGCTGCGGAACGAAGACTCGTAGTATACGAAAGCCATCTGGGTGGCGATGGGAGTCCCCCAGCGCTCCTGAGAGTCGCTTGCGTAGTCGTACCAGACCGTATGCTCCCGAAAGATATCGCACACATCGTCCGGGTTAACCGGAGGGTCTGGTGCAAGCAAACTGAAGCGCAGTGTTGCCCAGGTGCCAATAACCAAACCCAGCACCGGAAGCCCGTACCATTTCACACGGGATCGCCACCGATCGCGGCGGTTCTGGCGCCTTCTCCGACGCGGGCGTGCCGGCTTCCAGAATTTTCCTACCAAACTGTCATCTCCACAACCCATGGATTGCTTGCTCAGGGGAGGGTGCGCGTGTCATAAACGCAGCATCCATCAAACAGGATGATAGTTAAATGAAGCTTGGTACCCTAGTTAAACCTCTTTTAATCACCGGTCTGTTTCTGGCCGGCCCCGTTATGGCTGCACCCAGCGCCCAGCAGGTTCTTGCCGCATCGCCCATCGACGACATTGTTGATCGCTACCCGGCCATGATGAGCGAAGGCATTCGCGAAGGTCTGAAGCGTAGCCAGCAGTTGCCACCCATGGTTGCAGACACTATTGGGTATGTTGTGACCAATAGCTTCCGAGCGACGGACATAGAACAGCAGATTGTAAAAAATCTGGAAAGTGACCTCTCCGGGAAGCAGCTTGAAGCCGTGCAGAGCTGGTATGAGACACCGGTCGCCCGGAAAATCTCGGCGGCGGAAATCGCGGCTTCAGATCCGGCCGCCTGGCAGCAGATTCAGGCCAGGGCTCCGGAACTGAACAAAAAATATAAAGGTACAGATCGCGCCCGGATGTTTGAACGGTTTGACCGTGCAGCCCGCGCCACCGAAAGCGCAGTGGATACCACCATTGCCGTGCAGCTTGGGCTTGCAACTGCCATGGCGGCATTTCGCAGTGATTCGGAAAACTACGATGGGCTCAAACAGAATATAGAAAACCAGCGCGGCAAAATACGTGGCGTGGTTGAACAGCAGGTATATGACAGCTTTCTGCACACCTATGAAAAGATCAGTTCTCAAGAGATGGGGCTATATATCGACTTTTTGGAAAGCGACGCGGGATCTGCGTTTTCAAAAACCGTTACCCGGAGCATTCAACAGGCTATTACCGACCCGATTGAATCCATTGGCAAGCAAATGGCGCGTTTTCTCTCGCCGCAAAAGTAGGGCTGGCGCTGAAAAAGGCAATATCGTGGGAGAGGTTGGCTCCTGAAGTTATCAGGAGCCAACACAGCAACTCGCGGTAAGAGAATTCTATAACCGCGCTTGCAGGCCCCTTAGCTGCGGCTGGTGACTTCCAGCAGGTGATAGCCAAACTGGGTTTTTACAGGGCCGAGAACCTTGTTGATTTCTCCGCTGAAGACCACGGAATCGAACTCTGGAACCATCTGGCCAGGGCCGAATGAGCCCAGATCGCCGCCGCTGCGGCCGGATGGGCAGGAGGAGTGCTGTTTGGCTACTTCGGCAAAATCCTGACCGCCTTCGATGGCGGCTTTCAGTTCTTCGCATTTCGCTTCGCTGTCTACCAAAATGTGGCGTGCGGTTGCCTGTGCCATGGTCATTATCCTTAAATAAAATGAATGGGTACCTCAGAGAGGGAATGCTGCCCGTACCCTTCGCTTGAGGCAAGTCCTTTTTATCGGTGTTTCTGCGGCCTCACGGTTACCACCGCAAACCTGTACAATGCCGGCTTTCTTTAGCCGGCGCGGTGCTGGCCCTCACATCTATAGGTTTGTTTCTTGATCTCTACTGCCAATATCACCATGCAATTCGGGGCCAAACCCCTGTTTGAAAATGTTTCCGCCAAATTCGGTAACGGTAATCGTTATGGCCTGATCGGTGCCAACGGCTGCGGTAAATCCACGCTGATGAAAATCCTGGGTAACGACCTGGAACCTTCGGGCGGCCAGGTTATGCTGGAACCGAATGTTCGCCTGGGTAAACTGCGGCAGGACCAGTTTGCCTATGAGACTTGCTCGGTTATTGACACCGTGATCATGGGCCATGAAGAGCTGTGGGATGTAAAAAAAGAGCGCGATCGCATCTACTCTCTAGCCGAAATGAGCGAAGAAGACGGCATGGCGGTGGCCGATCTGGAAGTACAGTTTGCAGAAATGGACGGCTACACGGCCGAATCCCGCGCTGGTGAACTGCTTTTGGGCCTGGATATTCCTCTGGAACAGCACGACGGGCCCATGAGTAGCCTGGCACCGGGCTGGAAGCTGCGAGTGCTGCTGGCGCAGGCACTGTTTTCGGATCCTGATGTGCTGTTGCTGGATGAGCCTACCAACCACCTGGACATCAATACCATCCGCTGGCTGGAAAGCATTCTGGTGGCTCGTAGCAGCACCATGATCATCATTTCCCACGACCGCCACTTCCTGAACAGCGTGTGCACCCACATGGCTGACCTGGATTACGGCGAGCTGAGGCTGTTCCCGGGCAACTATGACGAGTACATGACCGCTGCCACCCAGGCTCGCGAGCGCATGCTCTCAGATAACGCGAAGAAAAAGGCCCAGATTGCGGAGCTTCAGCAGTTTGTTAGCCGCTTCTCTGCCAATGCCTCGAAAGCAAAGCAGGCCACCTCCCGCGCCCGTCAAATCGACAAAATCCAGCTGGACGAAGTAAAGCCTTCTAGCCGCATCAGCCCGTTTATCCGTTTTGAACAGGGCAAGAAGCTGCATCGCCAAGCGGTTACCATTCGGGATCTGACCAAGGGTTTCGATGGAAAAACGCTGTTCAACAAGTTGAACTTGCAGGTTGAAGCGGGCGAGCGCGTGGCTATCATCGGGCCCAATGGCATTGGTAAAACCACGCTGCTGCAGTGCCTGGCCGGTGCTTACGAGCCTGACAGCGGTGAAATAAAGTGGACCGACAGCGCCGAGGTGGGCTATTACGCTCAGGATCATACGGCGGATTTTGCCGCAGACGACACGTTGTCTGAATGGATGTCCCAGTGGACAACGGGCGGTGAGCAACTGGTACGCGGCACCTTGGGGCGTATGCTGTTCTCTGGTGATGACATAGGTAAATCTGTGCGGGTCATCTCGGGCGGCGAGCAGGGCCGCATGCTGTTCGGCAAGCTGATTCTGCAAAAGCCAAATGTGATGCTCCTGGATGAGCCCACCAACCACTTGGATATGGAGTCCATCGAGGCGTTGAACCTGGCGCTTGAGAACTATCCCGGCACGCTGGTTTTCGTGAGCCACGACCGTGAGTTTGTGTCTTCGCTGGCAACTCGGATTATTGAGGTGACGCCTGAGGGTATTACGGACTTTAGTGGCACCTATGATGATTACCTTCGTAGCCAAGGTTACCTGTAAAACTTACTAAAACTATGGGTGCTGGGCAGGCGGGCAGGGCGAGCCAAAAAACGCTGTGGATACGTCCGTGTACGCTTGGCTACGCCATCCATGGCTTCGCACATTTTTGGCTCGCCCTGCCCGCCTACTCGACCTGACTTTGGTAGGTTGGATCAACAACTAGAGGAATTTTGAGTGAGCGAAGGATCGGTAGTTCACGCAACCCGTAAATGGGTTGAGGATGTCGTTGTCGGTTACAACCTTTGCCCGTTCGCAAAACGGGAACTGGTCAGAGACCGGGTTCGGTTTGTGGTCTCCGAAGCTGGTAACGAGGATTCACTTCTCCAGGTCCTGCAAACTGAACTCCTGCGCTTGGATGATGAGCCTGAAACCGAAACCACTCTCCTGATTCATCCCCATGTAATGCAGGATTTTGCGGACTACAACGAGTTTCTGGACGCTGCGGATGGTTTGCTCACGTATCTGGACATGGAAGGCGTGTACCAGATCGCCAGTTTCCACCCAGATTATCAGTTTGCAGACACGGAACCGGATGCTGCCGAGAACTACACCAACCGCTCTCCGTTCCCAATGCTGCACCTGTTGCGTGAAGCCAGTCTGGAAGCCGCGATTGATAGCCATCCGGATGTGGATGGAATTCCGCGTCGTAATATTGAACTGATGAACAAACTCGGTGCCGAGAAAATGCGGACAGTTCTCACCGACTGCTTAAAGGTATCGCCGGTAACAGGGGAGTAGATCGAAGAGCATGTGGGTCGCCCCGCCCAAAAATGTGCGGAGCCATGGATGGCGGAGCCAAGCGTACACGGACGTATTCACAGCGGTTTTTGGGCGGGGCGACCCACATGCGACAGCACGGAGCCAAATCAACCAGGCTCAAGGCCAGTTACTCAGTCACGATAAAAGAGGCAACACCGTGGGACGTCTTTTCGAGCAAATTGATAGCCAACCCTCCGAAATCGGCGAAATCACACTCCGGCGCCGCCGTATCCCGGCACTGGGCGACCGAGATATCTTCGAGGTAAAGCTTGGCGAAGAGTTTCTCATGTCCAGCATGTTTGTGGACGCCGAGGTGGCTCTTTCTGATCTTGGGTTGGGTGAAGCCGAAGGCGACAACCTAAGCGTCGTCGTTGGCGGCTTGGGGTTAGGTTATACCGCCGTCGCCGCCCTAAAGCATGAACGAGTGAGTGAGTTGCTGATCGTTGAGTACCTGGAGCCGGTTATCCGCTGGCACCAGCAGGAGTATGTGCCTCTTGGGAAAGATATTAATGCAGATGCCCGCAGCCGCTATATACACGGTAGTTTCTTTGACCTGGCCATTGCCGATCCCGAGAGTGGAGGCTTTGACCCTGAAGCGCCTGGCAAAGAGTTTGATGCTATCTTACTGGATATCGACCACTCGCCGCGGGCTCTGCTGAACGACTCGAACGCCAGCTTCTACACCACCGAAAACATAAGCCGCATGGCCCGACAACTCAAAACCCGTGGTATCTTTGCCATGTGGTCCAACGAGGGTGAAGACGCCGTATTCATGGACATCTTGCGGGAGATATTCACCGACGTAGTCTGCCACGTGGTGAGCTTCTACAATCCGTTCCAGAACAGAGAATCGTTCAACACCGTTTACTTGGCCCGCAAACCGGGCTGAAACAGCCGGAGTTTGTATGCCAGTGACGACCCACCGAACCCGCCCCTTCAGTTCTAACCAGCGCCTCCCAGAGCTGGATAAGCCGCCGGTTTTGCATGAGCCGGAGCAGGCGGGTGAGCTGCTGGCGGAATTTATTCACCGCTACCCCAGGCTTCTTATACTGACCGGTGCAGGCGTTAGCACAGATTCTGGCATTCCCGATTACCGCGATGGCGAAGGCGCCTGGAAGCGCAAGCAGCCGGTTCAGCACCTTGATTTCATGGAAAACCATGAAACCCGCCAGCGCTACTGGGGGCGTAGCCTGATTGGCTGGCCGGTCATCCGCAATGCCATGCCTAATCCCTCCCATTACTGTATCGCTGACCTCGAGTTGCGCAACCACTCCAGCCTGGTGGTGACCCAAAATGTGGATCGCCTGCATCAAAAAGCCGGTACGCACGCCGTGAGCGACCTGCATGGCCGTGCGGATGAAGTGCTGTGTATGAGCTGTGGCTACCGGAGCCCCCGGGATGATGTACACGCCCGCTGTGCGGCTCTCAATCCGGATTTCCGACAGTACAAAGCAGATGCCGCCCCGGATGGTGATGCGGACCTGAACGTGGATTTTTCAGATTTTCTCCTCGCTGATTGCCCGCAATGCAGCGGCATACTGAAGCCGGATGTGGTGTTTTTCGGGGATTACGTGCCGAAGCAAAGGGTGCAGTCTGCAATGGATGCACTGAAGGCCAGTGATGGATTGCTGGTGATCGGCTCGTCTTTGATGGTGTTCTCAGGCTTTCGTTTTTGCCGGTACGCCAAAGAATTCGGTAAGCCAATTGCGACTCTTAATCTGGGTAGAACCCGCGCTGAAGAGCTGGCGGAGTTGAAGCTGAATGCACGAATCGGGGAGACCCTGAGAGCCTCCCTCGATCAGTTATAGGCTGGCGCCACCAAGTGAAGGAGCTTTCTGGATAGCTCAGGCGGTTCCACTAGCTTGAAGCCTGGATACCGACAACCAGCAACACGGCTCCGAAAACGTACAGCACCATAATGACCGCGCTCTCCATGCCGATTTTCCAAATTCCATGACGTTCTCGACGAATCAGTCCCATCATCAGCACGCCTGACATCAGTATTGTGAGAACCGCCAAGAATTTCGAGTCCTCGGGCATTGCGTGGTAGATCGACCCGTCCCGGTAGGCAATATCCGATGCGGCGGTGAACAAAGTGTCAAATGCATTACCGCCAATGATCCCGCCCACCGCCAAAGTGAGCGCCCCACGACGAACCGCAGCAACCGACGTCACCAGTTCGGGAATTGAGGTGCTAACGGCCGTGAGCAGCACACCAACGACTGTCTGCGTCAGATTCGTTTTGGTGGCAATCACGGTGGCCGCGGGCTCCAGTGCCCAGCCTGCGATACCCAGAATAGCCATCAACACCAGAAACTCGACCCAAAGGCGAGACAGCGGAGGCATAGCAGTCACGTCATCGGGTTTGTCTTCACGGGTTTCCCGAGTGACGGATGGCAACCACATCGGCGATGTTGATGCCGCACGCACCAGGTAAATGCCGTAGAGATAAACAGCAAACAATACCGGCGTTACCGGGTGAACCCCGCTGACGGTAACGTCTGGCAGATATGGCGCGAACAGGATCAATGCCAGTAGACAGATTAGTAATCCGTTCTGCATCATGTTTGGAGCCGACGCCGCAGCATGTTCCAGGTTGGCCCGACGATAGACCATGTCGGCAACCGCCAGGAAAAATGTCTGCACGGCGATACCCCCCAGCGCGTTGCTGACCGCCAGATCGACATTGCCATGCCATGCTGCGGTGACCGAGAGAACTGAGCCGCCCAAGGAAGTTGACGCGCCCAGCAGCACGGCACCTGCGGCCGCCTCGCCAATTCCAGTACGGTCAGCCAACTGGTCGACAATCCGGGTGATGCGCGTTCCAGCAATCGCGATTATGACGGCACACACCAAAAAAACCAGGCCACCCTGCAGTAGAGTCCAGCTTTCCGTTGGTGGGATTAACACGTTACGCGAGCTCCTTGGCAGGTGAGTCTTAGCAGAGGATACACTAGCGGAAAATCGGGGCGGATTTATTTCTCAAGGCGTTTATCGAGGGAGGCTCTAGAGCCTCCCTCGATCAGTTATAGGCTTGCTGGTTATCTGGCGCGGCTCACGCCCCGATAAGGTTGTAAATAAACACCGTTCCCACAGCCACAGGCGTGATGAAGCGCACGGTAACGTACCAGAGGCGGAACATGGGCTTTGAGAGCGCCAGCTCTTCCTCCATGGCCTTGCGTGACATGATCCAGCCAGCAAATATCGCGACCAGCAGACCGCCCAGAGGCAACAGGATATTCGCGGTAAAGAAGTCTAGCAGATCAAAAATGGTTTTACCTTCAAGCATGCCTATCCATCCCAGTGGTGCAAAGTCCGACCACAGGTTCAGGGAAAGGATCGATGCAATACCCAGAGCCCAGCAAACGAAACCCGCGCCCAGCGTACTGGTGGTGCGGTTCATGCCTTTTTGCTCTTCCAGCCACTCCACGATGGGCTCCAGCAGGGAAATGCCTGATGTCCATGCGGCAAAGATCAGCAGTACAAAGAACAGGGTTCCGAACACGCTGCCCATAGGCATCTGCCCAAACGCCAGCGGCAGGGTCTGAAAGATCAGGCCGGGGCCGGCGCCAGGCTCAAGGCCGTTGGCGAACACAATCGGGAAAATGGCCAGGCCAGCTAGCAGTGCCACGCCGGTATCTATGACGCACACCGCAATGGAGGTTTTGGCGATGGAAATATTCTTTGGCAGGTAGGAGCCGTAAGCCATCATCACAGCCATGCCGAGGCTCAGTGTGAAAAACGCGTGGCCTAGCGCTACTAATACGCCAGCGGTGGTGAGCTTGGAGAAGTCTGGTTGAAACAGAAAGGTCACAGCCCGGCCGAACTCGCCGGTGGTCATGGCGTAGCCTACAACCGTCAGCAGCAGAAGGAACAAGGCTGGCATGAGAATGCTGACAGCCCGCTCAAGCCCGGCACGAACACCTTTGGCCACCACAAACATCACCAGCGCCATAAACAGGGTGTGCCACATCAGCAACGTGGCGGGATCTGCCAGTAAGTCAGAGAAAATCGCGCCAATGGCATCCGCAGATTGGCCTGCAAGCTGCCCGGTGGCGGATTTGCCTACATAAGAGACCGCCCAGCCGCCGATGACAGAATAGAACGAAAGAATCAAAAAGCCCGCAAGCACCCCGACCGCGCCGACCGCACGCCAGGCGGGTTTCAGCCTATCTTGCTTGGCAATCTGCCTGAGGCTGTTCACCGGGCTATGACCACCACGGCGGCCAATAAGTACCTCGGCCATCATGATAGGTAGGCCTATCGCGGCGATACACAGCAGATAAACCAGTACAAAGGCACCACCGCCGTTTTCACCGGTGATGTAGGGGAATTTCCAAATGTTACCCAGGCCAACGGCCGAACCCGTGGCTGCAAGAATAAAAACAAGGCGCGAGGACCAGAGCCCTCGTTTGGCGTTCGAGCCTTCGGTTGCCCCTGAAGTAGGTGCGTGTGATTCAGACATGATTGTCTCCTGCCAGATATTTGTTGTTGTTTGGAAGAGCAGAGGCCGTGCTTTAGTTATGGCCCCTTAACGCGAAACCCGTTAATTACTCTGCGCCAACAAGCTGTTCGTGTGATGTTCCGGCTGCGCTTGCGCGCGTCCGGAAGCGCTCTTCGGCGAGCGTATTGGCAACTGCGCCAGTTGGAATGCCGCTGCTATCGGAGCGCACAAAGATCTCCGAAAGCGTTTGGCCAATGCCTTCCACATGGGCTCGAACTTTTTCCGGTGAAGCCCCGGTACGCTCATAGAACACATCGATAATGCCGCCAGCATTAATTGCGAAGTCCGGAGCATAGAGGATGCCTCGGTCTTTCAATGCCTGGTCGTGATCTGGGCGCTGCAAGAGGTTGTTTGCTGCTCCCGCAACAATCGTAGCTTGCAGGCGGGGAATACTGTCGTCGTTAAGCACGGCACCCATGGCGCAGGGTGCGACCACATCTACCGGCAGGAACAGTATGTCGTTGGCAGATGCTGCATTGGCGCCGAGCTCATCCACTGCGCGTTGCATGTTTTCCTGGTGAATGTCGTACACCCAAAGTTCAGCGCCAGCGTCTTTTAAATGCCGAGCCAAGCGGTAACCCACGTTACCCACGCCTTGGATAGCAACCTTCAAACCGGTCAGATCCTCGCGGCCAAGCTTGTGCTTTACTGCCGCCCCTAGACCAACGAATGTGCCATAGGCTGTGGCCGGGGAGGGATCACCATTGCTGGGTTGACCATCAAAAGCGGTGCGCTCGACAATGCCGGCAACGTATTTCGTATGCCGGCCCATTACTTTCAGGTCTGGCACGCTGGTGCCGGAATCTTCGGCGGCAATGTACTGGCCACCAAGGCCTTCCAGGTGCTTGCCCATGGCTTCCAGCAATGCTTCGCTTTTCTGCTTGCGCGGATCGCCGATGATGACCGATTTGCCACCGCCCAGGTCAAGATTGGCGAGCGCAGATTTGTAGGTCATGCCCCGCGACAGGCGCAGCACATCTCGTAAGGCTTCTTCATCGCTGGCATAGGGGAACATCCTGCATCCGCCTAGTGCCGGCCCGCGGGAGGTGTTGTGGACAGCTACAATGGCCTTGAGCCCGGTTTCCGGGTCGCAGAAAAAAGACAGATGTTCGTGGTTATCAAACTCGGGATGGCTGAATACAGACATGGGGATCACCTCTCTTCCTTAGGCCACACGGAGGTTTTCCGGCGGAAATGAAAGGTGTTTATCTTAACCGGCGGGATCAGTTGTGCGCTGCACAAGACGCCCCGGAGACGTGCTGATATAAGCATTTTGAAATCCTTTCCACTTGGCCGGATCTCGGCGGCAGTGGCGGTGTTGTTTTTGTCATCCGGCTTGTGGCCGGCATTTTGATTTCAGGTGCCCGGATCTCCCAAAGGGGATAGCCCTTGTGGGGCCGGGCGGAATATAAACTAATCGCTCTTAGCGAAGAGGTCAATTGTAGATGAGATGACTGTAAGACTCTGGCTATTTTAAAAGCCGGGATCAATTCACTTTTGCCATCACCCGTGGACATGGGCTAATTTGAGGGCTTCAGAGTAATTTCCCCGGGAGTACAGGATGTTGGAGTCTATCAAGGCAGGCCTCACCGCATGGCTTTTGCCGGGGGCGTCGGCGCTATTGGCGTTAGTAGCAACTTACGCAGCCTACCGCATTGGGTTGGCGTTGATACGGCGGTTTACTCGCTCCAAGGCGGTTCCCCGTATTTTTCTCGATGCCGCGGCTCGCGCCCTGGGCGTTTTCGTGTGTTTGCTTGTGCTGAACGGGGTTTTGGAAACCGCGCCCGAAGGTTTGCCCATACTGGCAGAACTGCAGCATCTCGCCACGTTACTGTTGATCCTGTCGCTGACCTGGGCCGCGGTGTGTTGCACCTCGGCCATCGGTGAGGTGATTGTGACGCTCAACCCAGTGCTGGAGGGCCAGTGGAAACGTGCTCGTAAAGTCGAAACCCAGACCCGGTTTCTTGTTCGCGGGCTCAATATCCTGATTGTGATTATAGGGCTGGGGGCAGCCCTGATGACCTTTGAGGGCGTACGCCACGTTGGTGGCAGTTTGTTGGCCTCCGCGGGCATCGGTGGCATCGTTCTGGGCTTTGCGGCCCGCCCGGTGCTGGGCAACCTGCTGGCGGGCATGCAGATCGCGCTGACTCAGCCGTTCCGCATCGACGATGTACTTCATGTTCAGGGGGAGTGGTGCTGGGTAGAGGAAGTGACCGCCACTTACGTGGTGTTGCGGGTATGGGATCTGCGCAGGCTGATCGTGCCGTTGCAGTGGTTTATCGAGAACCCATTTCAGAACTGGTCGCGGAATACCACGGATATGATGGGTACTGTTTTTCTGTGGTTGGACTACGCCGTACCGGTTGATCCGTTGCGTGAGGAATTTGCGCGCCTGCTCCGGCAGGCCCCTCAATGGGACGGCAGGACAGAGACAGTGCAGGTCACTGATTCCAATGAACGGGCTTTGCAAATACGGTTCCTCATGGGCGCCCCGGATTCCAGTAAGGCCTGGGAGCTTCGGTGTGCTGTGCGGGAGGGCCTGGTAACCTTTGTTCAGAATCACTATCCGGAACACCTGCCTCGTGTTCGGGCGCGGCTGATGGATGGCTCGGACATGGCCCCCGAGACCCCCGAGACATAGGCTGTCGAGATCCAGTGCTTCGGAAAGTACTAATACGCGTTTCCGCTAAACTTCCTTAGCTTGCGTAGATGATAAACACCGCACATTCATACCAGTTCCAGCCTGGGAAGGTTCGCTCAGAACTTATCCGGATGTTTCCTATTTCCCTGTTCGTGGTGGCATTTGGCGCCGCGTTCGGTCTCGCAGCTGTGCAGAAGGGGCTAGGTCCTCTGGAATCTCTGCTGATGAGTACCCTGGTCTTTGCCGGTGCCTCGCAGTTTGCCGCGATTGATATGTGGGGGGCAGAAGTCTCGGTTATCCCCGTTATGGTCGTGGTTTTTGCCATTAATTCCCGACACCTTCTGATGGGCGCTTCGCTTTATCCCATGCTGAAGGATGTTTCTCCCGCTAAGCGTTACGGCCTTATGCTGCTTCTTACGGATGCCAACTGGGCCGTGTCAGCCCAGGAATACCAAAGCGGCAGGCGAAACCTTGAGGTGATTCTGGGCGGCGGGTTGGTGCTTTGGCTGGCCTGGATTGTTGGCACCTGGCTGGGGGTGTATTTCGGTGGGCTTTTGCAGGACCCGAAAAGCCTTGGGATGGATATGGTATTGGGCTGTTTTTTGTTGGCGATGGCGTTGGGCGGGAAGAAGAGCCCGCGTGTGCTGGTTGCCTGGGTACTTGCTGCTGCCGCCTCACTGGCAGCATGGAAGTGGCTGCCGGCTAACACGCATGTGGTTGCAGGGGCACTTGCCGGCGGTTTAGTCGGCCTCTTTTGGCTTGAAAAGAAGCCGGTTGACGAGGGTGAGGAGGAGCCGGCATGACCATTGAAACCACCACTGCCGGTGTTCTGGCACTGATCTTGATCATGACATTGGTTACGTTGGCAACCCGGTTCGGGGGCGTATTTATCATGTCCTATGTGCGGATAAGTCCTCGCGTTGAGAGCTTTATCAACACCATGGCCAGCTCCGTTCTCATTGCCATCATTGTACCCATGGCGTTTGCCGGTGATGCCGGCGCGCTTGCAGCTCTCTCGGTTACCGCCGTTGCCATGCTCATTCTCAAGAAGCCACTGCCAGCGATTGCGGCTGGCATCCTTTCGGCTGCTCTTGTTCGGTATATGGTTTAGGTAATAAAAAATAGTTTGCTTGGTGTTACGAGATTTTGATTTGCCGGAAGGCGACTTGTCTTATAGGCTTTTTTTGAAAGCCACTGAGTACAAGGAGCATCGGTATGTCCGATAATCATGTGTACAAGAAAGTCGAAATTGTTGGTTCGTCAGAAAAAAGCATTGAGGGTGCAATTGAAAATGCCCTGGCAGAATCGGCGAAGAGCATCCGCAATATGGAGTGGTTTGAAGTGACGGAAACCCGTGGACACATTGTTGATGGCAAGGTTGGCCATTACCAAGTGTCGCTGAAGATAGGTTTCCGGGTTAAAGAAAGCTGATATGAATGCGGAGCCGTGTGGCGCCCGATGGGTGGCTTATTCGGCTCCGTTGTTTTGCCGGAACGGCAGCACCGTTTTGGCATCTTCGTAGTAACCCATAACCTGTTCCGCCTCCTCTCGTGTGAATGCTTCAATGGCTTCATGAAAGCCCGGGTGAGCAATGCCGTGCCACGAATGCGTGAGCATCGGCTCAAAACCTCGCACCAGTTTGTGCTCCCCTTGCGCCCCTGCATCAAATGTTTGAAGGCCCAGCTCAATGGCCAGTTCAATGCCCTTGTAGTAACAGGTTTCGAAGTGCAAGTGGCTGTATTCCTCAAGGCAGCCCCAATAGCGGCCATAGAGTGTATCTCGCCCACTAAGAAACAGGGCGCCTGCGATCATCGCGCCATCCTTTACCGCCATGATTACATGCAAATGCTCGGGCATAGCCTCTCGCATCTTTTCAAAGAATTGCTGGGTGAGATAAGGCCGTTGCCCGCGTTTCAGATAGGTGGCTTGATAGAACACGTAAAATGCCGCCAGAACCTGATCGGGAATGTCGGAACCATGAAACCGAGTGAAGGTAATATCTTGTTCGGCTACCTGCCGGCGCTCCTTGCGTATGGACTTACGCTTGCGTGAAGTGAGTTCACCTAAAAAGTCCTCGAAGCACCCGTAATTGCGATTATGCCAGTGGAACTGGCAGCCAATGCGGTGCAGTTGGTCTTCTTGGTGAAGCAATTGTTGATCTTGCGCATCGGGAAACAGAAGGTGCCAGGAGTGAGCGCCCAGACGGCCGATGAGTGTGTCCAGAAGGCCGTGAATCACCTGGCTGTCGAGCTCCGCGCGCAGCTGCGGGGCGAGCAGTAATCTTGCCCCCTGAGACGGTGTAAAAGGTACAGCTATCAGGAGCTTGGGGTAGTATTCCATGCCGTACCGGCGGTAGGCGTCTGCCCATGCCCAGTCAAACACATACTCGCCCATGGAGTGGGATTTGAGGTAGGCGGGTGCGACCCCTGCAATCTCACCTTTGAGGCGGAATATAAGATGGCACGGTTTCCAGCCGGTTTCTGCGCTGGTACAGCCGGAGGTTTCCAGGGCTTCGAAAAAATCGTATCGCAAAAAAGGGTTGTCGGTGCCTGCCAATTGCTCCCAAGTCTTCCGCGGTATATCGGAAAGGGAGTGGCAGGCCTCAAGTGTTATGTTTGATACTGCGGGTTTTGACATGGCCGGGGCGGACTCCTTTATCGCTCCCGTTACCTTACGTCAAAACCCGTCTTGTGATCACTTTTGTGATTGTGCACAGCGTTCATCCATCTTTTTCTGCCACTTCCCCATGCGTTTTTCGTGTTGTTGGCGCTTTTCTTCGTGCATCTCGCTCCAGATTTCCCGCTGCTCATCGCTCAGCTTCAAGCGGTTGGCCATGGCTTCACGCTGTTCGGCCATTTTCTCTTGCCGATCTGCTTTGTTGAAATGCCCTTTACCTTCACGCATGTTGTCGCACATTTCTGTCATATCATGCTGGTTGTCACCATGATGACTCGAATGGTTGCCGGCAAGTAAAGCCGGGCTGGCTGCAAGCAGGGTGGTCGCCAGAAGGCTGGCAGTAATGATGGATCGTTTACGTTGGCTCATGATAGTTCCTCTCACAATGAAGTAGCTGCTTGGCCGGTTGCGGCAGAAGCATGATTCACCCCTATAGTACTGTGGAGACTGGTAAGCGAGCGTCAATGGCATGTAAAGGTTCTGCAAAGGAGTCTGGGCTGGCGCCGGCAGGTTCCGGGGCCCGTGTTAGACTTTGGACAGCACAATTGGTGCATATTGATCAAGCAAACTTGGTAGAGACAAGCGATGCAGAACAGAGTCTTGCTGGTAGAAGATGACGACGAGCTCCGTGAATTACTGGCCCGCTATTTAAGTGGTCAGGGGTTTACCGTGCGTGAGGCCGCTAATGGCAAGGACGGTCTGGCGCTGGCACTTGGGCAACACTGCGATATTGTTGTGCTGGACATTATGCTGCCGGATATCAATGGCCTTGAAGTGCTGCGCGAACTGCGCGCTGCAACGCATCTGCCGGTGGTATTGTTGACTGCCCGGGGTGATGAAACGGATCGCATCGTGGGTTTTGAGGTGGGTGCGGATGATTATATTCCCAAGCCCTGTAACCCCCGTGAGCTGGTGGCTCGGCTTCAGGCGATTCTGCGCCGGGTTGCCTGGGATCAGAAAACAGAAGTTAAAGCTGCTCGACACCACGGAGATCTGCGCGTTGAGCCGGGCCACCGGCGCATATACCAGCTCGAGGAGCCTCTGGAATTGACGGCCACTGAATATGAGATTCTGCAAGTGCTGCTGTCCCATGCCGGCAGCGTGGTGCGTAAGACAGATTTGATGCAGTGGGCTCTGGGGCGCCGCTTGGAGGCCTTTGATCGCACCCTCGATATGCACATTAGCAACCTTCGTAAAAAACTGGGCAACGATGACCCTCCCAGAATCGAGACGGTGCGTGGCCTTGGTTACAGCTATCGGGTGCCAACATGAAGCGCCGGCTGATCATTCCGCTGTTCTGGCGTATTTTTCTGCTGATATGGCTGGCCATGGCCGTAACAGTGGTTGTCAGCAACCTGGCCTCACGGGTAATGCTGGACCGAGAGCGCGCAGCCATCGAGCGTCAGCTTGAGCTGCGGGACCTTGGGTTTGAGGTGTCGGCCATCCGTGACAACCGTGGCCGCAGAGAAGCGCACAGATTCCTTAGGGAACAAGGGGATGAGCTAGGCTTGCACCTTATGATGATCAGTGCGGATGATGACAACCGTTTACCCTCAGCTATCCGCTCACGCATAAAATCCGGTTGGTATCGGCAAAAGCCCGCAATTGTCGATGTGGGTGATGGGTACCGTCTGGTTGCCTGGCCAAAAATGCATGGTGAAGGCTGGCTGGAGCCTCGTGTTTTCCGGTTTATGGAAATGGGCTTGGCGTTTGTTTTGATTACCCTGGCTTGCTGGCTGATTGCGCGCTTTGTGTCGCGGCCAATGCGGCACATGGAAAGCACGGCACAGGCGATCGCCGGAGGCAATACAGATCTGCGGGTCAATGAGCGCATAGCGAGTCGCCGGGATGAGGTTGGGCAGCTAGCTGCCGCATTTAACGCGATGACCGAACAGCTTTGTACTCTGCTGGAGCGGCAGAAACACCTGCTGCGAGATATTTCCCACGATTTGCGAACGCCTTTGGCGCGCCAGAGGGTTGCTATTGAGCTTGCCAGCGAAGGCGGTGTTGAAGCTGAGTTGATGGCCAGCATTCTGCGCCAGAATGAACGCCTTGAAACCATGACCGGGCAGATACTGACGTTGTACCGGGTTACCGAGCAGGGTGGTGATATCGCACGGGAACCGGTGCGACCGGTAGATCTGTTGAACCGCGTTTTACAGGATGCTGCAGATTATGCGGAACACCAGAGAGTGGACTGCAAGCTCGACTCAATGCCTGAGAGCACCGGTGTGTCGGTGTTGGGTGATGCGGGCCTGTTGCAGCGGGCGTTCGACAATATCCTTCAGAACGCCCTTGATTATACGCCGCCGGGAAAAGTGGTACGTGTTGCGCTGGCATTCTCGGCAGGCTGGGTAAGCCTTACGATTGAGGATGAAGGCCCTGGTGTTGCGGATGATATTCTTGAGCACCTGTTTGTGCCCTTCTTCCGGGCGGATAAGTCCCGGGGAGGGCAAGGCTGGGGTCTTGGGCTGGCAATTGCCAAAGACATTATTCTGGCCCATGACGGTGAAATTACAGCCAGAAACAGCGAGCGTGGAGGCTTGCAAGTTGTGGCTCGCCTGCCGATATTTGCTGTTAATTAATGAAACCACAGGCGAGTCCATGAAAAAAGATTATCCCGTACCTGCCGGCTTCCTTGAACGCGAAACAGACGTAAAAAAAAGCCGCTTTATTGCCCGGATTGCGCCCGTGGGTTCCAGGGATGACGTGAAAAGCTGGTTGGAAAAGTCGCATCAGGATCATCCCGATGCCCGCCACATTTGCTGGGCATACCAGATTGGTCGCCCCGGCTCTGCGGCCGAAGCCGGAATGAACGATGACGGCGAGCCCTCCGGTACGGCAGGCAAGCCGATTTTGAACGTGATTCAGCACAAGGATATGGGCGATGTTCTGGTGATGGTGATCCGTTATTTTGGCGGCATCAAGCTTGGCGCAGGAGGGCTTGTGCGAGCCTACGCCGGAGCAGCTGAGAGTGTGCTTTCAGAGGTTGGAAGGATTTTTCATAAGCCAGTTAGTGCAGCAAACATCACAATGGATTTTTCGGATGAACAGCCTCTGCGGCACTGGTGTGACGTTAACGCGGCTGAGCTGGAATCAATCGACTATGGTCTGTCGGTAACTGCTCGTGTTTTGGTTCCGGAGGATCAGATGGCAACGTTCATTGCATTTTGCGATGCGCATAAACTGGATTACAGTTTTGAGGCATGACCGGGCAAGTGTGCATCGATTAAGTGTCTTGTGCGTATACTGGAATCAAGACTCTCAGAAACTAAGGAGTAGACAATGGTTCGTATTCTGATGGTAGCGCTGGTAACACTGGCAATGGCCGGGTGTGCCAGCAATGTAGTGACGGATTACAACTCAGGGGTGGTTTTCGGCGACTACTCAACTTGGGCTTTCGCGGCAGACGCTGACAATTCTTCGTTCGTTTCATTGGATGGGAACCGTGTTCAGAGTGCAGTGGCGCGTGAATTAAATCGCAAAGCCATGAGCAAGGTAGAACAATCGGAGGCCGACCTTCTGGTGAGCTGGCAGATTGTGGAACAGGAGCGCCTTGAGCAGTCTGGTCTCGGACTTGGCTTGGGCTTTGGTACCGGCAACTTCGGCTGGGGGCTGTCTGCACCGCCACCAGTGCGTGAAGTTAAAGAAGGGAAGCTTGTGGTCGAGCTGGTAGATGCGAAGTCTGAAGAAGTTGTTTGGCGCGCAGCCAGTCGTCGTTACTTGAATGAAAACCAGTCTCCTGAAAACCGCAGAAAGCTGGTTGATGAGGTGGTCGCCGAGATGTTCACCAAGTATCCTCCGGAACTGGACTGAAAAAGCAGGCGTTTGCAAGCAGATGGCTCTATGGGCATAGGCTGCAGATGCCCAATATACGGAGGGCAAATGGCAAAGCTATCTTCAGGCGGGTTGGTATTTTCAACCGAGCAGGGGCGCATGTGCCCGGAATGTCGTCACCCGGTTTCTGACTGCACCTGCCGCCAGGCTCAGCGCCCGGAAGGTGATGGCATTGTGCGGGTGAGCCGCGAAACCAAAGGGCGCAAGGGTAAAGGCGTCACTCTGGTCACCGGTATACCCATGGATGAGAAAGAGCTTAAAGCCTATGCAAAGGTGCTTAAGGCCAAGTGCGGCACTGGCGGCACGGTTAAAGACGGTGTGGTGGAAATTCAGGGTGATCAGCGGGATCTGCTGGTGCCACTTCTGGAACTCAAAGGCTGGGTGGTAAAGCGTTCTGGTGGCTAATGGTATAAGACGCAAGCTTGGCTTTCTCACGCTACACTCAGGCACGCGAATAAATATTATCTTTTCCGAATACTGATCTGAGCCTCGTTGGAAAACCTGAATCACCTTCAACGTTGCGGGATCGCTTTAACAGGAGGCAGGTATGCATATACTGGTTTTGGGCGCAGGCGTTATCGGAGTAACCACCGCTTGGTTTTTGCAAAAGCAGGGTCATCAGGTAACGGTGGTTGATCGCCAGAGCCAAGCCGGCCTGGAAACCAGTTATGCAAACGGAGGTCAGGTATCCGTCTCCCACGCTGAGCCTTGGGCCAATCCTTCCGCGCCTTTAAAAGTACTGAAATGGTTGTTTCGAGCAGATGCGCCTCTGCTGTTCCGCCCAAAGCTGGATCCTGCGCAGTGGCGTTGGGCAATGTCTTTTCTGACTCAATGTACCTCTGCCAAAGCCGCCCATAATATTCGCCAGATGGTTAATCTTGGCACTTATAGCCGCAGCCAGTTACAGGCTTTGCGCCAGGAAGCCGGGCTTGAGTATGACCAGGTTACCAAGGGCATTCTGCACTTTTACACCAATCCGGCTGAGTTCGACGCAGCGCTTGAACCAACTCGTATTATGTGTGATCTCGGGTGTGATCGGCAGGTTATCGATGCGAGCAGAGCAGTGGAGCTAGAGCCTGCACTGAAGAATATCCAGCATAAAATAGCGGGCGCAACCTACACGCCTGAAGACGAATCTGGCGACGCACGTAAGTTTACCCAAGCGCTGGCCGAACGCTGCCAGGAAGCCGGTGTAGAGTTCTGTTATGGCACCGATGTTCTTGGTTTTGAGCGCGCAGGCGAACGTATTCTTGGGGTTCAGGTGTTGAAGGACGGGCATCACGAAACCATGAGGGCAGACGCCTATGTTCTCAGTCTGGGAAGCTTCAGTGCCGCACTTGCCCGGCAGCTTGGGCTGTTTTTGAATATTTATCCTGCCAAAGGTTATTCCATCACGGTACCGGTGAAGAATGAAGAGGCGGCGTTTAATGTGAGCCTTACGGATGATGAATACAAACTGGTTTATTCCCGGCTTGGCGACCGCATTCGAGTGGCTGGAACTGCCGAGCTGAGCGGTTATAGCCGCACACTCAACTACACCCGCTGTCGTGCTATCGTACGCAGAACCGCAGAAATAATGCCTGAGGCGGGTTACTGGGATCAGGCCGAGTTCTGGACAGGGCTTCGCCCTGCAACTCCCTCCAACGTGCCATATGTGGGCAAGAGCCACTTCGCCAATCTTTACTTAAATACTGGCCATGGCACCCTGGGCTGGACACATTCCTGTGGCTCAGCTGCTGCGTTAGCTGACATCGTTGATGGTCGAAAACCTGAAGTGGATTTTACGTTTTCAGGAGTTTAACGCCTCCCCCTGACTTACAGAGCCTTGTTAGCCCATGCGGCTATACGATGAAAAAAATGGCCCGCAGGAAAACCTGGCGGGCCATTTTTGTTGGTATCAGATCGGATTACTTTAGCTGGTCTCGAATCATCTTCTTGTTAATCTTGCCGACACTTGTTTTTGGAATGTCTTCAACAAAATCCATCCGGGAGGGGATTGCCCACTTGTTGATTTCGCCTTTATCGACGTATTGCTGTAGGTGGTTTTGTATATCTTCCACAGTGGCATGCTCGCCTGGCTTCAGGGTGATCAGAGCATGGGGGCGTTCTCCCCACTTCTCATCCGGAACGCCCACTACGGCAGCGCCTGCTACGGCGGCATGCTGGCTTATCAGGTTTTCCAGATCCAGTGACGACAACCATTCACCACCGGTTTTAATCACATCCTTGATGCGATCCTTGATGGTGATAACGTGGTTTGGCTCCATGGAGGCGACATCGCCTGTATGCAGCCAGCCACCTTCCCACAGTTCTTCGCCTTTATCTGGCTGTTTGAAGTAACTCTGGGTTAACCAGGGTGCTCGGGCGACTATCTCGCCTTGGGCCTGGCCATCGTGCGCCACCGGCTTGCCTGAGTTATCAACAATCTCAAGATCAGCCATAGGCACCGCAATGCCGGTTTTGATCCGTTTGGGGGTTTGCTGCTCCAACGGCAATTCCAGGTCTTCGGGCTTCAGGAACGTTGTACTCAATAGCGGGCAGGTTTCTGACATGCCATAGCCGGTGTACATACGGATGCCTAGTTTAGCGCTAGCATCGCACAGGCCTTTAGTTAGTGCGCTGCCGCCAATCAGTACGTGCCAGTTACTCAAGTCTGCAGTTTTTATCGACTCCGTGCCCATCACCATCTGCATGACGGTTGGCACGCAGTGCGAGAAGGATACCTTGTGTTCTTTAAGTAGGTCGGCCAGCAATTCTGGCTCATAGCGGCCGGGATACACCTGCTTGATCCCCAGCATGGTGGCCGCGTAGGGAACGCCCCAGGCGTGCACGTGGAACATCGGCGTCAACGGCATATACACAGTCGACGAACGCAGTAGTGGCATTTCGTCGTAGGCGGAAAGCGACCCGGTCATGGCGAGTGTATGCAACACCAATTGACGGTGACTAAAAAACACCCCTTTCGGGTTACCGGTAGTGCCGGACGTGTAGAAGGTGGTTGCAACGCTGTTTTCATCAAAATCCGGAAAGTCGAATTCTGTGGCAGCGCCGGCCAGAAGCGCCTCGTATTCGCCGGTAGTATCGAGCTGTGTATCCTTGGCGTTTTTTTCATCGCTAAGCTGGATATAGGTCTTAACGGTTGTGATTTCGCTTTGTAGCCCTTCCAAAATCGGTAGGAAATCATCGTGCACCAGAACCACGCCGTCTTCGGCGTGGTTCATGGTGTAAACAATTTGCTCGGGTGAAAGGCGCACGTTAATGGTATGCAAAACGGCACCGATCATGGGAATGGCGAAGAAGCATTCCAGGTAACGGGGCGTATCCCAGTCCATAACCGCCACTGTATCGCCTGGCTTGACGCCCGCATCGGTGAGGACATTGGCAAGCCGGTGGATGCGTTCAACCAGATCGGTGTAGGTGTATTTGCTCCGGTTGGCGTAGACAATTTCTTGATCAGGGGCGTACCTGGGCCCCGAAAGCAGCAGTTGCTTGATCAGAAGAGGGTACTGATGGGCGTTTTCCGCCGCGGGTAAAATTCGGGTTTGTACCATGTCTGGAATCCTCTTTCTCGTTTGTTTGTTTTATCTGAGAAGTTGGCTCAATCTGACATAAATTGAGTAAAACCGGAAGCTTGCAAAGGAGCGTTACTGATGCCAAGGACCGCCTTCGGTATCTTTTACGGTTTCAACGCCTATATGCATGGCCGCTTTGGCTAGCATGTTGGCGCTCACGGGGGCAGTCATAAACAAAAAGACCGTGATCAGCACTTCCGAAAAATCGATACCTTGGTCGACACTGCTGAAGTAGATAACCGAGCTGAACATGATGGCGCCCACGCCCACGGTGGTCGCTTTGGTAGGGCCGTGTAGCCGGGTGTAAAAGTCTGGCAGTCGGGCAAGGCCGATTGCGCCGACCAGCGTAAACCCACCACCGAATAGCAACAGCGCCGAAATGGCGTATTCCGCGAACAGACTCATAAATTACTCCAATTGTTACTCAATGACGCTACCCCGCTTCAGGTATTTAGCCATGGCCACGGTACTGACAAAGCCCATAACCGCAATTAGCAGAGCAGACTCAAGGTACATGCGTGTGCCCAGAGTAATGCCCAGCAGAATAATCAGCGCAATGGCATTGATATAGAGCGTATCAATGGCCAGAACCCGGTCGGGCTCATCCGGCCCTTTGATTAAACGGTATACGTTGAGCAGCGTGGCCAGGGTCACCATACCAATGGTGAGGTACAGAGCAGTGGTGATCATTGGAACATCTCCATCAACGGCTTTTCGTAGCTGTTGTGAATGGCGTCAATAACCTCCTGATCACTGGTAGCGTCCAGCGCATGGATCAGTAGGGTTTTGTTATCGTCACTTATGTCCGCGCTGACGGTTCCGGGGGTGAGCGAGATGGTGCTCGCCAGAATGGATATCGCCAGCGGGTGCTCAAGCTTCAGCGGGTAACTGATAAAAGCCGGGCGCGGTGAACGAGGGCTGAGAATAAGCCAAGCCACAGAAAAGCTGGCGACCACGATATCCTTCAGCACTCGCAGTATGTATGCCGGCATGCGCCAGGGCTTTACAAAGCCAGGTCGCTCTGGCCAGAACCCGTGAGTGAGCTGGGGGATCAGCCAAGCGAGGATAAGCCCAAGCACCACGCTGCCGCCGCTTACCCCATCGCTGAGGATCTGCCAGGTAAGGAATAGAACCCAGCTCAGCCAGGGTTGAGGAAAACTCAGACGATCAAACATCAGTTACTCTCCTCAACCAACGGGCTCTGCGGAACGTGTACGGGTGTCTGCAGAATATTGATATAGCCACGGTTGTCGTGCAACTGTTCAGCGGTGGCGCGAGTGTAGTCGCTTATTGGTCCCGCCAGTACAACGATCAACATGGTAAGGCAGGTAAGAATGCCGGTGGAGATCGAAACTCTGTTGTTCATGGGTTCGGGGGTTTCCTGGTGACCGTCCACGTTCCACCAAAATACAATACTGCCGGCGCGGCTGTAGGCTATAAGGGTCAGGAAGCTGCCAACCAATAGCACGCCCCACAGCCAAGCCATTTCGACACCTGGCTCAACGGATTGGAGAATCATTAGCTTGCCAAAAAAGCCACTCAGAGGTGGTAAGCCGCCAGCGGCCACAGCACCGATAAGAAACAGCACACTTAGGAATGTCCGGTGGCGCATTTTCGGTGCCGTAACAATGCTGTCGCCGGCCAAGCCTCGTTGGCTTGTGACCAATTCGGAAACCAGAAACAGACCTGCAACCGTCCAAGTGGTGCTGACCAAATAGAACAACGCGGCAGACAGGCCCGCCACGGAGCCAAGCGCGATGGGCGCAAGCAGAGTTCCTACAGAGATAATAACCTGCCAGGCCACCAGTGTTTTAAGGCTATCCGCACCCAGAGCACCAATAACGCCCATGCCCAGAGTGATCAAAGCCAGCGGGAACAGCCAGTCCATGCCCAGATTGGCCAGCTCTCCGGCGCCTTCCCCAAAAATCAGTGGGAAGACTCTCACAATGGCGTAAATGCCCACTTTGGTCATAACCGCAAACAGCGCAGCAACCGGCGCGGTTGCTCGGGCATAGGCCTTGGGTAGCCAAAAACACAACGGTAGAATAGCGGCCTTCAGGCCGAAAACTACCAGCAACATCATGCCGCCGGCCTTCACAAGGTTCAGGTTATTACCGGTAACTTGTGGGATTTTTACAGCCAAGTCTGCCATGTTCAGGGTGCCGGTAACGCTGTAGATTATGCCGATACCGATCAAGAACAACGCGGAGCCAACCAGATTAAGGGTGACATAGTGAAGCCCGGGAACCGTTCGTGCCGTTCCACCGCCGTGCATCAGCAGCCCGTAAGAGGCAATAAGCAGCACTTCAAAGGCAACAAACAGGTTGAACAGGTCGCCGGTTAAAAACGCAATGTTCAGGCCCGTCAGCTGGAACAGAAACAGTGTATGAAATTGCCGGTTACCTTTATCGGCACCGCCACTGGCATAGATGTGACAGAACAAGCCGAGAACCGCTGTTAGCACCAACATCAGTGCCGCCAGCCGGTCGAGCACCAGAACGATGCCGAAGGGTGGTTGCCAGTTACCGAAGGCATAAATGCGGTAGCTGCCGTCACTGGCTAGCACCAGCAACACGATAGCAGATACCAGCATCAGCAACGTGGTAGTCAGTGCCAACGTACGGCGCAAGCTGATCGGGGCGTAGCCCATAACGACCTGCAGAATGCCGCCAAGCAGTGGTATGAAAATGGGAGCGATAAGCCAGTGAGTCATTTACCGGTTACCTCCCGTTCTTGTTTCGATGAGGGGGGTGTTTCCTCGCGTTGGCCATCCACATGATCGTTTTCATTGTCTGCCAGGTTACGTAGGGACAGAACCACCAAGAATGCCGTCATAGCAAAACCAATAACAATTGCTGTGAGCACCAGCGCCTGAGGCAGTGGGTCGGCATAGCTGGCTGAGGTTCCGATGACTGGTTGCTGGCCGGTGGCGAGGCGCCCGGTGGCAAACAGGAACAGGTTTACGCCGTAGGACAACAGGGTGATCCCCATGATGACGGGGAAGGTACGGGCGCGTAGCAGCAGATAAACGCCGGATGCCGTTAAGGCACCGATAACCAGTGCAAATAACAGTTCCATTACACGCCCTCCTGTTTGCTCTTGATGGCCGAATGAGGCGACAGCCGGCCAATGCTGACCAGTGCCAGCAGGGTGGCGCCGATCACTGTCATGTAAACGCCCAGGTCAAACACCAGTGCCGAGGCAACCTCGAATTTGCCCACGATGGGCCAGGTGATATAGCCAAAGGCGGTGGTCAGGAAGGGGTAGCCGAAGGCTAGGCTTCCGGCGCCAGCAATGGTCGCAAACAGTAGGCCGAGACCAATCACGTTGTGGTAGCGGAACGGAATGCGGTCCTGAGTCCAGATCATGCCGCTGGCAATGTACTGGAGAATCAGTGCCACTGAGGTGATCAGACCGGCAATAAAGCCTCCGCCGGGCTGGTTGTGCCCCCGCAGAAAAATATAGGCAGACACCATCAGTGCCAGCGGCAGCATGGGCCGGGCAATCTGCTTGAGCATCAGCGGGTAGTGATCCCGTGTCCAGGCATGGCCCAAGCCGTCTCCCGGGGGCGGCGTTAAGGCAGTGTTTTTTAGCATGGCGTAGATGCCCAGTGAGGCAATGGCCAACACGGTTATCTCGCCCAGCGTATCGAAGCCACGGAAGTCGACCAGGATTACGTTCACTACGTTGGTTCCGCCACCGCCCGGCTTGCTGTTTTCCAGAAAGAATGCGGAAATAGAACTGAATGGCTGCGTCAACATGGCCAGGGTAATCACAGTCATCCCTGTGCCTGCGACCAGCGCGATGAGGATATCGCGGATGCGTTGCGTTTTAGAGCTCTCCATGGGTGTCCAGGAAGGCATGTAGTAGAGCGCCAGCATCAGCAAGACAATGGTGACCACTTCCACTGAAAGTTGTGTCATGGCAAGGTCTGGTGCCGAAAAACGGGCAAAGGTCAGCGCCACAACTAGCCCAACAACGCTCAGTAGCACCAATGCGTAAAATCGCTCTCGGTGCCAAACGGCTGTTGCCAGTGCAGAGACCATCAGCACGCCGGCGGCGATCCCTGTTGGCCAGTCAATCGCACTCAGCCCATTCTCGCCGATATAAAAACCGTTGTTGATCAACGGTATGACGGTTACCGCAATAACGCTGACCACCAGAAGCATGGCATAGCGCTGCAAAGAGCCATTTTCCAACCACCCGGTAAAGCGGTTGGCCAGGTTCACGAACTTTGAAACCAGGGCTTCAAACACGGCTTTCTCGTCGATTTCTTTGAAGCGGGCATGGAAGTCGAAAAAGCGCTGGCGCTGGCTGTACATAAGCAGGCCCCCGAAGAAGGCCATAAAGCTCATTAGTAGCGGCAGGTTAAAGCCATGAATAACCGCCAACTCATAATCGGGCACGTTACCGCCTAGCGTGGCAGACGCCGCAGAGTACAGCAGCGGCCCTACGGAGATGGTTGGGAACACACCAACCATGATGCAGGCAAAGACGAGAATCTCCACCGGAATTTTCATGTAGCGCGGTGGCTCATGAGGGGGGAACTTGGGCAGGTCAACGGGCTTGCCGTTGAAGAAAACATCGTGAATGAAGCGCGCCGAGTAGGCAACGGCGAAGATGCCCGCTAAGGTCGCAATAATGGGTGGAACCCATGCCCACAGGCCAGGCAGGTTTAGCTGAAGCGATTCCGCAAAGAACATTTCCTTGCTGAGAAAGCCGTTCAACAGCGGAACCCCGCCCATGGATGCGGCTGCGACCATTGCCAGTGTAGCGGTATGGGGCATATAGCGCCAAAGCCCGTTGATCCGGCGCATATCGCGGGTGCCTGTTTCATGGTCAATGATACCGGCAGCCATGAACAATGAGGCCTTGAACGTGGCATGGTTAATCACGTGGAATATCGCCGCGACAGCGGCCAATTGGGTACCCATACCCAGCAGCAGTGTGATCAGGCCCAGGTGGCTTACGGTTGAATAGGCGAGCAGGCCTTTCAGGTCATGCTTGAACATGGCGATATAGGCGCCAAGCAGCAGGGTGGCCATGCCGGTGAAACTGACCATGTAGAACCACTGCTCGGTTCCTGCCAAAGCTGGATATAGGCGCGCCATCAAAAATATCCCCGCCTTTACCATGGTGGCAGAGTGCAGATAAGCAGAGATGGGCGTGGGCGCCTGCATGGCGTGGGGTAGCCAGAAGTGAAATGGGAACTGGGCGGATTTGGTAAAGGCGCCGAGCAAAACCAGGGTCAGCGCAACCGGATACATTGCGTGGGCTTTTATCTGATCGCCGGCGGCGAGCACATCGTCCAGCTCAAAACTGCCAACAATATTACCGATAAGCAGAATGCCAGCCAGTAGGGCCAGGCCACCGCCGCCGGTTATAGCCAGCGCCATCCGCGCGCCTCGCCGAGCATCCTGTTTGTGAGTCCAGAAGCTGATCAGCAAGAACGATGTCAGGCTGGTAAGCTCCCAGAAAATCAGCATCAACAACAAGTTGCCAGAAAGCACTATGCCCAGCATTGAGCCTTTGAAGCACAAAAGCAGGGAATAGAATTTGGCGACATTCTCATGGGCTTTCAGGTAGTAGTGGGAATAGAGAATAACCAGAAGGCCGATGACCAGAATCAGCAGTGCAAACAGTAGTGCCAAGCCATCCAGGCGAAAACTGAAAGAAAGCCCGAGCGCAGGAAGCCACTCATAGCTGTGCAGCACAGTGCCGCCTGCGGCAAGAACTGACCAGTGTGGAAACAGGGCTGCCAGTGCAATCAGTGCAGGCACAGACGATGCTATTGCGATAGCTGTTCGCCCACCTTGGGCAAACAGGGGTGCGGCTATGGCCCCCAAAAATGGCAGTAGTACAACCAGCGGTAGCGACATCGCAACCTCGTTAGCGGTTTTCTTTTCTTATGAATGGAGATGGCTTTTTGAGCCTGAGTCTAGTCTCCGATTGGCCGATTTGCATAAGTCGCGTTGAGGCGATTATGGCGGGCGGCAGAAGTTGGATCAGCGGGACGCTGGTGGGTCTGGGAAGTAAGGCAAACGCCCACGATGCCGCGCGATGTCAGCGGTAAGGGGGGGGCGATTTGAAAGCATGCAGCCGACGGACCTTGCGGTCATGGTTGCTCCGTTAGTAAAACTTGAAAGCTGATGATACGTGCCCAAGCTCGCAGGTCAAGTCAACTTGTGATCAATCAAGTGCCGGGCAGCAATGGAAGTTATTATCTCAAAGTGACGTGGAAGGTCACAGACTGGCCTTTTTTGCAGACTCTTCTCGGTTGCTGCACCGTCATTTGGCCGATTTAAGAGCGTTAAATATGGCCTCGGCTTCGGCCTCCAGTACTCGATTCAGAAGGCTGTTACCCTGGTGGGTCGCCTGTTCAATTTGAGCAAGTTTCATGCTGTATAGCCGGCTAAGCACTTCAGCATGGGATTGTCGAGCTGGTGCGTTCATGGTACTTCTCCTCCACATAACACCTGTCGGTATACTTTACGGAAACATCCAGCCAACGGCCGCTAGGGTAAATCAATGCATAACCTGGGCCAAGCGGTCGCTGCCATGGCTAACGGCCAAACCGCGAGCGGTAGGCTCCGGGAGCCACGCCTGTATGCTTGCGAAACAGGCGGCTGAACGAACTGACGTCTTCGTAGCCCACCAGCCGGGTAACGTCTTCCACCGGTAAGCGCGAGTTTTCCAAGTGGCTGCGCGCGGCTTCTATTCGTATGGATTGAAGATAACTTGTGGGCGTTTCACCGGTTGCAAGTTTGAATCGCCGTATCAGCGAACGGGTGGTCAGGCCGCTTAAAGCCGCAAGAGATTGCAAGTTGGCGGATTCGCCATAGTGCTCCTCAAGCCAGTCCTGCAGCTTCAAAATCACCGTGTCTGAATGGTACCGTTTGGTCTGAAGTGCACTATACGGGGCTTGGCTATTGCGCCCGGCATCGATTACAAAAGCCTTTGCCAACTCACGGGCAACCTGAGCACCGGCATGGCGCTCTATGAGGTGCACACCCAAATCCCACCAGGCCATGCCGCCGCCTGCACAGGCAATGTGCCCATCTACGGTTACCAGTTTTTCCGGGTTCAGGTTTACTTGCGGATAGAGCTGGCGAAACCGATTACTAAAGCCCCAATGTGTTGTGGCTTCTTTATTATTCAGTAAGCCTGCCTCAGCCAGAAGAAAAGCCCCGGTGCAATTGCTGGCAACCCGAACCTGCCCCGCAGAGTTGTTGTTCGGGTTTTTGAGCTGGCTAAGCCAGCCAATCAGATCCGTATTTGATGCCAGCACCTGATCAATCGGCGCACCGATAGTCGGCACGATCACCAGGTCCGCCCTGGCCGTATCCAACTCCTCCCAGCCCCCATCCGAAAACAAGGTTATACCGTTAATACATCGGCAGGGATCCCCGTTGCGCGTTAGCAACCGAGTAGTGAAGTATGGCACTGGCCGCTCGCCATGAATCCGCGCCCAGGTCACACCGGCCAAGCGGAACAAGTCAATCACGCCGGTAATAGCGCTGGCCAGCGCGCCGTCAAAACCAATAATAAAAACCGTCTGCATGGGGCCTCCAAGCAAGATACTTAGACAGGGTGTTGGCGATATCAGCCATGATTATGTCATAAACGCCGGTTCCCAGGAAAACCCGGTTATGAGAGCCTGTAGGTAACCAAAAGAAGGCTCCAGCCAATTACCAGGAAGCTGCTCAAATGACCGATACCCTGATAGACCGCCGCGATCTGGCGTTCCAGCTCTACGAAGTTCTTGATACCGAAAGCCTGATCGGGCGCGATCGCTTTAATGAGCACAATCGGGATACCTTCGATGCCGTCATCGAGACCGCTGACAAAATGGCCCGGGAGAAGTTCGCCAACCACAACAGTGCGGCGGACAAAGATGAGCCAAAATTCGTTAACGGCCAGGTAGAAATGCTGCCAGAAGTGAAAGAGGCTTTTGATGCCTACGCCCAAGCCGGGTTTATTGCGGGGCGTTATGATTACGAGTTGGGAGGCATGCAGCTGCCCGAGTCTGTGATGGCCGCTTGCAATGGTTTCTTTACTGCAGCCAATCCGGGCACCGCAGGCTACCCGTTTCTGACCACTGCGGCGGCCAATCTGATTCGCGTGTTCGGTAATGAGTCACAAAAAACCAGCTTTTTGCCCAACATGCTCAGTGGCCGATACAGCGGGACCATGGCCCTCACAGAGCCCCATGCAGGCTCGTCGCTGGCGGATATTCGCACCTCGGCCACGCCAACGGATGATGGTCACTACCTCATTAAAGGCGCAAAAATATACATCTCGGGCGGTGAACAGAGCATTACCGAAAACATTGTTCACATGGTGCTCGCCAAAATCAAAGGCGCTCCGGCCGGGGTAAAAGGCATCTCTCTGTTCATAGTTCCCAAGTTCCGCGTAGACAGTGATGGCAACCCCGAGGATCGCAACGGCGTAAGCCTTGCTGGCCTTATCCATAAGCTCGGATACCGGGGCACCACCTCCACGGCACTCAGTTTCGGCGACGATGCGCCTTGCCACGGGTATCTGGTGGGCGAGCCCCATCAGGGCCTGAAGTACATGTTCCAGATGATGAACGAAGCCCGGGTGGGGGTGGGCTTTGGTGCGGCAGTGATCGGCTATCGGGGTTATATGCACAGTTTGGAATACGCCAAAGACCGATTACAGGGCCGTAAGGCCTCTGAAAAGAATCCGGAAAGCCCACAAGTGCCAATCATCGAACACGCCGATGTGCGCCGGATGCTGCTGGCCCAGAAAGCCTACGGCGAAGGCGGGTTGGCGCTTTGCCTGTATGGCGCTCGCCTGATGGACGATCAGCACACCCACCCAGATGAGCAGAAGCGTTCAGAAGCCGGCAAGCTGCTCGACCTGCTTACGCCGGTGATCAAAACCTGGCCCTCCGAACATGGCCCGAAAGCCAACGATCTGGCCATTCAGGTATACGGTGGTGCGGGTTACACCCGAGAGTACCCGGTGGAGCAGTGCTGGCGCGATAACCGCCTGAACCCGATCCACGAAGGCACCACTGGTATACAGGGCCTGGACCTGTTGGGTCGTAAGATCTGGCAGGATCAAAGCCATGGCTTGCAGCTTTTAATGCAGGAAATGCAGGTGGATTTAGAGGCTGCGACGACCGATCGCTGCCAGCAATGGGCGTTGTCCCTGAGTGAAACTTTGCAGCAGGCCGTTAAAGTGACCCAAAACCTGGGTAAGTCCCTGGTGAGTGGCGAAGTAGACAAAACTCTAGCCAACGCCTCCTGTTATTTGCACCTGTTCGGCCACATCATCGTCGCCTGGATGTGGTTGCGCCAGGCTAACGCTGCGGCCAATGCACTGGCTTCTGCCAACACTGACGACGAGCGCAACTTCTATCAAGGCAAACTCCAGGCTGCCCAGTACTTTTTCCACTGGGAGCTTCCAACAGTTGCTCAGGATTTGGTGTTGTTGCGGAATATGGATGACACTTGTTTGAACATGAAGGCGGAGTGGTTCTGATGGCTTTGGTTAACGTTAAAAAGAGAGGCTATATCCTGCTCATAGGGCTAAACCGCCCGGAAAAAATGAACGCCATGAACCGGGCCATGTACCACGAGATTGCTGCTGCCTACTACCAGTTGGAACATGACGACGATCTGAGAGTAGGGCTGATGTACGCAGAAGGCGACCACTTTACCAGCGGCCTGCAGTTGGATGATTGGGCGGGTGTGTTCGCAAACGGTAAGGGTATCGAACCGGGTGATGGCGAGCTGGATCCGTTTCATATAACCGGCGGCGGCCTCAGCAAGCCGGTGGTTTTCGCCACTCAGGGCATCTGCTTCACCTGTGGCGTCGAAATGATGCTGAACACAGACATTCGCGTAGCGGCAAAAGGCACTCGCTTCGCACAACTGGAAGTCAAACGCGGCATTTATGCCTGCGGAGGCGCCACCATCCGCCTGCAACGGGAAATCGGGTGGGGCAATGCCCAGCGTTATCTGCTGACCGGTGATGAATGGACGGCGGAGCAAGCCTACGAGTGGGGCCTGATACAGGAGCTGGTTGAGCCGGGAGAGCAATTCAACGTTGCCCTGGAAATCGCCGAGAAGATCGCCAGTGCCGCACCTTTGGGTGTGCGCGGTAGTCTGAAGTCTTCCAAAATCGCAGTAAGCGAAGGTCAGGAAGCAGCAAAGCAGCGGCTGTTCCCGGATTTGCGCCCAGTGATGGCCAGCGAAGACGTTCAGGAAGGAATACAGTCTTTTCTCGAAAGACGAAACGCAGTATTCAAAGGAAAGTAAGGCAGGAAACTCAAGCTCGAAGCTGCCGGTGGGCTCTGCCTCCCAGGACTGTCGGCAGCATGGATGCTGCCGTCAAGCGTACAGGGATGTATTTACAGCGTGTCCTGGGAGGCAGAGCCCACCGGCGGCCCGCACCAAAAGTTTGATACCAACTGGCCCCAAACTCCAATTTCCAGTAATTAGCGTTTGTCAGGCAGCCTTCTCCGAAGCCGAACCAGCCGCTTCCTCCCGACGAGCTGCAGCCTTGGCAGCCACCTCAGCCGCATAATCTGCATATTTGGCCATCAGCTCTGCCTTGCGGTCTGGATCCCAGTTAATCTTGCTCAGATCGCCTTCGTAGTGATCAATCACTCGCTTATCCATGGTTTCGTACCACCACTGAGGCACATAAGCCGGCATCAGCATGGATGCGTAGCCACCGGGTAACTGCGGAGTATTCTCGAAGTGTCGCAACGCCTGATAACTGCGCTGTGGGTGGGCGTGATGATCAGAATGGCGCTGCAACTGATACAAGAACAAATTTGTCACAATGTGATTGCTGTTCCAGCTGTGCTCCGGTTGTGTGCGCTGATATTTTCCATTCTTGTCTTTCTGGCGCAGCAGCCCGTAATGCTCAATGTAATTCACGCTCTCCAGCAGGCTGGCGCCGTAAACTGCCTGAGCGGTAAGGAATGGCAATGCCCGTGGCCCACAGATCAATGTTGTGGCGCCAAAGAAACCAGCACTTATTGCCCACCCTTGAAGCAGCTCGTTGTCCAGGGTCCAGAAACTCTTGTTCTTGCGAGCCAAGCGTGCCTTCTCAATCTTCACAGCAGACTTCATACCACCAAACACTGTGCGCGGTAAAAACTTCCAGAAACTTTCACCCATGCGGCTGCTCGCGGGGTCTTCCGGCGTTGCCACACGCTTGTGATGGCCAAAGTTATGCTCAACAACAAAGTGGGTATAGCCCGTTGGAGCCAGAGCGGCCATGGCCATCAGTTTATTGAACCTGTTGGATTTGTGGCCTAGCTCGTGAGCCGTATTAATGCCCACGCCATTGATGGCGCCAACGGTCAGTGTGAGGCCAATTTTATCCTCAATGGGGGTTTTCTTGCGGCTGGCGAGCCAGGCACCCATAACGGTCATCGCATACTGGGTAGGAATGAACGCCTTAACAATGCGGTTGTAATACCTGTCCTGCTCCAGCGAACTGACTGCCGATTCTGGCGGGTTGCTCTGATCCTCCCCAATTGCACGATCCAGCGCAGGAATAATGCCGTGAACCAGCGCCGGCCCCGTCCAGGCCAAAAATTTAAGCTTTTTAGGGGCTATCGCGTAACCCGTTAGCGCCGCTAAGCCAATGCCGGGCAGAGCGGGGCCCAACAGCCAGAGATAACGTTTCGGGTCTTTCCACTTTTCAGAAATATTGGCTTTTGAGGGGGGCTGTACCGGTTTTTTTACTGTTTGTGAATCCAGCGTCTTGTGAGTCTTGGCATTCATGGTGTTTCTCCATTGCAGTGCGCGTAACTCGAATTTATGTCGGACAATATTGCAATGCAACAATAATAAGAAGCGCCATCCAGGTTGGCTCGAAATGACAAATGACAGTAAGCAGGTTAGTTCCACCGTGGTTGATTAAATAAAGCTTAATCGGCAGGTAATTGTGTGGTGGCAAGCATGGCCTTACCCTGTATATGGTTACAAACGTTTACCAACAGAGGGATATGGTATGAACAAGTTTACTCTCAGCGCACTGCTTATGATGTTGACTTTGGGTCTTGCTGCTTGCAGCTCCGAAGACAATGAGGGAGCTGATTTCGATAAGGCCGCGGACAACGCTGAAGAAATGGTGGACGACGCAGGCAACTCGGTAGAAGAGACCTATGAAGAGGCCACCGGTCAAGACGAAGGCGTAATGGGCGAAATGGAAGAAGGTGCTGAAAACGCCGGAGAAGAAATGGGTGATGCCGCTGAGGAAGCGGGTGACTCGATGGAAGAAGGTTATGACGAAGTGACCAAATAACCGCTTGTCAGCTCCGGCGCGTTTTACCTGCGCCGGAGTATTCCTGCCAAAGCACACCAAAACCGTTAGTCTTTTTCAGAAAAGATTAACGGTTTTGTCTTTTTACTGTCCTCGCATTGTCATGTCTTCCGTCGAAACTGTCTTCTCGACAACATCCATTTGTTGATCCCCGAGACAGACTGAGAGAGATAACATGGCTAAGCATGACCTTGATCCAAACTACCTGGACCCCGATTACGAACCGATTGTGAACCACTCGGGCAACAGGGCATTCCACGACGTGCTCGCAACACGAATGCAACGCCGGACTTTAATGAAAGGCGGTGTTGGGGCAGCCTTGGCCAGCATCATGGGTGTTGGGCTTGCTGGTTGCGGAAGCGACAGCAAGAGTGAAGGTGACAATGGAGTCACTGAGCCTGGCGCCAATACAAGTAATGCAACCGAGCTTGGTTTTGAGGCGGTAGCCGTTTCAACGGCTAACAAAGTCGTGGTGCCTACAGGATACTCTGCCAAGGCTTTCCTGCCTTGGGGAACACCCATTACCGGCTCTTACCCAGCATTCAGGGCTGATGCCTCGAACTCCGGTGCGGATCAAGAACAGCAGATAGGCATGCACCACGACGGTATGCATTTCTTTCCAATTGATTTCAAGGCTGGAGGTAGTCGCTCTGACGAAGGGCTGCTGGTGATGAATCATGAGTACATCAACCAGAGTGCTCTGCATCCAGATGGGCCCACCTATAAGCAGAGTGGTATGCGGCCTGCAGATGAAGTGCGTAAGGAAGTGGCAGCTCACGGCGTATCCGTGGTTCACGTGAAGCAAGACAGTGCAGGTAGCTGGGACATTGTGTTCGGAAGCCCCTTCAATCGTCGGGTTACGGGCAATACAGAGATGGATATCCGCGGGCCCATTCGTGGTTACCAGAAACTCTCGACCCGCTTCAGCAAAAACGGCACCCAGACTCGCGGCACCTTGAATAACTGCTCGATGGGTCCAACGCCTTGGGGAACCTACCTGACCGCTGAGGAAAACTGGCACGGCTATTTTGCCAACGGCTCGCAAATCGCGCCACGGGAGCAAACCCGTCATGGCGTTGGCAGTTCCAGCCGCTACGACTGGGAGCTTGCCGAGGGTGGGGATGACCAGTATGTCCGGTTCAACATTACGCCCACGGAACTGGCGGCTGAAGATGACTATCGTAACGAGGCAAATACCTTCGGTTACATGGTCGAGATCGATCCGTTTACGCCGGAGAGTAAACCGCAAAAACGCACAGCTCTTGGCCGCTTTGGGCACGAGGGCGTAATCTTTGCGCCGGTAGAGGAAGGCAAGCCGGTTGTCTGCTACTCCGGTGACGATTCCCGCTTTGAGTACATCTACAAGTTTGTTTCCTCGCGACCATATTACGCGGCAACCGCCAGTGGTTATTTGTTGGATGAGGGAACTCTGTATGTTGCGCGCTTTAACGAGAACGGTTCTGGCGATTGGCTGCCTTTGTCGCTTGATGATTCAGCCTTTGCAGCCAGTGTTGAGGCTGCACAGGGCACATTAGTCGGTAACGTGCAGTTTGAGGGTTTCGAGAGTCAGGCGGATGTACTTCTGAATACACGTCTGGCAGCTGATATCGCTGGAGCGACACCTATGGATCGCCCAGAGTGGGGCGCCGTAGACCCGAATACGAATGAAGTCTATTTTACTCTGACCAACAATTCCCAGCGTACCGAGGAGCAGGTTAATGCTGCGAACCCCAACGCAGAGAACCGCACCGGTCACATCATTCGCTGGAGCGAAGACGACAATAACTTTGCCGCCACTGGCCTCCAGTGGGATATTTTCGTGTTTGCCGGGACTCAGGGAACAGAGACCATCGTGGAGGGGGAGGTAGTTGTATCTTTGAACGACGACAACATCTTCAACAGCCCGGATGGCCTGTGGTTTGACTACAACGGCAGGCTCTGGATCCAGACGGATGGTTCTGATGCGCCGCCGTATCAGAACAATATGATGCTCGCAGCCAACCCCGTAACCCGGGATATCCGGCGCTTCTTCGTGGGGCCTCAGGGCTGCGAGGTAACAGGTGTCGTTACTACGCCAGATGTCAGAACCATGTTTGTGAATATTCAGCACCCGGCAAAGGACTGGCCTTTTGGTGACGAAGGCGACCACCCACGGGACGCAACCGTTATCATTACCCGCGACAATAACGGTGTGATTGGCGCCTGATCGGCTGTTTAACCTCCCTGAAAACCGTAAACCTGATGGCCTGGTCAGAAAGGCTCGCCGGGTTTGCGGTTTTTTTGTTTAAGAAACGATCAAACTGGCCGTTAAGTTAGGTAGATTTACTAAAGTATGAGTTATTAACCCGCTTCAACTCCTTAGTCTACAAATTGGCCAGATAGCCGTGTACCTATCGGAAACAATAATAATGGTGAGGTTTTTATGGGGTTGCTCGATCGTGCAACGATATTTTGGGGGAGTGCCATCACAATCTTTTTGGCGATTGCCAGTGGTTTGGTGGCGTCCTTGTTAGGTCTGGATCCAGCATCGATGGTTATCGGGCTAGCTATAGGTCTTGGTGCTGCGGTCGCGTTCTTGATTGTGAGGGTTATGGAGCCGGTTGATCGCGGGCTGGTTGAGTTGAACGATGGAACGCTTGACGAAAACCACCCTCTGCGATCCAGGTGTGAACAATTGCTTGCTAACGCTCAAGCGGGTAAGGCGTTGGTAGGAGCTCTTTCTGGTAGCGCTGATAAAAATGCCATATCTGCCGCGCAGGTTTCTTATGCTGCAGACCAGCTCAAGTTGCAACTGGATCGCCAGGTTCAGGAGACCGCACAGATGGCCGATTATGCTGGCCAAATTACAGAAACCGTTAGGGAATCCTCGCAGCAAGCTACCGAAGCTTCCACCATGGCTCTGCAAAATCGGCAAGCCAGTACGGAAGGGCGCCAAGCACTCACCACTGCGATTGACAGTATTCGGGTTGTACATCAGCAATCCGGCGAAAACTTGCGCCTGATTCAAGAGCTTAATGACAAGTCCAACAAGATTCAGGGCGTAACCACGACTATTCAAGGCATTGCAGAACAGACCAACTTGCTGGCACTTAATGCTGCCATAGAGGCTGCCCGCGCGGGTGATCAAGGCCGTGGTTTTGCGGTGGTTGCAGATGAGGTCCGGCAGCTGGCGGGTCGCACCGCTCAGGCTACGGGGGAGGTTGCAGAAACGTTGCTGGAAATCCGTTCAGATACCGCATTGATCGTTACCCGTATCGAGGATCTTGCCAGGAGCGTTGAGGAGGGGCTTTCGTCGGTAGAAACCGTTGGCGAGCGGCTTGATCAGATACGCGACCAATCGGACCGCGTTCAGCAACAGATTGCCCGCATAGCTGAGATTGATCAGAACAACGAACTCAGTCTAACCCATGTGTTCTCAGCCATCGAAACCGTTAGAGACCAGATCTCCGAAAGTGATACCAGCGTTGTTTCGCTTGCTGAGCAGGCTGCCACCTTGATGGAGCTTGCGGAAGTGGCCAACGCGGCGTTTGCGTTGAACAGTGGCTCCAGTTACCACAGATTTTTCTATGATCAGGCACGCGCCGGCGCAGCGCAAATCGGGCAGGTCTTTGAACAGGCTGTACGCGATGGCAAACTGCGAGAAAGTGCCCTATTTGATAAAACGAGAAACCCCATTCCCGGCACTCAGCCTGCCAAGTATTCAAGCAGTTTCGATGTGTTTACCGATCAGTATTTGCCTGTGATTCAGGAAAAGGTAAAGAGCTCGCACCCGGCGCTGGTGTTTGCGATTGTGGCTGCCCCTGACGGTTACATACCCACCCATAACCGTGATTTCGCCCATGCGCCAAGCGGCGACCCTGACACGGATCTGGTGCGGAGCCGCAGCAAGCGATTGTTTAACGATCGCACGGGCATTCGGTGTGGAAGCCATACTGAAGACATGCTGTTGCAAACCTATCGGCGGGACACAGGCGAAGTCATGCACGATCTTTCTGTGCCGATATACGTGAACGGCAGGCATTGGGGTGGCTTTCGGCTTGGGTACCGTCCGGATAATCACTAATCGTTTGGGTGATAAGCCAGCTTCGGGCCCTGTGGTAAACTCTCATCTCACGTTTAAACAGGAGATGTGTCTTGGCTGACCCGGAATACATTCCCGCCGACGCAGAAGCGAATGAGTTGGCCCGCCGATCCGATCCCGTGCGTAATCTGGCCGTTGCGGTCTACATCCTTCAGGGGTTATCGTTTTTTCTGGGAGGCATTACCGGGCTGGTTGGTGTGATCATCAATTACGTAAAGCTGGACGATGTTCGCGGCACGTGGGTTGAGTCGCACTTCCACTGGCAGATCCGCACCTTTTGGATAGGGCTGTTGTGGACGGTTATTGGTTTTGTGACCCTGTTTCTGATTATTGGGTGGTTTATCCTTCTGGGGATTTCGATTTGGCTGATATACCGCATTGTGAAGGGGGCCCTGGCACTGAATGATGGCAAGGCGCCCATCTAACGTATCTGGCTGACGACTGGCGATTCAGTCGTCAGTTACCTCTTTTAATCGAATTGCGCTGAGGGTTCCGGCCAGGCCCATCAAACCGAGCACGACAATGACGGCAGCGTTTGATATCAGCGACAGTAATGCAGTTAATCCACCGGTAGCCAGCAGCAAAAAACCGATCACGGTGTTGCTGACGGCCGTGTAGTCGGTGCGTTTGTTCCCTCCCGCCATATCCACCAAATAGGTTTTCCGGCCTAGTCTCACGCCTGCATGGGCAATGCTCAGCACGAAGAAGGCGAGCGGATAAAACCAGCCGTTGCCCACGCCTGTACCTGCCAACATGGCTGTCAGCCCAACACCGAGGCACACAGCGCTGGCGATAGCGGCACCGTGAATCATCACCCGGCGGCTCGACGAATCGGCCATCCAGCCCCAAAAGCTGGCGGATACAGAGCTGGCCAAGCTGCTTGCCAGAAGAAACACGCCAAGCATCAAACCTGTATCTGATTCTTTTTGAGCCAGTACCACAAAGTAGGGCGATGCCAGGGCCGAGCACAGCAGCAGTGCGCGGGTAATAACAAAGTTACGAAAGGGCGCATCATCACGTAACAATGACAGGCTGTGAAAGGCCTCTGAGATGGCATTGCCACCACCGCCGGTTTCACCTTCGTGCTCTTCTACACCTGCAAACAGTAACCCGGCGATGATCCAGAGTGTGGCCGCCAACAGCAGTAGCAGGCTGTAAAATGCGAACGTTGGGTCGCCGCGTTCCCAGAACAGCAAAACCGTCAGGATAACCGTTGCTGTGCCACCTATGGTGGCTGCAAGGCCGGAGAGCCTGCCGCGGCGGGTTTTCGGGATGCACTTTCCTTGCACGTCTTTCATGGCCACGGAGCAGAACCCCCGAGACAGGGAAAACACGATCAGCGCGCCGATGATGCCGCCACCGGCTGCATAGCCTTCAAGAAACCAGACACAGGCTGCCATGGCCGCAACGCTTATGGCCTGGCCAAAGCTGCCAAGCGTCCAGAACCACTTGCGCACGGGTTTGCGGCGAACCCAGGCCGCGATCATCATCTGGGGTACCATGGAGCCGGATTCGCGGATGGGAACAAGCCAGGCCACCAGAGCCGGTGCCCCAATGGCGCTCATCAGCCATGCCAGCACCGTTTTTGGGCTGATCAACAGGTCGCCCAGCTTGGTCAATACGTTGGCGGCCAGAATCAGAAAGAAGTTGCGTGGTACCACATGGCAGGCTTCCGTCGGGATATCCTTGCAGACCCGAGCGTCTTCCTCGTTTGCGATCAGGCTGTATAGTCGGTCAACAGATCGCTCAACTGCGCTGGTTGTTGCTTGAGCGCTCTCTTGTGAGGGGGGATTTTTCTCTAAAGGTATCTGTTGCTGAGACAAGCCACTGTGCTCCGGGAAATGGATAGCCAAGGATACCAGCCGGGCTGGCACCCCTGAACCCCGGAATGCAGATTCGCGTTTTGTTTACACGAGGTGATGATCCCACTGAACGGACATGCTGGCAATCTCTAACGCGGGGTGGCTTTTACCCATGCGAACCAACTTGCCACGGCCTGAGGAAACCAGAAAGTCTCCACCCGCCAAGGCTTCAACGCCGGCACAGTCTGCGATGGCCGCCTTTTCAATAACCGCGCCTGTCTGGCTGTTGAAGATCAGTGCCGTACCACCAATCGGGGAGGCAATGGCAACCAGATCGTTCTCCGGGTGGGCAACTATACTGGCGATGTAATTGCCCAGCTCCCGGTGAACAGGCTCACCAAAATCGATCTCTTCATAGCGCCCGTTGCGGTAGCGCGCCACCAGCGGCGGTAGATCATGGGCTGGCCCCTGGTATTGATAGGCCGCATAGATGGTGCCGTCGGGGGCTGCATCTACATGCCGGGTGCTCAACTGGTGGTGGGATGGCTGGAACTGCGCAAGAACCTCACCGGAGTACCTGTCCATCATTACCAGCGCTGGCTTCATAGTGCCGAGATTTAGCTTGATGCGATCGTAGTCCGGGTGGGTGAGAATGCCACCCAACCCCACGATCAATGTCTGGCCGTCCGGGTGTAGCGTGATCTGGTGCGCGCCTATGCCGTTCAGCTCAAAGGTATTTACTCGCTGATAACTATGGTGGCTGTCGTACACCGCTACGATACCTTCGCCGGGCTCGTAGCGGTTAACCGGGGCGTATAGGAATCGGCCGTCAGGCGAAAACACCCCATGGCCTACAAAGTGTTCGCCTTTCGCGGCCTCAATGCGATGCCGCTGCTTGCCCGTTTTACGATCGAGCACGTAGAACGCCCAGCCAGGCCGGCGCTCAAAGAACAGCACGTCCGCTGCTCCCGGGCGGTTGCAGCCACTGTGGCAGCGGGTTTTTACCGGGGATTGCCAGAGCATTGTGCCGTCGGGCGCTATGGCGCCCACAGCGAAGCTGCCATCTGGCAGGCCGATCGCGCCTGCGTACTGCTGCGGGCTGCTGCCAGCCTTGCGGGGCAGCACGCTGCAGCCGGACAACGTGAGGGCTGCGCTGCCAGCGAGGGCTGTTTTAATCAGGCTTCTGCGGGTCAGTTCAGGCATGGGCCGGTCCTCAGTCTCCGTCGCTGGAATTAAAGCCGCGCACGACACCAAGCTCAACGGCCGCCCGGTCGTTCACCAGCGCGGTTAACTGAGTCACGTCGATATAAAGGCTTTGCAGGGATTTGAACGCGTTGTCGTCAGCCAGCAGTGGCGCCATTGGGCGGTCAAGTTCCGGGAAGTTGGCGAGCACCTCGTCAAACTGCTGCGCAATTCTTTCAGCCAGATCGGTTTGCTCCCGATCCTTGAGGAGCCTGGAAAAGGCTGGCAGGAAGTGCTGCTTGAGGCCCCGAACGCTTGCGTCAGCGGCAATCAGGCTTGCCTCGCTGCGCCAGGCATCGGCGCTGTATACCGAGCGTTTTGCATTACCACGCAACCCCATCGGGTTGGCGAGGCGGCGTTCTTCAAGAATCTCCAGCCCAGCCATTGCCGCACGAATCGTTGTATCTGTGTACTGGTCACTGCCAATGTAGCTGTTCTGAAACCCGCTCCAGTCGGAGACCAGTGTTTCACTGTTGTCAGCAATATGATTGGTTACAGCTAATAGTAGTTTGCAGGTGCGGTTCGCTGGCAGAGCTCTTTCGCCGTTGTTGAGCGCCTGGTCGTACAGCAGGTACTCAGCCATTGGGAAGCCTTGCACGGCGACACCGGATTCGCTGATTTTTGCGGGTGTAATCTGTGCGTCGTCTTTGAGGAGGTAGGAAGCCTTGCGCGCAACCAGATTTTTAGGATCTGGCCAGAACTGGAATTGCCAAGCCCGGTTGTCTTGTTCTACAGGGCCAAAATCCACAAAGCGAACCTGTTGCCAGGCAAGAAACGCCTCTAGCCAGGCCTGTTTGGTTTGCTCAAGCCCTTTGGGCGACGGGGTTTGGCAGTAAGCCTCTACCTGGTTTGCCAGATCCTGGCTTTGTGTTGCCAGGCCTTGATAACCGATGAGGATGTCGCTATGCCATTGTTTCCGGTAATCAGCAGTGGGGGAATCTGCGTTGCTGGCGTCAGCCGCCATTAACGGAGAAGCTGCTAGTGATGAGGCCAGGCAAAGAGTGAGTGTCAGTCGCTTCATATTTGCTCCGTTAAAGTGAATTCAGGAAATCGAGCAGAGCCCGACGGTTGTCGGCGCTGAACTGGCTGAAGCGTGCCACGGCCGGGGCCGCTTCACCGCCGTGCCAAAGGATGGCTTCTTCCAGAGTACGAGCGCGGCCATCGTGCAAAAAACCGGCTTGCGGATTAACAGTTTGCGCCAGGCCAATGCCCCAAAGCGGCTGAGTGCGCCATTCGTTACCACTTGCAAGAAATTCATCGCGGCCATCGGCGAGCGCTGGCCCCATGTCATGCAACAGCATGTCGGTATAGGGCCAGATGGTCTGGCTGCTCAAGTCTGGTCGGTCTGCGTCTGATCCGGTGGTGTGCCGGGGGGTATGACACCCCGCGCACCCTGTTTCGTTAAACAGTCGAGCGCCTTTCTGCACAGAGGGGTCGTCCATATTACGTCGTGCTGGCACTGCCAGACTCTTGGCATAAAAGGTGACGAAGTTTGCGATCTTGTCGCTGACTTCCAGTTGGCCACCATCGGGGAAGCGCTCACATTCTTGCTCTGGCGTGCAGTCGGTTGCAGGCTTCAGGCTGGAAGTCAGCCCCATATCGCCCGCAAACGCGCCCATACTTTGTTGGTGCACATTCGGTTCTGCGGCTTTCCAGCCGAAGCGACCAGGTGCTGTTTGCTCAGTTTCCAGGTTCCAGACCTGGTTGAGTTTGCCGGAAATCCCATTGCCATCTGCGTCCTCTGGGTCAGCCAGCGCCTCGAGATCGGCGATTGGGATGGCTTCCAATAACCCCATTCCGATCATTGGAGGGGCCACCCGGGGGGAGATTAGAAGATCGTCGGGTAGGGGGCCGTAGTTCGGGTTCTCGATTGTATATATAGGTTCACGCAGCTTCACTTTCGTGCCGTCAGCCAGGGTTTTGGTAACCGTGTTCCACGCCAGCACCATATCGGCTTCTGGCTTTGCCCCGGGCAGGGCAGCTGTCTGCAGCTGGCTTCCGTAAACCGGCGCCGGTTTAAAGCCGTGGGTAAGCAGAATATCTGCGTCTACTTCGGGGTCTGCCGGAACAGCCAAGCGCAAGAACAGAGATACCGGTGGCTCATCAACCCCCGGCGGGTGGCCTCGGCCATCTTTGATGTGGCAGCCTTGGCAGGAGTTTGTGTTGAACAGCGGGCCTAGGCCATCTCGCGCAGTGGTGCTGGAGGGTGCTTCTACCCAAGGGTTTCGGAAAAAACTGTTACCAACGCTGAAGTCCAACCGTTTGGTCATGGAAAGGTTGCCCTGGGGCAACGAGTAGGCATTGGTGTTGAATTGCTCAACGGTGCCGTCACCACCGGTATCAGGTGTGTCCTGCAATGGAAAACCTGAGTGAGTACCTGCCTGAACTGGCAGGCCGGTGCCTAACAGCAGTAGCGCCGTTATGAGTCGTGTTCTGATCATTATTTCTTACCACACAATTGAATAAGCCATGGAAAATCCGCTCTCTTTAAAGCAGGCTTTCCATGGCTTGTTCTTATTCCATGAATACCGGGGGCGATCAGTGCCCCCGGATATCTTTTTTCCTGACTTGCTATCAGAAAGAGTGGCCAGCGTCATCGGGCGACAGGGCTTCAAGGCCCAGTTGGCGTGCTGCCTGCTCAATAGACCCGGTCTGTTCAACCAGCGCCATAATGGCCCTGTTAACAACGCTTGCACCCTTTGCATTGCCTGGTGCAATCATCATATCAAATGGCATGGGGTTCTGGCTTGATTCGGCCTTGGCCTTCATCATGCCAAGGGCTTTCATGGACGCGTCCAATTGTGCATTCAGGCGGGCGTTTAGCTCCGGGTTGTTCTGTTCAACCAAGTCAGACAAGGACGGGCCAGATACCAAGCTGCCATCTACGCGGCGGTAGTCGCCGGTGTATACGTTTTGAATGCCTTGGCCGTTGTAGTAGTGAGAATTGTGCGTGTTATCACTAAAACAATCGTGCTCGTCTTCGTATGAATTGGCTTCAAGCGCTACTTTCATACGTTCGCCAGCCAGCTCCCCCAGGGACAGAGAGCCCATTCCGAACAGCATCTTCTGTACACCTTCGTTGGCGTTGGCGTTCATCAGCTGGCTGCGATAATTATCAGAAGCGCCAGGTGCCCATTGGGCGACCATCCACTCCAGATCAGACACCAGAAGGTCGGTTACGGCGTCGAGGTAGTCAGCGCGGCGGTCACAATTGCCGTTGGTGCAGTCGGTACCCGTGGCGTAGTCCGTTATCGGGCGTTCGCCGCTGCCCTGCTCAAAGCCATGCAGATCCTGGCCCCAGAGTAGAAATTCAATGGCGTGGTAACCGGTAGCCACGTTTGCTTCTGAGCCGCCAACCTCATTCAGGTTAGCCAGCAGCTCAGGTGTGAGGTTTGTTACGTCAAGAGTCTCGCCGCCCACGTTAATGTTGTTGCTTTCAATGATATTGGCGGTTGCGCCTGCGTTGCCCAGCTCATACTGGTAATCGTCAGCTTGTACGTAGTCGATCAGGCCTTCATCCAGGGGCCAAGCGTTCAGTTGGCCTTCCCAGTCGTCCACAATCGCATTACCAAAGCGGAACACTTCTGTTTGCTGGTATGGCACGCGCGCGGCAAGCCAGGCTTCCTTAGCTGCCTGCATGTTGGCATCTGAAGGGTTGGCAAGTAACTGGTCTGTCGCCTCATTCAGGGCTTTGGCCGTAATCAGTGCATCCTCATAACCCGCGTGGGCCAGGTTCGCGTAGTGCTCCACAACCGAGGCTTTGGTGGCGGGCTCGGAGGCTGCGGAATCTGACGGGGTGGTATTGGCACAGCCGGCGCTGATGGCAGCGGCGATAGTAAGTGCCAGCAGGGCCGGTCGAAACATTGTTTTCATTGGGAACTCCGGGATTCAGGGAACGAGTATGGTAATAGGATGGATTATCGTTCGTAATTATGTTTGCTAAAGCGACGCAACGCAAGGGCGCTTTTCCTTGGGGAGGGGCAGTTTTCAGAGGGGGCCCTTGCACTGAAGGTTTGCGCTCGGGCCTAATGGCTTCTGTGACTAGGGAGTCCATATATGCTGAGTTACCTCCATGCCTTTCACGCTGGGAATTTCGCTGATGTTCAAAAGCATGCGGCGTTAACGCTAGCCATATCAATGATGCAGGCAAAGCGGTCGGCCATAGCCTGCTTTGATACCCACGCGGGTAGCGCCATCTATGACCTTAAAAGTGAGCGGGCCAGGAAAACTGCAGAAGCGGACTTGGGCGTGCAAAAGCTGTGGGCCAGCCGGAAAGATTTAACGTCTGAAGACTGGCAGCCGGTTATGGAGGTGTTGTCGCGTTTCAATGCAGGCGAGGGCCAGTTGACCGTTTATCCGGGTTCTCCAGCCTGGTTTCGTCAGTTCCTGCGCCCAGGTGATTCACTGGCGGCGTTTGAATTACACCCCACGGAAAGCGGTCAACTCGCAGGTTGGGCCGCAGAGCAGAGAGTGCGGGTGATGCACGAAGATGGGCTGAGGGGGTTGTTAAGGCTCTTGCCGCCGGCGCAGCCCAGGCTGATGGCGCTGATTGACCCTTCTTACGAGATTAAATCCGAGTATCTTGATGTTGCAACAACTCTGCACAAAGCTTGGCAGAAGTGCCGTCACGGGGTTTATCTTGTTTGGTATCCTATCCTCACCAGTGGATTGCAAACCACCCTGACGCAGGCGGTGAAAGATAGCGCGCTGCGCAAAGTGTGGTGCAGTGAAGTCCACCTGAACACACCTCCAGAGCGTGGTATGACCGGTTCTGGCATGTTGGTCGTTAATCCGCCATGGGGGTATGGCGATCGGTTTTCTGCCATGATCGAGGACATTGCTGGAGAGCCTGAACTGGGCCTTTCCCACCAACACAGCTGGTTGGTGCCTGAGTAGATCGGGTAGCCGCTGGCCATGCAGGAGCTTTTTTTGAAGGATAAAACCAACGATAACAAGGCCGACTCTTGTCTACCCGGCGGCTTAGTACCCACTGAGCAGTGGACACTGCCGCAGACATCTGTGCGGCGCTCGCTCAAGGATGCGATTCGCCATGCCCTGAAACAGTTGCGGGCCGGAGTGTCACAGACCGAAGAGCCTTTTGAAAGTATGGATGAGCTGCCGGAGCTGTCCGCCGCCCAGCAGAGGCGGCTGGCGCCAGAGCCGGATTATTCACACCAGGCTGAAGCGATTGCTTGTGGCCTGGAGCAAGCACGCTCCGAGGGTTCGCTCAGTAGAGATGTTGTCTGCTTGGTAGCGCCACCTTTTTCCGGAGTACAGCAGGCGCTTACCCGGTTTTCAGAGTGTGGACAGTCAGGCTCGAATGAGAGTGGCAAAGTATGGAATATCATATCGCCGCCGGATGCTTTGTTATTTGACGATCAAGAAGCCAGCGAATGGTGGGATAAGCAGGATTTGTCGCGTCCCTGGATTATTCCCGAGCTTGCAGATTTCTGGCTCCGGCGTCTTTCTGGCCTGGCTCTGGTCAAGGAGCTGTTTCGTCGGATAGCCTCTGGCGATATGGGCGCGGGGATTGTGGGATGTTCGAGCTGGTGTTGGCGATACTGGGGGCATTATCTTGAAAGCGCCCAAATGTCGCCCTGGTCACCGGCACCCATGGATGCCGACCGGTTAGGAGTCTGGTTTACGTATCTTGCGTCTGGTAGCGGCAAGTCGTCGGTGATCGCGAGAATGACTGGCGATGGCCTGTATGTATTGCCCTTGCCCGAAACAGACGAAGCTGAAAACAGCAAAAGCCAGAAAAAAACCAAATACAGCAATTTTTTACGTGACCTGGCTGCTACCTCTCGCGGTAATCCTGGTGTAGCTTTGGCCATCTGGCAGAGATCTCTGCGTGCCCGCCCGGATGATGACACCAAACTAGATGAAGCCGGTGACCAATCAGACACGCAGAGTCGGTCAGCGGATTGCTGGGTTGTGCCGCTAGGGCGGCTGAGCCTCCCTAGCATGCCCCAGAGCAAGGAGAGTGCCACCGGTTTTGTGCTTCACGGGTTATTGCTGCACAACGGGCTTGATACCGCCTCGTTGGCGGTTGTTACCGGTGTTTCTGCGCATGAACTCAGCCTGGTGTTGTCCCGTCTGAAACGGGCAGAACTGGTGATACAGGATTCGCCTGGCAGTGATTGGCAGGTTACAGCGATTGGGTACCCCACTGTCAGGCGCCATCTGCAGAGTTGGGGATTCCCGCTTGATCAGTTTTAGGAGCTTTTATGATTGAAGACCTTGGAGTTAAGGGTGCTTTTGCCTCTATAACCGGCCAGGCAATGTTGCAGGCATTACTCGTTATTGTCATCGCCTCACTGATCATTGTGGCGGTTCAGAAAGTGCTTCCCCGGGTCGCAGAAAAATTGGGTGGCAAACCGCGCCTTTACCTGCTGGCTTCGGTGCCTTTGCTTCGGTTGTTAATCATTCTCGCCACGATAGTGATCGTGGTTCCGGTTTTGGTGAAGCCATCGTTCGAAAATATGGTGGCCATTTTTGGCGCTCTGGCTCTGGCACTTGGCTTTGCTTTCAAGGAATACGCCAGCAGTTTGATTGCTGGCATTGTTACCCTTTACGAAATGCCCTATCGCCCCGGTGATTGGATTGAAGTAGATGGGCAGTACGGCGAAGTGCGAGCCATAGGCGCCCGAGCTGCCGAGATTGTCACTCCCGATGATACGGTTGTGATCATTCCCCACAGCAAGTTGTGGAACTCCTTGATTGCCAACGGTAACGATGGCACAGACAACCTGATGTGTGTGGCAGACTTCCATTTGGAAGCAAACCATAATGTCAGTCAGGTTAGGGAGTTGCTTCGGGATGTCGCGTTTACGAGCCCGCGAACAAAAACCTGGCAGCCTGTGCTAGTGATTGTCTTTAACAAGCCTTGGGGCATGCACTATCGGCTAAAGGCGTACCCTTTTGATCCCAAAGAGCAGTTTCAGTTTATCTCTGAACTCACAGCGCGGGGTTCTGCGGAGTTGGCGCGCCAGGGTGTGAAGTTTGTATCAGTACCGGTAACTGCAAACTGATCGGCGCGGTCATTTCTTCAATAAAAAACCCCGCACAGAGGCGGGGTTAAACTGACGAGCAACGTTTTTAACTTGGGCCGGTTTTACATCAGCGCTTCAATGCGATTACGCACCTTAGGCTCGCTGCTGTAGGCAGTGGCAATAGCGTTGTAAGTCGGAATGTCCATGTCCGAGCCTTCAATGACTGAGACCATCTCATCGTTCGCCTTCATCTGCAATTCTTGCGCTTTCTCTTGGGAATCAGCTTCTTCGATTTTCTCGATGTACTCTTCTCGCACCTCTGTGATGCCTTCCTGTGCCGCGATGAATTTCTTTAGTTCCGCGTCTGTGTAGTTGGTTTTCTGAGTTCCGGCTGCTGCTGGGTTGGAGTAGCTGCTGGAATCTCCGGTGGCTGCCGGGCTTTGCTCGTTCTGTTGAGCCATGGCGGGGCCAGCGGCAAGCAGAGCAATGGAAGCGGTAATGGATAAAAGTAGCTTATTCATAATCAACATCTCCAGTTTGATTTGCAGTCGCCAAAGACTAATACAAGTGCTGTGCCAGTCTTGAGAAATTCTTTTTTTATCTTTTAAAACAGTGTCTTGAAGTATTTCAGTAGTTAATCTCAAGTAATGAAGGTTGTGGCGAAATGCCACATGTGGCAGAAGTGTGTGGCAATTATGTCGCTGGAGGCAAAATGAAACCTTCTTTGAGAAGTGCTGGGCAGGTCATCGGGACCATACAGCTAACCTTGGTACTGAGCATTGTTGTTCCTCTGCTGGTTATCAGTGGGCTTGCCATATATCTGGGGTTTGGGGCTGTAGAGAGAGCTTTAAACGATCGCTTGCAGGAGGATCTTGAGTTGGTGGCTCGTGCTACCAGCGGGCCACTTTCCCGTGCAATGCAGGAAAAAGATGAGCTGGTGATCAGTGATTCCCTGAAATCGATTTTTCGGATTGGCCGTGTGTCGGGAGTGTCTGTATTTGATAAAGGCGGAGCGCGAATTGCCAGTTTGGGTCTAGCTGACACAGATGTGGGGAACAGTGCCAGCGCAGAGCAGGTTATCAATAGTGGAGAGCTTGGTGGCGCTTTCCGCTGGGTTGATGGGCAGTCCGTGTTTTCACACTTTACTCCCTTGGTGGCCAATGACGGGCGGATACAAGGTTTACTGCAAATAACCCGCAGACGCAGCGATTTTCATGAACTGTTGGCCTCAAGTCGCCTTTGGGCCGCATCTATCTGGTCGGCGCTGGCGGTGACAATCATTCTGGTGGTGGTGCTTGGGCACTATGGTGCAGTAGGTCGCCATGTGAGTCGGCTACTAAGCACCATGGAAGAGCTTGCTCCAGGCCACTGGCGGTTTGAAGCAGAGCCATCCGGGCCCCGTGAGTTGCGGCAGATATACGGTGGTGTGCGGGATATGGGCGAGCGCATGGCCCGGGCGGAAGAGGAAATAAGGCAGCGTGTGGCAAAAGAACGCCAGCTTGCTGAGCGCCTGGAGTACCAAGAGAAAATTGCCATGATTGGGCGTGTGGCCGGTGGTGTTGCTCACGAGTTGGGCGCGCCCTTGAATGTGATTCAGGGACGCGCAAACATTCTGGCGCGTCACGAGCTCACGGATGAGCAGCGCCGGCAGTTGGATGACATCGGCTACCAAGTAGGGCGCATGACCACCATTATTCAACAGCTGCTGGATTGCTTCCGTCATGTGCCAGATTCAAGGCGGCCGGTCAGCCTCAACGCTGTTCTAAAAGACGTGCTGGAGCGTGCTGGCGAGGATGAAAAATGTCGCGGAAAACGCTTGCTGAGCGAGGGCCTGGAAGTCGATGCCAAAATAAAGGCGGAGCCCGTGCGGCTAGAGCTGGCCTGTCTTAACGTGGTGCGCAATGCGTGCCAGGCAGCGAACTCTGAGGTTGTTTTATCGATGCATTGTTCCCACAACGAGTGGGAGGTTCGGGTAGACGATGACGGCCCGGGCATCGTCGAGGAAAAGCGGGAGGCGGTGTTTGAGCCTTTTTATAGCACACGGCCTGCCGGAGAAGGCACTGGGCTGGGGCTTGCAGTTGTTAGCAGCGTATTGAAAGAACACGGCGGCCGAATTGAAATCGGTGCCAACGAAAAAGGCGGCTGCAGAATGAGCTTGTTCTGGCCAGTGGAGACCGCAACATGAGCGTACACAAAGCAACCATTCTGCTACTGGAGGACGATGCCAGTCTGGGCCTGTTATTGAGTGAGGAGCTTGAGTTGGATGGCTACCGGGTAACCCGCGCCGGTACCGTAAACGAGGGCTGCCAGCTACTCGCCACAGAAACGCCAGATTTAGTTGTTTCAGACCTTCGCCTACCCGATGGTGACGGGTTGGAACTCCTTAAAGCCACCCAGGCTGGTGGGCACAGCCTGCCTTTTATCATCATTACTGCGTTCGGAACCGTGGATCAGGCGGTAGAAGCGTTGAAAGCTGGGGCCGATGACTTTCTGACCAAGCCTTTGTCCACCGACCACCTGCGCTTGAAAATACGCAGGCTGTTGACCCAGGCGGATCTCTCAAAGCAGCTGCAGCAGTTTCTTGCGCACAACGGTGCGGACGAATCGCTGGGCCTGATTGGCGAGCATGAAAGCATGGTTCGGCTTCGGACCGAAATCCGACAGATTGCCCGTAGCGAAGCAGCCGTATTAGTTTGTGGTGAGAGTGGGACTGGCAAAGAGTTGGTAGCCAGAGCCATTCACCGGGCTAGTGGGCGAAGGGACAAACCTTTTGTGGCGGTAAACTGCGCGGGTATTCCGGGGGAGCTTATGGAAAGTGAGTTTTTTGGCCATGAGGCCGGCGCATTTACCGGTGCCCGCCAGGCCCGGAAAGGCCTGTTTGCGGAGGCGCACGGCGGCACCTTGTTGCTGGACGAAATCGGGGAAATGCCTTTGGGGTTGCAGGCGAAATTGCTCCGGGTATTGCAAGAAGGCATGGTTAAACCGGTAGGCTCAGATCAGGAGGAACCGGTGGATGTGCGAATTCTGGCGGCAACTCACGTGGACTTGCTTAAGGCTGTACGAGAGGGGAGTTTCCGGGAGGACCTCTACTACCGGCTGGAAACCCTGAGCCTTCGTATCCCGCCGCTTCGGGAAAGGGGCGATGATGTTGATCTGCTTGCGATGCATTTTGTAAGGGAGGCTGCGCGGCGGCATCACCGGGGATTTCTGAAGCTCAGTGAAGTAAGCTCGCGCACGCTGATGGACTATCCGTTCCCCGGCAATGTTCGTGAGTTGGGTAGCGCAATTGAGAGGGCGGTTACCTTCTGTGAGGGCGATACCATTCAGCCCGACCACCTGCCTGAGCGAATCCGTAAGCGCCAGGGCAGTGCCAGCAGCCCTGAAGTTGCTCGCTCAGGTAGCAATATCGCTGAATGGCCCACACTGGACAACCTGCAGCAGGAATACGTGCGCGATGTGATGCAGGCGGTAAACGGTAACAAACGCCGCGCAGCACAAGTTTTGGGCATTAACCGGCGCACTTTGTACCGTTGGCTGGCCGCCGGCGGGCCTGCCGATGGAGCCGAAAATGAGCAGGGTTCTGACAGCAGCGATGTACGAGAGCAGCCAGGAGAGTTGTAATGAAAGATCAGAAAACGGCCATGTTGTACGGGCTGGGTACGGTTTTGCTTTGGTCTACGGTTGCTACCGCCTTCAAATTGGCCTTGGCAGACTTGGCGCCGGTGCAAATGTTGCTGGTTGCGTGCACGGCGTCGGTAGTGGTTATGGCGGTCATCCTGGTGCTACAAAAGCGCTGGCATCTGGTGTTTTCACTGCGAAAGAAACAGTACGTTCAATCGGTTGGAATGGGCCTGATAAACCCCTGTCTGTACTATTTCCTTCTTTTTGGTGCATTTGACCGGTTGCCTGCACAAGAGGCCCAACCGTTAAATTACACTTGGGCGCTGGTTTTAGCGTACCTGTCGGTGCCGTTTTTGGGCCACCGCCTGCGACGCCTCGATATTCTGGCTGGCTTGGTGTGTTACGCGGGCGTTGTTGTCATTGCCACACGGGGCGCGGTTACCACCCTGAGTTTTTCAGACCCCTTGGGGGTCGCTCTGGCCATAGGCAGCACCCTCGTGTGGGCCTCCTATTGGATTATTGCTACCCGCGACACCCGGGACCCGGTGGTTGGTCTGTTTCTTAACTTTTTGTTCGGCCTCCCGGTGATAGCCGTGATCTGTTGGTGGACAGAAGGCTTGGCCCTGCCGCTAACCGGCTCTCTGGTCGCCGCGCTGTACGTGGGCATATTCGAGATGGGTATTGCCTTTGTGCTCTGGTCTTACGCCATGAAAAAGGCAGAAAACACCTCCAGGGTGAGCAACCTGATTTTTATTTCGCCATTTCTGTCGCTGGTGTTCATCTATTTTATTCTGGGCGAACAGATTCTACCGTCGACCTATATTGGCCTGGTGTTGATTATGGCGGGGCTTTGGCTGCAGCAAAAAAAAGTTAAAGAACGTGAGCAAGGGCTGGCAGATGGCCAGTGATTGGTTTGTCTACATGGTTCGCACTGCCCGTGGTGCGCTTTATACGGGTATAACCACCGATGTATCTCGTCGCTTTGCCGAACATCAAGCCGGCGCGCCCAAAGGCGCGCGAAGCTTGCGGGGTAAAGGCCCGCTGGAGTTGGTGCTCAGCATACCGGCGGGGGATCGCAGTCAGGCATCAAAGCTGGAGTGGCACATTAAGCAGTGGCCAAGGCAGCGCAAAGAGGCGCTAGTGCTGGGCAAACTCAGTCTGCCAGATGCCCTCTGATATGTTCGCCAGCGGTTTGCACGGCGGCTGTGGCGCGGTCTAGCTGGCCGCTGTGCACCTGGAATACATGCCAAAGACTGTTGAATACCTCAAACTGCGTTTGTACACCGGCCTCGCGAGCCGCACGCGCCAGTCTTTCCGCGTCGTTGAGTAGGATTTCCTGGCTTCCGACCTGAATCAGTAGTGGTGGCAAGCCCTGGAAATTGCCGAATACTGGTGAAAGCAAGGGATTGCGCAAGGATTCCTCGCCAGCGTATAGTTTTGCAGCTTTCGCAGTCCAGCGTGCTTGCAGTACAGGTTCGCTTTCCGGTGAATACAGAGATTCCTGGGTGAGATCAGTCCAGGGTGAAAAAACCGTAAGGGAAGCAGGCAGTGGCTGATTGTTGTTTCGCAGGCGCATGGCCAGTGCAATGGCCAGGCCGCCGCCGGCAGAGTCACCGGCAATGGCAATCTGCCCAGGTGAAATCCCCTCATCAATCAGCGCTTGCCAGGCCGCTTCTGCGTCGTCCAGCGCCGCCGGAAAAGGGTGCTCCGGAGCAAGGCGATAGTCCGGTGTAACCACCATGCAGCCGCTGGCCTTGGCGAGGTGCCCGGTAAGGCCTTTGTGGGTGGCAGCAGAACCAATTATATAGCCGCCGCCGTGCAGGTACAGCACTGCGCCGCGAGTGGCCTGGCCAAAAGAACTCCTGATAACCGGCAGGTCTGCAAGAGTATCGGTTTGAAAACGGCATCCCCGGGGAGGGGTTGAGCTTCGGTAGGCTTGGCTTATTAATGTGCGCTGAACGGAAACCGGTATGGCTGGGTGAAGCGCCGGTCTTACTAGCCGATTCATGGTTTGGCGCAGTCCGGTTTCGAGAAGATGTTGCAACATCTGTGTTATGCCCCCCGCTATGGGTTAGGATTGTGCATCGTAATTCGTATTATCTATTCATGACAGGCGTTTAACTCTACGTGTACTGGAAAACAGATACCATAGAAATACCACACTGGGATCGAGGATCGCTGCTGGAGAGGCTTGAGCCATTTGATCCGCAACAGCGGAGGGAGCTCAGTGAAGAGATGGTGGCTTACTGTCGGTTTTATGGCCTTGATCTTTGGGTAGAGTATCCCGAGGTTGCTTACCATCAGGGTTATGTAACGACAGGCGGGCATGATGTCATGGTGCATTATTTTCGGCTGCCGGAACCTCGCGTAGAGCGGGGCACTGTGTTCATTCTGCATGGGTATTTTGACCATGTGGGGCTGTACAGCCAGTTAATTGATCGCTGCCTGGGAGCCGGTTTTGATGTGCTGACGTATGATCAGCCGGGCCATGGGCTTTCCAGCGGAACACCAGCGGCAATTGGCAGTTTCCTGGAGTATCAGGGGGTGTTGTCGGAAGTTCTGGCCCACGTGCGCGGCAAAATTCGCGGGCCGTGGTTTGCGGTTGGCCAGAGTACAGGCGGTGGCATACTGATTGACTATTTGCTGTCGAACCACCACTCACAGGAGACATCGGAATTCCGCAATGTGGTATTGCTGGCCCCCTTGGTGCGACCAGCTGGCTGGCTTGGTGCCAAGGTGCTGCACACCCTGGCAAAGCCATTTATTAACCGGTGGCAGCGTGCATTTTCGGCGAACAGCGGCAACACCCGCTTCCTGCGTTTTCTGCGTGATCACGATCCGCTGCAGGCAAGAGCTGTTCACGTGGACTGGGTGAGCGCGTTGCGCACATGGATTCCGCACATTGAATCTGCCCGCCCGGTGAACTTTCCGGTCACGGTCGTTCAAGGTGAAAAAGACCAGACCGTAGACTGGCAGCACAATCTGAGAATTATCCGTAATAAGTTCGCGGCGGTGAAGGAGGTAAGAATTGCCGACGGTCGCCATCATTTGGTGAACGAAGCCAAGGATCTACAGGCAACCGTATTCAGTACAATTATTGACACCTTTGATCATTCCGCAGCAGACGACTCTGAAAACTCCTGACGCCAAGATAAGAAGGCTTCAAGAGTTTGAAAGCTTCAAAGCTGAAAAGCGTCTGTTGAAAGAAACCAGCCACAGGAGAAATCTGTGAAGAGAACAATGCTTGCATTAACAGTGACGACCATGGGCCTTGCCGGTTGTATGACGTATGACCCTTACACCGACGAAGAGAAAACTTCGAATGCTACCAAAGGCAGCATTATCGGCGCGATCGGCGGTGCAGCTGTTGGCGCTGCAACCTCAAGCAAAAGCGACCGTGGTAAAGGTGCACTGATTGGTGCGGCAGGCGGTGCAGCTGTTGGTGGTGGCATTGGCTATTACATGGATCGGCAGGAAGCAGAGCTGAGACACAAGCTGAAAGGTACGGGTGTCCGGGTTATTCGTAACGGCGACGAGATAGAACTTGTCATGCCCGGTAATATCACCTTTGATCTGAACGAGACCTCAATCCGGGGTGGTTTTATAGGCACGCTGGAGTCTGTTTCTCTGGTGCTGAAGGAGTTCGACAAGACCATTATTCAGATTGAGGGCCACACAGACAGTTCCGGTGCAGACAGCTATAACCAGCTACTCAGTGAGCGACGTGCTGGCTCGGTGAGGGACTTCCTGCTCAATCAAGGTATTCAATCCAAACGTACCCGTGCCGTAGGTTACGGTGAACGCTATCCGATCGCCTCTAATGACAACGCTGCAGGGCGTGAGCAGAACCGTCGCGTGGAGTTGACGCTGGTTCCAATGACGTAACAGGTTAATAATCTGGGTTCCGGTATTATTGCCGGCCATAAAAAAACCGGGGCGCGTGCTCCGGTTTTTTTATGGGACGAGAGGTTATTAAAACAACACGCGTCCGCGGATGGTGCCTTTTACCTGGAGCAGTTTTTCCAGAGCAAGCTCACCGTAGGCCTTGTCTACGTCAATCACCACGTAGCCAATATCTTCTTTGGTCTGCAGGTACTGGCCGCAAACGTTAATGCCGTTCTCGGAGAATACCTGGTTGATTTCAGACATAACGCCCGGCACGTTCTCATGAATGTGTAGCAAGCGATGCTGGTTCGGGTGCGAGGGCAAAGCAACTTCGGGGAAGTTTACCGAGGACACTGACGTACCGTTATCGCTGTACATTGCCAGTTTCTCAGCCACTTCACGCCCGATGTTTTCCTGGGCTTCGATGGTGGAGCCGCCCACGTGGGGAGTCAGAATAACGTTGTCGAATTCCCGCAGCGGCGAAACGAACTCTTCATTATTCGATTTGGGCTCGACCGGAAACACGTCAATTGCAGCGCCCAGTAACTTACCGCTTTTCAGGGCCTCAGCAAGCGCTTCGATATCAACAACTGTGCCTCTTGAGGCGTTCATCAGGATAGATCCAGGCTTCATCTGGTCCAGCTGTTCGGCTTTGAACATGTACTTGGTGGCCGGTGTTGCTGGAACGTGCAGGCTCACAACATCGGCGATGTTGAGCAGCTCTTGCAGGGAGCCTACCTGGGTAGCATTGCCAATGGGCAGCTTGGAAACTACATCGTAGAAGTACACGTCCATACCCAAACCTTCAGCCAGTACGCTGAACTGGGTCCCGATGTTGCCGTAACCGATGATGCCGAGCTTTTTGCCGCGTATCTCGTAGCTATCCTTAGCCGATTTCTGCCAGTCACCACGGTGGGCCTTGGCATTTTTCTCCGGAACACCTCTGAGCAGCAGGATAGCCTGCGCCAGAACCAGTTCAGCAACACTGCGGGTGTTGGAGAAAGGTGCGTTGAATACTGCGATGCCACGACGGGTCGCTGCCTGCAAATCCACCTGGTTGGTACCAATACAGAAACAGCCCACGGCTACCAGTTTTTTGGCAGCCTCAAAAACTTTCGCAGTCAACTGAGTGCGCGAGCGAAGACCGACAAAGTGCGCATCGGCAATCTTCTCAATAAGGTCTTCCTCGGTCAGAGAGTGACTGAGGTACTCAATGTTTGTGTAACCTGCGGCATTCAGGGTGTCTAGGGCGGATTGGTGCACGCCTTCCAGCAGCAGAATCCGAATTTTGCTCTTTTCGAGAGACGTCGTTGACATGGGCTTTGCTTCCGAACCTTTCGTGGCATGAAATCGCCTGCAGCCAGTGATCGTCGGGGCTGGCTCACAGAACAGGAGCGGTATGATACCATAAAAGCAACTTTTCACAGTGTGCCGGTTCGCCTGGATCAACTGAACTGAAAACTATTTATCCTTAATGGCCGGCCCAACCCTGACGAGACTACTGCATTCATGAACCCTGAACAGATCATTGCCTCCCTGAAAGAGCTGTTAGCCACCGGTGATGCGCCCGGAAAGATACTGACTGATCCGGCTGATCTCGAGAGTTACGGCAAAGATTGGACGCGAATTTACGCGCCTAATCCCGTTGCCATCGCGCTCCCGAAAACCACCGAACAGGTTCAGGCGCTGGTGAAGTTTGCCAACGCAAACCGAGTGGCACTGGTTCCTTCTGGTGGCCGTACCGGCCTGAGCGCGGGCGCCGTGGCTGCCAACGGGGAAGTGGTTGTTGCTTTCGACAACATGAACCAAATTCTGGATTTCAGTGCCAGCGATCGGCTGGTTCGTTGCCAGGCGGGTGTTGTAACGGAGCAACTGCAGAGTTTTGCCGACGACAACCACCTTTACTACCCGGTGGATTTCGCCTCTGCAGGCTCTAGCCAGTTGGGCGGTAACATCTCCACCAACGCAGGCGGCATCAAGGTAATTCGCTACGGCATGAGCCGCGACTGGGTTGCTGGTCTTAAAGTGGTTACCGGTAAGGGTGATATCCTCGAGCTGAATAAAGACCTGGCAAAGAACAACACAGGCTACGACCTGCGCCATCTGTTCATCGGTGCAGAGGGCACCTTGGGCTTTATTACCGAAGCCACCATGAGGCTCACTCGCCAGCCCAACAACCTTACAGTGCTGGTGCTCGGGCTGAACGACCTTGGTAACACCATGGACGTGCTCAGGACCTTTCAGGGCGGTCTGGATCTGACCGCTTACGAATTCTTCTCGCACCAGGCCATGGGGCACGTTCTGGCTCACGGGCAAGTGCCTGCCCCGTTTGAAACCGAAGCGCCCTACTATGCGCTGCTGGAATTCGAAGCGACTTCAGATCAGGTAATGGACAGCGCCATGAGCCTGTTCGAGCAGTGCATGGAAAACGGCTGGGTGCTAGACGGTGTGATCAGCCAGAGCGAAACCCAAGCCAAGAACCTGTGGCAATTGCGCGAGCGCATCTCGGAATCCATCGCGCCACGCACGCCCTATAAGAACGATATTTCCGTTGTGGTTTCCAAAGTTCCGGGATTCCTGCAGGAAATTGACGAGCTGGTGGCCGAACAATACCCGGATTTTGAAATCATCTGGTTTGGTCACATCGGCGATGGCAACCTGCACCTCAACATCCTCAAACCGGAAGACATGGCAAAAGAAGACTTCTTCGAAAAGTGCCAACAGGTTAACAAGTGGGTATTCGAAATTGTCGAGAAATACCAGGGCAGCGTCTCCGCCGAACATGGCGTAGGCATGACCAAAAAGCCTTACTTGCACTACACCCGCAGCGAAGTGGAAATTGCCTACCTCAGAGGGATCAAACAAGTATTTGACCCCAACGGCATCATCAATCCCGGCAAGATCTTCGACTAATGCAACGGCACATCGTAGTACTCACCGGCGCTGGCATCAGCGCCGAAAGTGGCCTCTCCACCTTCCGCGATAACGGCGGCCTCTGGGAGCAACACAGCGTATACGACGTTGCCACCCCCGAAGCCTTCGCCCGCAATCAGGAACTGGTGCTGCGTTTCTACAACGAACGCCGGCAACAGCTCGTCTCGGCCCAGCCAAACCGCGCCCACTGCCTGCTCGCCGAACTGGAGCAGCACCACCGTGTAACCATCGTCACCCAAAACATAGACGACCTGCACGAACGCGGCGGCTCCAGTAACGTAATCCACCTCCACGGCGAACTCACAAAAGCCCGTAGCTCGGTTAATCCAGAACTGGTTTACGACATAGGCTACCGGGACATAGAAGTTGGCGAGACATGCCAGCACGGCCAGCAACTGCGACCCCACATTGTCTGGTTCGGCGAAGAAGTCCCCATGCTCCAGGCGGCAGCCGATATAGTCCGCACTGCTGACGACCTGCTGATCGTTGGTACATCGTTACAGGTTTATCCCGCGGCGGGGCTGGTTCATGAGGTTGAGAGAGATGTGCCGATTACAGTGATAGACCCCGGCGAACCAGCAGGCGTGTCCCGCGCAAGAGTCATCCGAAAAGGGGCAGGTGAGGGCGTTGCAGAATGGGCAGCGAACTTCTTGGCTAGGTAGTCAGAGTTTCAGGTAACCGTGAAGCTCGAGTCCGGCTGACGTACCCGTTTCAAAACTGTGCGGAGCCATGGATGGCGGAGCCAAGCGTACACGGACGTATTCACAGCGTGTTTTGAAACGGGTACGTCAGCCGGACCTACCCTTAAACTTCAAGATACTGGCGAAGCTCTTCACCAAAAGCCGCCTGCACCCCCAGCCGCTTCAGCATCCAATAGTGCCCCGCAATCATCCGGTCAATAAAAATACTCTCAACCGGCGGCTTGAACGAATCCAGATACTTAAACACCGTGCTCGTTTTTGCCGCCACATGCTTATGAATACTGGATTCGCCAAAATCATAAGGCTGCTCTGAATTAAACGGCACAATTAAAATGTCCCGCCACATAGCATAGTAAGCCTCATCAATAGCCGGTTGACTCCCAACCCGCGCACCCAAATCAATCAAATACGTATCCAGCGCCTTATAATCCTGAGCCAACGCTGCCGTAATCGCATTACGGTAAGCCTCAACAATCTCCGGCTTTAGCTTTTTAACGCAGCCAAAATCGTACATCACAATGCTGCCGTCTGGCCGATACGCAAAATTCCCGGCGTGAGGGTCGCCATGAATGCACTGAAAGCGGAATAGCTGATCCGCCATGGTGGTAAACATACGATGACCGATCAGATTGATCGTGGCCTGATCGTAGCGCTCCGGCGTAACCTCGCTCACGTGGTCGCCTTCCTCAAGCGCCAGTGTAAGCACATGGCGGGTAGAGTGGCTGAGTATTACGGAAGGAATAACCACCCATGGGTCGTTCTGGTGAAAGTCCCGGAACAGATCAATATTGCGGGCCTCGTTCTCATAATCCAGCTCTTCGCGCAGGCGCTCACGAATCTCCGTGAACAACTGATCCACCGACTCTTTCGGCATTTTCAGCAGGCCGCCAAGCTTAAGGGCAAGGCGCAGTTGCTTCAGGTCGGAATCGCAGGACTCATCCACGCCTGGGTACTGCACCTTCACAATCACATCGGTCCCATCGTGTAACCTGGCGCGGTGGACTTGACCGATTGATGCTGCGGCATAAGGCGTTTCTTGCAGGTACTCAAAAAGCTCGCCAACCGGCTTGCCTAGTTCGGTCTCTACCTGCTCGAGAATAATTTCGAAAGGCATCGGCGGCGCTTCTTTCTGCAGCTTCTGAAGCGCGTCCGAAAACTCCCTAGGCAGAAAATCCTGGGTCTGGGAGGCAATTTGGCCCACCTTCATGGCAGCACCTTTCATTTCACCGAGGGTGTCGGTAATACGATTGGCCATGCGGGTGTAGCTTTCGCTGCGAGCGCCGTCGTCGTTTTCACTGCTGAACACGCTGCGCGCTTTCTGGCCAGCGTACTGGCTCGCCACCGAGGCAGTCATGCCGGCAAGCTTGAAGAAACGACCACTGCGTGAGGTAACCGGTTTTTTTGCCATGCTTGACTATACGTGCTCTTCAGAAAGAAAGATTGTGTCAGCCCAAGTTAAACCACTTTGGTGGAGACAGACAACTTATCCTCCAGTTGCAGCGCCAGGGTTTGCCCTGAGAGCAGTGGGCCAACGCCTTTCGGTGTGCCTGTGAGCACCACGTCGCCCGGCAGTAGCGTGAAATGGCTACTTATATGAGCCAGCAACGGAATGATCGGGAACAGCATGTCGCGGGTATCGCCGCTTTGCTGACGTCGCTCGTTGATATTTAGGCTGAAGATAATATGGTCGTTACGAAAGTGCTCCGCTGCCACAAACGGAGATAGGGGGCAGGCGCCATCAAAAGCTTTGGCCCGCTCCCAGGGGTGGCCTTTTTCTTTGAGCTGGTTTTGCAGATCCCGCAGGGTCAAATCCAGCGCCAGGCCATAGCCAAGAATAGCCGCCTGAGCTTCGCTGGCAGAGGCATTGGTTAACGGTTTGCCAATCAACACCGCCAGCTCGGTTTCAAAGTGCATCTGTCCCTGGTTGGCAGGAAAGCTCAGAGGGCGTGTTACATGCACTGCGGCGGTAGCCGGTTTGATGAACAGTAGGGGTTCTGCGGGTACCGGATTGTTGAGTTCTTTGGCGTGTTCGGCGTAGTTGCGGCCAACGCAAACGATTTTACCCAATGGCAGGTGCACCGGTGTGCCGTCTTTCCATTGGTGTTGATAATGATCCATGGTGACCTCCCAATGCTCTCTATATGCTCCGGCAACGAGCCCCGTCAGCACTCACTCAATAGATTGAGGTGAAGTCTCTATTCGCCCTCGAACGAGCATACAGTATAGACCTTCAGGCCCTCTTCTTGCAGCTTGGCTGACCCACCAAGATCGGGGAGGTCGATCATCGCAGCAACTTCTATAATTTCAGCGCCAATACGGCGAATCAGCCGGGCAGCTGCCAGCATGGTGCCGCCGGTGGCAATCAGATCGTCCACCAGCACAACTTGGTCACCGGGTTTGAATGCATCCTGGTGCAGCTCTACGGATGCCGTTCCGTATTCAAGCTCATAGTCTTCGACCAAGGTATCGAACGGCAGTTTGCCCTTTTTACGCACCAAAACCAGAGAGGCGTTAAGCTCATAGGCCAAGGCCGAGCCAATGATGAACCCTCGGGCATCTACCGCAGCCACGGCATCAATGTTTTGGCCGTGATAGCGGTGAACGAAAGCATCGATCAGCTTCCGGAAAGCGGTTTTATCCTGCAAAACCGTGGTGATGTCGCGAAAGGCAACGCCGGGCTTGGGCCAATCTGGCACTGTGCGAATGGCTTGCTTGATGCTTTGAGAAAAGTAATCCATAAAAATCAGGCTCTCATTCTGAGTTCAGCTTAAGCCGCGTCCAGAAACATGAATTTCAGGATGAAAACGATCGCGATCACCACAACACTCAGGTTCAGCTCTGTCCAGCGTCCGCTCAGAGCTTTGATCACAGCATAAGTGATAAAGCCCAGTGCAATGCCGTTAGCGATAGAGAACGTAAGGGGCATCATCAGCGCTGTAACGACAGCCGGAGCGGCTTCTGTAATATCGTCCCAGTCTATCAGCTTAAGGCCACTGGCCATCAATACCGCAACGTATAGCAGTGCTGGAGCCGTGGCGTAGGGAGGAATAATGCTGGCAATCGGCGACAGCAGCAGGCACGCAAGAAACAGAAGCGCCACAACCACAGAGGTCAGGCCAGTGCGCCCGCCGGCAGAAATGCCTGCGGTCGACTCAATGTAGCTGGTGGTGGTTGAGGTGCCCAGAGCAGCGCCAGACATGCTCGCAACAGAGTCAGACATCAGAGCGCGGCCCAAGCGTGGGAGTTTGCCATCTTTGTCCAGCAGGCCGCCGCGCTGGGCGGCACCAATGAGCGTACCTGAGGTGTCGAACAGATCTACAAACAGGAACGCGAACACAATACTGATCATGCCAACATTCAAGGCGCCGGCAATATCCAGTTGCATAAAAGTAGGTGCAAGGCTTGGCGGCGCGGCGAAGAAACCATTGTATTCCACCATGCCCAACAGCATCGCGATCACGGTCACTGCAATGATGCCAATCATGACGGCACCGGTTATGCGGCGGAACGACAATGCACAAATGAGTACAAACCCACCAAAGAAAAGCAGGCTTTCTGCAGCTTTTAGCTCGCCCAGACCAACTAGTGTGGCTGGGTTGTCCACTACGATGCCTGCATTTTTCAGGGCGATCAGCGCCAGGAAAAAGCCGATACCTGCAGAAATTCCAAAGCGTAAAGACATAGGAATGCTGTTAATGATCCATTCGCGGATCTTGAAAATGCTCAGCAGGAAGAAGATCAGGCCAGAGAGAAAAACTGCGCCAAGCGCCACCTGCCAACTGTAACCAAGGCTGCCCACAACCGTGAAGGAGAAAAAGGCGTTCAGGCCCATGCCCGGAGCCAGGGCGATCGGATAGTTTGCCCACAGACCCATAATCAGGGTGCCGATGGCTGCGGCCAGGCAGGTGGCAACAAACACGGCGCCAAAATCCATGCCGGTGGAAGACAAAATGTCCGGGTTGACCACGATTACGTAAGCCATGGTCAAAAAGGTGGTGATGCCTGCAACCAGTTCTTTACGAACGTTGGTGCCGTGGGCCTGGAGTTTGAACAGTCGTTCGAGCATGACGGGTGTCTGCCTTTCAGGATGTCTGAGTGTGGAAGTCTTTTGAGAACGAAAAACAGTCGTTAAACGAGAAGGTGCTGCGTGAAAAAACGGTAATCTTACCGGCTGAGCGAGCTCAGGCCAAGAGATGATTGGACGTGCAGGGTTGTCTGGCTACTCGTCATTCGCTTCACGCCGGATCGCGCTGTAAACGGATATCAAAGCGGACCGCAGCCATCCGGACAATAACGATAAAGAGAAGCCCGATGGTCAGCGATAGAGTTTCGCTTTCCAAGCCCCACTGGCAAAGGAAATAGAGCCAGCAGCCTGCAAATGAAATAGATGCGTAGATTTGATCTTTCCGGAAAATAAACGGCACTTCGTTACAAAGGGTGTCGCGTAGGGCGCCCCCGAACGTGCCTGTCATTACGCCGAGCAGTGAAGCGATAAACCACGAGTGGCCCATGTCGAGAGCCAGTTGCGCCCCCAGTATCGAGAAAGTGCCGAGCCCTATGGCATCCGGAAACACAATCCATGACCCGCGAATGCGTTCTGTGTGCTTCCAGTAGCTGAACACAACCGCCATGGCCAGAATTAAAATGGGCTGTTCTTCGTGCTTGATCCAGTACAGGGGATGGTTGTCCATAATGATATCGCGCAGGGTTCCGCCGCCCAGAGCCGTAATAAACCCGATAGTGAAAACACCAACCGGATCCATGTTTTTGGAACGAGCAACCATCATGCCTGATATGGCGAAGGCGACAATTCCTATCATTTCAAGAGAGTAGACAATATCTGGCATAGTGAACCCTGAAAGAAAGACGGATGGTTTTTGAACAGCTCGGATCAGGAGCGCGCAGAATAACGGAAAACCGCGCCCGATTCATCTTCGGGCAGGTGCCCGTAATGAACAGGGTATAAGCGGTGCTTATTAATCTTGATAAAGGTTCTTTATTTGCTTCATGGCGAGAGTCTGTTTAGCTTGGCGAGATTCGATAACAATAGAGTTTCATCAAAGGAGTCACCATGAAAGCGATCCTCTGTAAAGAATATGGGCCAGCGGAAACCCTGGTTATTGAGGATGTACCCAGCCCGGAAGCCAAAGGCCGCGGTGTTAAAGTGCGCGTAAAAGCGGCGGGCCTGAATTTTCCCGACACATTGATTATCGAAGGCAAATACCAGCTCAAGCCGACCATGCCTTTTTCGCCGGGCGGCGAAATGTCCGGCGAAGTCATTGCGGTGGGCGATAAGGTAACCCGCTTTAAAGTCGGCGACCGTGTAGCTGGCCTGACCGGGTACGGAGCCTTTGCTGAAGAAGTGATCGTGCCTGAGCACAACTTGCTGCCGATACCCGAAGGTATGAGTGACGAAAAGGCGGCAGCGTTCACCATGGTTTACGGTACGTCCTACCACGCTCTTAAGCAGCGCGCCAATATCCAACCGGGCGAGAGTCTTCTGGTGTTGGGTGCCAGCGGCGGTGTAGGCCTGGCAACGGTAGAGTTGGGTAAAGCCATGGGCGCCCACGTGATTGCTGCGGCCAGTTCAGCTGAGAAGCTTGAGATTGCCAAAGCGGCAGGTGCGGATGAGCTGATTAATTACACAGAGGAACCGCTGAAAGACGCTGTAAAACGCCTGACCAATAGCAAGGGCGTGGATGTGATTTACGATCCTGTGGGTGGCGATTTCACTGAGCAGGCATTGCGGGCCATGGCCTGGAACGGTCGTCACCTGATTGTTGGTTTCGCCGCAGGCGATATCCCCAAGGTTCCAGCGAATCTGATGCTGCTGAAAGGTTGCTCTGTTGTTGGTGTGTTCTGGGGTAGCTTTACTCAGCGAGAGCCAGAGGTGAGTGCTCAGAATATGATGGAGTTGATGACGCTTTATGCTGAAGGCAAAATCGATCCGAACATCAGTGAAGTATTCGAGTTCGAGGATTATGCCAAGGCGTTGGGTGCGCTGACCGAGCGCCGAGCTACCGGGAAGGTGGTGCTTAAGGTTGGCTCATGAGTTGCTGCCTAATTGTAGCCTGATGGTTCGGGAGTAAGTAAGAGTGGGCGGCCCCTCCCAAAAACCGCTACAAGCACGTCCGTGTGCGCTTGACTCCGGCCATCCATGGCCTCCGACATTTTTGGGAGGGGCCGCCCACTCTTACGATCTGACTTCTCGGTTATATCCGATAATGCACTAATGCCAAGGTCAAAAATTAAATTGTCCCGCATCAATATCCGAAACCAGCTCGGAGGTTAGTTGCACGTAACCCTCTGTTTTGGGCAACCAGGCGAAAACCTCTTCATCTGGGCGCTCCAGAGTGTAGCCGGCTTTCTGGATATCAACCTTGCGGTACTTGAAGGTTCCCGTTTTCTCAATGGCGCTGGTCACCCGCACGAACACCGGAACTGCATAGGCCGGTAAGTTGTTTCGCAGGAAGATCAGCAGTTTGTTGATATCAAAGGAATGGCTGTTCGGTACCAACGTTACCATGCCCGCCTTGCCGTTGGTTTTGGGGATTTCCACGCCGTAGACGATGGCTTCTTCCACCATGCCGGAACCGTCGATGATGTTCTCGACCTCGTTAGTGGAAACGTTCTCGCCTTTCCAGCGGAAGGTGTCCCCCATTCGATCCACAAACTGCAGATGCCCACAACCAATTTGTTTCAGCACATCACCTGTGTTGAACCAGGCATCGCCTTTTTTGAAGGCATCCCGAATGAGGGATTTTTCGGTGGCTTCTTTTTGAGTGTAGCCTTCAAAAGCCCACTTCTTGGTATTTTCACCAATAAGCAGACCTGGCTCGCCTTTCAGGGCTTCCTGCAACGTGCCCTTCTCGTTGCGAATTGGGTCGCGGGTGCCATCGTGGAATTTCACCAGTTTATACGGCGCCGTAGATAAGCCGATGGTGTTATCCATGTTGAAGAAGTTGCTGAAGCCGATGTTGCCTTCACTGGAGGCGTAGAGTTCCGAGACGGTTTCAATACCAAAACGGTCCTTGAACTCTGTCCAGATGGAGGGTCGCAGTCCATTGCCGAGCATTTTGGTCAGGCGATGATTGCGATCCTGATCATTTGGCGGCTGATTCAGCAGGTAGCGGCAGAGTTCGCCAATGTAGCCGAAGGCTGTTGCATCGTAGCGGCGTACGTCGTCCCAGAAGGCGCTGGCGGAGAACTTTCGGCGCAGAGCGAAGGCAGATCCTCCCGCCAGGGCGGCACTCCAGCACACTACAAGCCCTGTACCATGGTACAGGGGCAGGGTGCAGTAGAAGACGTCGTCCGGGGTCAGGGAAAGCGCCATCAGGCCAAAGCCGCCGTAGGCTTTCACGAACTTGGTGTGTGATCCGGGAGCGGCCTTGGGCAGGCCGGTGGTGCCGGAGGTGAACAGGTAAATTGCTGTATCTCCAGTTCTGGGCGGGTCGCTCAGAACCGGGTTGTTGCTGTTGAAGGTGCTCACTTGCTGTGCCATGTTGGCGTAGCCCGAAGGCGCGTCGCCGAAGGCATTGAGTGTGTTGGTGTCAGCAAGGAACAGAAATGGCGTGGGGTGATCAAGTTGAAGGCTGGCTTTGATGTCATTACATGCAGACACCAGCTCCTCGCCAATCACGATCATTTTCGGTTGTATCAGGTTGATGCTGTGCTCCAGCACCTTTCCTCTTTGGGAGGAGTTCAGCATGGCACAGGCAACGCCGATCTTGGCCGCGCCTGTGACCACTGCGAGAATTTCCGGGCGATTCTCCAGGAAAACGGCAATTGAGTCGCCTTTGCTTAAGCCCTGAGCCTGAAAGTAAGCCGCGATGCGGTTGGACCAGGCATTGAACTCGCCCCAGGTGATGCTGCGGTCCTCAAACAACACCGCAGGTCTATCGCGATGCTTTTCGGCATTTTTCTCTACGAGAGTTCCGAGGGTGAGGGGTTTGCGCGCATCCTTGACTGAGTAGTAGTAATAGCCTTTGGCAATTGCCGGGAGTCGCTTGAAGACTCCCGGCAAGCTGCGCATCAGATCCATCGCAGTAACGTTATCTTGGCTCATGGTCTTTCCGTCAGGTGTTTTTATAAGTTAGGGCTAGTCCAGGTAAAGGTCTGGTAACAAAGGCTTGTCATTGACCTCATAACGGTAGCCTTCGAAATCGGTTACGCCGTCCTGGCGCAGCACGTCTTCGTCTATCAGGTTCTGCCCCGTCATCTCATCCATGGAATGATTCAGGATGCTTACCGCTGCATCTGCCATGATTTCAGGAGTCCGGCCTTGGGCCATCATTTTCTCTCCGCCCGCTTCATGCTGAATGGCTGCGGTGGAGATAAGCGTTTTTGGCCAAAGGGTGTTAACGGCAATGCCGTAGCGTTTGAATTCCTGAGCCATGCCGATGCTGATCATGGTCATGGCGTATTTTGTAGATGTATATGGCCCGAACTGAGCAAACCACTTCGGATCGAGGTTCAGCGGCGGTGACATGCTCAGAATGTGGGCGCGCTTGGATTTTTTTAACCAGGGTAGGGCTGCCTGGCTGCAGGCAAGCACCGCACGGGCGTTCACCTGGTGCAGGAGATCGAAGCGGCTGACTTTCAGGTTTTCCACGCCAGTCAGGCGAATGGCACCTGCGTTGTTGATCAGGGCGTCAATGCCACCAAAGTGCTCAGCGGCCTCATCGATACGCTGCTTTATTTGGCCTTCATCGCGCACGTCGAGTACCAAAGGTAGCGCCTGGCCGCCAGCCGCACGAACTTCTTCGGCTACTGTGTGGATGGTGCCTGGCAGTTTGGCGTGCGGTGTGTCCGACTTTGCCGCGATAATAACGTTCGCGCCCTGGCGGGCACAGGCGAGGGCGATAGCACGGCCAATGCCCCGGCTGGCGCCGGTGATAAATACGGTTTGGTTTTTCAATGTGCTCATTTATCGTTCTCCTGTTCGGACGTTTCGCTAGTGGTCACTTCCACCAGCAACTGATTGCGCTTGACCTGGTCACCTTTGCTCGTCAGAACCTGAGCAACGACGCCGTCACAGTCGGCTTTAACCGGGTGCTCCATCTTCATGGCTTCCAGTATGACGAGGGTGTCGCCCTGACTAACGGTTTGGCCGGGTTCTACCAAGACGTCGATAATGGCGCCGTCCATTGAGGCCTGAATGCGCCCGCTGCCGGTACCGTTTGCACCTGCCGCAGGCTGGTGAGTGAGATCAATGACCGACCACGACTCTCCGAACGCCTGTAAATATAGGGAATCCCCATCGCGGTGATATTGGCAACGCTGACGAATGCCGTTGTCGATAATGTATAAGACACCGTTCTGCATGCTGGTAACAGTCAATTCATGGCGCTCGTCGCCCAGACGACAGGAAAGCTTGTTACCGCTGCTTTGTACCAGCAGCTCAACCGTTTCGTCACCGGTGTTCAGCTTCATAGGCGTGTTGGTAGCTGGTGCGTTGCTCCAGGCCTCCTTTTCGGAGGAGCCCTGGGCCAGTACGCAGGCTGCGAGTGCCAGTTGGCGGATGCTTGGTTTGGCTGGCTGCAGTGAAGGGTCTTCGCTGAAGGCCTGCTGCAGGAATGCCGTGGTTGCTTCACCGGCACCAAATGTATTGTCGGCGATAATGCGGCTGAGGAAGTACCGGTTGGTTATTACACCAAAAACGGTGGTGTCTTCCAGAGCACGGATCAGACGGCGGCGTGCTTCATCCCGGTTCTCACCCCAGGCGATAACTTTTGCAAGCATGGGGTCATAGTGCGGCGTAACTTCATCGCCAGAGCGAACACCTGTGTCATAACGCAGGCCTTCACCTTCTGCCGGCTGGAAAACATGCAGAGGGCCGGTCTGCGGCATGAAGCCGTTCGATGGGTCTTCCGCGTAGAGCCGGACTTCGATGGCGTGGCCATTCAATTCAATTTCATTCTGAGCCAGGGGTAGTGGCAGACCTTCGGCAACTGTGAGCTGCCAAGCCACCAGGTCTTGCCCGGTGATCAGTTCTGTAACCGGGTGCTCTACTTGCAGGCGAGTATTCATTTCCAAAAAGTAGAAGTTACGGTCTTTGTCGACGAGGAATTCGACGGTTCCAGCACCTTCGTAATGACAGGCGAGAGCGGCTTTAACAGCGGCTTCGCCCATGGAGGCCCGGAGTTCGGGGGTCACGAAGGGTGAGGGTGCTTCTTCAACCACTTTCTGGTGGCGCCGCTGCACGGAACAGTCCCGCTCGCCCAGGTAAACGGCATTGCCGTGCTGATCGGCAAAAACCTGAATTTCTACGTGGCGGGGTTCGATCACCGCTCTTTCCAGAATCAGTTCGTCGTCACCGAAGGCCTGCTTGGATTCGGAGCGTGCCCGTTTGATGTTATCGGCCAGTTCGGATTCGCTGTGCACCAGGCGCATGCCTCGGCCACCGCCGCCGGCAGAGGCTTTGATCATCAGCGGGTAGCCGATGTCAGCCGCGGCAGCAATAAGTTCGTCGTCGTTGGCGTTGTCGCCTTCGTATCCGGGAACAACAGGCACGCCGGCTTTTTGCATGGCGATTTTGGAGCGCCGCTTGCTGCCCATGAGTTCGATGGCGCCCGCTGGGGGGCCTACGAATACGATGCCGGCTTCTTTGCAGTCATCTGAAAAGCCCGAATTCTCGGAGAGGAAGCCGTACCCCGGGTGGATGCAATCGGCGCCTGTTTTGCGGGCAGCAGCGAGTATGGCGTCGGCATTCAGGTAAGACGCGGATACTTGTGCCGGGCCTATGCAAACGGCTTCGTCTGCCAGTTCGGTGTGCATGGCATTGGCGTCAGCCTCGGAGTAAACGGCGACGGTGCGGTATCCCAGGGCTTTGGCGGTGCGAATAACGCGGACGGCAATTTCGCCCCGGTTCGCTATTAGTAGTTTTTTTAGCATTGTGCTGGTCTCTTGTTCGGTGCAGGGCCGCGAGTTAGGGAGGAAGAGGGGCTCCAGAAAACCGCTACGAGCACATCCATGTGCGCTTGTTTCCGGCCGTCCCTGGCCTCCAACATTTTCTGGAGCCCCTCTTCCTCCCTAACTCGCTCCGCAATCAGTGGGTCTCGTCTGCCCAGGCTGGGGCACGCTTCTGCATGAATGCCATGGTGCCTTCGTTGCCTTCACCACCTCTAACGGCTGCGGCGAACATTTCGGCCGCGCTGTCGAGTAACCCGCTCATAGATTCGTGTCCAACCCGGTGGAGCAGGGCTTTGGTTTGAGCCGTGGCGTTTGGTGCGCAGTTGCGAACGCGCTCAACAGCGTGAGCCAGCATGTCGTTTAGCTCTACATCTGATGATGCGACCTGGTGAACGATGCCCATTGCACAGGCTTCCTCCGCACCGATTCTCAAGCCGAGCAGCGCAAGCCGGCGGGCCTGGGTCAGGCCAATTCGCTCTACTACAAACGGAGCAATTTGGGCCGGGAGGATGCCGAGGGAGGTTTCCGGCATGCCGAATTTGGCTGTGGGCCCCGCGATAGCAACGTCGGATACGCAGGCCAGGCCAAAGCCACCGCCCATTACCGCCCCTTCGGTGATGGCGATGACGACTTTGGAGGATTCGTTCACTTGCTGAATCATCGCCCCGAAGGCGCGGTTCAGAACGTAGAAGGGGTCAGCTTCGCCTTCGCCGGTTTTCTGGCTACGGGCACCGGCCAAGTCTTTGATGTCACCGCCAGCACAGAAGTGGCCGCCTGAACCGCGGATGACCACGGCACGTATGCTGGAATCAGCTTCCACTTCGGTAAAGATTGTGGACAACTCTGCCACCATTTGCAGGCTCATGGCGTTCCGGGAGTCTGGCCGGTTGATGGTGACGTGCAGTGCTGGCCCCTGTTTTTCCAGAAGCAGTGTTTCGCAATGAGGCAAGGTTTCCATAAAACGACTCCAAGAATATTGTCTGGGGCTGCCGGTCTGGCACCGAAGTTCAGTCTTTGCGCTTGCCAGGCAGGATGCCCATCATCTTGCTGATGATTCCCAGCATGATTTCATCGGCACCGCCGCCGATAGACACCAGCCGAACATCGCGGAATGCACGGGATGCGGGGTTGTCCCACATAAAGCCGTTGCCGCCCCAGTATTGCAGGCAGCTGTCGGTAACTTCACGGCCCAGGCGGCCGGCTTTCAGCTTGGCCATGGAGGCGAGTTTGGTTACGTCTTTGCCTTCAATGTGCAGTTCGCAGGCTTGATATGTGAGCGCGCGCAGGGCTTCTACTTCGGTTTGCAGTTCGGCCAGGCGGAAGTGGATAACCTGGTTGTCGATCAGTGGAGTACCGAAGGTTTTGCGCTCGCGGCAGTATTCAATCGTCTGGTCGATGCAGTTTTCCAGCGCCTTGATAACGTTGGCAGCACCCCACAGGCGCTCTTCCTGGAATTGCAGCATTTGCATCATGAAGCCGGTGCCCTCGGCACCAATGCGGAAGCGCTGGGGTACACGGACATCGTCGAAGAAAATTTGGGCGGTCTCTGAGGAGCGCATGCCCAGCTTGTTCAGGTGTGGGCTGAAGGTGATGCCCGGGGAGTTCATCGGTACCACGATTAACGATTTGTTCTTGTGTGGCTTGTCGTCACTGGTGTTAGCCAGCAGGCAAATAAAGTCGGCCTGAGGACCGTTGGTGATCCACATTTTGGAGCCGTTGATGATGTAGTCATCGCCGTCTTTTTTGGCGGTAGTTTTCAGCCCAGCTACGTCGGAACCGGCACCTACTTCACTTACGCCAATGCAGCCCACCATGTCGCCGGCAATAGCCGGGGCCAGGAAGGTGCGTTTCAGTTCGTCAGAACCAAAACGGGCAATGGCCGGTGTACACATGTCGGTTTGCACACCAATAGCCAGAGGTACGCCACCGCAGTTGGCCATGCCCAGTTCTTCAGCTGCGACGAGGTTGTAGCTGTAGTCCAGCCCCATGCCGCCGTATTCCTCGGGCTTCTGTATGCCCAGCAGGCCAAGGTTGCCCAACTTTTTGAATACTTCGTGAATGGGAAACTGGCCGGTTGCTTCCCATTCGTCGCAGTGGGGGTTGATTTCTTTCTGCACGAAATCGCGGACGGTTTTTCTCAGGGCTTCGTGTTCGGCTGTGAATTTCACTCTTTTTGTACTCCTGATAGTTAGTTCTTGCCTGCCAGTGTTGGAGCAGGTTCGCAAGTTTGGGTGGCGGGTGAGTGGACAGGCTTCCAGAAAACCCCTAGAGCCGGGCCACGCCAAATGTATTGGGCCGCAATTGACGGATATCGGCTTCGCGGCACACGTCGAGAACCAGAGCGACAACGCGCCGTGTATCCCGTGGATCAATCAGGCCGTCATCCCAGAGCCGGGCTGTACCGAACAGGGCTGTGGAACCGTCCTCCAGTTTTTTGGCTGTAGCCTGTTCAAGGAAGTCCAGGGTTTTCGGGTCTGGCTCTATGCCGCTTCGGCGCTGCTTGTCCTCCGCCACTATGCGCATCACCTTGCCGGCTTGGGCTGGGCCCATTACGGCGGTTCGACTGTTGGGCCAGGCGAAGATGAAACGTGGGTCCAGGCCGCGGCCACACATGGCATAGTTGCCTGCACCGTAGGAGCCGCCGATCACGATGGCGACTTTTGGCACCCTGCAGTTGGCAACGGCCTGAAGCATTTTTGAACCGTGTTTGATGATGCCGTTCTGCTCGGAATGCGTGCCCACCATGAAGCCTGTGGTGTTGTGCAGGAACAGAAGGGGCGTACCAGCCTGGTCGCAAAGTTGGATGAACTGGGCGGCTTTCGCGCTTCCTGCCGGGGTGATTGGGCCGTTGTTGCCAATAATGCCTACGGAGTGGCCTTCGATGCGAATAGTGCCGCATACGGTTTGGTCATCGAATTCGTTTTTGAAGTCCATGAACCTTGAGCTGTCGGCAATGCGCGCCAGTATTTCACGCACGTCGTAAGGCTTTTTGGATTCTGAGGGAATAACACCTAGCAACTCGTCTGCAGGGCGCAGTGGTTCGTCCCATTTGAGCTCGCGCTGTACTGGGAGCTGTTCGTTCCAGGGCAGGGCTTCCATAATGTTTCTGGCCTGGCGGATACCGTCGGCGTCGTCTTCAGCCAGGTATTCAACGGTACCGGCAACCTGGGCGTGCATTTCTGCACCACCGAGTTCTTCGTCATCGGCTATTTCGCCGGTTGCGGCTTTCAGCAGTGGGGGGCCGGCCAGGAACATTTTAGCTTGGCCGCGGATAGCGATTACGTAGTCAGACAAACCCGGCTGATAGGCGCCGCCGGCGGTGGCGTTGCCGTGCACCACGGTAACCTGTGGGAGCCCGGCCGCAGACATGCGGGCCTGATTGGCGAAACCGCGCGCGCCTTGTACAAAAATATCCGTGGCGTAGTTCAGGTTGGCACCGCCGCTCTCCGACAGGGAGACAACCGGCAGTTTGTTCTCTTTGGCGATCTGCTGCAGGCGCAAGGTTTTGTCCAGGCCCGCCGGGGTGATCGTGCCGCCTTTAATGGCGCTGTTGCTGGCGACTACAAGGCAGCGAATGCCGCTGACGGAGCCGATGCCGGCGATGATGTTGCCACCAGCCAGGCTGCCGTCTTTGTCGTCGTGCATCTTGTAGCCCGCCAGAGAGCAAAGCTCCAGAAACGGTGTGCCACGATCCAACAATCGATTAATGCGATCCCGGGGTAATAGCTTTCCGCGTTTGGTGAACTTTTCCCGTGCGGCTTCTGCCAGGTCAAGCACCTTCTGCTCCACTTCCCGGAACGTCTGTATGTGCGCATTCATGGCTTCGACGTTGCCACGGAACTCGTCGGATTGCGGATTAACGCTGGTTTCCAGTGTTTGCATAAGAGTTTCCTCAATCCTCGCTGAGCACTTTTGGTGTGACTGCCCGATGAAAACCGTTGTACGGTTCGTTATTCTTGGCCTTGGGAAACGGCCATACCCGTCCGCCCTGTGACGCTGCGCCATCAATGCGCAGGCAATCGCCGCTGATAAATGATGCGCCTGGGCTCAGCAAGAAGCAGATAGCTGAGCTTATTTCCGATTCTGTACCCATGCGTTTGATGGGTACGTTGTCGCCAAGGCTGCGAATCCATTGCTTCATGTGCTCTGGGTAGTTGTCCATGCCACTGGAAGCAATCCAGCCTGGCGCAACCGCATTTACTCGAACGCCAGAGGTGCCCCATTCCACAGCGGCTGTCTGGGTGAAGTTCACCATGCCAGCTCTTGCTGCGCCTGAATGCCCCATGCCCGGCATACCGCCCCACATGTCGGCCACGATGTTCACGATGGCGCCGCCGGTTTTGGATAGCGCTTGGGTATAGGCCTCTCTTGCCATTAAAAAACCGCCGGTGAGGTTGGTGCGCACCACCGTTTCCCAGCCCTTTTGGTTGATGCCGGCCAGCGGGGAGGGGAATTGGCCCCCTGCGTTGTTAACCACGCCGTTCAAGCCGCCATGTTCTGCAATAATCGCTTTCACGGTGGCTTTTACAGATTCTTCTTCACGGATATCGCAGACATGCGCCGAGGCGATGCCGCCGTCCTCAAGTATTTCTGCTTTTACGGTTTCAACTTTTTCGGCTTTGCGGCCGACCAGCGCAACCTGGGCGCCTAACGAGGCGAGTTCATGGGCGGTGCAGCGGCCGATGCCGGAACCTCCGCCGGTTACGATAAATGTCTGACCCTTGAATAGGTCCGGGCGAAAAACGGATTGATAGCTCATAGTTTAAAAACCTTATTCAATGTTCAGGCGCAAACCAGCCCGGAGGGCACTGGCACCGGAAATTCCAGTAACTGCTGGGCAAAGGCTTTGCCTTGCGGATCAATGCGCAGGCTGGCAACGCCGCCCCCGCCTAAGCTTTGCTCCAGCAGGAAGTTGAATGCGTGGAGCCCGGGCAATGTCCAGCGAGTAACCTTGCCGGTTTCCGGATTCAGTGTATGGGACATCCACTCGGCAACGGCCTGTTCAGTCAATGCCGCAGCAATAAATGGAACGAATTCCGGTTTGCGCGCAATAACGCCAATGTTGCTGTGGTCGCCTTTATCACCACTACGCGCCCAAGCCAAGTCAATCAAAGGTACGGTGGTATCGGTCGCCGATGCGCCTTCAATTGAGGCTTGGTCCTTGATCAGACCGGGCTGGAAGCCACCAGCGGAATCGACAGCAGTGGGTGTTGCCTGGCCGTTCAAATCAACAGAAACCGTTACATCGCTCTTGGAAACCAGGCAAGAATAGAGACGGATCTTGGGCCAAACGGCTGGTCGCCCACCGACAATGCCTGTCAGACCAGGTGCCATGCCGGTAGCTGCTTGTGCGATCTCTCGGGAGAAAAGCACCAACGCTCCTTTCTTTGTGTGGGCCGCGCTGATTTTGACAATGATTTCCCGGCTGCCTTGGCCGCGACCCTGCTTGCCGTATGTGGTTTCCGTACCCAGCAGTTCGATGCTGGTTTCGGTGTAGTCCGGCAGGCCGCGCTCCTGGAACAGGCGTGATGTTTTCGTGAGAATGGCTTCAGCCACTGCCTGGGCTTTTTTCGGGGCATCAATGCCTGCAAGCAGGAAGGTTGCGGTGCATTTGAAGCCATCCGGCCAAGTGCCAGATACCTTGTAGCTGTCGGTTGGCGGTAAGCCACGGGCGCCGCGAACCGTTACACGGTCTGGCCCACTTTCTATCAGCTCAACCTCGGTAAAGTCGCAGGTTACATCTGGCAGCAAATACGCGCGGGGATCGCCAATTTCGTAAACCAATTGCTCAGCGACTGTGCCACGGCTTACCTTTCCGCCAGTGCCTTCGGGCTTGGTTATAACGAACTCGCCATCTGCCCTTACTTCTGCAATCGGGAAGCCCATATCCGCGAAGCCTTCAGCAACCTCTTCCCAGTCTGTAAAGTTGCCGCCGGTAGATTGCGCTCCGCACTCCAGCAGGTGGCCGGCAAGGCTGGCTTGCGCCAGTTTGTCGTAATCCCTCCAGCCCCAGCCGAATTCGTGAACCAGGGGGGCGAGCACCAACGCGCTGTCTACCACTCGACCAGTAAGCACAATGTCTGCGCCCTGATCCAGAGCGGCCGCTAAACCAGATGCGCCAAGGTAGGCGTTAAGGCTAACCATCATTGCGGGCATAGGCGCGCCAGAGGCCATTTCGGTAATGCCAGCTTTGCTCAAGGCCTGTTTCTGGGGCAGTAGATCATCCCCGAGTACCAGAGCAATTTTCATGTCTACACCGGCCTTTTTGCACAATGCTTGCAACGCGTCGCGGCAAGCTACCGGGTTCACGCCGCCGGCGTTGGTCAGTACGCGAATCCCTTTTGCTTTGATGTCAGCGAGCAAGGGGCCCATAACCGTTTCAACGAAATCTCGCGCATAGCCCTGGCCCGGGTCTTTCATCTTCTGGCCCGCCATGATCGACATGGTGACTTCGGCCAGGTAATCGGACACCAGATAGTCAATCTCACCTTTGTGAACCAGCTGCGCTGCGGCCGTTTCGGTGTCGCCCCAGAAAGCGGAGGAACAGCCAATCCGGATAGTGTTCGGTGAATTCGTCATGTCTGTGCATCCTGTAGCTGTGTTGCCTTGGGTGTCACGAATGTGTGCCGGCAACTGTTGAACCGTTAGCCAGACAATACCAAGCAAGCGCTTGGTTTGTAAATGAATAAATTTCAGGTAAAATGTCGGCTCTTTTAAAGCCGCTGGATCTGCCCGTGAACCAAGACAAAATTCTTCAGTCACTCATTGCCGATAATCTGGTTTCAGATCCGGAAAGTGCCCGCGGTAGGCTTCTGCGAGAAGCCGCTCGCCTATTTCGTGATAAGGGGTATGAGCGCACCACCGTGAGAGATCTGGCAGCTGCGGTGGGCATTCAGTCCGGGAGCCTTTTTCATCACTTTCGTACCAAAGAAGAAATACTTAAAGCGGTTATGGTTGAAACCATCAGGTTGAACACCGCCGTTATGCAGGCAGCGATGAGTGCCGCCGATTCCAACCGTGAGAAATTGAGGGCGCTGGTGAGCGCAGAGTTGGAATCGATTAATGGCCAAACTGGAGAGGCTATGGCCGTTCTGGTGTTTGAGTGGCGCAGTTTGTCTGATGCCTCCCAGGCCGAAGTGCTGGAGCTTCGGGATATTTACGAAGCCTTATGGTTGGATGTGTTGAGTGGCCTTAAAGAAGAGGGCGCACTGAACGCCGATCCATTTGTGGTGCGCCGTATGCTGACGGGTGCGCTGAGCTGGACCGTGACCTGGTATCGCCCCGATCGCGGTGGTTTGACTCAAGATGGTTTGACCGACCAGGTAGTTGCAATGCTTGGCCTGGGCTAGCATTGCAGCCGGCAGATCCTCGTGAGCATCGGTAATCTATTCGTAATTTAATCTTCCAGTGCGCCCGGGCTTTCGTTTTTCTGAAGTCATTGTTTTAAATAAAAATGTTTCCCGAACGCCCATTAAATGTCAGACCATTGGCCTGATCGGCATGAGGGAATCGGCAAACGAGCCATTCTTGTAGGACACCTTTCAACGCACTCTTGCGACCGGAACGGCAGAACCGACTGTGTTCCATGCTGATAAAAACAAAGCAAAGCAGGGTGAATTAATGATGTCCATACTGGCAACTCATGTGGGCCGTCTGACGGCGGTACGCAGTAAACTGGTTTTATTGGCAACGGCAGTCTTGTTTGCTGGCTGTTCCGCAAACCCCGTTTATAAGACCACGGGGTTTGTACTGGCGGGTTATTCCGAGGGTGAGGCCACGCCTTACGTCATGCAGATGTCCGACCCGGAAATGGCATGCGCCCTTGGGGAAGGCATTGATCCCTTGCTCTATTCCTTTTCGCGGATTAACGACGCACCAGATACCACTGGGTCGTTACTGATGCTGTTAGCTGCCAATTGTATGGAGTATGAAGCCTGGGAGGCCGAGCTTGCCTACTTGCGGGCAGATTATGAGGGCAATGTGCCAGTTGCCAAAGACGCTCGCGAACGGTCCAAGCGCCTATACGCCCTCACGGCTGAGCGCCGTTTGTTGGCATTCCGCAGAGCCATGGCGGCCTATGATTTTGATCCTGCCAAAGAACCCCTGGATTGTCCGTTTCTGTTTGATGAGCAGGACGAGATGACGTTCCTGCTTGGTTTGCTGACGGGTTTGCAGGCAGTTGTAAATGATGCTAACTCGGGCGCTCGGGCAGGAATACCACGTAACATAGCGCCTCAGGCAGAGCGCGCGGCAACCTGCGTTGATAACGCAAAAACAGGCGGGCTGCCCAACGCCGTTCGCGCTATGGTCTGGCTGCTGTTGCCAGACACCCGCCCCGAGTTGTCCCCCGATCCCTGGAAAGTGCTTGAAAACAGTTCCGCTACCGGCGTGAAAGTGGGTATGCGCGCGTCAATGGCTCTTGAGGCAGTGGCTGCGGAAACGTTCGGTCGCACTGACGTTCTGGCTGATGTCATTCGCCGCTTTACAGAAGCTGAAGATACCATTGAGGTGTGGGACGAGTATCGCTTGGTTGACCATGTGGCTGAATACATCATCCGGTTTTCTTCAGACAAATACTGGACAGCTGAATACGGTTACCGCACGCCGCAGGCGTTCTTCGGGAAAATGAGCCCGGAACGCAATAACGAAAACGTGGAAACCATGAGCCTGGATGGACTGCTCTAATCGGGCAAGTCCAAGCCCCGTGTTCGTGAACCCAATATAAATAAAAAAATGACCCGGAGGTCGTTATGATCCGCAAATCCCTTGCTGCCCTGACACTCGCTGCAATAGCGCCGTTGGCGTCGGCTCAGACCGTAAAAATGTGTGTGTTTGATGTGATTGGTGCAAACGGTGACATGTTTAACATGGTTAAGGACTATGCGCTGGAGATGAAATCTCACGGAGTAGACTTTGATCTGAAGCCCTACACCGATGAAGGTGTTGCCGTGGGTGACTTCAACGCCGGCCAATGTGACGCAGTTGCCGCGACGGACCTCCGTACCCGGCCATTTAACCGCTTCACGGGAACGGTGAGTGCTGTTGGCGCACTTCCTACCTATGACGACCTTGAAACGCTTCTGGCGACACTGGCTCAACCCAAAGCTGCGCCCCTTATGAAGCAGGATGGTTATGAAGTATTAGGTATTGTGCCTGCCGGCGCCGGGTATTTGTTTGTAAACGACCGCAGCATGGATACGGCGGGGGATTTGGCCGGCAAGCGTATGGCGACGCTGGACTACCAGAAAGACGCTATTCATATGGTGAACTTTGTTAAGGCAACGGTGGTGCCCTCAGATATCACCAACTTTGCCGGCAAGTTTAATAACGGTTCTGTTGATACTGCATACGCACCGGCCTTCGCGTACGAGGCGCTTGAGCTCTACAAAGGCTTGGGTGAAAAAGGCGGAATTGTGGATTATCCCTTGGCGCAGCTTACTATTCAGGTTGTCGCTCGTGAAGGGGTTCTGGACGATGAAACCGCCCAGGCTGCTCGGCAGGTGGCGTGGGGTATGTATCCGCAAGCGATGAACCTGATCAACAAGCAAGAAGAGGCCATCCCTGAAGAAAAGTGGATTCGCATTCCTGAAAAAGACATTCAGGGATATCAGGAAATGTTCCGTCAGAACCGGATTGAAATGCGCGACGGCCTCAACGGTGCGCCTGATGTGTATCACCCAAAAATGTTGGGTCTGCTGAGCAAGATTCGCTGCGCCAGTAACCCCTCTGCTTCGGAGTGCACCTCGGATAACCGGGAATAACAGGGCGGATTTCGCATGAACTGGCGAGCATTAACCGCCCCGGCTGCAAGAGCGCTTTACCCCGTGCATAGAGTGCACGGGGCCATTCTTTTATTGCTGCTGTTTTTCACCCTGATCCTGGGCATGGGTAACTCACTTCACTCACGTCTGCTCTGGGTTGGCGAGCAGACATGGCCAAACTATTATCTGCTGAACCCGGATGCCACAGAACCCTCCTGTCGTCTGGAGATGAATGTGGATGCGGAAGTCCGCAAGCGGGTAGAGGCGTATAAGCCGGATCCGGACGATCTCTTTGATTCCCCGCCTAACCCTCAGGCCATTCGCACCTCACTTGAGCGAAATCTTGCGCTGTGCGCCCAGAAACATGCCGCATACCAGAAAAATGCGGAGCAGGCCACGCCCGCACTGGGCGCTTTTAAGGCTTTTGAGCAGGGGCTGGCGACGTTTCTACTTGATAACATTGGGCTGACCAAGTACCTGTTCATCGCCATCTTTGCGATGGCTGCGGCAGTGGCAGCGATGGATGCCGATCACATTGCACTGCGATTGCCCAGAAACCGTTCAGAGTGGCGCCTAAGTCAAGCTGTACAGTTCATGGTTAATGGCATGATGGTGTTCTCGATGAATGCCTACCTTGGCCGGTTGGCCAGCTCACCTGGGGCAGAGTCTACGATCGTACTCCAGTATGCCTGGGCGGGTGTCTTCGGCCTGTTCATGGTAATCAATGCCTTGCGTTTTCTGAAAGTCCCCGAACACATAAGAGCTGGCGGGCTGGCGCTGTCCTCGGGTTTGGTGGTGCCGCTATATTGCACCATGGGTCTGATTGCCATGAGCTACTTTTTCTTTGTGGATGGGTACGCTTCAGGGCTCGCTATATACTTCGGCATGATGTCCAACCTGTCCTCGATGTTTATCAATATCGGGCTCTATGTTCTGGTGGGTATGGTTCTGAAGCAGACTCGCTTGCCAGAGCTGTTGCTGAACGTTATCAAGCCTTACAACCTGCCTGCACCCATGCTGGCGTCGGTTATTATCTTTGCGACTGCGTTTCCAACGGCGTTTACCGGTGCCTCGGGCATCTTCATTCTTGCTGTTGGTGGTGTTGTATACGATGAGTTGCGCCGGGCCGGGGCTGGGCGGCAACTGGCTCTGGCCACTACAGCCATGTCGGGAAGCCTGGGTGTAGTGCTCAACCCCTGCCTGCTGATTGTGGTGGTTGCGGCACTGAACAAGGAAGTTACCACCACCGAGATGTACGAATGGGGCTTCTGGGTGTTTATCATGTCGGCTTCTTTGTTCACGGTAATTGTGTGCAAAACAGAAGGCAACTGGCGGCCGCGCCCGGCCCCGGGTGCCCTGAAGGCCTCATTGCAACAGCTTAAACCACTGTTGCCTTATGTAGGCCTGGCGGTAGCTGTCATATTCGCCATTTATGCAGTACTTGGCCTGTCGTTTAACGAATACAGTGCACCGTTGATCCTGCCTATCGTGATGCTGGCCCTGGTGTTTCTTGATGCCGACAGCAGCAGCCGGGAAGGCAGTGAAACCCGCATGCAAGCGTTCCTGGGCCGCAGCTGCGCAGCAGCCAGCGATTCTGCCGTGCATATTGGCGCCTTGCTGGCCTTGATCGGCTTTTCCATTTGTCTGGGAGGCATTCTCGAGCGCTCTGATATCGTTCAGGTTCTGTTCCCGGAACACCTGACCAGCCCTTGGCTTGCGATGCTGGTGATTGTGGTTATGCTGACGGCCATAGGTATGGTGATGGATCCCTTCGGCGCAGTGATTCTGGTTTCTGCAACCGTTGCACAGCCAGCGATTCAGCTGGGCATTGACCCGTTACACTTCTGGATTGTTTGCCTGGTAGCGTTTGAGCTGGGCTATCTCAGCCCGCCAGTGGCGCTGAACCACTTGCTTACCCGGCAGGTTGTAGGTGAGAGCGAAGTGCTGGCGGCCGAGCGTGTTGGGTCTTTCTGGCATCGCTACGAGCGGTTGTTGTTGCCCATAGCGGTAATGGGGCCAACGCTGTTGCTGGTGGCCTTCGTACCCATGTTGTTCTACGCGACCTAAGGTTTACCCGCGCAATCAAAGCCGTCTCCGGAATGTCCTGAGGCGGCTTTTTTAATCTCGGAAACCAAGTCGGTGTGTTTGCGCGATCCTTAACATCCGGCGAACCTCGGGAAGCGTATACTTGTAGTCTGATCAAAAAACAGAGGTTACTGTCGATGTCGGCTGACTCAAAGGCAACGATGCTTTTCAGGTATTCCATTCTGGTGAGTCTGCTCGCCGCTCTGTGGGGCTGCGACGGAAGCTCTGGAAGCATGGAGCCAACGCCCGCCAATATTGCGCTTTCGGGAAGCATAGCCATTGAAACCGGAACCCGGGTAGATGCAGACAGTGCGGACACATTGGCGCTGAATCCGTCTCCGCTCCCCGGGCCCCAGCTTCTGCCCCAGGAATTCATTCTTGCGGGTTACGTTAGTGCCCGTAACGGAAGGTACGCCAGCGTGGGCGGTCTCTCCGGAAGCGTCTTCCCGGCAGATCCTGTTGATACCTTCTCCTTGTCTCTGCGCGAAGGGCAGAGCATTTCCCTTCGGCCGTTCTCTACCATTCAGGGACCCTCGCCGTTGACCCTGACCCTACTAAGCGGCGGCCGTGCTGTAGAGGTCGTGTCCACTGGCAGCCAGTCAGACCCAGTTCGGATTTCATTACCGGATACCGAAACCGCAGGCACCTATAGCCTGAGGGTGGAGGCATCGGGACCTCAGCCTATGCTCTATATTCTTTCAACATCCGCAGTTGGCAGCGCGTTGACTGCCGGGTTCGACTGGCCAGACCATGAATTTGCTGACGCCGAAGCAATTGTTGTGCTCCGGCAGGATAAGAGCCAGGCGTCGATGCGTTCATCTGTGCCGCAAGGGAGCATGGAGCCCAAAATGGAGTTGTCTCCGGGTGTCTGGCTGGTAAAAGCACCGCCACAGACGGTTCGCAGCAACGGGATGAAAGCGAAGGAGTCGACTCTTGATTGGATCCGGACACTGAATACGCACCCGGACGTTGTCTCGGCTACGCCCAACTACACCATGCGGGCCATGGCGCCAACACCGGTGAGTGAGCCTCTTTATAACAACCCGTCAGTTGGGCAGCAATGGCATTACGAGCTGGTGAATGCTCCCATCGCATGGCAGATAGCCAGTGATGGTGGGGCTGGTGTGTCTGTTGCAGTGATGGACACAGGATTATACGGAGCGCCGGGAAACTGGCACAGCGAACTGAATGCGAACGTTGTTCAGCCTTTGCCTGCAGACACCGACTTTGTATCGGAAGCTTTTGATAATGATGGTACGCCGGGCCGTGACAGTAATCCTTCGGATCCCGGAAATGCGGTTGGAACCAGCGTGTTTCATGGTACCCACGTAGCGGGCACCATCGCTGCGGCGGTAAACGGCGCGGGCGGGGCCGGTGTTGCATATAATGCCTCGCTGCTGCCTGTGCGGGTTTTGGGTGAGGGTGGTACAGGCTCATCAGCGGATCTGCTGGCGGCTCTGCGTTGGGTTGCCGGTCCGGTTAGCGGAAAGCCTCGCGCCGATATCGTTAATTTAAGCCTGGGCGGGCTCCCTTTCCAGCCACAGTTGAGAGATGCTATTAACGACGGGGCCAACCGAGGCGTTATATTTGTTGCGGCGGCGGGCAATTCGGCTTCCACGACGGCGTCCTACCCAGCTGCTTACGACAGAGTGTTTTCCGTAAGTGCCGTAGATGGGGCCGGTGTGTTGGCAACCTATTCGAACTCTGGTGACTGGATTGATCTGGCCGCGCCCGGCGGTGATGCCAGCCGTGATGGCAACGCTGATGGCCGTAGCGATCTGGTCAGTAGTACCAGTGCCAGCCTGATAAACGGCACGCCGAAGGAAACCTACATTGGCTTGCAGGGTACGTCCATGGCGGCGCCTCACGTGTCCGCCGTGTTTGCGTTGATGAAAAGCCTCAATGCAGGGCTGGATTTTGAAAGGCTGAATGCGTTGTTAATGGCTGGAGAGTTAACCTACCAGGACTGCGGCCTTGAATCGTGTCCCAAGACCAATGACCTGGGCTGGGGCCTTCTGGATGCCGGAAAATCGGCCCTGGCGGCTTCAACGGCTATGGTGCCAAATCTCTTGGGGTCTTCGCCCGCCATCGTGAGCCTGTCCTCGGAAGGGGGGGCTTCTGCGAATGTGAAGCTGAACGTATATGGCAGTAATCCGGGCGGCATCACCATTGATTCTGTCTCTGTAAATGCTCCCTGGGTGCGGTTGGATTCCGCTCCGGCCAGCGGCGCTTTTGGCACAGAGTTTCTTATCACTTTAACGCTGCTTCCGGATGAACTGGAACCAGGGGTGTCGGCACGCGCGCCTGTTGTTGTGGAGTATAGAAGTGACGAGGCCCGCCGGCTGGAAATCCCTGTGATAGGCCAGCGGGTGACGGATCAGCAGGCACGGGATGCAGGCCGGCATTTTGTTTTGCTGGTGAGCCCCGAGCCCGAGGATGGCTTCTACACCACGGTTGCCCAGACGACTGTGGTGGCCGAGAACGGACACTACCGGTTTACATTTGTGCCTGATGACGGCGTTGAGCCAAAAAGACTAGATGAGGTTCCGCCAGGTAATTACATTCTGGTTGCCGGATCCGATCTGGATAATGATGGCCTGATTTGTCATGCTGGCGAAGCCTGCGCGGAGTACCCGGTGGCCGGGCTGCGGCAGGAAATCACAATCAGCCCGGAGAAATCTGTAACCGGCATAGAAATGACAACCAGCTATTCCCGCCCGGCGGCATCGGCTGCCACACCGAATATACTGCCCCGCACCGGTTTCAAGGGTTACAAGCTAATGCAGGGGCGTGGGCAGAGCACGTCAGGCAGCGAGCCAGCACCCAAACTTATTGGAGCAGAGCGTTGATGGCAGTATTCAGAAAGATATTTGCAGGCGTGCCTGTGGTTTGTGTGTTGGCAGGGTTCGCATTGCTGGGTGGGTGCGTGTCTTCAGACATTGTCGAAGATAAACCGCATGCGCCTTTGGCACGACAAGTTACCCAGTCTGCCCATTGTGGTCTATCGGGCCCTGGACTGGCTTATGCTCAGACCCCCGAGCGATTACAGCAGTTGCTTGAACTGCCCGCACAGAATATGGCTGTTCAGCAATTACGACAGGTGAATCTTGAGAAGGAGCACCTGCTGTTTGTCACTCTGGGAGAAAAGCCAACAGGTGGTTTCAGTGTCAGCCTGGCTTCAGCTTCTGCAGAGAACACAAAAAGCGCCTTACGGTTATCCATGGCTGTTCGCTCGCCTGCGCCCGGAATGATGACCACACAGGCGATTACGTCGCCCTGTGTGGTGGTTGCGGTTCCGGCTACTGAATGGCCTGAAATCCGGGTATCAGGTGTCCGAGACAGGGAGCTGGTTTTTAAGCCCTGAGGCCACTGTATTTGAATTACTTGGCGGCGTATCGAACCCACTTTCCAGATATTCAAGCATCACCGACAAATGATCGAGCGGCTCGCGAAAACCCGCCGATGATAAGCACCCCATAGCACCAGCTCGCACTAACAGTAATCAGCCGTTGATCTTTGGCTGCGAATCCCTAAGCTATGGGAACGAATTTTTCTTCCTGCGGAGTCACGTCCATCCTATGAGCGAGCAACAATACAACGCCGATGCCATTGAAGTACTGAGTGGCCTGGACCCGGTGCGTAAACGCCCAGGCATGTACACAGATACCAGCCGTCCAAACCACCTGGCCCAGGAAGTGATTGATAACAGTGTGGATGAGGCTTTGGCAGGCCACGCCCGCCGTATTGATGTTGTGCTTTACGCAGATGGGTCTTTGAGTGTTGAAGATGATGGCCGGGGAATGCCGGTTGATCTTCACAAGGAGGAGGGGCTGCCCGGTGTTGAGCTGATCCTGACGCGGCTGCACGCCGGCGGCAAGTTCTCACAGGGTAATTACAACTTTTCGGGTGGTTTGCACGGCGTAGGCGTTTCGGTGGTGAATGCGCTTTCTAAACATCTTGAGATAACCGTAAAGCGCGACGGCCAGCTTCATCGCATGACATTTGCCAATGGCGATAAGGCCTCTGAGCTGGAAGTTATCGATACCGTTGGCAAACGCAACACCGGCACGCGCATCAAGTTCACACCGGATACAACGTATTTCGACAGCCCCAATTTTTCTGTGAGCCGCCTGCGCCATAACCTTCGGGCTAAAGCGGTGCTTTGTCCCGGCCTGACAGTGACCTTTAAACAGGAAAAAACCGGTGAAAAGGATGAGTGGTTCTATGAAGATGGGCTCCGGGACTATCTTCGCACCGCTCTGGTAGATATTGAGGTCATTCCCTTAGAGCCGTTTATAGGCAGCTTTTCCAGTAAAAACGAAGCCGTTGACTGGGCCATTCAGTGGCTTCCGGAAGGCGGTGAGGCGGTCATGGAAAGTTACGTTAACCTGATCCCCACGGTTCAGGGAGGCACCCATGTAAACGGTTTGCGAACAGGCCTTCTGGAGGCCATGCGCGAATTTTGCGAATTTCGTAGCTTGCTGCCAAGGGGTGTTAAGTTGTCTCCAGAGGATATCTGGGAGAGGGCAGCCTATGTGCTCTCATTCAAAATGCAGGAGCCGCAGTTTTCGGGGCAGACCAAGGAGCGTTTGTCGTCACGGGAGGCAGCAGGGTTTATTTCCGGTGTGGTCAAGGATGCCTTCAGTCTGTGGCTGAACCAGCATACCGATGTGGCTGAAGCGTTGGCGGAACTGTTTATCAGTAACGCCCAGCGTAGGCTGAAGGCTAGCAAAAAAGTGGCCCGTAAACGGGTGACCTCTGGCCCAGCCTTGCCTGGGAAGCTTGCGGATTGCTCCGGTGGCGACACCGCCCGCTCTGAGTTGTTTCTGGTAGAGGGGGATTCCGCTGGCGGTTCCGCCAAGCAGGCCCGCGATCGCGAGTTTCAGGCAGTCATGCCCCTGCGTGGAAAAATCCTGAACACCTGGGAAGTAGATTCCAGCGAAATTCTAGCCTCTCAGGAAATTCATGATATTGCCGTGGCCATCGGCGTGGACCCCAATTCAGACCAGCTTTCTGGCCTGCGCTATAACAAGGTTTGCATTCTTGCCGACGCAGACTCTGATGGCCTGCACATTGCCACTTTATTATGTGCTCTGTTCCTTAAACACTTCAGGCCGGTTGTCGCCGCAGGCCATGTGTTTGTTGCCATGCCGCCGCTCTACCGTGTGGATTTGGGTAAGGAAACCTTCTACGCACTCGACGAACATGAAAAGCAGGGCATCATTGATCGCATAGAAGCCGAAAAGCGCAAAGGTAAGATTTCGGTCACCCGCTTTAAAGGGTTGGGGGAAATGAATCCTCTGCAACTCCGTGAGACCACCATGGCCCCGGATACTCGCAGACTGGTTATGCTGACTATTGAAGAAGGCGACGATACTGATAGCCGCATGGACATGCTTCTGAGTAAGAAGCGTGCGTCGGATCGCCGGTCCTGGCTGGAAGCCTACGGCAACATGGCAGATGTAGCCGGCTGACTCTTATTCGTTTTAGGTATATCAGAATAATTCATTATTCCTTTTAAGTATTCTTAAAACTCGTTATTCTTCCGGTTTTCTGATCGGGAAGAATCGCAAATGGACTGGCAAGGCTGGTTTGCGCTGGGCATGGCAGGCGCCGCTCTGGTACTCATGAGCTCAGGGCGTTATGCACCCCATCTGGTAATGATGGGTGTGCTTGTTGTGCTCAGCGCCAGTGGCATCATTTCGGCCGATCAGGCATTGATGGGCTTCAGTAATACAGGGCTGATCACCGTCGTGGCCCTGTTTGTGGTGGCGGCCGGCATTCACCACTCTGGTGGGGTCGATCTGCTGGTCAGGTACTTGCTGCGAAACCCCAAGACCGTTCGTTCGGCTCAGGCACGAATTACCCTTCCGGTTGCGCTGTTAAGCGGTTTTCTCAACAACACCCCGGTTGTGGCGACTATGATTCCAGCCATTCATGCCTGGTCCCGGAAGATTGGCATTGCGCCGTCCAAGCTTATGATTCCCCTCAGCTACTCCGCTATTTTGGGCGGCACCCTGACGATGATTGGCACCAGCACCAACCTGGTGGTTAACGGTCAGTATGAGCAATTGACCGGCGAGGCCGGGCTTTCCATTTTTTCGATCACCGCTGTCGGCTTGCCGGTGGCCGTTCTTGGCATTGCGGCCATCTTGCTGTTTATGCCCCGGGCGCTTCCAAACCGTGAGGATAGGCATAAGTTTGGTTCCATGAGGGAGTTTACTCTGGAGGTGGCTGTTGCTGTCGATGGGCCGCTGGTTGGGAAAATGGTAGGCGAGGCCGGCCTGAGGGAGTTGGAGCGGCTCTACCTGGTAGAGATTGAACGTGATGGCAGCGTAGTAACGGCGGTGCCTTCTGAGGAGCGCTTGTGCGGTGGCGACAGGCTTGTGTTTGCCGGTGACACTCAGGCGATCTCCGACCTGCTGCGAATTAACGGTATTGTGCCTTCTGTGCACGCGGATGAGCCCAGCTTGAGCCAGGATCGTGCAGAGCGTTGCTTGATGGAGGCCGCTCTGTCTCCGCAATCAGAAGTATTGGGTTTGACGATTCGCGACGCGCGATTCCGGGAGCGATACGGAGCGGTTGTTTTGGCGGTCGCACGGGGTGGCAGCCGAGTATCAGGAAACCTGGGTAATATTCGTCTCAAGCCTGGCGATGTGCTTTTGCTGGAAGCCCGGCCGGCGTTTGTAAGCCGTCAACGCTACAACAAGGATTTTCTGCTTATAAACGACTTGGGAACAGAAGCCCCGAGGCACGATCGTGCCTGGTTGTCCTGGGGCATTCTTATTGTGCTGGTGGGGCTTGCTGCCTGTGGTGTTGTCAGCATGTTGAATGCGGCCTTGCTGGGCGCGACACTGATGATTCTTAGTGGCTGTTGCTCTGTGGGCCAGGCGCAAAAATCGGTGGATGTGCCCGTCGTTCTTACCATTGCAGCTTCATTCGCCTTGGGCGCAGCTCTTCAGGAGACCGGGGCTGCGAGCTATATGGCGGGAGCTATCCTGGGCCTTAGTAAAGGCCACGTTTTACTGGCTCTGTTCATGGTCTATTTTTCGGTGTCTGTGCTCACAGAGGTTATTACCAACAACGCAGCGGCCATTCTGGTTATACCGATTGTACTGTCGATGACCAGCACCATGGGAGTTGAGGCGGAACCGTTTGTTATCGCCGTGATGATGGCTGCGTCGGCCAGCTTTGCGACACCCCTGGGCTATCAGACCAATATGATGGTGTTTGGCCCCGGTGGTTACCGGTTCGGAGATTTCGTGCGTGTTGGCTTGCCAATGAACGTGTTTATTGGCTTGATATCAGTGGCAGTGATTGCACTGGTGTACGGAATTAGGCCCGGCTAACCGCCGGGCCAGAGGGATTGGCTAGGATGTCGCAGCAAAGCACCCGCTGCTCCCCGTTGTGGGTAAAACAAAAAGACAGGGTTACGCACATATAGGCGCCGGTTACGCAAAGGTAGGGGGCGGTTATGTGGAGCTTGCCGGGCTGGGCCAGCGCTTGCCTCAGGTATTGTTGCCGGTACCAATCTGCCTTGCTGGTGCTTTCAAGTGGCTTGAAGCGCGGGTCCAGGCTTCGGGTTCCGGTATCCGATATCATCGTCTCTTCAATCTGAAGTCCGCTCTCGTCCGCCAGGTAGCAGCGTGAGACGGTGACGTGTTTCAGTAGTGCGCCGCAAGCTTGGCTCATGGTGGTGCCGATTTGAAGTGACGCAGTGACCGTTTGAAAATCTCCCCAGAAAAAGTCGACCAGCTGGCTTGTCGGATTCCGAGTGATCTGATGGCGAGCCTTATACTCCTGCAACAATAGATCAAAGTCTGTAGAGGCGTTGCAGAGCTGGCTTAGATCGGTGCTTGGCCGGCAAAAATAAAATCCTTGAACAAAGTCGACCCCGGCATCAATTGCAATCATGGCCTGATCGCTGGTTTCTACTCCCTCCAGCAACACCAGGCACCCGGATTGGTGCAGTAGTGAGACTATACCGTTCAGTATCTGCCGTGCTCTGTGATCTTCGGTTGCCCGAGTCAGCAGTTTTCTATCAAGTTTGACGATGTCTGGTGACAGGTTCCAGATGCGTTCAAAGTTTGAGTGCCCAGCTCCAAAATCATCAATGGCTGTCAGGCACCCCAGCTTTCGGTAATAGGCAACCGTTTCGCGCAGGCGATCCGCATCGTCAGTTGGCTGTTCGACAATCTCGATAACAATTCGATGAGGTGGTAACTGCGTCTTTGCCAGCAGGTTTCCAAAAAATGAATCAGTTTGACTGCCGCTGGTGATAACACGGGGAGAAACGTTTAGGAACAGCCAGTTGAGCTGGTCATGTATGCCACTGTAGTTTCGGACATGCAGGTAACGGCAGAGCCGGTCCAGTAGCAGGTTCTCGGTATCGGAAACGGGCAGCTCGAAAAGGTGTATGGGCAATACATTCGAATTGTCCGGGTCCAGAGCCCTGATCAACGCTTCGTAGCCAACGGTTCGTTTGTGAGAAATGCTATAGATTGGCTGAAGAGCGGTTTTCAACGTCAGACCGCGAAAATTCGCGGTCCAGGAGTTGCCGTTTCTGTGAAGCATCGGCGATAACAGGTCCATTTCAGGATCTGTCAGCGTCTCCGAGATTGCTGGCTGCATAGTGTTTCAAATGTTTGATCGAATACATCAGGTGCTGCTGGAACCAGGCACTTGAACGAACACAAGTCAGCGTCGGCTGAGAATGGAAAAGCCAGAGTAGACTGATAGTTAGGGGAGATTGCCAAAAAATGGGAAACATTACCACCGTTTCATGACTAAACCGGAAACAGTGTGTAGTTTTGGGGGTGGGATAGATGGGACGGCGAGGTGATTTTGGCGGCCCTTTCAAGATTCAAGAGCCGCCAAAGAATCAATTATTGCTCGGGATTACAACGGATTCGTCGAATTCAAGTTCCATGTCCTGTCCTCTCGTTCAATGAGGCCCCCGACGGGGCGGTTAAGCATAGCGAAAGTTTACTAGGCTTATAGAAATCAACAATCCGTACAACCCGAATGCGACCAAAGTCAAGGGTTTTGAGCACTAGGCTCACACGATCAAGATTTCTGATGATGGGTAGCAAAACATTCCGATTTCCTTTGAGAATACGACTTCTTATACTTTGGCGTATGACTGACTAACAGGGAATGTGAGGCCCTAGTTGCTATGCAAATAAGCAATACATCTGCCAGCTATGGTTGGCTGGCTATTGTGGTCCACTGGGCGGCTGCTCTGGCAGTGATTGGCATGTTTGCTTTGGGTTTTTGGATGGTTGATCTGACTTACTACGATGAGTGGTACCGGCGAGCTCCGAATATCCATCGCGCCATTGGCGTCTTGTTGTTTGCTTTGATGGTGTTCAGATTGTCCTGGCGTTTTTTTGCGACATCGCCGAACTCGGTCGCGGGGCATAAACGCTGGGAAGTTTACAGCGCTCGTGCCGCACACGGCTTGCTGTACGTACTGATTTTTGTGGCGATGGTAAGTGGTTTTTTGATTTCAACGGCTGACGGTTCGTCCGTGAGTGTGTTTGGTTGGTTTGAGGTGCCATCGGTGACGGGTCAAGTGAAAGGTCTTGAAGATACGGCAGGGTGGGTGCACTACTGGAGCACGTGGGCCCTGATTGGTCTTGCTCTAATTCACGCGGTTGGCGCCTTGAAACATCATTTTTTTGATCGTGACGACACGTTGCGCCGCATGTTGGTTCCCGCGCGTGGTGATAAATGATGGGCGTAATACGGCCCTGAATGAGCGCGTTTTTGTTTACTTAAAGGAGAGTTTCATGAAGAAATTATTGCTTGCATCTGCCGTTTCCGTGGCGTTGGTCGGAGGCGTCCAGGCCAATGAACACAGCGGCACTTACGCTTTTGATAACAAAGACACCCACCAGTTCATCACGTTCAAGATCTCGCATTTGGGTTATAGCTGGCTTTATGGTCGCTTCAACGATTTTGATGGCCAATTTGTTTACGATGCCGAAAACCCTGAAAACAGCTCGGTAAACGTAACCATTGATCCATCAAGCGTTGACTCCAATCACGCAGAGCGCGACAAGCACCTGCGCAGCGAAGATTTCCTGCACGTGGGTGAGTTCTCGGAAGCGAGCTTCAAGAGCAAGCGGGTAGAGGTTGATGACGAAGGTGAGGCGGATATCGTTGGTGACCTCACGCTGCGCGGAGTAACTCGTGAGGTCACTCTAGACGTGGAAATGCTGGGCCATGGTAAAGACCCCTGGGGCGGTTATCGCATGGGCTTTGAAGCCGAGACTGAGCTGCGTCTTGAAGATTTTGGCATTCCGATGAACCTTGGAAAGGCTTCCGAGACGGTAGAGATTATTATCTCTGTTGAAGGCATCCGCCAGTAACTCTATCCATCCTGCAATTACAGATTCCGGGGCTGGCCCCGGAATCTGCGTGTCTGCCTATCCGTTCTCGTACATACCTATTTTGGATTGATGCTTTTTTTCAAGCATTTCGGCGCCAAGCCGACTGTCAGGAGTTTGTTGAGGCGCGGCAAAGATGCCGTTGGCGCCAGAATTGAGCAGCGAAAATAACCAGCCCTATTAGCAGGCCTGCCCAGAGATAGGGCGCAGGGACCTGGAAGCTGCCGCTGATAGCGAATTCCACAAGAAGCATCAGGGCGACGGCTAACGCCGCATTCACCATTGCCGTAGCCATGGCTTGCCCGCAGGCTTTGATATTGGGTTTCATAGTGTTCCGCTTGTTTGAAAGGAAAACGGTCTTCTATTCATCACTGGCAATGAGCATACGGCGCACCTTACAGACTCTCCATGCGGGAATTCCGCTATTGGAATCGATGATTTGGGGTCTGAATGAGAGGTTTTCGCCGATAAATCCGTAGGTTGTTGGTGTATCAGCCCGGTGCTCCATATAATGTCCCACTGCACCTGCCCCGTGATTATTCCGGGCGCACAGGGTAGCATCACGGACTCTTTCAAAATCAGGCAATACAGGCAAAAGAGGCATCCATGCCAGAGTTTCAGACGACGGATGAGGGCTTTGAGCGGGTATCACTCAGAGACTACACGGAAAAAGCCTATCTCGATTACTCCATGTACGTCATTCTTGACCGCGCGCTTCCCAATGTTGGAGACGGGCTAAAACCGGTTCAGCGGCGCATTATTTACGCCATGTCAGAGCTGGGCCTGAAATCTACGTCCAAATACAAAAAGTCTGCCCGTACAGTGGGTGACGTACTGGGCAAGTTTCACCCCCACGGCGACAGCGCTTGTTACGAAGCCATGGTGCTAATGGCGCAGCCATTCTCCTATCGTTATCCGCTTGTCGACGGTCAGGGGAACTGGGGCGCTCCAGATGACCCAAAATCCTTTGCCGCCATGCGTTATACCGAATCCCGACTGGCACGTTTTGCAGATGTGCTGCTTGGAGAACTAGGGCAGGGCACCGTAGACTGGACCCCCAACTTTGATGGCACCATGGATGAGCCGTCGGTGCTGCCAGCAAGGTTGCCCCATGTGTTGTTAAACGGCACAACCGGCATTGCCGTGGGTATGGCGACGGATATTCCGCCTCATAATGTCAGGGAAGTAACAGCTGCCTGCATTCGGTTGCTGGATGATCCCGAGGCCACCGTTGACCAGCTTTGCGAGCACGTTAAGGGCCCGGATTTTCCAACCTACGCAGAAATCATTACGCCCCGCAAAGATCTGCGCCAAATGTACGAGACCGGCCGGGGCTCGCTGCGTATGCGCGCCCGCTGGGTGCGAGAGACGGGCGAGATTGTGATAACGGATCTGCCGCATCAGGTTTCCGGTAATCGTGTGCTTGAGCAGATTGCACACCAGATGCAAACCAAAAAGCTGCCTATGGTGGCGGATCTCCGCGACGAGTCAGATCATGAAAACCCGACCCGGTTGGTTGTTGTACCGCGTTCCAACAGGGTAGATCTTGACGGGCTGATGGCTCACCTGTTTGCCAGCACCGACCTTGAGAAAACCTACCGGGTAAATATCAACGTGATCGGAAATGATGGCCGTCCGGGCGTGAAGGGCTTGCGCCAGATGCTTACGGAGTGGCTGGCGTTTCGTCGTACCACGGTGACCCGTCGATTGCAGCACAGGCTGGATAAAGTGCTGGCGCGGCTGCACATTCTTGAAGGCCTTTTGATTGCCTACCTGAATATTGATGAAGTCATCCATATTATCCGCACGGAAGATAAACCCAAAGCGGTCTTTATGGAGCGATTCGGGTTGTCTGCGGACCAGGCAGAATCCATTCTCGAGCTGAAGTTGCGGCACCTGGCCAAGCTTGAGGAAATGAAAATCCGCGGTGAGCAGGACGAGCTGGCTATAGAGCGGGATGAGCTTCAGGCAATTCTTGGCTCTGAGGATCGCTTGCGTGAGCTGATCAAGAGTGAGTTGATGGCAGACGCCGAAACCTACGGCGATGATCGCCGTTCCCCCATAGTTGCGCGTGAAGAAGCCAAGGCCTTCAGCGAAAACGATTTGGTCTCTAACGACCCGGTCACCGTTGTACTTTCGGACAAAGGCTGGGTGCGGGCCGCCAAAGGCCATGATATAGATCCGGATGGGCTAAGCTACAAAGCGGGCGATAGCTTTTCGTTAGCCGCGCGTGGCCGTAACAACCAGCAAACGATTTTCCTGGACTCCACTGGCCGGGCCTACGCACTGATGGCTCACAGCTTGCCTTCGGCAAGAGGGCAGGGGGAGCCGCTTACCGGGCGAATCAACCCGCCTTCAGGGGCGAGCTTCTCAGGCTTGCTTATGGGTGACCTTGCACGTAAGACGTTATTAGTAACCGACGGCGGGTATGGATTTGTTACTTCGCTGAATGAGATGATCAGCAAAAACCGGAATGGCAAGGCGATAGTCAGTGTGCCGAAGGGCGCGAAAATTATGCCGCCGGTGATCATTCCCGCCACCGAAAATACTCTCTATTTGGGGGCTATTTCCAATGAAGGCAGAATGCTTATCTTCCCGCTTAGCGAGCTGCCTGAGCTAAGCAAGGGTAAGGGTAACAAGATCATCAGCATCCCCTCAGCACGGGTACAAAACCGTGAGGAGTATGTGGTAGCCATAGCCGTATTCGCTGAGGATGATCAACTGGAAATCCGTGCAGGCAAGCGCAAGATGGGGCTGAACTTCGCCGATCTTGAGCATTACATTGGAGAGCGCGGTCGGCGCGGGCACAAGCTTCCTCGCGGTTTGCAGAGGGTTGACGCAATTAATGTCATCCCTTCAGCCGCTCGGGCAAAGGAAGAGGACGGTTCTGAAAACGGCATGGGCACAATGGAGAACACCGACAGTGAGTGAACTTGTTCTTATTAACGTATCCGGGCGCGATAAGCCTGGGCTCACGTCGGAAATTACCGGCATTATGGGCCGGTATGATGTTCGGATTCTCGATATAGGTCAGGCGGTTATTCACGACCATCTGACCTGGGGCATTCTTATCGAAATCCCCGACGAGTCCAAGGCCTCACCAGTGATCCGCGACTTGCTTTTCCGTTTCCATGCTTTGGATCTTCAGGTCAGGTTTGCTCCTATTACCATTGAAGAGTACCAATCCTGGGCTGAGGGCCGTAATCGCGCCTGTTACATCGTTACGTTGCTGTCCCGTGACATCAAGGCGGAACAGATTGCCAGGGTATCTGCCATTACTGCTCGCCACGGGTTGAATATCGACAACATATCCCGCCTTTCTGCCAGGCCCTCGCTCAACGCCACCAGTGACGGGATAGCCTGCGTGGAATTCTCCGTGCGGGGTACGCCGCAGGATTTGGAGCTACTTAGGGCCGATTTCCTGCATATCGCCGGCGAAATGAATGTGGATATCGCCTTCCAGGAAGACTCTATTTTTCGCCGCAATCGCCGCCTGGTGGTGTTTGATATGGACTCCACCCTTATTGAGGCTGAAGTGATCGACGAGCTTGCCCAAGAAGCTGGTGTGGGCGCCCAGGTCGCTGAGATTACCGAGCGCGCTATGCAGGGGGAGCTGGATTTCAGTCAGAGCTTTGCAGAGCGGCTTTCACTGCTTAAGGGGTTGGATGAAGCTGTTCTGGAGCGGGTCGCCAGCCGCCTGAAGATGACAGAAGGCGCGGAACGTCTGATTCGAAGCTTGAAAGCACTCGGTTACCGTACAGCGATTCTCTCTGGTGGTTTTACCTATTTTGCACGGCACCTTCAGAACAAGCTGGGCATCGATTACGTTTACGCCAATGAGCTGGAAATTCTCGACGGAAAGGTAACCGGTGCGGTTTCTGGTCAGATTGTCGACGGTAAGCGCAAAGCAGAATTATTGCTGGAAATAGCCGAGAAAGAGCACATTTCCCGGGAGCAGGTCATTGCTGTAGGTGATGGTGCCAACGACTTGCCCATGTTGAGCCAAGCTGGCCTGGGCGTTGCGTTCCGGGCAAAACCGTTGGTTAAGGAATCTGCCCGACACGCTATCTCGACGCTTGGTCTGGACGCTATTCTTTACTTGATTGGTTTCCGCGAAAGTGAAACCAATCAGGGATTGAGAAACACTCAGTTGTCGCCAAAGTCGTAGTTCATTTCCGGAACGGGTGCCTGCAGGTAGTAGCCCTGAATGTAGTTCACGCCGGCTTGCCAAAGTGTGGCAAGAACACCGGCATTTTCTACCAGTGGAATAATGGAGAGTTTGCCGGCACTTTGCAGGCTCTTTACCATTTCTTTTACCTGCTCTCGGGCCTCTTCGTTCTTTTGAATTTCTTCCGTAAACGAGCCGTCAATCTTCACATAATCCGTATCAATGTGTTTTAGCGTATTAAACGGGTTCAGTGCGCAGCCAAACTGTGCAATGGACACTTTGCAGTGAAGCTGGTGCAAGGCTTTGGTAAACTCCTTTGCTTGCTTCATATACGTGTTCGCATCACCTTCGCGGATCTGGAAAATCAGCGAGTCACCGGGCAGGCGGGCGGCTTTCAGGGCTACGCTCAGCCAAGGTGTGAAGGTTTTATCCTGTATGGTTTCTGCCGTCACGTTGAGGAACATGCGGGTATCGTTGCCTTTGGAGCGGTGGCTGGCCAGCTGCTTTATGGTCTGCAAGATAACCCAGCGGTCGATCTTGATGGCGGTATCGCTTGGGCCCATAGGAGGCAGGAAGTCGTAAGGTGAGACTTCTTTATCATCCTTGTCGAGCATTCTAACGAAGGCTTCGTAGTGCTCTTCGCCTTCGCCACGCAGATTGATGATGGGCTGGAACAACAGCCGGAAGCGATCTTCATCCAGAGCCTTCAGTATCGCCTCAGTGGAGTTGCTCTCATCCAGTGTTTCGTAATCCGCCGGGTTATAAACACGAATACCGTTGCCCTGGGATTGACCTTCTTGCTTGCGCACTTCCGAGGACGCAGTGTGAGCCCGTGCCAGGAGCTCTTCGGCTTTCGGCGAGTTCTCAGTAATTGATGCAATGCCGATACTTACGGTTAGTGGAACCGTACGACCGTTGATGTCGAACAGGTACTCATCCACAGATTTGCGAACCTGTTCACACCGGCTGGCCATGGATTTTTCATCGCAAGGGAGGCTTAGCAAGCCGAATGCGTCATCACTGAGACGCGCTAGCATCAGATCATCGCCCGCCTCTCTTTTCAGAAGACTGGCGAGATCGCCCAGTAGCAGGTCTGCGCCCGAAATGCCCACCTGGCCCTTCATGGTCATAAAGCTATCAAGAGCGATATAGGCGAAGGCGCCGGTTTCGTTGCTCTTACCTGCACTGGCAATAGCCTGCTCGAGCTCTTTCATCAGGTGTTGGCGGTTGTACAGCCCGGTAAGGAGATCCTGGCTGCTGATCTCCCGTAATTTTTCTTCCAACTCTGCATCGCTGTGTTCTGGCTGGAGCACAATCTGGGTGCAAGCTTCACCGTCATAGGTTGCAGCGGAAACCGACATGGTTACATTCAACTCGTGATCATCGCTACGCTTTGCGGTGCAGTTGATCGTCATGCCGTCTTCGCCTTTTTCCGCGAAAGACTTCATAAAGGTTTTGTAGTGGTTCTGGCTCTCTGGGGTGAGCGTGTCGAGCACAGGAATGCAAATCAGGTCATCAATGTCGTCGTAACCCAGAAATTCCATGTACGACTGGTTGGCGTAAATGTGCATGCCGTCATTGATATAGGCAATAGCATCTTTAGAGCTTTCCAGGAGAAGCTGGCATCTTTGTTCCGCTTCGCGCAGATAAGACTCCAGCGCCCGGCGGCGGCGGCGATCGTCGAGTGCCGTCAGCTCATGCTTTACTTTCAGTATCAGCAGGTCGTGGTGGTCGAACCGCACTGTACCCTGTGCGCCGGCCTTCATAACGGCCACAGTTCTTTCCCGGCTCTCTTCCTCTGTAAGAAACAGGCATGGAATATCTTTGTCCATGCGCCTGATCATGGCGAGCGCGTCATCCGCTACGAATTCCTGTTCGGTATCCCGGGCCAACAATAGATCCCAATTACTGTTTTTCAGGGCTTCTTCCAGGTCCTCCTCAGAGGTAATGCGGTGGGCTCTCGTGGCTTTTCCGGCATTCCTGAGCAGGCTTACCAACGATTCGGCATCATTTTGCGAAGGATCGAGAATCAAGAGGTGTACGGTCGCGTTTTGTTTCTGCATTCCTAAGGCGTCTCGTAATACAGGTTGGCTGGGCCGGCCAAGGCAGAGAAATGCTCTGCCTTAGATACAGTATTTGCTGGAAACTGTGAGCTGCGAGACCGGGCTGTCACTATCGCTGAATGATGCAGGGGTTGGGGCTTAATAACAAGTCTCTGGCGGATTAACGAGCCATCCGGCCAGAGGTGTTCAGAGAGATGGCCACAGGGAATCAAAATCATCTTCACTGGTGCCAGCTGGTGATGAGGCATTGGCTGGGGCAGCGCTTTCTGTATTGATTTGTAGCTTTAGTTCAAACTGGCTGATACTGCCGGTGGACGATACCTTTTTCGTTAGCTGGCCCTGGTCCTCTCGGCCATCATGCAGCATGGAAATTCGGCTGCCTGGCTGGAACGGCAACCGGGGCGTAATGAGGGTTGCCGCTTGGTTGATCACGCTTATTTCAGGAAGCAGAAGGCCGCGTAGATATTCACTGCTGTTTCCAACTTTCTGGATCAAGCGAACACCGCAGGGTGAACCACTGGGCGCCAGCAGCTCTATGCCAATTTGAGTACCCTGATTCCGGATTTGACGAATCCAGCGAACCACCGCAATGCTCCAGGGGTGTGAACGCTGCTCACGTATGCCAAGTATTTCTCCAGCCTGCATGGAAGGCGGTACGCTTGTCTCCCATGAGACGCAGTAACCGCCAGGGCTAGTGTTTACCAACAGCGCTGAGTGCGATCTGGGCCGGTTCTTATCATTTACTGGCGCGGGTGTGTTCCCGAAGCTGCCGCGAAAATTAATGGGCGTGTCTGCGGCATGCAGGTGCTCATCGCTTGGTGCTGCGTCGTGGGCGCCGCCCCAGGCGTCCTCCCGCTTGCGGGATGAACGGATGAAAACGTTCTCTTCATCCTCAGGGCCATTGTCATTGCCAGTTACGAACTCCGTAAACGATTTCTCTCCGGCAATAAAATAATGTGCGGCAGTTAGCCCAACGCAGATCTCGAGGGTGCCTTGGCTGGCAATTCGGTTGAAATTCCTCTTTGCCAGAATGCCCAGGGCCTGGCTGAGGTGAGTGAGTAGGGTTTCGTTGACGTTGCCGGGTATCTTGAGTGTGTCAGGGGCGGGTTGTTGGCGGAGCCTTGCATCCAGGCTTTCCGCAATCATGGTCGCTAATTCCCGGGTATCGAATCCGAAGCTCTCATTGCCGGGTTTGTGTTCCAGCAAGCTTCTATAGATTGGAGAGTTGTCGCTCTCCAGGTTAACCACGAAAAGACTGTCTTCCCCGGTGGCTGGCCCGCAGCTTGAAAACCCCGTCCAAAACTCAAGCAGGTCATAAGCCTGAAGCAGTTCCGATTGCCTGAGCTGGTTGGGTCTGGCACAACCCAGCAGAAGCAGGCGCTTGTAACTGTCCGCGACAGTGCTGGACTGCCTTTGTTTTAAGCTGCTGTCTTCTACCGCGACCTCGGACAGTTTGTTGCGGTGCGCAAACCGGAACATGCGATGACATTCCAGCCAGCTTTGAGCCGGGCTCGGGCAATAGAGTTGATGAGAGCGCAAAATGGTCGAGGCAAGTTCCGACGTGGCCCGGTGAATGGCTGTGGCAACTAGCTTCCGGTTTTTATCCAGCCCGCTATCGTCCAGAGCCTCTAACAGACATAGCTTGTAGCCACTGGCGAGGTGCAATTGGAGCGCCTGAGACAGGTTGGCAATTTTGCGTTGCTTCTCAGGTAAGGCGACCGCAAGCCCCAGGTAATGGCGTGAGAGCTCATTGCACACAAAGTGGATTTTTTCGCGAATCAGTTCAAGGAATTGCAGGCGGTTTTGGGGCGCAAGAAACAGTTGGTTGAGCTCAATGATCGCGTGATAGAGCTGGCGCGACACTTCACCAATATTGGCCATGGGAAGCTGTTTGGTCCACGACCTGAACGCCTTTGGCGTTGTATCGCAAAAAGACAGACTTGCCGTTTTTTGCTCGGGAACACGGAGATCTGGTTTGAGGATCGTGCCTTCCATGAATATGCGCCAATATCAGAACAACGTTTCGTATTTCGGAAACACTTATCCTGTCCAACTCATACGCACTGCAGTACGCCAGTTGATCGGGAAAACGCCGAAAATACATATTTTTACAAACTAGACGTTACTGGACTTTAAAATAGCAAGCCAGTGTAGGAAAGCGGAAATTCGTTTGTTGACAATGTTTGACATGTGATTACGGGCCAGTTTGGCTAAATTGTCTTTAAAAGTCTGTTGAGAACAGGTCGATAGGTGTTTTTGCCGGCTTACCCGGAATTTCGCGAACCAGTCGAGGCACCAGAAACCCTGGTAGCCTCGATAGCAGCTCGTGGATCAGTCGTCGGGCTTCCTCGTCAGGAACATCAAAATGCTGAGCGCCAGAAACTGGATCAAATGCATGAAGGTAGTAGGGCAGAACGCCGGCATCAAACAGTGCCTCGCTCAGGTTCTCGAGTACATCCGCATGATCATTGATGCCCCTGAGAATTACACTCTGGTTAAGCAGTGTTACGCCCGCTGATCGGAGAAGACTTAAAGCCTGGCGGGTTGGGTTATCAATCTCTGCCGGGTGATTGATGTGCAAAACCATCACAACCGGCACCTGTGTGTTGCTGATCCACTTGAGCAATGCATCACACACTCGCTGTGGTATCACCACTGGAAGGCGGGTGTGCAGGCGTATTCTGCGGATATGAGGAATGCTGCTAATGGAAGAGGCCCACTGGGACAGCAGTTGGTCACTGGCTGCTAACGGGTCGCCGCCGCTGAAAATAACTTCGTTGATTTCCGGACTTGCCGCGAGGGTGTCTAACACCTTTTGTCGGTCGGTAGGGCTCAAGCGTTGTTCATCGTACGGAAAGTGCCGGCGAAAACAGTAGCGACAGTTAATCGCACACTGGCCGGTTACCATTAGTAGGGCACGGCTGCGATACTTCTGAATAAGGCCTGTTGTTTGAATGGCGCCGCTTTCTTCTAGCGGGTCGGCCACAAACCCGTCTGCCGAATGGGTTTCGAGGTATACAGGCAGTACCTGTCGTAACAGCGGGTCTGCCGGGTTTCCTTTTTCCATACGAGCCAAAAAAGGCTCGGGAACCCTTACCTGAAACAGCTTGTGCCCCTCTTCTGCACCGGGCAGCCAACTGTCAGCCGGCAGATCCAGCCGTGCCAGCAGTTCTTTGGGCGACGTGATGGAGCCAGAAAGCAGTTGTTGCCAGCTCCGGTTATCATCGTCTGAAAGCTGGGCTTCTATATAGGCAGGGCTTCGCTGTATCATAGCTTCCTTTGAATTTTAAACAGCAATTTGGCAGGTGAACATTTCATGGCTTCATATTCTACCAACGAATTTCGTAGCGGTCTCAAGGTATTGCTGGATGGCGACCCTTGTATCATGCTCGAAAACGAGTTCGTGAAACCAGGTAAAGGCCAAGCGTTTAACCGCGTTAAGCTACGCAACCTGATGAACAACCGGCAGTGGGAACGTACCTTCAAATCTGGCGAAAGCCTGGAAGCGGCAGACGTTGTTGAACAAGACATGGAATATCTCTACACCGACGGTGAATTTTGGCATTTCATGCTTACCGACGGTTCCTTCGAGCAGTACCCTGCCGATGCAAAGGCCGTTAGCGATGCGCTCAAGTGGCTAAAAGAGCAAGACGTTTATACCGTAACCCTATACAACGGTGCGCCCTTGACTGTAACCCCGCCCAACTTTGTTGAGCTGGAAGTGGTTGAAACCGACCCAGGCATGAAAGGCGACACCGCACAGGGTGGCTCCAAGCCCGCCACGCTGTCTACCGGAGCCGTTGTGAGTGTGCCCTTGTTTATCACCATTGGCGAAGTGCTCAAAGTGGATACCCGTTCCGGGGACTACGTAAACCGGGTTAAAAGCAGCTGATTCTGATATGAAAAACCAGCCTGACTGGCAGCCAACTGCCGCCCGGGCAGCTCTGAAATGCCGTGCACAACAATCAGCCTTTGTGCGCGGCTTTTTTTCGCAACGGGATGTACTGGAAGTTGAAACTCCCGTACTTGGCCGCTGCGGCGTAACCGATCCTAACCTCGATGGCATATTCGCGCAGGTGAGTGCTCAAGGTGTTGAAGGCGGCTGGCTACAAACCTCCCCCGAATACCACATGAAGCGACTGCTGGCTGCTAGTGTGGGGTCGATCTACCAAATCTCAAAAGTGTTCCGCAACGGCGAACGCGGCCGCCGCCACAACCCAGAGTTTTCCATGCTGGAGTGGTACCGCATAGGCTTTGACGACGAAGCCTTGATGGCAGAAGTCGCGGACTTGGTGTGCAGCTGGCTAAACTGCCCAAGGCCTAAAACTATAAGCTATCGCCAGGCAATGCTCGACTGGGCCGGCATAGACCCATTTATCATCCCTGATGAAGACCTACGCCAACGCTGCCAACAATGGCTGGAACCCGAGCAGTTGGAAGATCTCAGCCGCGACGGCTGCCTGGATCTGCTAATGAGCTTTGCCGTCGAGCCCAATCTAGGCACCGAAACCCCGGTATTCATTAACCAATACCCAGCGTCCCAAGCCTCCCTGGCCAGAACCTCCAACGTTGACGGCTTCGACGTAGCTCATCGCTTCGAGCTTTATATCGACGGTCTGGAGTTATGTAACGGCTATTGGGAGCTTACCAACGCATGCGAACAGCGCGCCCGTTTCGAGGCAGACAACTGCCTGAGAGCCGATGCTGGAAAACCTGAAACGGGAATTGATGGAGCCTTCTTGGCCGCAATAGAGCACGGATTACCAGACTGCGCCGGCGTGGCTCTGGGTCTTGATCGCCTGCTGATGTTGAAAATGGGCACCCGCAACATCGCAGATGTCCTGACATTTCCACTAGAGAGAGCGTAAAGGTTTAGCTCTCAACTTGCCCAAACGCCTCACCCATGCGGACCAACTTTCCCGCTGCCTGCTCAGCATTCCAGCTAACGCTACCCTTAGGCATAACCATGACCACGGTGGAGCCCAGCCGAAAACGCCCCATCTCCTCGCCTTTGGCAAACGAAATAGCGCTCTCGCCCTCATAGGTAATCGCCTTCACGCCACTGCTGTTAGGCGCCACAACCCCGGCCCAAGGCGTCTCAACACTACCCACAATCATCGCGCCCACAAGAACCAACGCCATAGGGCCAGCGGCAGTATCAAAAATACAAACAACCCGCTCATTTCGAGCAAATAAATTCGGTACATTTTCGGCCGTGACCGGATTCACTGAAAACAACTTACCCGGAACATAAATCATCTCCCGTAGCTTGCCCGCCATAGGCATATGGATGCGGTGATAGTCCTTGGGCGAAAGATAAATAGTAGAAAATTCGCCTTCTGAGAAAGCCTCTGCCAGGCGGGAGTCACCCCCAAGCAACTCTAACAGGCTGAAAGACTGCCCCTTGGCCTGAAAAACGCGATCGCCAGCTATCCGCCCAATCTGGCTAATTGCGCCGTCTACCGGGCTTACTAAGGTTTTTTCTCCTTCGGCAACAGGGCGAATGCCTGGTTTAAGCGCCCGGGTAAAAAATGCGTTAAAACTGGAGTAAGTGGTGGGATCCGGTTCTGCGGCTTCGCTCATATCTACGCCGTAGCGCTTAATAAACCACTTTACTACCCGGTTTTTGAGCGCAGGAGTGCGATCATTATCTGCCAAACGGCCGGCTGCGCGGGAAACCGCAAGCTGCGGAGTGACGTACTGACTCAGAATAAACAGCTTGTCGAACATTAAATGAGACCCTCTGTGCTCAAAGGCACGAAGTTTACCAAAAATAGCGTTGTAAGAGTGTTGCGCAGACGCAGGTATGTATAGAAATTGTTTCACAGCTTCGCGGATACCGCAGGGGCTTGCTATGATCTGGGCAGAAAAATCCGTGATCGTATCCGGCGCCGGCCGATAACCTCAAGATAAAGGCTTATATTCTCCCCATGTTACTTATTATTGGCGCAGTTATAGTTGTTGCCAGCGTTCTGGGTGGCTACATGCTACATGGCGGGCATCTTATGGTGCTGTGGCAGCCTACCGAGCTCCTCATCATCTTTGGTGCAGCCATTGGCTCCTTCATCATTGCTAACCCGCTGCACATGATTAAAGAAGTGTTCTCCGGCATCTTGCGTTTGCTGACTGGGTCGCCGTTCAATAAGTCCTACTACATGGATTTGCTGAGCCTGCTGTACGAGATTTTCGATAAATCCCGCAAGCAGGGCGTTATGTCCATAGAGGAAGATATTGATAACCCGGAATCCAGCGAAATATTCAGCCGCTACCCGGCCATTATGAAATCAAAAACGTTGCTCGATTTTATTACCGACTACCTGCGCATCATCAGCGCAGGGAACATGGCGACCCATGAGCTGGAAGGCATGATGGAAAATGAAATTGACAGTCGTCAGCACGAACTCGAAGAGCCCGCCCATGCCGTGAACAAAATTGCAGACGCTCTGCCGGGGCTGGGCATTGTGGCGGCGGTACTTGGCATTGTGATTACCATGAACTTCCTGAGCGAAGGTCCTGAGCGTATTGGTCTCAGTGTGGCCGCAGCTCTGGTGGGGACCTTCTTGGGCATTTGGATGGGTTATGGCTTTGTTGGTCCCACCTCCATCGCCATGGAGCATGCCGCAAAATATGAACTTAAAGCATACGAGTGCGTTAAATCCGCCATCGTTGCCACGGTTTCAGGTCAGGCTCCGCAGATGGCCATAGAGTTTGGCCGCAAGGCGCTACCCACGGACAAGCGGCCTGGCTTTCAGGAACTGAATGATCACGTGCGCGCCAAATAGCGCAGCCTGAACCCGGAGCAAATTTGTGGAACAGCGGCCGATAATCATCAAACGGAAAAAAGTCATTGTCGCGGGCCACCACGGTGGTTCGTGGAAAGTTGCTTTTGCAGACTTTGCAACAGCGATGATGGCGTTCTTTCTTGTGCTTTGGCTCACTGCAACCGCAACGCCGGAGCAGATAAAGGCGGTAGAAGGTTACTTTCGCGACCCTGTTGGCTTCACAGAAGGCGGGTCACCCAACCCGGTAGATCTCGAAGGAAGCGCATCCGTAATCAACGAGGCAAGCCCCGATATAGAGCAAAGCCCGGTGGCGATCAGTGAGGATGTCGTTGATACGTTGTCCGAAACCCTTGAGCAGCAGCGCATGGAAGAGCTGTTTGAAGAGCTTAAGCAGCGAATTGACGAAAACGAAACGTTGCAGGAGTTCAAGGACCAGCTATTGATTGATATTACGAATGAAGGGTTGCGCATTCAGATCGTCGATCGCTCTGGGCGCCCGATGTTTGATAGTGGTAAGGCGGAGCTAAAGTACTACTCGCAGGAAATCTTGTTCGAGCTGGCAAAAACCCTTGGTTCAGTAGATAACAAGCTCAGCATTACCGGCCATACAGATGCCACACCCTTCGGTGGTCGCCCCGGTTACACGAACTGGGAGCTCTCAGCAGATCGCGCTAACACTGCTCGCCGTGCACTGGTTGCTGGTGGTGTGCGTGCCCAACAAATTGCGCGAGTAGTGGGGCTGAGTGACTCTATATTGTTTGACCAGGACGAACCGAGTGCGCCGGTAAACCGCCGGATCTCCATCATCGTCCTCAACAAGAAAACGGTGAACAGCATTCACAACAGTGCCAGTGCCAAAGGCGCTCCGCTGATTGACCTCACAGTTCCCTCGGAAGAGGAGCAGGCAGAGGCCATGGAAAAGCTGGAGAGTGGCGAATGGCAGGAAGAAAAAACCGAACCCGCGCCAGGTGAGCTGAGCTGGTAGCCCGCTGGGTAGCCTCGTATCAGTTCGCTTTTAGTCCCCGAGCCTGCTGCTCTGCCATGTCCTGAAGAATACGGTGAAAGCTTCGCAACCGTTCCGGGCTGAGCGCTCCTGCCTCTGCTGCAGCATCAATGGCGCAACCTGGGTCACCCATGTGCCTGCAGTTGCGGAACTTGCAGTAGCCGATCACTTCACGAATCTCACGAAAACCGTATTCGATTTCTTGCGGCGTCATATGCCAAAGGCCAAACTCCCGGATACCCGGTGAGTCAATCAAATCACCGCCCATGGGCAAGTGGAAGAGCTTCGCAGTTGTGGTGGTATGAATGCCTTTACCGGTGCTTTCAGAAACCGCGCCCACGCGAATCGCTTCATCTGGCATCAGAGTTTGAATAATCGAAGATTTACCAACCCCCGACTGGCCTACAAATGCGCTGGTTTTGCCTTTCACCAAGGCCTCAACCTCTGGCGAAGGTCCCCCATTGAACTGCACGGCCGACGTGCGAACAATCTCATAGCCCAGCGCCACATAGCGCGCCAGTAAAGCGTCAATCTGCTGGCGATTGCGATCGGTGATCAAATCCGTCTTGTTCAAAAGAATAACCGCCGGAATATCTGTGGTCTCAGAGGCCACCAGGTACCGATCAATCAAGTTGTCATGGGGCTCCGGCTCCGGCGCAATCACCAAAATAATGTGATCAATATTTGCCGCTACTGGCTTTACCGCACCAAAGTTATCCGGCCGCTGCAGCAAATTATCACGCTCACAGCGGGCAACGATCACACCCGTTTCATTCTTTCCAGGCCGCCAGACAACTCGGTCGCCCGTCACCAGGCTGTCGATATTCGCCCGAACAAAGCAGCGCACCACGTCACCCTGGCGCTCACCCTCCAGAGCCTCTACATCAAGCTGTTGCCCATAGTGAGCAATGATCAGCCCTTGTTGCTCAGGCCCCAGTTCACCGGCATCCGCTTGCGCCTGAACCGACTTTTCCTTGCGAGCTGCGCGGGTCGCACGCTCCTCCTGAACCTTCTTGATCCGGAATTGCTGTTGCTTGTTCAGTTGCCGTTTTGCCATAGGGTCTCAGTTAACACGGATGAAAGTTGTGACGTTGCTGTGCCATCATACGGGAATAATGAATGTTCGGCTTGAGGGAAATAAAATGTCAGCAGGTAACTACCTGGTTTGGATTGATCTGGAAATGACCGGCCTGGATCCGGAACATGAGCGCATCATCGAGATGGCCACCATCATCACTGATTCAGAACTGAACCTGGTGGCAGAGGGCCCGGTTGTCGCAATTAACCAACCTGACGGCCTGATGGAGGCCATGGACGAATGGTGCACCAAAACCCACGGTGAAAGCGGCCTGACCAAGCGCGTTCAGGAAAGCAAGGTTACGGAAGCCGAAGCCGAACAACAGACCATCGCTTTCCTCAAAGAGCATATGGAAAAAGGCACCTCTCCCCTGTGCGGGAACAGCATTGGCCAGGATCGCCGCTTCCTCGTGAAGTACATGCCCGAGCTGGAAGATTTCTTCCACTACCGCAACCTGGACGTCTCTACTGTAAAAGAGCTTGCCCGCCGCTGGCGCCCAGATGTACTGGATGGCGTTAAAAAGAAGGGTAGCCACCTGGCCCTGGACGACATACGCGACTCTATTAACGAACTGCGCCATTACCGGGAACACTTCTTCAAGTTATAGGCCGTGCTGCGCCAAAGCCCACTGAACGTGCTCGCGGACCATATCAGACGGATAGTCCGCGCGCTTTTTAAGGGCTTCAATTACCGGAATGGTCGAGGGCGCATTGCCCAACCCCACCGCCAGATTTCGCAACCAGCCTTCGTACCCGGTACGCCGAATCGCCGATCCCTCTGTCCGCTTCAAAAACTGCGCCTCAGTCCATAAAAACAGCTCTGCCAGCGAGCTGTTATCCAGGCCATGCCTGGGTTGAAAATCGTCCTCGGCGGTGGGCTTTTGGAACTTTTGCCAAGGGCATACAAGCTGGCAATCGTCGCACCCAAACACCCGGTTGCCCATCAGCGAGCGCAACTCCTCCGGGATGCTGTCTTTCAACTCAATGGTGAGGTAGCTGATGCAGCGTCGGGCATCTAGTTTATGCGGCCCTACGAACGCATCGGTTGGGCATAGGTCAAGGCAGGCCGAGCAGCTGCCGCAATGATCGGTGTTAAAAGCCGGATCTACCGGCAAAGGTGCACTGGTGAATATCTCACCCAGGAAAAAAAACGACCCTGCTTTCGGGTGGATCAACATATTGTTTTTGCCGATCCAGCCCAGCCCAGCCCTTTGCGCCAAGGCACGTTCCAGTACAGGCGCGCTATCTACAAAGGCGCGGTAGTCGTAACCGCTCACCGCTGCGTCAATTTTCTTCGCCAGAGAGGCTAGCCGCTTGCGAATCAGTTTGTGATAGTCGCGGCCAAGGGCGTAACGGGTGATATAAGCGTTCTCCCGGTTAGTAAGCGCTTCTTTTGGGCTGTCGGGTGTGGGCATGTAGTCCATGCGCACTGAGATAACGCGGGTGGTTCCGGGCACCAGAGAGCTTGGGGTGTAGCGTTTGTCCCCGTGATGGGCCATATATGCCATATTGCCCTGGTATCCCTTGTCCAGCCAGTCCTGCAGGTGCTTTGCGTGCTCGCCCGTATCCGCCGTGGTGATGCCAGCATCCGAGAACCCGTGCTCTTTGGCCCACTGCCGGATAAGTGCTGGCAAATCAGCCAGTTCTGGTGATGGAAGTGTGTCAGTTTCGGTGGTGCTCATAAATGCCGCTGTTGTATCCGCCATGCCGAAAGAGGGTGTACGGATATTTAATTTGATTAAGTTATGACCTTTTCTGCGATTTTGCTATGCTTTACAGATAGCTGGCCAATTTTCTTAAACCGGTTTCTGTAACGGGAGCAAAGGCTCATGCCACAGCATGCTGGAGGCAGTTTACCAGATGCGCTGTTTTCCGCCGATTCTGTGCGCCGTATTGATCAATATGTCATCGAGCAGCAGGGTATTGACGGGTTTGAACTGATGCAATCTGCCGCTCGTGCTGCCTTTCGTCGATTGGTTGTGCGCTGGCCCGGTGTGGAACCTTTGCTGGTTCTCTGTGGCGCTGGCAATAACGGCGGCGATGGGTATTTGATGGCGGCGAATGCCGTGCGTCACGGCTTGGCAGTTGACTGCATTGCGGTTTCCTCCACGGAAAAACTCAGTGGTGATGCATTCAGTGCCTGGCAAAAAGCGGTTGCGGATGGTGTAAAGGTGCGCGAGCTGGCGGACATCAGTGAGTCGGAGTTGGCCTCTGCATTCGCAAAAGCAGGCCTGGTTGTAGATGCAATGCTCGGCACCGGCGCTTCTGGCGCACCCAGAGAGCCGTTTGCAGGTGTGATTGCATGTTGCAATCGCTCCGAGCTTCCAGTGCTAGCGGTTGATGTACCATCCGGTCTCAACGCCACTACGGGGGCAGTTGTAGGTGAGGTGGTTCAGGCCACCCTAACCGTTACGTTTATTGCTCGTAAGGCCGGGCTGTATACCGGGCAGGGCGCTGCGGTGTGTGGCGAGGTGATTTTTGAGTCACTTGATGTGGGGGCTGGCGTGGCAGAGAGCGGGGAGAGCCCGGTAGCCGTGCTTAGGCGCTGGGAGGTTGCTAGGAATTGGTTGCCTAAGCGCCCAGCGAATGCCCACAAAGGGCAGTTTGGCCATGTTCTGGTGGTCGCCGGGGATCGGGGGTTTGGCGGTGCTGGCCTGTTAGCGGCAGAAGCAGCAGCGCGCTCCGGGGCGGGGCTGGTTTCACTGGCCACGCGGCCAGAACATGTGACGGCCGCCTTGGCGCGGTGCCCGTCGGTTATGGTCCACGGCCTGATTCACGGCTCAGAACTGCCGCCGCTGCTGAATGCCGCAACGGTTGTGGTGTGCGGGCCGGGTGTTGGGCAGAGTTCCTGGGGGCAACAGATGCTGCAGCAGGTGGTAGAAAGCGGCAAACCACGTGTTTTGGATGCAGACGCCCTGAACCTGCTTTCGTCGCGAGTAGCTGTGCCTGCGCATAACCAGATTCTGACACCGCACCCGGGGGAGGCTGCCGGTCTGCTGAATTTCCTGGTTCCCGAGATAGAAGCTGATCGCCTGGCCGCAGCCAACAAGCTGCAGTCCCTATACGGTGGCGTGATCTTGCTCAAAGGCGCAGGAACCATTATCGCATCTGGCGAGGCTACGGTGGATATTGCCGGTGGCAGCAACCCGGGCATGGCAACAGGCGGCATGGGCGATGTGTTATCGGGAATCATCGGTGCATTGTATGCCCAGATGGTCGAATCACCTGCTAAAGCCGCTGCAATGGGTGCAGTTGCGCATCTTGAAGCTGCGAACCGAGCCTCCGTCGACAAAGGATACATGGGGTTGATACCCACCGACGTAATTGACGCATTGCCCCAGGTGTTCCGGGAGGCCGAACCGGCTAGCAATTGCCGCAAGGGGGAGAAGTGAGCATCGTCGGGAATGAGCGCAGATTCTTTCTGGAAGGCGAGGCTGAGACCGAAGAGCTGGGCAATAAGCTGGCCCGCCTGGCCAAACAATCGAGCCAAGGGCTGATCGTGTTTCTTGAAGGCGACCTCGGAATGGGTAAAACCACGCTTAGCCGCGGCGTTATAAAAGGTCTTGGGCACAAGGGCGCCGTCAAAAGCCCAACCTATACCCTGGTTGAGCCTTATGAAGACCTGATACTACCGGCCTATCACTTTGACCTTTACCGGCTAGGTGATCCCGAGGAGTTGGAATATATGGGTATTCGAGATTATTTCAACGGCGAGAGTATTTGTCTTATTGAGTGGCCCGAGCGAGGCAAAGGCCTGCTGCCGCAAGCGGATTTGGAAATTCATCTTGAGCATCAGGGCGAGGGCCGCTCAGCTGTTGTGCGGGCAGGCTCTGAACAAGGTGTATCACTTTTGAACGAATTGGAACGAATCGGGCCAGGCCATTAACAGGTCAAAACCGAATAAACAGGCAAGTTGTATGAACAGACTCAAGTTAATAATGAACACATTTGTGGCGCTGGTGCCTGTGTGCCTGCTGGCTGTGGCCATGCAGGCGCACGCAGGCACTCAGGTGGAGGGCATTCGGATATGGCCAGCTCCGGATCATACCCGCTTGGTGCTGGATACGGCAGGCAAGGTCGATCACAACATGTTTGCGTTGAGTAACCCCTCGCGCCTAGTGATTGATCTCAAAAACACACGCTTGAAAACAGACTTTGGCAAGCTGGATCTGTCTGGCAGCCCTGTCCGCCGAATCCGCAGTGCGCCACGCAACGGCACGGACCTGAGGGTGGTTCTTGATCTTGCTGGCGACATCAAGCCTCGGAGCTTCCAGCTTGAGCCCAACCAGCAGTATGGTCACCGCCTGGTTTTGGATCTTATTGATGAGGGTGGCAGTCGCCTGGAAAAAGCGACAAAGCCAACGGTGACTCACGACTCAGCTGGCAAGCGCGATGTCATTGTGGTTATCGATGCGGGCCACGGTGGCGAAGACCCTGGCGCCATAGGTCCCCGAGGCACCCGCGAAAAAGATGTGGTTCTTAAGATGGCTCACATTCTGGCGGATATGGTTAACAAGCAGCCAGGCTATGTTGCCAAGCTCACCCGTACCGGAGACTATTACATAGGCTTGCGGAATCGCACCATTCTAGCCCGTAAATACAGCGCCGACTTGTTTGTGTCTGTGCATGCGGACGCGTTCCGTACGCCCCAACCCAAGGGTGCTTCTGTGTTTGCGCTTTCTCAGCGCGGCGCCACCAGTGAAACCGCGCGCTGGTTGGCTCAGAGTGAAAATCGGTCTGACCTCATAGGCGGCACGGGTGGCGTATCGCTGGATGGTCGGGACGACATGTTGGCCGGTGTGTTGCTCGATCTGTCCATGACCGCCAGCATTAACGCCAGCCTGGGCGTGGGTAGTTCCATATTGGGCAAGCTCAACGGCGTGGCACATTTGCACAAGCCGGGTGTGGAGCAGGCTGCCTTTGCGGTTCTTAAATCACCGGATATTCCTTCTATCCTTGTAGAGGCGGGTTTTATATCCAACCCACAGGAAGAGAAAAACCTCTCTACGGACTGGTACCGAAGCAAGCTCGCTGGCGCCATCATGAAGGGCATCGATGAGTACTTCCAAAAGACGCCGCCGCCGGGCACCTTGTTGGCATGGCAGAAAAAGAACCGCCAGGGTGGCGGGCGCGTTGGCAGGTATCAGGTTCAAAGCGGCGACACCCTCTCTGGGGTGGCACGGGAAAACCAGACAACCGTGAGCGAGCTAATGCAGTTTAACGGCCTGAGGGACGACCGTGTTATGGTAGGGCAAACCATTCGTATTCCCTCATCCTGACCAAGAGGTAGCTCCGAAACATGCCCTCCATCCGATTGCTCTCGCCGCGGCTGGCAAACCAAATCGCCGCAGGTGAGGTGGTTGAGCGACCTGCATCTGTTGTTAAAGAACTGGTTGAAAACGCGCTCGATGCGGGCTCTGACCGCGTTGATATTGAAGTGGAACAGGGTGGCGTAAAGCTTATCCGAGTGCGTGATGACGGCAGCGGCATTGCTGAAAGCGATCTGCCTCTGGCGCTCAGTCGCCACGCCACCAGCAAAATTGTCAGCCTTGACGACCTTGAGTCGGTCGCGTCCCTGGGTTTCAGGGGTGAGGCCCTTGCCAGTATCAGCTCTGTGTCCCGCCTTACACTGACCTCTCGCACGCAGGAGCAGGAGGCGGCGTCTCGAGTGGAAGTGGAGGGGCGTGACATGGATGCACGAATCTCACCTGCTGCGCACCCCGTGGGCACCACCGTTGAAGTCCGGGATCTGTTTTTTAATACCCCTGCCCGACGCAAATTTCTGCGCGCCGAAAAAACCGAATTCAACCATGTGGAAGAGTGCGTGCGTCGCCAGGCACTCAGTCGGTTTGATGCAGGCTTTACCTTGCGCCATAACCAGAAGGTTGTTCAAAATCTTCGGCCAGCGGAATCCATGCTCGACAGAGAGCGCCGTATTGGATCTCTTTGCGGGCAAAAGTTTATCGACAATGCGGTGGTTATTGATGCAGAAGCCACGGGTTTGCGCTTGTGGGGCTGGGTTGCCTTGCCCACTTTCTCTCGCAGCCAAGCCGATTTGCAGTACTTCTTTGTCAACGGCCGTGTGATTCGCGACCGGTTGGTTGCTCACGCTGTGCGCCAGGCCTACCGCGATGTGCTTTACAACAACCGCCACCCGGCGTTTGTTCTTTACCTTGAGGTAGACCCGGCCACGGTTGATGTAAACGTGCACCCGACCAAGCACGAAGTGCGCTTCCGCGACGGTCGCCTGGTGCATGATTTTATCTTTCGCACGCTGCACAAAGCGCTGGCTGACGTGCGCCCGGACGATCATTTTCGCGGCGCAATGGCCCAGTCTTTCGGTCGCGAGACTGCGGCTCAGGAAGGCGCGCAGTCCGCCGAAACAGTGCCTACCCAACACCAGCCCTGGAGCGGGCAGCCTGCGGTACCGTCGTACGGAGGCCAAGCTCCGGCAGCGGGGTTCGGAGGGCAGGCTGCGCCACAGCAGAACTGGCAGGCCAGCGATCAGATGGCTTTTTATCAGTCCCTTGGTGGCGGTGGAGTCAGTACCCCGCAAGAGCCTGCCTCATTTGGCGGCACGGCGGCCATGCCTCTGGATCAATCGGCTAGCACAGGCAACAACGAAGAGCCGCCTCTGGGGTATGCCATTGCCCAGTTGCACGGTATTTACGTGTTGGCCCAGGGCAGCGCAGGGATGATCGTCGTGGATATGCATGCGGCTCACGAGCGCATCACCTATGAGCGAATGAAGCGTGCGTTGGCGGAACAAGATCTTAAAAGTCAGCCGTTGTTGGTTCCCCTGTCTCTTGCGGTCAGCCAGAAAGAGGCGGCGTTGGCAGAAACCCATGGAGAAGATCTGCAGCAGCTTGGGCTGCAAATAGAGCGTATAGGGCCCGAAACTCTGGCCATTCGGCAAGTGCCCGCTTTGCTGCGAGGAGCCGATACTGAACAGTTGGTGCGGGATGTTCTGTCTGATCTGATTGAGCACGGCCAAAGTGACCGGGTTGAAGCCGTTACTCATGAACTTTTGGGAACCATGGCTTGCCACGGCTCGGTGCGGGCAAACCGGCAACTGACCATACCGGAAATGAACTCTCTGCTGCGGGATATGGAAGCGACAGAGAGAAGTGGTCAGTGCAACCACGGGCGCCCAACCTGGACAATTGTCACGCTGGCTGAGCTGGATAAATTGTTTCTGCGAGGGCGCTAGGTTGCCATCAAGAGTGTCCCAAGCGCCAAAGCCGCCCGCCATCTTTTTGATGGGCCCCACGGCCTCTGGCAAGACAGATCTGGCCATGGCGCTTTGCGATCAGCTGCCTTGCGACATTGTCAGCGTTGACTCGGCCATGATTTATCGGGGAATGGATATAGGCACAGCCAAGCCTTCAGCTGAGGAGCTGGCTCGGGCTCCTCATCGGCTGATTAACATTTGCGACCCGGCCGAAACCTATTCTGCTGCCGATTTTCGCCGGGATGCGCTGGCTGAAATGGGCAGGATTTCCCGTGCCGGGCGCATCCCGTTGCTCGTGGGCGGTACCATGATGTACTTCAAGGCTCTGCTGCATGGTATGTCTGGGTTGCCCGCAGCCAGTCCGGAACTTCGCAAAACCCTTGAGGCAGAGGCTGATCGGCTTGGGTGGCCTGCGATGTACGAGGAGTTGCAGGCGAGGGATCCGGTAGCGGCAACGCTTATTCACCCGCATAATCGTCAGCGGCTGCTGAGGGCTCTGGAGGTTATTCGCCTAACCGGTAGGCCAATTTCCGCTTTTTGGGAGGCGGATGGCAGTCAGCCGCAGCCGCAAGGGGTAGACCGCCACAGTATTGAGGATTACACCTACTATACTCAATGGCAGGCAGACGAAACTTCATCGCTTCCGTATACTGTAACGCAGCTTGCCATGGTGCCTCCCGAGAGGGTTGTGCTTCACGACAGGATACAGCGGCGCTTTTTGAGCATGCTGGAAGCCGGGTTTCTGGACGAAGCTCGGGCCCTGATGAGCCGAGGTGACTTGCACCCTGATCTGCCTTCCATGCGCTGTGTTGGTTATCGTCAGGCTTGGAGTTATCTGGCCGGTGTTGACGATTATGACACATTTGTAAGCAAAGGCGTTGCGGCCACGCGTCAGCTAGCCAAGCGGCAGCTCACATGGCTTCGGAAGTGGTCTGATTTGAACTGGCTGAATAGCGAAGACGGGTTTATCGTTGAAGCAGCCTTGAAAAAAGTCAGACTTCACACCACATTTAGCACTGATTAATGACGATCTGCATTTACTAAAAAACAGGAGAATACACATGTCAAAAGGGCACTCGTTACAAGACCCTTACCTCAATGCCTTACGCAAGGAACGCATTCCGGTTTCCATCTTTCTGGTTAACGGCATCAAACTGCAAGGGCAGGTAGAGTCTTTTGACCAATTTGTGATTTTGCTGAAAAATACTGTCAGCCAGATGGTCTACAAGCACGCGATCTCCACTGTCGTACCTGCCCGGAATGTGCGCATTCCTCAGCAGAACCCAGCAGGAGAGGATGAGCCTGAAGACTGAGTTGCCCGGATTTCCGGTATTGCCACCCGCGTTCCTGACGAGCCTTTGGCTTTTGATGGTCGCGGGTGTTTGTTTTTGTGACGTTAAAAAACCGACCGTTTCGGAGTTGATGCCCATTGTTTGAACGCCCAGATGTAGGTGAGCGAGCGATACTCGTCCACATCGATTTTTCGTCCCATGACGGCTCTGAAGATCCGGATGAGTTCCGGGAGCTGGTGGCCTCTGCCGGAGTTGAGGCAGTTGGAACTGTAACCGGGTCTCGCAAGCAGCCCAGCCCAAGATTTTTTGTGGGGGAAGGTAAGCTTGAAGAAATCCGCGATGCTGTCAGCCTGAATGAGGCAGATGTCGTCCTGTTCAATCATGCCCTCAGCCCCAGCCAGGAACGCAACATTGAGCGTGAACTCAAGTGTCGTGTGCTTGACCGTACGGGTGTCATACTGGATATATTTGCACAGCGGGCCCGGACACATGAGGGTAAGCTGCAGGTAGAGCTGGCTCAGCTTGACCACATGTCAACGCGCCTGGTTCGCGGCTGGACTCACCTTGAGCGCCAAAAAGGCGGTATTGGCTTGCGTGGCCCCGGTGAAACCCAGTTGGAAACCGACCGCAGACTGCTGCGTGAGCGCATCAAGTCGATCCATAAGCGCCTGGGTAAGGTACGTCGACAGCGCGACCAAGGCCGCCGAGCCCGCAAACGTGCTGATATTCCGACGGTCTCTCTGGTGGGTTATACTAACGCCGGGAAGTCCACTCTGTTCAATCGGATTACTGCCTCATCCGTTTATGCTGCGGATCAATTGTTTGCAACCCTGGATCCAACCCTTCGACGTTTGGAACTTCCAGATATCGGCCCGGTCGTAATGGCGGATACCGTAGGTTTTATCAAGCACTTACCCCATAAGTTGGTTGAAGCATTTCGTGCTACGCTGCAAGAGACGACCGAAGCATCGCTTTTGCTGCATATTGTCGATAGTTACGACAGCCGGCGTGATGAAAATATTGAACAGGTTGAAGAAGTTCTGACAGAAATCGGTGCTGATGAGACGCCTGTACTTCAGGTGTTTAATAAAATCGACTTGCTGGACAACTTTATTCCCCGAGTTGAACGCAACGAAGATGGCGTTCCGGTGCGTGCCTGGGTGTCGGCCGTGTCCGGTGAGGGCTTGGATGGTCTCTATGATGCGATTGTCGAGCGTTTAGCCGAGGATGTTGTACACTATTTCGTTTTGCTCGGGCCTGCAGATGGCAAGCTTCGGGCGCTCCTGCACGAGGCGGGTTCAGTACTCAGCGAAGAACATCGGGAAACCGGAGAAACGGTACTCGAAACCCGGCTTCAGCACCGGGACTGGTTGCAGCTGCTGAGCCGTGCTGGCAAGAGTGAAGAAACGGTACGCTTGGACACCGAGCGCACCTGAAACCTAAGCGGCTATTGCCGGGGCGATGATAAATCCCTAGTATCTGCAGCCATTCGACATGTTAGGAACGGAGAGTATTATGGCCTGGAATGAACCGGGTGGAAACCGCAACGACAATGACCCCTGGGGAAATGGTGGTGGTCGTCGCGGGAATGATCAGGGACCACCAGACCTTGATGAGGCACTGAAAAAAGGTCTCGATAAACTTAATAAGATGCTGGGCGGCAAAGGTAAAAAGTCGGGCGGCAGCAATGGTAATGGCAATAGCGGTGGTTCAGGCCTCGCTGGCAGTTTTGGTGCCATTCTCGCGCTGGCAGCCATTCTCGTCTTGGGTTATGTAATCTTCCAGTCGTTCTACACGGTAAACGAGCAGGAACGAGCGGTGGTGCTGAGGTTTGGTGAATATTCCAAAACTGAAAGCCCCGGTTTGAGATTTAAAGTGCCACTTATCGACGATGTCACCCAGGTGCGCGTCACCAGTGTAAGAACCGCTAAATCAAGCGGCCAGATGCTAACTCAGGATGAAAACCTGGTTACGATTGACCTGCAGGTTCAATACCGCGTTGGTGAGGCTCGTGCATACGTGCTGAACGTTCGTGATTCGAACCAAGCTTTGGCGTTTGCGACCGACAGTGCATTGCGTCATGAAGTGGGCAGTTCGTCTTTGGACGACGTGCTTACGGAAGGTCGTGCCGAGTTGGCGGTTCGGGTTGAGCAGCGTCTTCAAGGCTTTTTGAAAGAATACGGAACGGGACTTGAGATTGTTCGCGTTAACGTTGAAAGCACCCAGCCGCCTGCAGCGGTTCAGGATGCCTTCCGAGAAGTTCAGCGCGCCCGTGAAGACGAGCAGCGTGTTAAGGAAGAAGCGGAAACCTATCGCAACAAAGTTGTTCCTGAAGCTCGCGGCCAGGCTCAGCGCCTGATTGAAGAAGCTAGCGCGTACAAACAGGAAGTTGTCGAGCGCGCCCGTGGTGAAACGGCTCGTTTCCTCGAATTACTTGCTGTGTACCAAATGGCACCGACCGTAACCCGGGAGCGTATGTACCTGCAGACTCTGGAAACTGTGTTATCCAACAGCAGCAAGATTCTGGTGGACACCGAAAGCAGCGGCAATATGATGTATCTGCCTCTGGACCGCCTTACCCAGGGTGGGTCAGCGCGAGGTGGAAGCGGGTCTTCCGACGGTAGCGGCCAAATGGATGTTCAAGCCTTAACTGACCAGGTTATCCAGGAGCTGCGAACCAGGCAGGACACTAATGTACGAAGGAGTAGATAATCATGGGACCTAAAGGTGTAGTGGGCCTTGCAGGCGCCCTGATCGTCGTCCTGCTGGTAATGTCGAGCGTTTTTATCATTCCGGAAACCCATCGTGGGGTTATGCTCAGGTTTGGTGAGTTGGTTGAAACCGATATCCAGGCAGGCATTCATTTCAAGGTGCCGGTCATTGATCAGGTTCGCGAATTCGACATCCGCATATTAACCATGGACCTGCCTTCGCGGCAGTATCTGACGGTTGAAAAGAAGCCGCTGGATGTAGATTCTTACATTGTCTGGAAGATTCGTAATGTGGATCAGTTCTACCGCGCCACAGGCGGGGATGAATTGCGCGCCCAGTCATTGCTGTTATCCCGAGTGGATAACGGCCTGCGGGATGAATTTGGTGTGCGCACCATGCACGAAGTGGTGTCTGGCCAGCGTGACCAGCTAATGCACACGCTACGTGACCGGGTGAATGAAACGTCTGTGAAAGAGTTTGGTATCGAAGTAAGAGATATCCGGCTCAAGGCCATAGAGTTTCCCGGACAGGTGAGCGAAAACGTGTATCGCCGTATGGCGGCAGAGCGTGAGAAGCTTGCTCAGGAATTCCGCTCACGCGGCCGGGAGCTGGCGGAAGGTATTCGCGCCGACGCAGATCGTCAGAAAACCGTGACTTTGGCGGAAGCATTCGCATCCGCAGAAGAAACCCGGGGTGAAGGCGACGGTGAAGCGGCAAGAATATACGCAGAAGCCTATGGCTCCAACTCGGAGTTCTACAGCTTCTATCGCAGCCTCCAGGCCTATCGGAATACATTTTCTGGCAAAGACGACCTCATGGTTATTGACGCCAACAGTGAATTCATGAGATTCCTGAAGGACTCCAAGGGCGGAAGCTAAAACTCGCTCTGTATGTCGAAAAACCGGAATACCCAGGTATTCCGGTTTTTTTGTGCCTGCCAACAGTGTAAAATCCCTCAGGTTTTGGTTCGGGTTTTTCTTCCCCGAATGTCACCCTAAAAACCTACGCGCTTCCACTGCAACAAAAGTGGGGTGTGTCGGATGGACAACGGAATCTCATGACAGTATCTGATCGCTGGTTGCTGCCGGACGGGGTGGAAGATATCTTACCGCCACTGGCCGGGCAGATAGAGTCCCTGCGCCGGGATGTAATGGATGCCTGCCAGCGCTGGGGTTATCAACTGGTAATCCCACCGCTTATCGAATACCTCGAATCCCTTTTTACAGGAACCGGGCACGACCTGGAGCTGCAGACCTTTAAGCTGACTGATCAGCTGACAGGACGAATGATGGGTGTTCGTGCTGATATGACTCCTCAGGCAGCGCGTATCGACGCTCATACTTTGGGGCAAGAAGGGATTACACGCCTGTGCTATGCCGGGCACGTATTGCATACCCGCCCAAAGCATATGCTGACAGGGCGCACGCCCATTCAGGCGGGCTGCGAACTGTTTGGTAGCGCGTCGGAAGCTGCAGATCTGGAAATTATCAGCCTGATGCTCGCTTCCTTGCGTGTTGCCGGGCTGCCAAAAGTTCACTTGGACTTAGCCCATGTGTCTATCTACGAAAGCCTGATTGGCGAGGCCGGCTTTGATCGGGAGACAAACGCTGAAATTTTTGACGCCATGGCGCGCAAGTCTGTACCTGAGCTGGATCAGCTTCTGGGCGATTGCCAGGCAGGTTCTGCCGGTGCCCGTCTCCGGGAGCTTGCCCGTGTTAGCGGCGGCCCCGAAGCGCTGGTTGAGGCGCGCAGAATACTGAGCGGTGCCTCCGACAATCTGAATGCAGCCCTCGATCAGTTAGACCAGGTTGCACAGATGCTGGAGAGAGACTATCCCGAAGTCAGCTTCGGTTTCGATTTCTGCGAGCTGCGCGGTTACAACTATCACACGGGCTTGGTGTTTGCGGCTTATGTGCCAGGCCACGGCGACTCCGTTGCCAAGGGTGGCCGGTACGATGCAATTGGCAGTGATTTTGGTAGGGCACGCCCTGCCACCGGCTTTAGCATGGATATACGGGCTCTGGTTACACTAGGCGAACGTCAGATCAACAATCGCAAGGCGGTGTGGGCGCCCGCTCAGAGTGAAGTAGCGCTAGAGCGGGCCATCGCGGATCTGAGGCTGACAGACACTGTTGTTCGGGCCTTGCCGGAAGACAGCGGAGTAAATCCCTCTACCCGGGGCTGCGACCGAAAGCTGGTCAAACAGGGTGACCATTGGGTTATTCAGAAGCTGGGTTGATACTGGATTAACGTCAGTAAACTCATACAGGTACATGTGCCAAATTTGCAAGACGCACGCCTTACCGTGTGCGCATTGAGAGAGAATCATGGGTAAAAACGTTGTTGTGCTGGGCACCCAATGGGGTGATGAAGGCAAGGGTAAGATCGTCGACCTGCTAACTGAAAAGGTCGCAGCGGTGGTGCGTTTTCAGGGCGGGCACAATGCGGGCCATACGCTGGTCATTGATGGCAAGAAAACGGCTCTGCATCTGATTCCCTCTGGCATTCTCCGTCAGAACGTTCAATGTTTAATTGGTAACGGCGTTGTATTGTCGCCGGAAGCCCTGTTGAAAGAAGTCCGTGGGCTGGAAGCTTCAGGCGTAGCGGTTCGGGATCGTCTGCGCATCAGCTTGGCGTGTCCGCTTATTCTGCGCACCCACGTGCGTATTGATCAGGCCCGCGAGCGCGCTAAAGGTATTGATAAAATTGGCACTACTGGCCGCGGCATCGGCCCTGCGTATGAAGACAAAGCCTCTCGCCGTGGCGTTCGTCTTGGGGACCTGCACAATCCGGCAGACTTTGAGGTGAAGCTGCGGGAGATCATGTCTTATCACAACTTCGTGCTCACGCAGTACTTCAAGGAAGAAGCAGAAGATATAGATGCGGCTCTGGAAGAGCTGAAGCAGATGGGCGAGGAGATCCTCCCCATGGCCGCAGACGTAACAGACTTGCTGCACGACTACCGCAAGCGCGGCGACGACATCATGTTTGAGGGCGCTCAGGGCTCTTTGCTGGACATAGATCTTGGAACCTATCCGTACGTAACCTCGTCTAACACCACGGCCGGTGGTACCGCAACTGGTTCCGGGTTCGGCCCACTGTATCTGGACTATGTGCTGGGTATTACCAAGGCTTACACTACCCGTGTTGGGGCGGGCCCGTTCCCCACAGAGTTGTTTGATGAGATGGGCGAGCATTTGGCCATTAAAGGTAATGAGGTTGGTACCACAACGGGCCGCTCTCGCCGTTGCGGTTGGTTTGATGCGGTGGCCCTGCGCCACGCTATCCAGATCAACAGTGTATCGGGTATTTGCCTGACTAAACTGGACGTTCTTGATGGGTTAGAGACGGTTAAAGTGTGTGTGGGCTACAAAACGCCCAGAGGTGAAATTACCCGCCCACCGATTGGCTGCGACAGCTACAAGGATATCGAGCCTATATATGTAGACTTGCCGGGCTGGAGTGAAAGCACCTTCGGGTTGACCTCCCTGGATGAGCTGCCGGAAAACGCTAAGGCGTATATTCACTTTTTGGAAGAGCAGATTGAAGCGCCTATCGATATTATTTCCACCGGCCCTGACCGGGTTGAGACAATTACACTGCGTCACCCGTTTGATGACTAGGTAACAGTCGGGTTTGGAGTGAAAGTCCCGAAAGAAAAAAACCGCTGTGCTGGTATAGCACGGCGGTTTTTTTTTGGACTTGCCGAAAGAGCAATCGAAGGCGACTACTACAGTCGCGTTCGTGCTCTATGCAGGTCAGGAAGGGAAGGCAAACTGAGTCCCTTCACGAACCCCTGCAGATGGCCAGCGTTGGGTAATCGTTTTACGCCGGGTATAGAAGCGAACTGAATCGGGGCCGTATGCGCCAAGATCTCCGAACAATGAACGTTTCCAGCCACCAAAGCTATGGTAAGACACCGGAACGGGCAGGGGCACGTTGATGCCAACCATGCCTACCAGTATGTTGTCACTGAAATAGCGGGCAGCCTCGCCATCGCGAGTGAAAATGCAGGTGCCGTTGCCGTATTCGTGGTCGTTGATCAGCTGCATTGCCTCTTCCATGGTATTAACACGCATGACCAAAAGAACCGGGCCAAAGATTTCTTCAAGGTAGCAAGTCATGTTCGGGGTTACGCGGTCTATCAATGTGCCCCCAACATAAAATCCATTCTCGTGGCCAGGTACAGCTACACTGCGACCATCAACGACAACATCTGCACCTTCTTGTTCCGCACTGCTGATATATCCGCAAACTTTTTCCTGGTGTGCCTTGGTGATCACTGGCCCAAAATCGTTCTTGGCGTCAGAGAAAGGCCCTACTTTCAGGCTCTCCATCTGCGCTTTCATTTTGTTGATCAGAGCATCTGCCATCTCATCACCAACTGCGACAGCAACCGAAAGCGCCATGCAACGTTCACCCGAGGAGCCAAACGCAGCACCAGTCAGTGCACTGATCGCATTATCCAGATCTGCATCCGGCATAACGATAGCGTGGTTCTTGGCACCACCCAAGGCCTGACAGCGTTTGCCGTTTGCACTTGCGCGGGAGTAGATATATTCAGCAATGGGGGTTGAGCCAACAAAGCTGACTGCCTGAACGCGGTCATCATCCAGCAAGGTGTCTACCGCTTCTTTATCGCCATTAACAACATTCAAAACGCCGGCAGGTAGGCCCGCTTCGTGAAGCAGTTCGGCAATGAACAGCACTGAAGATGGGTCACGCTCCGAAGGCTTGAGTACGAATGTATTACCACAGGCGATTGCCATCGGGTACATCCATAGCGGCACCATTATCGGGAAGTTGAAGGGAGTGATGCCAGCAACAACTCCCAGTGGCTGGAAATCACTCCAGGAGTCGATATTGGGGCCTGCGTTTTTGCTGTACTCGCCTTTGAGTAACTCTGGGGTGCCGCAAGCATACTCAACGTTTTCAATGCCTCGCCTAAGCTCGCCCATGGCATCATGAACGATCTTCCCATGTTCCTGACCTACAAGGCGGCAAATTTCGTCGGCATTTTGTTCAAGGAGTTCCTTGAATCGAAACATAACCTGAGCGCGCTTGGAGGGAGGCGTGTTTCGCCAGGCCGGGTAAGCCGCATGTGCCGCCGCAACGGCCTCTTCTACGGTCGCTTTTGGTGCGAGGCTAAGCTTGGCGGCAACTTCGCCGGTCGATGGATTATAAACGTCTTGAGTGTGATCGTCTGTTGTCACGATCTTGCTGTTAATCAGGTGTCCAATAGTTTTCATTGTTTGGTCTCGTCAAAAAATTGTGTTGGGTATCAATCGAGTTCGTTGATAGCGTCGCCTATGGTGTTAATCACTCGGTCAATTTCATGTTCAGTGATGGTGAAGGGCAATCCAAGCTGAATCGAGTCGCCGCCATAGCGCACATAGAACCCTTTCTCCCAGCACTTCATGGCAATCTCGTATGGGCGGCGTGCCGGCTCGCCAGGGTAGCTCTCTATCTGGAAGGCACCTGCCAAACCATAGTTACGAATGTCAGTGATATAACGTGTACCTTTCAGGCTGTGCAAGGCGTCCTCGAATTTGGGACTGATTGCGCGTACCTGATCAATCAACTTGTCTTTCTCCAACACATCCAGGGCAGCCATGGCCGCTGCACAAGCAACAGGGTGACCTGAATAGGTGTACCCATGGGGCAGTTCCATCATGTAGTCGTGCCCACCTTGGTCCATGAAGGTCTGATAAATTTCGCTCTGTACAATCACTGCCCCCATTGGCACAGCACCGTTGGTCAGCTGTTTGGCAATGTTCATCATGTCTGGAATTACGCCAAACTCTTCTGCGCCTGACATGGAGCCCATTCGCCCGAAGCCCGTGATGACTTCGTCAAAAATCAGCAAAATATCATGTTGGTCGCAGATTTCGCGCAAGCGTTTCAAGTAACCGCGGGGGGGCGGAATGACTCCGGCGGAGCCTGCTAGTGGCTCTACGATCACAGCGGCGATGTTTGAAGCATCGTGCAGGGCAATAAGTTCCAGGAGATCATCTGCACGTTCGGCACCGTGTTCCGGCATGCCCCGGGTGAAGGCGTTCTCTTTCAGAAGAGTGTGAGGTAGATGATCAGCGTCTATGCCTTGGCCAAACATGGTACGGTTCGCTCCGATACCGCCCACACTGAAGCCACCAAAGTTAACGCCATGATAGCCCTTTGCACGGCCGATCAATTTGGTCTTGGTCGGCTTGCCATTTTTCCGCCAGTAGGCCCGGGCAATTTTTAGTGACGTGTCGGCACTTTCTGAACCTGATCCTGTGAAAAACACATTGTTCAGGTTTCCAGGCATGAGCTCACGCAGACGGTGGGCCAGTTCAAAGGCCTTTGGGTGGCCTAGCTGGAAGGATGGAGCATAGTCCAACTCCTGCAGTTGACGGCTTACAGCTTCTGCAATCTCAGGTCGACCATGACCAGCGCCGCAGGTCCAAAGCCCCGAGAGGCCATCAAGGATCTGACGACCGTTAGCATCAGTCAGGTAGTGACCTTTGGCAGCGGTGATGAGGCGCGGATCACGTTTGAATTGCCGGTTGCTTGTGTAGGGCATCCAGTAAGCATCGAGTTGCTCGGGGCTTAGCCCGGCAAACCGGTTGTCGGCGAGTTCATTCTCGCTGTCAGCACCAAGTTGAGTCGCTAAATTATTCATGCTGCCCCCTAGTTTGGGTTGTTGTTCAGTGATTGCTTGCATACACCATGGGATAGATTTTTGGTAAGTTAAATATAGAAGTATTTATTTTTGTGTAAGTATTTGCTTAACTATGGGATTGCTCCACAACAGGTATTAGGGAGAAGTGGCATGAAACGTCGCAGCACTGCGATATCCGGGCAGGTAAGTGATACCGATCTGAGGTTGCTCAGGATCTATCGAACCGTTGTTGAGTGTGGTGGTTTCTCAGCGGCAGAAGTTCAGGCGAACATCAGCCGCGCAGCAATCAGCATGGCCATGAGTGATCTTGAAACACGACTGTCCCTTCGGCTCTGCCAGCGTGGCCGCAGCGGGTTCTCGCTGACCGACGAAGGTGCCGAAGTGTATCAGGCAACCCTGCAGCTTCTGGCCTCGGTAGAGGGATTTCGTACCCGAGTGAACGGTTTGCACTCCAGATTGAAAGGAGAGCTGAATATTGGCATAACAGATAACCTGGTAACCATACCCGAAATGCATATCACCAGTGCTCTCAGTGGGCTGAAGAAGCGTGGCCCGGAAGTAAAGATCAATATTCGTATGATTCCACCCAACGATATTGAGCTTGGAGTGCTCGACGGTCGCCTGCACACCGGCGTGGTACCCACCTTGAAAACCCTGCCAGGGTTGCAGTATCGACCGCTTTACGAAGAAGTTTCTCAACTTTACTGTGGCGTTGATCATCCACTCTTTGAGCATGCCCCGGAGAGTCTTGACGCGCTATCTGAGCATGATGCTGTCATACCAGCCTATGCTCAGGCACCGGAGATCAAGGCTCAATTGGAACCACTTAATGGATTGGCTTCCTCAACCGATCGCGAGGGAATAGCATTTCTGATTCTTTCGGGTTGTTACATTGGCTATTTGCCAACCCATTATGCCCATCACTGGGTTCGTGATGGCAAGATGTTTGCGCTGATGCCGGATACTTGCCAGTACATAACTCGTTACAGCGCTATTACCCGGAAAGGGGCTCCGCCCAATTTGGTACTGGAAAGTTATCTTGAAGAGCTAGATCGCTTGAACGGCCAATAGGTCGCCCTGCGAGGCTTTGGTTACATGGGTTACTTGCAGGCCGTTCCTGATCGAGCGGTCTGTTATTATTGCTCGCAATTTGACATAAATCCTGCCTTATTCTCTTTGCCAATCCTGTTCATAATTTTAATTAATCAAAAACAATGGTTTATTTGTCTTTCTGTATCGCATTTTAGTCGTTGCGAAAGCAAAAATTTAAAAGCCTCCATATAATCTTTTAACCTATTGATTATTATTGTTTTTTTAGTTTCCGGGTATTGGGGTGTGAGTCCAGGGTGGGCTGCCCTCTATTTATCTGGTGGTAAAAAACTCTCCTTGACTATCCGGAAAACGGCCCCTACCTTTACCAACAGGTAAAAAAATACAACACTCTCTTTTCTCTGAACTAAGAATATAAGTTCAATATTTTCAGAAGGATATGAGAAAAATGCCTGGTAAAGAGTTACCCATGCAAGAACCTCCACCATTTTTAAAACTTTCTAGCGCGCGCCGCGAATATTCGAATGAAATCACGTTCGTTTTTTCAGCCTGACAGGCATTTCCGGGGTGTTTTTACTCAGAAGTGCTGAAGAAAACCGAAGGCTGTTGACACCACCCGACAAGAACAAGAGGTGAAAATTATGGCTAAAGTCAAGTGTGGCTTGATTCAGATGGGCCTTAAAGGCAAGACCTCGATGAGTCCCGGCCAAATCCGTGATGAGATGATTTCTGCTCATCTGCCATTGATCGACGAAGCTGGGAAACAGGGCGTTCAAGTGCTCTGTTTTCAGGAAGTGTTCACCCAGCCCTACTTCTGTGCCAGCCAGGATACCAAGTGGTACGACGCGGCTGAGCGAATTCCAGACGGGCATACCACCCGATTGATGCAGGAGTATGCAAAGAAGTATCGAATGGTCATTGTTGTTCCCATATTCGAGGAGGACATTACTGGTGTTTTTTACAACACAGCAGCGGTGATCGACGCGGATGGAAGCTACCTCGGAAAATACCGTAAGAACCACATCCCTGATACGGCACCAGGATTCTGGGAGAAGCTCTACTTCAAACCAGGCAATAGTGGCTATCCAGTGTTTGATACTGCCTTTTGCAAGCTCGGTGTATACATCTGCTACGACCGTCATTTCCCCGAGGGTTGGCGTGCTCTGGCGTTAAACGGTGCGGAATATATTGTCAACCCTTCCGCTACCGTCAAAGGAAAAAGCCGTTATCTGTGGGAGCTTGAACAGCCAGCCTCGGCAGCAGCCAATGGTGTCTTTATTGGCGCTATAAACCGCGTTGGAAAGGAAGCCCCATGGGACGATCGAATGGGTGAGTTTTATGGATCGAGCTATATCGTCAATCCACTCGGTCAAATCGAAGCGCAGGCCAGTGAAGATCAAGATGAACTGCTGGTTCACGAGATTGATCTGGACATGATACGAGAGGTGCGTAAGGGCTGGCAGTTTTTCCGCGACCGCCGCCCGGAATCTTACGAAAAACTGGTTGCACAATAAGGCGTTATAAAGCTGAGAAACTCCCTGCGACGCTCTGAGTCGCAGGCATCATAATTACAATATACGAGTTGAATCATGAGCCATAAAACAAGTAATACATCAGCAAACAGTCCGGCGGGCATGCAGCCCGGATATTGCCCGGACCTCTGGAATGAAGATCTTTCGCCGGTCGAGCCCCATGAGCGAACCTGGAGGTGGCACAATATCGCGGCTTTATGGGTTGCCATGGTGGTCTGTGTTCCTGCCTACATGCTGGCTGCCAGCCTGGTGCCTGAAGGAATGTCCTGGTGGCAGGCGGTAATGACGGTATTTATTGGCAACCTTATTGTATTGGTCCCCATGTTGCTGTTTGGGCATGCGGGTGCAAAACATGGTATTCCTTTTCCTGTGCTGCTCAGAGCATCGTTCGGCACCTCAGGGGCAAAAGTTGCGGCTATGCTGCGCGGCATTGTTGGTTGCGGTTGGTTTGGCATACAGACATGGGTGGGCGGCTCCGCCATCTACGTTATTCTCAACATCCTGACGGATCAGGCTCTGGTTGGGGAGGCCATTCCCGGTTTGGGCATCGACCTGGCACAGTTCCTGTCGTTTCTGGCTTGCTGGGGTTTGCATATTTATTTCATAGCTCGCGGAACCGAATCTATCCGTGTACTGGAGACCTATGCGGCTCCTTTTCTTATTGCGATGTCCGTCGGCTTGTTGGCCTGGGCAGTCGTTAAGGCAGGTGGTTTTGGCCCGATGTTGTCTACCCCGTCCGAGTTCGTAAAGGGCGGTGCTCGCGAGGGAGAATTCTGGCAAGCTTTTTGGCCGGGTTTAACCGCCATGGTGGGTTTCTGGGCAACCCTGGCCCTGAATATTCCTGACTTCACCCGATTTGCCAAGAACCAGCGCCACCAATTTATCGGCCAGGCAGTGGGTTTGCCGATTCCTATGGCGCTGCTCGCATTCATTGCAGTAGGGGTGGCTTCGGCAACCGTGGTTATCTATGGCGAGGCACTTTGGGACCCCATTGCTATCACTGAACGCATGGGTGGTTTTGCAGTGGTTATCGCACTGCTGGCGCTGCTTATTGCCACGGTCACCACAAATATAGCGGCTAACGTGGTGGCTCCAGCCAATGGCTTTTCGAACCTTAGTCCGCGCTTAATTTCATTCCGCATGGGTGGCTACATCACCGCAGGGTTGGGGATCGTCATTATGCCGTGGAAGCTTCTGGAATCCACGGGTGCCTATATTTTTATTTGGCTGATCGGTTATTCAGCGCTACTTGGGCCCTTGGCCGGCATTATGCTTACCGATTACCTGCTGCTCCGCAAAACGGAGCTCTCCCACGCAGATCTTTTCAAAAATGATGGGATATACAGCTACGGCAATGGCTGGAACACGAATGCCTTTATCGCATTCGCGGTTGCGGTTCTTCCCAACCTGCCCGGTTTCCTGGTGGCTGCAGGAGCCATGGGGAGTGCGCCCGTATTTTTCACTACCATTTATAACTATGCCTGGTTTGTTGGCGTTGCTTTGGGCGCTGGCGTGTATTTCATGCTTATGCGCATCAGCCACCCGGCATTAGTGATGGCACAACCTGAAGCCAGCTAGAACTACATAACAAAGATAAATCATGAAAGGAGTGTTTTATGTCCGTCTTGATTAAAAATGGCACTGTCGTAACGGCCGATCAGACGTTCCGTGCAGATGTTTACTGCGAGGAAGGCAAGATCGCCGCCATCGGCGAGAACCTGGATACCCCGGCTACAGCCGAGGTGGTCGACGCCACTGGGCAATACATCATGCCCGGTGGAATTGACCCCCATACCCACATGCAATTCCCTTTTATGGGCACGGTTGCAAGCGATGATTTTTATACGGGTACCGCTGCAGGCCTTGCGGGTGGCACCACCAGTATCATCGACTTTGTGATCCCGAAACCCGGGCAAAGGCTTATGGAGGCTTATGAGCAGTGGCGGGAGTGGGCTGAAAAATCCGCCGCAGACTATTCGTTCCATGTTGCAATTACTTGGTGGGATGAATCTGTCCGTGAGGATATGGAAACCTTGGCTCGCGATCACGGTGTTAATAGCTTCAAACACTTTATGGCGTATAAAAACGCCATCATGGCAGATGATGAAACCCTGGTTAAGAGTTTCCGTCGCTGCCTTGAGCTCGGTGCTATGCCCACTGTGCATGCTGAAAATGGTGAGCTGGTTTATCAGCTTCAGCAAGAAATGCTGGAGAAGGGCATAACGGGTCCTGAAGCCCATCCGTTATCTCGTCCGCCCCTGGTGGAAGGCGAGGCTGCGAACCGGGTCATCCAAGTGGCTAAGGCCATGAACACGCCTGTTTATATAGTGCATGTTTCTTGTAAGGACTCGTTGGAAGCGATTACTCGGGCGAGAGCGTCCGGCCAGCGGGTTTATGGAGAGGTACTGGCTGGCCATCTCACTATTGATGACAGTGTTTATCGCAGTAAGGATTTTGATTTTGCCGCAGGCCACGTGATGAGCCCGCCGTTCCGTTCCAAGGAGCATCAAGAGGCCCTTTGGCAAGGTCTGCAGGGTGGAAATTTGCACACAACGGCTACTGATCACTGTTGTTTCTGCAAAGAGCAGAAAGCGGCGGGCAGTGACGATTTTACAAAAATACCGAACGGAACTGCCGGGATAGAGGATCGACTGGCAATTCTTTGGCATGACGGCGTCAATAAAGGCCGTCTTACTATGAACGAGTTTGTGGCGGTAACTTCAACCAATACAGCAAAGCTGTTTAATATGTATCCGCGCAAGGGCAGTATCTCAGTAGGTGCTGATGCCGATATCGTAGTCTGGGATCCTGAAACCACAAGAACCATCTCTGCCAAGACACATCACATGAATGTAGACTTCAATATTTTTGAAGGGCGGACTGTGAAGGGTGTCCCCTCCCATACTTTGAGCCAAGGCAAAGTAGTGTGGCGTAACGGTGAGCTAATGGCGGAGCGCGGTGCGGGTCGTTATGTGCATCGGCAGACTTTCGCGCCAGTCTTCAAGGCCATGGCGCGCCAGACTGAATATAATAAGCCAGAAGCGGTCGAGCGCTAATAGGCATACCGGCGGCATACGAATGCCGCCGGTCGTTTGAGGGTAACCATGCATGTGGTTCTATTTCTTTACAGCTCTGGCAGCTGGCGCGATGCTGCCCGTGCAGGCCGGCATAAATGCCGGCCTGGCTCGTACTTCGCATCCCTTGTGGGCGGCGGCCGCCTCTTTCGGGATTGGTACCCTGGTACTATTAGCTGCAGCATTTTTCATGCGCATTACCGCGCCCAATTGGCAGCAGATGGCGTCGTTGCCAATCTGGGTCTGGACTGGCGGTTTTTTGGGTGCCTTTTACGTTACCGTAATGGTGGTTTTCGCGCCAAAATTGGGTGCGGCCACACTATTAGCGTTGGTGGTAGCGGGACAAATGTTTGCCTCTACGTTACTTGACCACTATGGTTTCCTTGGTTTCACTCAGCAATCAATCACACCACTGAGAGCATTGGGCGTGGCCCTGCTTTTTATAGGCGTCTTGCTCGTCAGAAAATTTTAATGTTCACGCAATAGAGGCTGACCCCGGCCTCAGATTGCACCATCTTATCCCTCTCCCTTGTTCTCTCATTCCGCCTACTGGCTCCAGATCACCTTTGATACTAATTCTTCTGGGCGACGAGCTAGTAAAAAGGGATCCATGTTTGCGAGAATGCCGTACAGCTTCGTACCCTTCTTTTTTTGCAAATACAGGAAAACTGAATGATCAATCATGACGTTCTGCGCAAGCCACGCCGGCGCTCAGCTAGCCGTGAGGCACTGGAGCATAAGATTTTGGTGGCGGCGGAAGAGGTTTTCGCTGAACACGGGTTCAATGGTGCGTCCGTGGACACAATCGCAGAGCGTGCCGGGCTATCGAAGCAGAACATGCTTTACTACTTCTCTTCCAAAGAAAGCCTTTATAACCATGTGCTTAAGGATATTCTTGACCTCTGGATCGAGAAGATGGCGCTGATTGAGCAGGCTGGTGACACGCCAACAGTGATGCTTGAGAACTATATACGAGGAAAGCTTGTACTGTCCTATACGCGCCCCCTTGGCTCGAAGGTTTTTGCCAGCGAAGTTGTTAGCGGCGCGGCGCATCTTCAGGGCTATATAAAGAATGATTTGCTTCCACAGCTTGAGGCTGATGTAGCTCTTGTTAATAGCTGGATCGAACAAGGTCTCATGGATAGAATTGAGCCGAAGCATCTTTTCTTCACCATCTGGGCGACCACGCAGACTTATGCAGACTTCTCGGCACAGATCAGCCTGGCGCTAGGCAAAGAAAAGCTTGATGAAGATGACTTCATTCAAGCTGGTGATTTCCTCACTCATGTACTACTTAAAGGTTTGGGGCTTCCTCCTCGGTAGTCCTGGAGGTGTATTGAAATGCTGACCTGGATCCGCTGCTGGAAATATCGTCCATAGCGAGATCTTTTAAAATGCCGCGCCTTATGGGGGGCTTCAAATAGGAATACTGCATCTTTGAGTGGCAAGGTTTTATTAAATATTTATTTTATAAAAATAACCAGAAAAAATGTTGATCATTCAGTAAAATGGTAGTACTTTAATATCGTAAATAAAAATACAATACCGTCGTAACGGAAGTGATTTATTTATAATGTAAAATTTCTATTAGCAGTTGGATTGTTGAGGCAATAGATTCAATGAGCAGCCAGCTTATCGATCGAAAATTATTATTTATGTGTTTCGGGTTAGTTATGAATATAACGGCTTTCCCGTCATGTTAAAATTTATCCAATTGCAGATGTCTTCTGGATTGCCTGCGAAGACATTGGTCAACTATCTGGGCCACGTTTTCGTTTTCATCAAACACCCTCCTTTCTTGCCATCTATTCATCTCTTTAATGCCTGTAAAATTCAAATATTTTATATCGTTCTATAAACCCTTCTCTTTACATATTAATTAACTACACATCATTGACCATTTTTTAGTTATGGTAACGGACGGTTTTCTGTGTCTGTTATTTATGACTGAGATTTTGTCGATACTATGATCCTGGTTCTGCGTTGGCCACAGACTATTTATTGATGGTCTCATCTTATGAGGGTTTAAATATGCTCGATATGCTTGTGCGTAATGTGAATTTGTCAGATGGCCGTAAGGGTGTCGATATTGCAATTAAAGAAGGGAAAATTGTCGAGATTTCGACAGGAATAAAGGGGCACGCGATAGAGGAAGTTGATGGGCGTGGATATCTGGCTACACCGCCTTTTGTTGATAGCCATTTTCATATGGATAGCGCCCTTAGCCTTGGCGAGCCTCGTCTTAACCAGAGCGGCACCCTGCTTGAGGGCATTGAGATCTGGAGTGAGCTAAAGCCCCAGTTGACAGTAGATGCCATCAAAAAGCGTGCGCTGGAGATGTGCCGCTGGGCGATTGCTCGCGGAACGCTGGCGATCCGCAGTCATGTCGATATTTCTGATGACCGGTTATTGGCGGTGGAAGCCCTGTTGGAAGTCCGCCGGGAAATGAAGCCCTATATTGATCTGCAATTGGTTGCGTTTCCGCAAGATGGCTACCTGCGTCATCCAGGCTCGCTGGATAACATGCAGCGTGCTCTGGCGAAGGGGATTGATGTGATTGGTGGCATTCCTCATTTCGAGCGCACAAAGAGCGAAGGGGCACGGTCAATCAAGTTGCTTTGCGAGCTTGCTGCAGACAGAGGGCTCCTGGTCGACATGCACTGTGATGAAAGTGATGATCCGATGTCGCGCCACGTGGAAACTCTTGCCTATGAAACCAACCGGCTTGGGTTGCACGGTCGGGTAACCGGTTCCCACCTAACTTCTATGCATTCGATGGACAATTACTATGTAAGCAATCTGATTCCGTTGATGCGCGAGGCCGATCTGAAAGTGGTGGCTAATCCACTGATCAATATCACCCTGCAGGGGCGCCACGATAGCTACCCCGTGCGGAGAGGTATGACCCGCGTTAAGGAGCTAATGGAGGCTGGCATGAACGTCGCTTTCGGTCACGATTGTGTGATGGATCCCTGGTACAGCCTTGGCTCACACGACATGCTCGAAGTGGCACATATGGGGCTTCATGTAGGGCAGATGACGGGTGTCGAGGAGATGAATCAGTGCTTTCAGGCGGTCACCAGCAATGGCGCAAGGTCACTGCAGTTAGACGGTTATGGGCTTGAACCGGGTTGTAAGGCCGACATTGTTATTCTTCAGGCATCAAGCACCATCGACGCTTTGCGCTTACGGCCTGAACGACTTTTTGTCATCCGTAGCGGCAAAGTGATTGCCAAAACAGAGCCCGCTACCACTTCGCTGCTCATTGAAGACCATAGTGGCCCCGTCCACTTCAGTCGCAACCTGTTTTAATCTGAGCTTTTAACACAGATAGCCCAACTTATTATACGAACGATTATCGCATTGCTTAACAACAATAAGGAACTCAATATGTCACAACGCAATGATGACAAAAGTTATGCCGACGCACATGATGATTACGCACTTACCCCTGTGCCTGAAAGCGCAAGGCGCAGTCTGGTCGGTATGTCTGCAGTCATGCTGGGTTTTACCTTTTTTGCCGCCAGTATGTGGACGGGCGGTACTCTGGGCCAAGGCCTCCAGCTCTGGCCGGACCTGTTTGTGGTAATTCTCGGAGGCAACCTGATACTTGGAGTCTATGGTTCATTGCTCGGCTATGCTGCAGCAAAAACAAACCTTTCTACCCACATCCTGTCACGCTATGCATTTGGTGTGTTTGGGTCCAAGTTGCCGTCTTCTATGCTCGCGCTGACTCAGATCGGCTGGTTCGGCGTTGGCGTAGCTATGTTCGCCTATCCAATAAACAAGTTTTTAGGCATCGACAACCTGCCATTAATAATCGGTGGAGGTATCGTTATGACCTATACTGTGATGGTCGGATTTAAAGCGATCGAATGGTTGAGTATCGTTGCGGTACCCGCCATTATTATTCTGGGCGTTACTTCGGTAACCAAGGCGATCACCGATACTGAGGGTGGCCTGGATACGTTGCTACAGGTGCAGCCGACGGAGACCATAACCTTTGCTGTGGGCATTTCGCTGGCGGTAGGTTCCTTTATCAGCGGCGCTACCCTGACCCCTGACTTTGTCCGTTTTGCCAAGACCAAGCGGATTGGTATTTGGGCGACTATTATTGGTTTTACCTTTGGTAACAGCTTGATGTTTATCTTCGGTGCGGTTGGCGCTACGGCTACTGGGTTGTCTGACATCTCGGAGGTGTTGGCCGCTCAAGGTCTGCTAGGTGCAGGTATTGTGCTGTTGGTGCTGAATATATGGACGACCAACGATAATGCGCTCTATGCGTCAAGCCTTGGTTTGCGCAACATCACCGGCTTCAAACGAGTTCATCTGGTGTTAGCAGCGGGTGTCATTGGCACTATCTTATCGGAGTTCCTTTACAATAACTTTGTAGGCTGGCTGGTATTCCTGAGTGTGTCTTTGCCGCCGATTGGGGGCGTCATCATTGGTGACTTCTATCTACGCTGTAAAACTGAGTACCCTTCACCGGATACCCATAAATTCAAAGAGATCAACTGGGCAGCGATGGTTGCTTGGGCCTTGGCTATCGGTGTATCGGTGATATCTCCAAAGGATGGTGTTTTTAGTATCGCGCCGTTGAATGCGATTATTGTCGCAGCGGTTATTTACGCGCCGATTTATAAAATGATATATGCAAAAGATTATGATAAAACTAATCAGGAACTAACGTAAAAATTGTTTAATATGATCGGAATATAAAAATCGGGTCAATCATTGCGATTGACCCGATTTTTATATTGAACGCTACTGCATAACTTATGGAAGCTCTGAATAACCCGTGATTTTCGACCTAAATTTAATTTGTCGGCAAAAATCGCGATTCTAAGGCAATTTTATCGTGTTTTTTGGTTATTTCTTCCCTGATTACCGCCATTTCGGGCGCACTGGCCCTACGCCAGTACGCATTTTTCACCCATTAACAGGTTACTGAACGCAGCCAGCAAGTGAAGCCGCGTATTGTTCTTGGCCAGCCCGCGGTAGCGCACCTTGTCGTAACCGAAGACTCGCTTGATGTAGCGGAATGGATGCTCCTCTTTGGCCCGCACGCGGGCTTTAAGCGTCTCTGCTCTGGCCTTATCCGCATTGAGCTTTCGACGCTGACCGGGACGTTTGGCAATAAACCAGTCAACGCCTTGTCGGTCTTTGTGTTCATCGCGTTTCTGGATGCCGAGGTAGCCTGCGTCACCAAACACGCGCTTCTCGTCGCCATGGAGCAACTTCTCAGCGGCGACGATGTCATGGGTGTTGGCCGCTGTGGTGTCAATGCTATGAACAAGGCCGAAGACCGCATCAACACCAATGTGCATCTTCATACCGAAGTGCCATTGATTACCCCTGTGGGTTTGGTGCATTTCCGGATCGCGCTTGCTGGCCTTGTTCTTGGTGGAGCTGGGCGCTGAAATAATCGTGGCATCGACGATGCTGCCTTCACGCAGCACGAGGCCATGGGATTGCAGGTGCCTGTTCACCTCTTCAAACAGCGCACTGCCCAGATCGTGGCGTTCCAGAAAACGCCGGAAGTTGAGGATCGTTGTTTCATCTGGCAAGCGATCCAGGCGCAATCCGGCGAACCGACGCATGGACTCAATCTCGTACAGGGCATCCTCCATTGCCGGGTCACTCAGGTTGTAAAAAGCCTGCATGCAGTGCACCCGGAGGATGGCGGATAATGGATACGGTGGGCGGCCATTTGCGCCTTTGGGATAGTGGCGTGCTATCTTCTTCTCCAGTGCTTTCCAGTGCTTTCCAGTGCTTTCCAGTGCTTTCCAGTGCTTTCCAGTGCTTTCCAGTGCTTTCCAGTGCTTTCCAGTGCTCTCCAGTGCTCTCCAGTGCTCTCCAGTGCTCTCCAGTGCTCTCCAGGGAATCAGGCGATCCATCCGGTCCAGAAAGACCTCACGGCGGGTCTTGCGCTTTTTGCTCTGGTACTCGGCATCGGAGGGTAATCTGATCCATAGGAAGGATTCCTGTGCTGTTGGCCAGAACCGTATTATCGCTTACTTTGGGAAGTTATTCAGAGCTTCCCTAAGCAACAGCTGATCCATTCAGATAGTGGCAGGATCACTTTCCAACATTGGTAGTTTTGGTGAAATGAAGTCGCTTAGCGTCATCATATGACCGAGTTTGCCAACTTTGGTGGAGAGATATTGTTCATTTTGGCAGGTCAGTCCTATGGTCAGCGGCAGACGCTCCACGACGTTAATGCCGGCTTTGTTCAGGGCTGCCACCTTGCGAGGGTTGTTGGTCATTAGTCGCAAGGAATTGATGCCTAAGTGGTTAAGTATGGGTATGCAAAGATCGTAGTTTCTCAGGTCAGCTGCGAAACCAAGACGCTCGTTGGCCTCTACAGTGTCGGCACCCTCATCTTGCAAGTGATATGCACGGATTTTGTTGAGTAAGCCAATACCGCGCCCTTCCTGACGCAGATAAAGCAGGATACCGCGCCCCTCTTCCGCGATTCGCTTGAGCGCCTCCTGCAACTGGTAGCCGCAGTCACAGCGCGTCGAAAAAAGTGCATCACCGGTTAGGCACTCTGAGTGTACGCGGCACAGAACCGGATCGACACTAGCTATATCACCCAGAGTCAAAGCGATATGCTCCTTACCGGTAGCCTCGTCTTCGAAACCATGCATGGTGAAGGTGGCCCAAGGTGTGGGTAGCCGGGAGGCGGCGATATAATGAATTGTCACAGTGCACCTCGAAATCCATTATATGGAATTTTTATTTACTGACTTAGGAACAGAGAAGGAGGAAGTCGTCTCCCTCCCCCTGCTTTTTGTAGTACCTACTCGTCAAAAATGGAACTTGACCAAGGCACTCACTGAGCTCTCGGTGGCAATAACTTCATCGGGAAGTCCGAATTTGTTGCTCCAGTAAGCGTATTCGATACCTGCGTAAAGTACTCCAGGGTTATTGGTGAAATGACCTATATCGAGTTTCAGCTGTGGTGTGAAATTGAGTTCTGATTTGTGATCTGACTCACCAGTTGAGTAGTCCAAGAAACCGTCGAAAAGAAAACGAGCAGGGCCCATCTCGAAAGGTGTTCCCCATGTCAACGTCAGCTGAAGATCGTCAGAGATATTGCTATTGTTGACGTAGTAAAAAGCTGTGTTGACATATTGAAACCCGGGGACATCCCATGCTAAAGAGAAGCCCGTAAGATAGTTATTGAGGTCAGTTTCACCGCCAAATTCATAGGTCCCCGTTAGCGACACGTCGCTGATAGGACCTAGTCCTAAGTCGTTTCCAGTCACTCCACCTAAACTAAGTGTGGGTGAAAATTCACCGTAGACATCATCTAGGTCTTTGGCTCTGCCATGCCCTTGGTTGGAATCGATAAAAAAGAAAGTTCCACCCCAATCATGGGCTGTGACATTTTCAAAGGTGAAAAACGTGTGTTCCTGCTGTTCCCTTCCGAAGGCCTCGTACTGATCACTGTGCAGTAACGAAATGCTAGAGTCCGAGAAGATCTTTTCCGCTTGCGCCGTTGAGAGCCCGCCTATCGAAAGGCAGGCGATAGCGATATAGTTATTGAAGTATTTCATTATTATTCTCCTATGATTATTTTGTGAGCTTCCTGAATAGGAATTCCACTTTTTTAAGATGGGATGCCATCACTGGCATCCCATCGGGTGATGATCTGAATTAAGCGGCCTTGCTAGTAGTGACTTCGTTGAGCGCACCCGCTAGCTCGAGGATCATTTGCTTACCGTCGCCGAATAACATCAGAGTGTTATCGTTGGCGAATAGAGGATTGGGCAACCCAGCGAAACCGGGGCTCAGACTGCGCTTGACCACTACCACGGTGCGTGCTTGATCAACATCCAGGATCGGCATGCCATAGATAGGACTGCCTTTGTCTTCACGCGCTAGAGGGTTGGTAACGTCATTGGCACCGATCACAATAACTACGTCGGTCTGCGCAAAGTGCGGATTAATCTGCTCCATTGGCTGCATTTTGTCATAGTCGACTTCCGCTTCAGCAAGCAGCACATTCATGTGACCCGGCATACGACCGGCGACTGGATGCAGGCCGTAGATTACCTCTGTGCCACGGCGCTCGAGAGTGTCAGCTAGATCGCGAACCGCATGCTGCGCTTGGGCCATGGCAAGACCAAAACCAGGCACGATCACTACACGTTGAGCAGTCTCAAGCAGCATGCTGATCTCCTCCGGTGAGGAGGACTTCACTTTACCGGCATATACTTCATCTGCATCCATGCTCTCACCGCCCTCCTCGGATAAAGATCCGAATAGTACCCCTGCCAAGGAGCGGTTCATGGCCACGCACATGATGCGGGTCAGGATTATGCCTGAGGCTCCCACAAGAGCTCCAGACACGATCAGCACGGTATTGCCCATGATGAAGCCCGCCGCTGCCGCCGCTATACCTGAGTAGGAGTTGAGCAGCGCAATTACCACTGGCATGTCTGCCCCACCGATCGGAGTGACCAGAGTGACACCCAGCACCAAAGCGATGGCGACCAATACCAGCAATACGCCAGTGCCGCCATGACCTGCGGCCAGGGTGGCGATGATGGATAAAGCGGCAACCATCATCACGCCATTGAATAGCGTAATGCCTTTGAAACCGATGGGCCTCCCCGGCAACAATTCCTGGAGCTTACCGAAAGCCACCGCGCTGCCCGTCAGGGTAATAGCCCCGATCAGCACGGTAAGACCAATGGCAATCATGCCCGTAAGGCCGGATGCAGAAACCGGGCCGGACGTGGCGAGGAAACTGGCAACAGCCACAGCCAAAGAAGCGCCACCACCGAAGCCGTTAAGCAGAGCGACCATCTGTGGCATGGCAGTCATCTGGATCCGCGTAGCCATCAGCACACCAATTGTTGCTCCGATTAAGGCACCCGTTAGAATCCAGGCGTAGGAGAGGATGGATTGATCCAGCAGGGTAACCACTACGGCAACCAACATGCCGACAGCCGCCATCAAGTTACCGCGCACAGCGGTGCGGGGGTGTGTCAGGCCCTTGATGCCACCGATAAATAACACTGCGGAGAGCAGATAGAACAAGTTAACAAAGGAAAGGCTCATTGTTTATCTCCTTCTGCTGAACATTTGCAGCATACGGTTGGTGACCAGGAAACCGCCCACCACGTTGATGGTGGCCAGTGCTACTGCCACCATGCCGAGTATCGACACCCATAGGCTGTTGATATCACCTGAGCCAGCCGCTAAAAGAGCGCCTACCAGGCTGATACCGGAAATGGCATTGCTTCCCGACATTAACGGGGTGTGCAGGGTTGCCGGTACTTTAGTGATCAGTTCGATCCCCAGGATGACCGCCAGCACGAATAGCGATACCTGCATAATCAACATATCCATCAGGCTGTTGCCTCTTGTGGTTGAATGGAGCAGGACAGGCGCTCGCGAATGCGAGCAGCACGAACTTCACCCTGGTGTGTAATGACCGCTTGATCCAGAATCTCGTCTTCAAAATCCAGATTCAGGTGTCCTTCTTCATCCAGCAGGTGTCGCAGCAAGTTCTCAAGATTGCGCCCATACATCTGGCTGGCGTGGTTAGGCAATGTAGCCACTATGTCAACGGGGCCGAGGATAGTAACCCCGTAGGCGATGACGGTTTCACCAGCTTTGCTCAGCTCACAATTGCCGCCTCGCTCGGCAGCCAGATCGACGATGACCGACCCCAGCTTCATGCCTTTCACCATGTCTTCCGTGATCAGTATGGGGGCTTTTGCGCCAGGTATTGCTGCCGTGGTGATAACGACATCCTGTTGGGCCAGCACTGCGCTCATTTGCTCACGCTGACGGCTCAGGAAGTCATCGTCCTGTTTGCTGGCGTAACCTCCTTGTCCCTCTGCAGATGACGTGTCCAGGTCCAGGTCCACCGGTTTTGCGCCTACTGACAAGATCTGTTCCCGTGCTGCCGGGCGGATGTCGTAGGCTTCCACGACGGCACCCAGTCGCTTGGCAGTGGCGGCAGCCTGCAAACCAGCTACTCCGGCACCCATAATGAATACGCGGGCGGGATTCAGAGTGCCCGCGGCGGTCATCATCATTGGAAAGATACGCGGCGCATGAGCCGCAGCTATCAGAACGGCCTTATAGCCCGCGAGGGTTGCGATGGAGGAGAGGGCGTCCATGCTCTGAGCTCGGCTGATACGTGGCACCAATTCAAGTGACAGTGTTGTGATACCGCGTTTTGCCAGGTCGCTGAAACGATCACAATGGCTCAGTGGGTCCATCAAACCGATACAGATATGGCCGGCACTCAGGTCTGCAAGCGCCTTATCACGGGAGGCGTCTACGCACAGAATGATCTCGCCCTTTTCCAGAAGTTGTGCACGGGTATCAAGAATCTCAGCGCCTGCTTCCTGGTAGCTGTCGTTACTGAAACTGGCGGCGTCGCCGGCGCCAGTTTCAACAAAGACTTGGCAGCCGAGACTTTTTAAAGCTGAGACGTTAGCGGGTGTGAGCGCCACCCTGCCTCCATTAGGGTGGCGCTCACGCATGACTGATAGTCGCATTGTTATTCTCCGGGGTCTGTCAGGACCTGTAATCAATGGTTGGCGTGTTGAACTACAGCCAGGAACAGAACATCACAACCAGCGGCCAGGTCGTCAGGACTTGCACGCTCGGCTTCGTTATGGCTGATGCCGTCCTCGCAAGGTACGAAGACCATTGATGTGGGCGCGACTCGGGAGATATAGCAGGCATCATGACCGGCACCGCTAACCATCTCACGATAGCTGAAGCCCAAGGCCTCTGTGGCCTTCCTTACGGAGGCGATACAATCCTTGTCGAAAGGAACGGGCGGGGAGTGCCAGATCTGTTTGAAGTCCATTTCTAACCGGCCATCTTCGGCAATGCGCTCGGCTCCCTCACGCAAGGCTTGGTCCATTTGTTCCAGAACCTTGGCATCCGGGTGGCGTATATCCACGGTAAAGAAAACCTGGCCCGGGATAACGTTGCGCGAGTTTGGGAAGACTTGCACAAGCCCTACAGTGGCGCAGGCGTTAGGCTGGTGATCCATACCAATGCGATTGACCATGTCGATGATGCGTGCGGCGCCTACCAATGCGTCACGACGGATGGGCATAGGTGTGGGGCCGGCATGGGATTCCTGGCCAGTGAGGGTGAGTTCGTACCAGCGCTGACCTTGGGCATCTGTAACCACGCCGATTTTTTTGCCCTCATCTTCAAGAATGGGGCCTTGTTCAATATGGGCTTCAAAGAAGGCCTTGAATGGCCGTCCGCCAACGTCGAGGTCTCCGGCATAGCCAATGCGCTCTAGTTCTTCACCCATGGTTTTGCCGTCAAGATCAGCTCGGCTAAGGCCGTACTCAAGGTCAAACTCGCCTGCAAAAACGCCGGAGGACACCATCGCCGGTGGGAAGCGCGAACCTTCCTCATTTGTCCAGACAGAAGCCTCGATTGGCGCGCGAGTTTTGATATTGTTATCGTTAAGGGTGCGGATGACCTCAAGGCCCGCCAGTACACCGTAAACTCCATCGAATTTGCCACCTGTAGGTTGGGTATCCAGGTGGCTGCCCATAACAACGGGAGGCAAAGAGTCATCTTCACCGGCTCTGCGGGCAAAAATGTTGCCCATTTTATCGATCGTTATGGTGCAACCCGCTTCTTCACACCAGCGAACGAAGAGATCACGGCCCTGCCTATCCAGATCGGTGAGTGCTAACCGACAGCAGCCACCCTTTTCGGTGCCACCAATCTCGCCCATCTCCATCAAAGTGTCCCACAGGCGCTGTTTGTTGATACGAATGTCTTTCATGTTAAGCCTCGCAATACGTTGTTTGACGACAGTGTGCTTATAAAAAAGTCGTAAGAATCCCTTGCCAAGCCTTAATGGGGCTTGGCCTTGTTACATATCGGGAAAGAGAGGGCCGGTGGCGTAGCCACCGGCTGCCTGGGTTAACTCTGGAAATGCGGAATTATATGTTCGCCATATTGCGCGATTATGTTTTCCTCATCACCGTTATCCAGATAGATATTGAAGTGGGTCATACCGGCCTCCTTGAGATGCTGAAGCTTTTTGATATGGTCCTTAGGCTGGCCCAGTACGCAAAAACTCTCAACAATCTCTGGCGTTATGAAATCCAGATAAGGGTTGTCACTTTGGCCATGCTTGGAGTAGTCATAGCCCTTACGCTTCTCGATATAGTCGGTAAGGCTTTTGGGAACCATGCCGCTGTCGGTACCATACTTTTCAACGATATCTGCCACATGGTTACCAACCATGGCGGGAAACCACTTGGTCGCTTCGATGCAGCTTTCTTTGTCACCGAAGTAGGCCGGTGCGGCAACGATTACCTTGTAATCGTCCATCTTGCGTCCAGCTTCCTCGCCAGCCGTGCGAGCCTGGCTGCCAAGCCACTCCACAATGTAAGGGTCGCCAATCTGCAGGATAACGCCATCCCCAACTTCGCCTGCAGTCTTCAGGGCCTTGGGGCCATAAGCGCCTATATGCACGGGCAGCTCGTAGCCGTCGGACCAGGGGAATTTCACCGGTTCCGGGCAGTCGCCATAGATCACTTCTTCGCCGCGCACCATCGCTTTGACCTTCTGAGTGAACTCTGTCAATCGGGCCAATGTTGCCGGTTTTTTACCCATAACCCTGACTGAGCTATCGCCGCGGCCAAGCCCTATGTCGAAGCGACCCCCACTCTGCTTGGCGAGGCTGGCAAACAGGCTGGCGGCCAGAGACCAGTCACGAGCATTGGGGTTAGTTACGCAGGGAGCGAAACGCATTTTCGTTGTATGCTCCATGCACATGGCAATGGCCGGATAGCACTCGCGCCACAAAATGTGTGAGTCGTAGAACCAGCAGTAGTCGAAGCCGGCGTCTTCTGCCTGCTTGACCAAGCTGCGCGCGCGCTCGGGGCTAACGAAACCTTTAAAACAGATACCGAATTCCATCGTTCTATTCCTTCTCTTGTAATTATTGGTGATGTTGTTGGGTTGAGTTTTCTTGTGTCAGGCGTCGGGCGCCCAGATGCGCATACCTGCATGGGTAAATGGAACTTTCTTGGAGATGTTGAGGCGAATCAGGATTGGCGTAATGGCCTCGATACAACGTGCACTAAAAGCAGGGCCAGCGTTGTAGGCCTCCACTTCCAGCAGCCGGATCAAGTCCATCACTTTCTCCTTGGCTGCCAAATCGTTGCCGCACACAAGCACATCACAGTTAATGCGATGATCCAGCTGGTTGAGAGTGACTGCCGAGACATTGTGCAGGGCACCCACGACAGGAATACCATCGCCAAGCAGCTCTTGGGCTGCCTCTGTTGCAGAGCCTGCGGCGGGCATATCTACTTTTTTGGGATCGCCATCGGCCAAAGGAACCACTATATCAACCAGGATCTTGCCTTCGAGCAGATCGCGGATTGAATCCAGTGTGGCGTCATGGGCCGCGTAGGGCACGGCAAGGATTACCATTTCACCGGCCGCCGCAACAGCACCACGGATATCATCACCGCTGATCTGCGCAGCGCCAGTCAACATGCCATTGAGTTCGTCAGCAGTTGTTTGAGCGCGCTCAGAGTCGCGGGATCCAATTACGACAGGGCGTCCGGCACGGGCGAACCTAAGTGCCAGACCGCGGCCCTGGGGGCCGGTACCGCCAAGAATAGCAATACTCATCGGAACATATCCTCTTGTTGGGGTCTTATCAGTTGTCCTGCTGAGCTGTCGCAGGATTGCCATTCAACGCCGCTGAATAGTATTGCCGGCGTTTTGTCACTTTTTCCCATCACCAAACCCGATGCGGCCGCTAATTCGTCGGCCAGGGCGGGCATGGTTACAGAAAGTTCTCGACCGAAAGCATCTCGTTCGCCAACCATGTCGATGCGTGCTGGCACTTTTGCCAAGCCGATCGCCACGTTGACGAGACCAAGTCGCCAGGGTCTGCCAAAGGTGTCGGTGATCACCACGCCCACGCGCACTCCGAATGCATCCTCTAAGCGCGAACAAAGCCGTTTGGCGCTTGCGTCCGGATCTTTGGGCAGAAGGATGACGGTATCCTCACGGCCCACGTTGGATTCATCCACGGCGGCGTTTGCACAGATGAAGCCCAGACGGTGCTCCGCAATCAACGTGCCTTCCTGTTGATCGGGGCGTTTCATTGCACGCACTATGCGGGTGGATTCGCGAAGGATGACTTCTACTTTTCGAGGGTCTTTGTGGATTTTTTCGGCCAGCTCCAATGCTTCAGCACTGGGGGTAACATCTGCCAGAGCAACAATCTGCCCCTCGGCTTTGGAGACCACTTTGTGAGCGATCACTAAAATATCGCCATCCTGCAGATGCGTACCATGGCTCTTCAGGTTGTCGATCAATATGCCCGCCAAATCATCATCAGGATGAATGTCAGGAATGCCTTCGAGTGCGTGGAGGCTCACTTTGCCCTGAGGTGTCATTGTGTTGCCATCCATGTTGAACGCGCTTTCGTGGCGTGTAGGGTTGAGCACAATTTCCACAGTCTCTTCAGCTCCTGAGGCGTATTGCTGCCTTGCTGTTGGACGATGGAATCGAGCGTGTTCAGGTCTTCAGGGGTATCCAGGTCAAAGCGCAAGTGAGTCAACTCAATAATCTGACAAGGTAAACCCAGTCGCGCAGCGGCCTCTTTGTGGGCAACGCTGGAGCGCTCGCCAAAACGAAACGGGATAGCATCAGGAGGTGAGGTCAGCAGGGCATTGGTGCCCGCATCGTTGGCCGGGCAAAGCGCTACACCGGGAGAACCGTTGTAGGTTGCCAGCAACGTGCGAATCTCTGCCTCATCAAGATGTGCAATATCTGTCGGTATTAGCAGCTGAGCGCTGTAGCCATGCGAGTGGCTCCATGCAGCGGCACGTTCCGCCGCCCTGGACAGACCTTCGGCGACAGGTTCCTTCAACACCTGTGCGCCGTGACGGTGAGCCAGCTCGGCAATAAACGAGGATGAGGTGACAACCAGCAGGTCGTACTCCGGCAGGCGTCGGTCAAAAAAACGAAGTGTGCGCTCACAAAGACGCCGGGCCAGAGTGGCGCGACGATGGGGCAGAAAAATGCCACCAAGGCGGCTTTTCGCCTCATCAAAGCCTTTTACAGGGATAACGATCAGAGGCTTTTTTAACATGTGGCAGCCTCCTTCATCCCGACTTTGCTGGCAAAGGCCAGCACCGCTTTGGCAAGCTCCTTTTTGTCATCGGCGCAGGCCATCAATGTGGAGGTGGTTAATACCTCCAGGCCTCGGGCTTCCAGTTCGTTGCGTTCGGCCTGATCCTCATGGTCAATCACCAGGCCATCTATAAGGCCGGCGTAGCTATCAGCCACGCCCAGGCTGTTGCACGCAAACCCTGATGCTTTCAGCATCCGGTCAGCGGGTCCTTTAATGGTGCGACCGCCGATCAGCGGTGACACGGCCACTCTGGCGGCACGGGTTTCGGCCACAGCCTGACGGATGCCCGGTATTGCCAATATGGGTGCAATGCTGACGATCGGATTGCTTGGGGCGATCAATAGCAGATCGGCGTCTTCAATGGCCTTTATTGCTTCCGGGGTTGGCCAGGATTCCTCTGCCCCCTCGTAACGAATCTCGAGCACGTCCGGTTGGCAGCGTTCGCGAACAAAGTACTCCTGAAAGCTCAACCAGCCTTCGGCCGTTCTGATGCGCGTTTGCAGCGGGTCATCCGTGGGCAGGAGTATATGAGCCTGAACGCCCAGGGCTTCGGCAATTGTTTGAGCGATGGCGCTCGGGCGGATCCCCTGATTGCGCAGATGAGTGCGAAATATATGAGTGGCCATGTCTTGATCGCCCAGCGACATCCAGGTGTCACAGCCAAGGCGTTCTAGGCCAGCCAGTACACGATGTCGCTCATCGGCAAGGCCCCAGCCCTGCTTCCGGTCAATCATATCTGCCAGGCTGTAGGTCAGGGTGTCGATATCCGGTGAGACCCAAAGGCCATGGAACTCTTCGTCATCGGCAATGTTTCCAATGATCGAGAGGTTTTCCGGTGAGCAGATCGCAGCCAATCCCTCGGCCAGTTTCGCGCCGCCCACACCGCCAGCCAGCAAGGTGATTCGCATAGTCATACCTGAATTCCTGCAATACGTGGGAAGTAACGCATTTCATCGAAGGTTTCGACGTGCTCATAAAGGGTGTTGCGACGAACAGGGCGCCGGCCCATGTCGCGAATGATTCGCGCCATGTCTTCAGGCTTCATCTCCTGGCCATGCATGGCGCCGGCCGCTCGGGAGATACTTTCATTCATCAAGGTGCCGCCCAGGTCATTAACGCCAGCAGCAAGCAATTCCCCGGCAAGATCAGGCCCCATCTTCACCCAGGAAGCTTGAATGTTGTCTATCCAGCCATGGAGCATCAGCCTTGCCACGGCGTGCATACGAATATGCTCAAGCCGTGTTGGGCCTGGGCGAACGCCTTTGTCCTCAAGAAAGAGTGGGGTTTTGTAATGGATGAACCCCAGAGGTACGAACTCGGTGAAGCCACCGGTTTGTTTCTGAATCTTGCGTAGCAAGCCTAAGTGCGTAGCCCAATGTTCGGGGCCGTCGATATGGCCGTACATGATGGTAGATGTGGTGGGCAAGCCTTCTTCGTGAGCCGCCGTAATGATTTCGACCCACTGCTCGGTGGTGAGCTTGTCCCGGGTCAACTGCTTCCGAACTTCAGTATCGAGTATCTCTGCTGCGGTGCCCGGCATTGAGCCCAAGCCATGGTCCATCAAATCACGAATAAAATCGCGATAGGACATGCGGCTCTTTTGCGCACCAAACCAGATCTCGAAGGGAGAGAATGCGTGGATGTGCATGTCTGGCAGCACACGTTTGATCGCCTTCACCATATCCCGATAAAAATGTCCGGAAATGTTCGGGTGCAATCCACCCTGAATGCAGACCTCTGTGGCGCCTCTATCCCAAGCTTCCTGGGCGCGACGAGTGATTTCATCAAGGTCGAAAAATTCTGCGTCTGGGTCACTCTTGCGCTTGGCAAAATTGCAGAAGCGGCAACCCATGTAGCACACATTGGTGTAGTTGATGTTTCTGGTAATCACGAAGGTCGCATCATCGCCTACGGCGCGGCGACGGAGTACATCTGCGGTTGCTGTCAGGGCGTTTAGTTCAGCGCCTTCAACCTGGAATAGCTCAATAGCATCCGGTTCGCTCAGCTCCTTGCCGTTCAGGACTTCCTGCAGCACTTGTCGGATGGCATCGCTCACCTCAGGGTGGGAGACTTCCTCGGGTATGCCGAAGCCGGAATAGTGCACTGTTTTTGTAATATTCATGTGACGTCTCCTTTTCGGGGCTAGATACACTGCTGCAGTGCTAGCCCGTCTGCCCGCGCTATGCCGGTCAGTCGGGAAGCAATGTTGTCGGTAAGAAACTGCTTGGGTTCCCGCAGGTATCGGGGATAAATCGCCAAGCGTTCTTCCAGGCCGTAACCGCAGCGCGCAGTCGCTTGCTTTAGAGCCTCGATTTGGGGCCAGGCGCGTTCCGGGTTGATGTGATCGATGGTGAGTGGTGAGATCCCGCCCCAGTCGTTGATGCCAGCGGCTGTATAAGCAGCGAAGCGTTCTTCCAGGTTAGGGGGGGCTTGTAAACTAATGGAGGGGTCGAGTATCAAACGGGCTAACACCAGTGTTCGAACCATGTCACCCAGGCTCGGCTCCGGGTGATTGGCCATCGCTGTTCCGGATTTGGCTCGGAAGTTTTGAACGATGACTTCTTGTATATGGCCGTGGCGAAGGTGTGCGTCATTGATTGCGGTGAGGCTGTCGACGCGCTCCTCCCAAGTCTCTCCAATGCCAATCAGAATGCCGGTGGTGAAAGGTACGCCATGAACTCCTGCCCGCTCCAGAGTGCGCAGGCGCTGCACCGGCACCTTGTCGGGGCAAGCGAAGTGAGCCTCGCCGCGCTGCAAAAGGCGACGGCTTACGTTCTCGAGCATCATCCCCATGCTTACGCTCACTTCTTTTAGCTGGAGGAGCTCGTTTTCGGATAGGGTGCCGGCGTTAACGTGGGGCAACAGCGAACTTTCCTTTAGCACGAGATCACACATCTCGGCCAGGTAGTCGATCATGCTGGTATGGCCGAGTCTGGCCAGTGCGTCACGTGCCTCTTGGTAGCGCAGTTCGGGCTTTTCACCCAGGCTGAACAGTACTTCCTTGCACCCCAGCTTCTCGCCTTCACGCACGACTTTCATGACTTCATCCGGAGTCATCACGTAGGCGCCTGATGTTCCCGGCTTTTGCACAAATGTGCAGTAGCCGCACTCATCACGACACATGGTGGTCAGAGGAATGAAGACTTTGCGGGAGTAGGTAAGGGTTTTACCCCAGTGCTCATCACGCAGACTGGCAGCGCGGTGAGTAAAGGTCTCAAATTCTGAAGGTGACGCATTTTTCAGCGCCAAGGCTTCCCTATGGCTGAGCATAATAACGGCGCCTCCTATTATTGTTGTGCGCTCGCTTACTAGATTTTGGTTTCGCGACGAGGTCGTTTTACCAAACGGTAAATTGATCCTAGACCATATTTTCCCAAATGGTCAAACTTTTTAAAAAATAAGATCAATACCACCTCTCGTGCTATGCGCGCTTGGCGATTGTTCATGTTTTACTGAACTGATCGTTAGTAATTTGCTATTTAACCTAAGGTTTGGGCTGGGCAACCTGACTGCCAGATATCTCTATCCGGAGTTGAAAGGCTATGAAAATTCTTGTTTTGGGAGGGGGCGTTACAGGCGTTTCTACCGCGTGGCATCTGGCCAATTCCGGACACGAGGTGACCGTGGTTGAGCGCTGTGCCACGGTGTCAGAGGAAACCAGTTTTGCAAACGCAGGCATGCTCTCGTACGGCTACACCAATCCGTGGGCAGCGCCTGGTATTCCGTTTAAAGCGTTGAAGTGGATGATGCAGGACATGGCCCCCATTCTGGTCAGTCCAAGCTCTTTTAACGTGAAAACAGCGAGCTGGATGCTCCGTATGTTGGGGCAATGCGGCGAAGAGGCGTATCGCATCAACAAGCGCAGAATGTTGAGGATCTCGGAATACAGCCGAACCTGTTTTGACGAATTAACACAGCAATTGCCGTTGGATTTCGATCATCGGCGCAAAGGCACTATCGAGCTTTTCCGGGATCAGGAAAAGATGGATTCCATTGGTGCAGACCTTGCATCCCTTCAGGAGTGTGGTGTGCCCCATGAGGTTATTAACCATGCGGACTGCATCCGCCACGAACCGGCGCTTGCCAATGTTCCGGAAAAGTTTGTTGGTGGCTTACGTTTTGCACAGGATGGCACCGGCGATTGTCAAAAGTTCACCACGGATCTGGCAACGCATTGTCGCGAAGCCGGGGTGCAATTCAAGCTTAATACGGATGTGAAATCGCTTGCAGTTTCCTCTGGCAAGATCATGTCGGTTCACACTTCCGAGGGTGAGCTTACCGCCGATGCCTATGTGGTTTGCTTGGGCAGCTATTCACCCATGCTGCTGAACCCTATCGGCTTCAAACTGCCAATTTATCCCATCAAAGGTTACTCGTTGACCTTGCCCCTGCTGGATGATGCCAAAGCGCCTCAGTCCACCGTTATGGATGAGGCCTTCAAAGTGGCGGTTACCCGTTTCGAAGATCGTATCCGGGTAGGGGGCACAGCCGAGATTGCCGACTTTGATCTGAGCCTTAAGGACAAGCGGCGCAAGCCCGCAGAGTTTGTGGTGGGTGACCTCTTTCCGGGTGCCGGTGACGTCAGCAAAGCCACATTCTGGTGCGGTCTTAGGCCCATGACGCCCGACAGTGTCCCGGTTATTGGTGCCACGCCGATCACGAATCTCTATACAAACACCGGGCACGGAACACTCGGGTGGACAATGTCTCTGGGGTCTGCCCGGCTGATCTCAGACATTATCAACAACAAGGCGCCAGAGATCGATAATGAAGGTTTATCAATTGACCGCTACATGAAATAAGCCGTTGATCTGGCACCCATGACGTGAGTAAACATTATGTCCAGACCTGCTGTTGCTGAAATAAAACTGGATAACATCCGTGCCAACTTTCAGTTGGCCGGCTCCTTGGCACCAAATGGCAAGACCATTGCCGTGGTGAAGGCCAACGCATACGGCCATGGCGCTGCAGAAGTTGCTGAATACCTCTCTGGCGATGTCGAGGTTTTCGCTGTGGCCTGCATTGAAGAAGCGTTAGCGCTGCGGGCGTCCGGGCTGCGACATCCTATTCTGCTTTTGGAAGGGTTTTTTGAGGCGGCCGAGCTCGACGTTATATCCCGTGAAGGGTTCTGGACGGCCATACACTCGCAGGAGCAGATAGATGCTCTGGCGCGGAGTTCCATCCCCAATCCATTGCCTGCTTGGTTGAAAGTTGATACGGGCATGCACCGACTTGGTTTCAGCCCCGAGCAAGCGGCCAAGGCCTATGGCGAGTTGAGCCGCATGCGTCAGGTAAAGGCTGTAACCGTTATGACCCACCTGGCGAATGCTGACAACTGCGAAACACAAGGCGTGACAGTTGCTCACCAGGTCGCCCGGTTACCGTCAGATCTTTTGAAGCCAGAAATTGAGTTGAGCCTGGCAAACTCGGCGGGAATTTTGGCCCACAAGGTGGCTAGAAAACACTGGCAGCGGCCGGGCATTATGCTCTATGGAGCGTCGCCGCTGGCGAGAGAAAATCAGTTCAGCGAGGCATTGCTCCCGGTCATGACACTCAAAAGTAGCGTTATTGCCACCAGGTGGGTGGCTCCGGGCGAAGGCGTGGGTTACGGGGGGAGGTTCGTCGCAGAGCGCCCAACCAAGGTAGGAACTGTCGCAATGGGCTACGCCGACGGTTACCCTCGGCAGGCAGTGGAAGGCACCCCGATACTCGTAAATGGTAAGCGAACCCGACTGATTGGGCGAGTCTCGATGGATATGCTGACGGTTGATTTGACTGACATTCCGGAGGCAGGATCAGGCAGTGGCGTAGAGTTGTGGGGTGAAAACCTACTGGCAAATGAAGTGGCGTCTCATTGTGACACGATCGCCTACCATTTATTTACCGGGGTTACCCAGAGAGTGCCGAGAAAATACGTAGGGTGATTGTGCATATCGCGCTCAGGGTTTCTCGGCAACGATCGTTGCCCGTAGTGGGCCAGGGTAGCCTTCGATGGTTTTTGTGGGGTCTTCAGGGTCCAGAAAATCCTGGAGGGAGTTGAATCGCATCCAGTCTGTGCTGCGCTGTTCATCAATGGTGGTCTCAGACACATCCACAACCCTGGCATTGCGAAAGCCGGTGCGGTCTAGCCAGCGCAGAAGCGTGTCGCAACTTGGCAGAAACCAAACATTGCGCATCTGCCCGTAGCGGTCTTCTGGCATCAGGCTGTGGCCTTCAGGGCCGTCTACAACCAGCGTTTCCAGTACCAGCTCGCCACCACGGCGCAGCGTGCCTTTTAATTCCAGCAGGTGATCGAGGGGCGATCGCCGGTGGTATAAAACACCCATGGAAAAGGTTGTATCGAAGGCTTCAAGCCCTTCCGGCAAGTCCTCCATGCGTATCGGTAACAAGTCCACCGGCACGTTGCCCAAGTAACGCTTTACACTGAGAAACTGGAACATGAACAACAGCCCGGGATCAATGCCAATGACCCTTGCCGCGCCTTCACCCAGCATGCGCCAGCAGTGGTAGCCAGAGCCACAGCCTACGTCCAGAATGCGCCTGCCGGAAAGGTCGGCAAGGTAGGGCGACACCCGATCCCACTTCCAGTCGGAACGCCATTCAGTATCAATGTGGGTGCCGAAAAAGTTGAAAGGCCCTTTGCGCCAAGGCATAAGCCCACGAAGCCCTACCTCAAGTTCCTGCTGCTGGCCGGCATTCAGAGGGTGTGGTGAGCTCAGAGTGATAGCCGACGTGTTAAGCTCTGGGGTTGTTTGGGAAATAATCGGGAGGCTGTCCAGTGCAGACTGCCAGCGCCCCAAATCGCCATGAGGGTTGTCGTCAAAACGATGAGTCAGTTGGCTCTTGATTCGTTCTGCCCAGTGGTTCTGGCCAGTATCATCCAGCTCAGTCAGCAGTGTTCCAAAACAAGTTCGCCAGTCAAAATGCACCATGGTTTGCTCGCTCTCCGTCTAAGGGTCAGTCGGCTTTGATAGCCAGCATGGATACGAAGTTGAAGCACTGATACCACACTAGTACCCGATCAAAGCCTGCGTCTTTCAAACGTTGTTTGTGAGCGTCCAGTGTTTCCGGAATCAATACCTGTTCGATGGCGCTGCGCTTTTGGCTGATCTCCAGGTCGGAGTAGCCGTTGGCACGCTTGAATTCGTGGTGCAAGCGGGTCTGAACAGACTGTTCGCTTTCGGAGTCGAAGCGGATTTTCTCCGAAAGGATCAACACGCCACCGGGCAGCGTCGCGTTGGCAATTTTGCGCAACAGGCTGTTTCGTTGCTCCGGAGGGACAAATTGCAATGTGAAGTTCAGCGTGGTGACAGACGCATTCGCAAGCTCTGTCTCTTGTATGTCCTCACAGCGCAGGTTTACCGGCAGCGAGTGGTCGTCCAGGGCGATATGATGCCCGCAGCGTTCTAGCATCGCTGCGGAGTTATCCACGCCCACCAGAGAGCAGTTGTCGAACGCAATGCCATGACGCATGGCCAGGGTAGAGGCACCTAAAGAGCAACCCAGGTCATAACAGTTCGAGCCCGCCTGAGCGTACTGTTCGGTAATCACCTCAATCATCGGAATGATCGTGGTGTAGCCGGGTACTGAGCGACGAATCATGTCTGGGAATACCCGGGCCACGGCCGCATCAAAGCGAAAATCATCGGGCTGTCGTTCTGTGGCAAAAAGCCGGTCTGTTTGTTGCTCCGGTGAGCGATTCGCCTTACTCATCGCTAGCGGACTCTTTTGGCTGTGCGGGCCCGTCAGGTTCTGGTATTGCCGCCGGGCCGGTGGGAGAAGGTCGGTAGCAGCGTACACCACGGTTCTTGTAATCCACCAGAATGCCCCGAAACGATGGGTCTACATCCGCCGCGATGGCCATGTATCCGTTTTCACAAACTGCGTGGAGCTCGGAAGCTTTTGGCGACATGCGAAAGGTCTCACCCTCGGTGATGTGGATGGCCTGGAAGTCGCCAACCGGTACATGATCCTTGTTGTCTGAGTGCTTGATGCTTCCGCTTAGTTCTAGCACAACGACCGTGCCTACGATGGCGACCAGGGCGGTCACAAACAGACTGCGGATGGAGTAACGGGCCTCGTTCTGGCTCATGCTTACCTCATTTTGAGCGTGAATGAATAATTAATATTGACCGGGCAGTGTGATAGAGGGCGCTTGCAAAGCCCCCAGTTGTTCTCTTAGCGATAACACCTGATCCGACCAAAATCTGGGTTGCGCAAACCAGGGGAAAAAGCGCGGAAACGCCGGGTCATCCCAGCGCTTCGCGAGCCAGGCGCAGTGGCTGATCTGCCGGTAACAACGCAATGGCTCAATTAAGTGTCTTTCCCGGCGATTAAAATCCCGGAAGGTTTCGTAGCCTTCCAGCAGCTCGCCTAGCTGCGCGCCGCGCTCGTGATCGTCACCGTTAAGCAATAGCCACATATCTTGAATGGCAGGGCCGGAGCGGCAGTCGTCCAAGTCTACAAACAGCATCTGCTCGTCCCGACACAGTATGTTCCCGGCGTGGCAGTCCCCGTGCAGTCGCAGTGTTTCAACCTCACCGGCGTCTTTGATTCGGGCGCTGCAGTGAGTTAGCAAATCGGGTATCAGGCTGTCCCAGGCTGGCCGAAGATCCTTTGGGATCCAGTCACCCTCCAATAACAGGGCGTTGCTGGCTTCAATGCCATCCATAAGCGATAGGGTTGAGCGGTGCTGGAATGGTTTCAGGGCGCCAGTGTTGTGAATCTGGCCTAACCATTGCCCGAGCCTGTATAGCGTATCGTTCACGCTTGTGTCTGGTGCCTGGCCTCCGCGCTGGTTGAATGCCGCGAACAGGAAATCACCGTGTTTTCCCAGCGTGTCGCCGGATGGCATAACCAGAGGCGCTACCACGGGCATACCTGCCTCTAGCAGCTCCAGGGTAAATTCATGCTCCTCGCGTACCTGCTCGTCGGTCCAGCGCCCGGGGCGGTAGAACTTGGCAATGACAGGAGGGCCTTCGTCTAGCCCAATCTGATACACGCGGTTTTCATAGCTGTTCAGTGCAAACAAACGACCACTGACTGCAAAACCGGCGTCTTCCATAGCATCCAGAATCGCATCAGGCGTCAGGGCATCGTATGGATGGGGTGATACGTTCATGATAAAGCTAAGCCGGTTGATAAATGTGGGCCCAAGTATACCTGTTTGGCTGCGCTCTCGTAATGTGGAGCAGGGATGTTTCCATGGGTTCCTGCAAGGACACTATTGGGTTACGGTTATTTTCACGGGTTGTGGTTATCAAGAACTGCCGGCAGGCAGATAACAGGTGCAGGTTTATAAAGTGACAAGCGAAATTCTGGAAGTGGATACTGCGGTGATCGGCGCTGGCGTTGTTGGGCTCGCTGTGGCTCGAAGGCTCGCTAAAGCGGGTCGGGAGGTGGTTGTTCTGGAAGCGGGCGATCGCTTTGGTGAAGGCATCTCGTCACGTAGCAGTGAGGTTATCCATGCCGGGATCTACTACCCGAAGAACTCCCTGAAAGCCCGCCTTTGTGTGGAGGGCCGCAGGCAATTGTACGACTACTGCGAAAGCCGAAAAGTAGGGCATCGTAAATGTGGCAAGTGGGTTATTGCCACCCATGACGCACAAAACTCAACGCTTGAGGGTATTCAGCAGCACGCTGCAAGCAACGGTGTGCCTCTGGATTTGAAGGATGGTGCCGCCATCGCCCGTCGGCTACCAGGGGTGAGTGTAAGCGCAGGACTCTGGTCGCCGGAAACCGGCATTCTGGATACCCATGGCCTTATGCTCGCACTACTCGGTGAGATGGAAGATGCGGGCGGCTCGCTTGCACTGCGTTCCCCAGTAGAGCGCGTCGAATCAGCCGCAGGCGCCCACACATTGCATGTTGCTGGCCCTTCTCCGTGCCGGCTCAAGGTGCGGAATCTGGTTAATTCGGCTGGGTTGGGTGCCGTTCCACTGACAAAAAGTTGGGCGGGGCTACCCGATGCACATAAACCGACGCAGTGTTTTGCTCGGGGTGTCTATTTTAGCTATAGCGGTCGTCACCCCTTTCGCAACCTTATCTACCCAGTGCCCGAGCCGGGTGGTCTGGGTGTTCACCTTACTCTTGATCTGGCCGGCCAGGCGCGCTTTGGGCCAGATGTAGTGTGGATTGAACAGGAGGACTACCGGGTTGACCCCGAGCGGGTGTGCACGTTTGCCGCAGGTATCCGGCGATGGTGGCCTGCCCTTGAAGTTGAGCGCCTTCAGCCAGCTTATGCGGGTATCCGGCCGAAGCTGAAAGATGCAACTGGCGGTTTTTTTGATTTCAGGGTAGATGGCCCTGAGGAGCACGGTATTCCGGGGTTGGTAAACCTTTTTGGTATTGAGTCACCGGGACTGACATCTTGCTTGGCGATTGCCGAGATGGTCAGGGATAAGCTGGCTTAAACCGTGGGGTTTTACCCCGGAGTGCGGGCCAGCGCCCAGATCTGAATATCTTGCGCCCCGGCATCCCGCAAGGCCCGCGCAAGTACCCGCATGGTTGCGCCAGTCGTGACAACATCATCTACAATGGCGACCCGTTCTGGCACCTCGGCACACACTTCAAACACAGCTTCCAGATTGGCAAGCCTGGCCTCTCTGCCTAGCCCTCTCTGGGCCTGAACCCTCCGAACCCGACGAACGACGCCAGCACCAACGGGAATGTTTAGCGCCTTACTAACCTGTTCAGCAATGTCCCTGGCTTGATTGAAGCCGCGCGTGCGCCGGCGTGCAGGATGCATGGGCGAGGGGATGAGTAGGTGTGGTTTCGCATAATCATCATTCTGAAGGGCATGCCCAAGGTGGTCTGAAAGGCCCGCAATCAGTGGTCGGGCAAATTTATGCTGCCTGCTGTATTTGTATCGGCTAATCATATTGTCGATCGGATACTGATACCGCCAGGGTATAAGGGAGTGATCAAATGGAGGTGGCGATTTCAGGCAGTCACCGCAAAGGTGGCCGTCACCGGAGTGGGCTAGAGGCAGGGCGCAGCAACGGCAGTGCCACCGGTTAACCGGGAGATCGGCATGGCAAGGCCCGCATAAGCCATTGATAGCATTAGGCGAAAGACAGCCGACGCACAGGCCCGTGGCGTTTTCTCTGTTAACCTTGACCGACTTTAAGGTTGACAGCCAGCTCAGTCTCTTTATCATTTGGTTCATCCGTAAACCCAGCGACCGAAAAAGGTTAACAGGACTTCTAAATGACTGCCACAGCATTACGCCACGACTGGACACTTCCGGAAGCCAGGTCACTATTCGCACTTCCTTTCAATGATTTGATGTTCCGGGCTCAATCGGTGCATCGAGAGCATTTTGACCCCAATGAAGTGCAAGTAAGCACGTTGTTGTCGATTAAAACCGGCGCCTGTCCGGAAGACTGCAAGTATTGCCCACAGAGCGGGCATTACAACACGGGTCTGGAAAAGGAAAAGCTGCTGGAAATTGAAAAGGTGGTTGCGGAGGCCCGCGCTGCCCGGGAAAAAGGCGCTTCGCGCTTCTGTATGGGTGCAGCGTGGCGCAGCCCGGCCGCGAAGGATATGCCTTATGTGCTGGATATGGTTCAGCAGGTTAAGTCCTTGGGCCTGGAGACCTGCATGACTCTGGGCATGCTGAAGCCGGAGCAAGCAGCGGAGCTGGCAGATGCAGGGCTTGATTACTACAACCATAATCTGGATACCTCTGAGAAGTATTACAGCCACATCATCACTACACGCACCTATCAGGATCGGCTGAATACGCTGGAAAACGTGCGCAATGCCGGCATGAAGGTTTGCTGCGGTGGCATTATGGGGATGGGTGAGGATGAAGATGATCGGGTTGGCTTGCTGGTTCAATTGGCAAACTTGCCACACCATCCTGAGAGTGTGCCGGTGAATATGCTGGTGAAGGTGAAGGGGACGCCCATGGAAAATGTGGAAGATCTGGATCCATTTGAGTTTATCCGTGTGCTTGCGGTTGCCCGGATTATGATGCCAGCTTCTCATGTGCGGCTTTCTGCAGGTCGGGAGAATATGAACGAGCAGATGCAGGCGTTGTGTTTCCTGGCGGGTGCGAACTCTATTTTCTACGGCGAGAAGCTGCTGACGACATCGAATCCGGAGGCGGATGCGGATATGGAGTTGTTCCGTCGTTTGGGTATTCGGCCGGAGCAGCGGCAGCAGTGTGCAACTGAGGCGCAAGAGGAAGAGGTGATTGCCGGCGATTTGGAGCATGAGGCGAGTCGCCACATGTTTTATGACGCTACTCGGGAATCTGCCTGACCTGCATTGGAGCGAGCAACATGCGGGATTTCGCGTCCGAACTAGAACAGCGAAAACAGGCTGGGCTCTACCGGACACGCCGGCAAATTTCCGGGCCTCAACAGTCGGTTTTAACATCCGATGGCAACCGGTTGTTGTCGTTTTGTAGCAATGATTATCTTGGTCTGGCCAGCCACCCTGCGAATATTGACGCCCTCCGATGTGCCTTGTCTGAAACCGGCCTTGGGGGGGCATCATCCCATCTAATCTGTGGACACCATGAAGCACATCATCGCTTGGAAGAGCGTCTTGCGGCGTTCACCAAGCGCAGTTCGGCGCTGTTTTTCTCTACTGGTTATATGGCCAACCTGGGTGTGATTTCTGCGTTGGCGGGGCGTGGAGATACGGTGTTTTCGGATCGGCTAAACCATGCTTCCATTATCGATGGCTGTATTCTGAGCCGGGCGAAGGTGCGAAGGTATGCCCATGGGGATGTGGCGCAACTTGCGGCCATGCTTTCTGAAACCTCGGGCCACAAACTGGTGGTGACCGACGGTGTGTTCAGCATGGATGGCGATGTGGCGCCGTTACGGGCGTTGGCTCAGGTTTGCAAGGATCACAATGCGTTACTTGTGGTTGATGATGCCCATGGTTTTGGTGTTCTTGGCCCGCAAGGGCGGGGGAGTGTAGCGGAGCTTGGGTTGTCGGAAGAGGATGTGCCGGTTTTGGTGGGAACGCTGGGTAAGGCTGCAGGCACCAGTGGTGCGTTTGTGGCTGGGCCGGCGGTTCTGATGGATTATTTGGTGCAAAAAGCCCGAACCTATATTTACACCACGGCAATGCCGCCAGCGCTGGCGCTGGCATCTTGTGCCAGCCTTGATTTAATTGAGCAGGACGATGAACGGCGCACACACTTGCAGGCGTTAATTGAGAGGTTTCGGCGAGAGGCCACCGCGCTGGGTTACCAACTTATGCCATCGCACACACCTATTCAGCCCATCATGATCGGCGATAATTGGGCAGCTTTGGCGCTAAGCCAGGCCCTCGAGGAGCGTGGTTTGTTGGTTACCGCAATACGGCCGCCCACAGTGCCCGCGGGTGAGGCGCGTTTGCGAGTTACGTTTAGTGCAGCTCATTCCCATGAGGATCTAAGTTGTCTTGTTCAGGCTTTGTCAGACTGCCGGCATTTACTGGATACAGTGGGTGTTGCTTCATGAGCTTTTCGCCAAGGGCAGGGCGCCTTGTTGTAGTGGGTGGCTGGGGTGTACCGGTAGAAATGTTGGCAGAGCTGTATGAGTTCTGGCCTGGCCCTGTTGAACTGGTCTCTTTGGACGATGGCCTTCTAGCGCGATGCGATTCGGTATCTGAGGTGGCAGATGCGCTGCTATCAAGGTACCCCGAACCGTCGGTCTGGATGGGGTGGTCGTTGGGGGCGCAGGTTGTTATGGCGGCGGCTTGCAGGAATGCAGGAGCTGTTTCTGCAGTGATTACCCTCGCCGGTTTCCCCAGGTTTCTTGCCGGCGAGCATTGGCCCCATGGCATGTCGGTTGATCAGTTTGAGGCGTTCAGTCGCGGTGTTGATAGGCAACGTGAAGGTTATTGGCAACGTTTTCTGCTTCTAATGATCAAGGGTTCTGCTGGCGCGCGCGCAGACCGCCGTTGGCTGAAAGGTTGGCTCAGTAAAGGGTCCCAGGTATCGCAGGAAAACCTGGTTAAAAGCTTGAAGTGGCTCCGGTATACGGACCAACGTGCGCTGTGGGCTCGCGTTAGCCGGCCAGTGCTGCATATTACCGGCGGGTGTGATCAGGTTACGCCTGGCTGGAGTGATGGTATTGAAGCAACGCCCAAAACCCGTGAAGTCGTTGTGCCAGGAATGGCCCATTATCCTGGCGGCGCATTTGCAGCAGATTGTCGTAAAGCTATCGAAACATTCCTGCAGCCTTTGGCTAAGGGGGCATGGTGACTGGCCTGCCTGTTAGGTCAGCGTGCCTGGCTAGTAAAAAGGATATCGCTCGTGGTTTTGGCAAGGCACGGGCCACCTATGAAGGTGCGTCCCGGTTGCAGCGTTTGATGGGCAACACCATGCTTGAGGTGCTTCAAAGTCAGGTTGATTTAAACCGCGTACCGATTCGTGCTTTGGACCTTGGCTGCGGAACGGGGTGGTTTACCCGCAGGGTGGCGGGCCTTGGTGGTGTTGGTTCCGTTGTGGGTATGGACCTTTCCCCCGGTATGGTTGAGCAGGCAGGCGCAAGTGAATTTCCAGACGTGGCCTGGGTTGTTGCCGATGCGGAAGCGATCCCCCTGCCGAACGAGAGTTGTGACCTGATATTCAGTAACCTCATGATTCAATGGTGTGCGGACCCCTCCTTGGTTCTGCGCGAGTGCCGGCGAGTGCTCAGACCAGGGGGGAGATTAATGGTGTCGACGCTTCTCGATGGCACCTTGAAGGAATTGGATCACGCTTGGCAGCGAGCAGACCCGGGACAGAGCCATATCAACCGATTTGAGCAAGAAATCGCGTTTCGAGAGGCCGTATCCCGGGAGCTGCCGGGCGCCGATATAGTAGCCAAAAACCTTCGGCTGCCCTGCGAGTCGCCACTGGCTTTGGCGGCAGAGCTTAAACAGTTGGGCGCAGGCTATAAGGATGCGGGTCGGCGCCTCACAGTGACAGCGCCAAACCGCTTGCGTGCCATGTGCCGACACTACCCCACAGAGCCTGAAGGTGGCGTGGTGGCAAGCTATGAGGCCGCTTGGGTTTATTGGACATGTCGTGAAGTCAGCGGCAACACAAACACGAGTAAAAGCGCGGGGCACAGCTACTAAAATGGCAAAAAAGACGTTTTTTGTGACAGGTACAGATACCGGAGTGGGTAAAACCATGGTGTCTGCAGCAATTTTGGAAGCCGCTAATCTCGCCGGCAAGCGCACTTTGGGTATGAAACCTATTGCCTCTGGCTGCGAAAGTACGCCGGAGGGACTGCGCAATGAAGATGCACTTATACTTCAGCAGGCGGCCAGCGAAACGCTTGCGTACGAACTGGTTAACCCTGTCGCACTGGCGCCCGCCATTGCTCCTCACGTTGCAGCGGCGCAAGCTGGGCGCGTCATGTCTGCTGACCGGCTGGTGGGATTTTGCCGTGGAATGCAAATGCGCCCGGCAGATCTACTGCTGATCGAAGGTGCAGGTGGCTGGCGGGTTCCGTTAAATGACCGTGAAACATACTCGGCCGTACCCCGGAAGCTCGGTGTGCCAGTGATTCTTGTGGTTGCGCTGAGGCTCGGCTGCATTAACCAGGCACTGCTAACAGCAGAGGCCATCCGTAACGATGGGTTGATTCTGGCAGGTTGGGTAGCTAATCGCGCTGAGCCAGAGACAATGAGCTGTGAACAAGAATCCCTGGACTACCTTAGGGCGCACATTCCCGCCCCCTGTCTCGGCGTGTTGCCCTGGATTACGGGTGTGGAACCGGAGGCCTTGGCGGGCCATCTATCTGTTGATGTATTGTTTGAAAATTGAACAGCAATATGGCCTAATAGTGTTAATTAGCGGTCACCGGAAGCGGCAGTTATGATCAATAATACGCTCGCAATTGGCATTCAAGGTATTCAGGACGGCATGTACGGCATGGAAAATGCCGCCCGTAAAATAGCTCGTGGCGGCGCTGATGGCCCGCAGGGCAGCGCGGAAGGTGCAAATAGCCTTGTTGAGCCAATTGTTGATCTCAAGCTTTATGAGCGTAGCGTACAGGCGTCCGCACAGGTGGTGAAAGCGGCGGATGAAACCCTCGGAACGCTTCTGGATATTATGGTCTGAGTGGTGATCTTGTGAACTCACTTTCGTCGCCTTCGCTCATACCTCTCTCGCCCTTTTCGCAAGCCGGTTCTCGATCTAATCCTCAATCCAACCCTCAGTCCAGTGCACAAACACCTGCTGCGGATGCTTCGAGCAATACTCGCCAGGAAGTGGGTGGGCTCGATGAAGTAGAGCTGAGGGAGCTCACTGAACTTAAAGCTCGTGACCGTGAAGTGCGGGCCCATGAGGCAGCGCATCAGGCAACCGGTGGCCAACACGCTGGCGCCATGTCGCTCACCTATCAGCGGGGCCCGGATGGAGCCCAGTATGCGGTGGGTGGCGAGGTGTCCATTAGCATGTCTTCGGTTGATGGTAATCCCCAGGCCACCATTGAAAAAATGCGGATGATTCGCGCAGCCGCGATGGCGCCTGCAGAGCCCTCTGGTCAGGATCGTGCTGTAGCTGCGCAGGCGATGCAGATTATGTTGCAAGCTCAGTCTGAGCTTGCCATGGAGCAGAACGCTGCCAATCCACAGGCAAACGTTTCGGTGCGCGACAGTGAAGACACCTCTTTTTTCATATCGAAAGAAAATGCCTCTGAGCAACCCTCCAGGGTGGGCCAGCAAGCCCGCAATACCTATCAAGGCATTGCTGGTTTCGGGCCAGAATCAGCCTCCGGGGTGAATGGACTTCTGTCCATTTCAGTCTGATCCAGCTACCTGTTGGTATCCAGGCCATCAAACCGGTCATCTATAACACCTATATATAGCCTGAAGTGGCTCGGAGCCCCTGAGAAATGGGGTCTTTACGCCTTTTTTATGGGGCTTGGTGTTCGTCTAAAGCATACGCCAGTGACCAAATTCTACACAAAATGTGTGCTCAGCTATTGACAGATCCGTGCTTCTAAACGTATGTTTCAAACAAGTGTTTAATTAATGCTGCAGCTTATAATGTTGCAGTGTCTGAACAACCCCAAGGCCACAAGCTGTTATATCTTTTCAGCCAAGACCGAAAACCGAGGTGGTTTACATGCCTGAGTACAAAGCGCCCCTACGTGATATCAAATTCGTAATGAACGAGCTGCTCGACAGCGAGGCCCACTACGCCAATCTGGAAGGCGCTGAAGACGCAACTCCGGATATGGTTGATGCCATCATCCAGGAAGGTGCGAAATTTGCTGAGCAGGTACTGTCCCCGCTTAACGCGGTTGGCGATAAGGAAGGCTGCACCTGGAGCGAAGACGGTGTTAAAACACCGACTGGCTTCAAGGAAGCCTACAACCAGTATGTAGAAGGCGGTTGGCCAGCACTGTCAGCAGATCTCAACTATGGTGGTCAGGGCTTGCCAGACTCGCTTGGCATTGTGATGAGCGAATTGAACGGTACGGCTAACTGGTCTTGGGGCATGTACCCAGGCTTGAGCCATGGCGCGATCAACACTGTGGAAGCACACGGTACCGAAGAGCAGAAGCAGACCTACCTCACTAAGATGATTAGTGGTGAATGGACCGGCACTATGTGCCTGACCGAAGCCCACTGTGGTTCGGATCTGGGCACTCTGCGCTCCAAGGCAGAGCCCAGTTCAGACGGCTCCTACAGCATTACCGGCACCAAGATTTTTATCTCTGCCGGTGACCACGACATGACCGATAACATCGTGCACATTGTACTGGCACGTCTGCCGGGCGCACCGGAAGGTACCAAAGGGATTTCCCTGTTTATCGTACCCAAGTGCCTGCCTGCCAGCGACGGCTCTGCCGGTGAGCGCAACGCGGTATCCTGTGGCTCTATCGAGCATAAAATGGGCATCCACGGCAACGCCACCTGTGTGATCAACTTTGACGGAGCCAAAGGCTGGCTGATTGGTCCAGAGAATCGTGGCTTGAATTGCATGTTCACCTTTATGAACGTGGCTCGCATCGGCACCGCCATTCAAGGCCTGGGTGCAGCTGAGCTAGGCTTTCAGGGATCACTGGCCTATGCCAAGGATCGTTTGGCGATGCGCTCACTGAGTGGCGCCAAGAATCCGGAAGGCTACGCCGATCCAATCATTGTGCACCCAGATGTTCGCCGTATGCTGCTTACTCAGAAGGCCGTAGCCGAAGGTGCGCGCGCTCTGATTTACCTGACTGCCCAGAAGGCTGACCTTCTTCAGCGCGGCAAAACAGAAGAAGAGCGTAAAGAAGCCGATGAGCTACTGGGCTTCCTGACTCCAATTGCCAAGGCATTCCTGACCGAGATCGGTTACGAAGCAGCTAACCTCGGCATGCAGGTATTTGGTGGTCACGGTTACATCTCTGAATGGGGTATGGAGCAGAACGTACGTGATGCCCGCATTGGCATGATCTACGAGGGTACGACAGGTATTCAGGCGCTGGATCTTCTGGGCCGCAAGGTGCTGATGACCCAGGGTGAGTCCCTCAAAGGTTTTACCAAGCAGGTGCACACTTTCTGCAAAGAGAACGCCGATAACGAGCAGATGAAGCCGTTTATCGAGCCGTTGGCTGAGCTCAACAAGGAGTGGGGCGACCTGACCATGAAAGTGGGCATGACCGCCATGAAGAATCGCGAGGAAGTCGGTGCCGCGTCTGTAGACTACCTGATGTATTCGGGTTATGCGGTGTTTGCCTATCTTTGGGCCCGTATGGCCAAAGTCGCTCAGGACAAGTTGGCAGAAGGCACGAGTGAAGAGCTGTTCTATACCGCCAAGGTACAGACTGCACGTTTCTACTTTACCCGGATGCTGCCACGTACCAAGGCGCACGCAGTAAGCATGATGGCAGGTGCCGACACCCTGCTGGATATGCCGGAAGAAGCTTTCGCACTTTAAATTGTCAAAAGTGTTGAAAGTTAACTGGTAGAAGAAAGCCCGTTCTCTTAGGAGTCGGGCTTTTTTCATGAGTTACAGGAGGTTTTGGGTTAGAATATTTGCCTCTAAAAGATAACAAAGCCGGGCCCCGTCCCGGGCAGACGAGTTGGTTTTCATTTTTTTGCCGTCTGCACAAACAGTTTGATTTGGAACCTGGAGAGTTTAAATGGCCGATTATCAGGCACCTTTGCGTGACATGCGTTTTGTACTGAACGAAGTTTTTGATGCGCCTGCGCTTTGGGCATCCTTGCCCAAAGTTGCGGAGAGCGTAGACCCGGAAACTGCCGACGCGATACTTGAAGAAGCTGGGAAAATCACCAGCGGCGTACTGGCACCTCTGAGCCGCGAGGCAGATGAGCAGGGATGTAAGTGGAGCGACGGCGAAGTCACCTCGCCAGATGGTTTTAAAGAAGCCTATCAAACGATTGTGGAAGGCGGCTGGAACGGTTTGGGTGGCAATACCGAGTTTGGCGGTATGGGTATGCCTAAAACGCTTGTAGCTCAGTTTGAGGAAATGATGCAGGGTGCCAACATGGCATTTGGCCTTGCACCGATGCTGACTGCCGGCGCTTGCCTCGCGGTAGACGCCCACGGTAGTCAGGAGTTGAAAGAAAAGTATCTTCCTAACATGTATTCGGGTGTTTGGTCCGGAGCCATGGATCTGACTGAGCCCCATGCGGGAACCGACCTGGGTATTATTCGTACCAAAGCCGAGCCCAATGACGATGGCTCGTTTAACGTGACTGGCACCAAGATTTTTATCACTTGGGGCGAGCACGACATGGCGGAAAATATTATTCATTTGGTGCTGGCTAAATTGCCGGGCGCGCCGAAAGGCCCCAAAGGTATTTCCTTGTTGTTGGTTCCCAAGTTCATGGTGAACGACGATGGCTCACTCGGTGAACGCAACAGCTTAAGCTGTGGCTCCATCGAGAAAAAAATGGGCATCAAAGGTTCTGCAACTTGTGTTATGAACTTTGATGGCGCTAAGGGCTGGCTGGTTGGCGAAGAGAACAAAGGCCTGAATGCCATGTTCACCATGATGAACTATGAGCGCTTGGGCGTGGGTATCCAGGGCATAGGTGCCGCGGAAGCTTCCCTGCAAAACGCACGGGAATACGCCATGGAGCGCATCCAGAGCCGTGCCCCCACTGGTGCACAACAGCCGGAAAAAGCTGCAGATCCAATTCTGGTGCACCCGGACGTGCGGCGCATGCTGTTGACCATGAAAGGTTATGTTGAAGGCGGACGCGCTTTCTCAACCTACGTGGCGCAGTGGCTGGACATCTCCAAGTATGCAGATGCTGCGGAAGAAGATCGCCGCAAGCGTGCTGAAGGCATGGTGGCGTTGCTGACTCCGGTTGCAAAAGCGTTTTTGACCGACCGTGGTCTGGATGCCTGCATCATGGGGCAGCAAGTGCTTGGCGGCCACGGATTTATCCGTGAGTGGGGTCAAGAGCAGTTGGTTCGAGATTGTCGTATTACGCAAATCTACGAAGGCACCAACGGCATCCAGGCGCTGGATCTGATGGGCCGTAAGGTAGTGGGTAGTCAAGGGAAATTGTTTGAACTGTTCGCCGAAGATGTGGCGACCTTCATTGAGGAAAACAGCAGCGAGGAAAGCCTGCGCCCGTACCTGGAACCACTTGCAGCAGCATTTGAGCGTTTGTCCGACGTTACCGAGCACGTTATCAAACAGGCGTCGGACAACCCCAATGCCATTGGTGCTGCCTCAGTAGACTATCTGGACCTGTTTGGGCTGACTGCTCTGGGCTACATGTGGGCACGTATTGTGAAGGCTGCTGCACCTAAGGCCGGCGATGACACGTCGGGTTTTTACAGCGGCAAGCTGAAGACTGCACGCTTTTACTATGATCGTGTGTTACCGAAAACAGTGTCTCTGGCAGAAGGTATTCGCAGCGGAAGTGAATCCATGATGGCACATACTGCCGAGGAGTTCTGAGCCCTCTCGGGGAATAAAAAAGGCAGGCCTTTTGGCCTGCCTTTTTTATGTCACTTTAGTCAGTGCAACAGCGGATTGCGTAAGGTTTGGCATTGGCGTCGCATTAAAGCTGTTCCACCCGGGTTGGGTCTGCGATAAAAGAGTTCTCGTTACCCTGAATTTCCGCAACTCTTTTGTGGCGAGAGAGCTCTCTGTCGTCAGGCGGGTCTATACGGTTCCAGCTCTGGAAGACCCGGGATGATCCAAGCCAGGGGAGGTCATAGGTGTTGACCATATAGCTCATGGTACGAGCGACATCACCTTTTACTCTAATTGGAGGCTCAAAAAAGTGGCCGCTTTCCCGGATTCCGCAGTCATCTTCTTTAACCGTTGTTCCAAGATCTTCGTAGCGAGCGTTGCGGCGCCGAAGTTCGGTGCGATTTCGCACGGGAACCATGTTGTGGAGGTCAGAAGCTATCTGGCGGTAGCGGTTGTCCTGCTCGCACTCACGTGAGGTGCCGCATGAGAGGGCGTTGCGTACATCTGCGAGTGGGTAGATATAACCCTCGGTCAGCATGAAACCTTTTTTGGAAAATTGCTCGTCGCAAAAAAATGACTGGCCGCCATCCATATACAGGTTGCCCCAGAACTGTTCCTTGATGACGGTTTTTGGGTCACTGAAACGAGTATTTTGGCCAATAACAAATGTTGTGCTCAAAAGTAAGGCAAGAGTGGTCGTGATGATCAGCAGGTTTTTCATATGCCATTTATACCTCTCAGTGTCTGGATGCGCCTTGGCGAAACAGGCCTCATTCATCGCGATACTTCGCGACGCGGGGCAGGTTAGCCGAGCAAAACAATGACGCCCAGTTCACTTATTGAGAGGATTATGACATAGGGGCTTCTGATACAAGAGCCCTTATGGTGTTAATTTGTTGCATTTTGTTAACGGTTTGGCATTTTCACTTCATTTTATCGCGAATTTTCTTGTAGCCGGACTTCAGATCTTCGCCCAGTTTTTTTGCTGTCTGGCGCGCCTCTTGAGATGCTTCGCTGGCATCATTCATTACCTCATCAAACCGGGTTCTGAATTTGTCCCATTCCTGCTCCAAGTCATTGAACTCGTCTTTTACGTCTTGGCGAGCAAGGTGAAGCTGCACGCGGGCTTCATCGCGATACTGTTTGATTTTATCCGAGAGAGTCTTGAATTCGTCCTGAACACTCATGTAAGGAGCCTTCTTGGGTTGATGGTGCATTCACCATGCAACCAATTGTAAAAAACAGTCAAGTGACAGGAGGGAAAGAAAGTGTCTATATGCGGGGAGCTTGACCCAAGTCAGGATCTGGCTGCCAGAAGCGCCGACATATCTCTCAGGTAGTGCCAGGGGGAGAGCTCGTCATAGCCTTTTGCTGCGCGGTCAATCTGGCTGCAGAGTTTGATGGCTTCGTGCAGTTGCATTGGGTTCAGTCGTCGGGCGGCCTGCTCTAGAGCTCGCGCGCGCTGTGGTTGGAAAACGCCCCGTTTTTTAAAGAATGCAGATGGGCTCTCGGCTTTGTTCTCGCCTGTTTTTAGTTCAAGCAGCAGGTTGAGGTCTCGATTTAATACCGCCAGAAGGCCGAGGGGGTTTTCACCTTCTTGCTGCAGCACGCCAATGATTTTACCGGCGTGGGGCGCGCGGCCACTGAGCATTTCGGTGACTAGCTCAAAACCGTTAAAGCGAGAGCTGTCTTGAACGGCCTGTTCAATCGTTTCTTCATCAATGGTGGTACCGTTGGTAAACAAGGATAAGCGATCCAGTTCTTGGCTGGCGGCCAGAAGGTTACCCTCAAGTCTTTCTGCCAGCATTGCCAGAGCTCCGCGGGTCAGGCTTAGGCCCTGATTACTGGCGCGCTGCTGAAGCCAGCCCTGGAACTTGTCTGCATCCACCGGCCACACCGGCACATGCACACCTTTGGATTGCAGTTCTTTGTACCACTTACGCCGGGTTTCGGCGGCATCCAGGCGTGCGCTGATGAGCAGTACAATGATGTCTTCGGGAGGCTGCTGAAGAACCCTTTCCAGAACGGCCCGGCCATCGCCCAGTTTGCCTGTGGGCAGGCGGATTTCAATCCGGCGTTGATCAGAAAACAGCGACATGGCACTGAATTCGTCCGCAACTGAATTCCAATCCAACTGCTGATCTGCATGGAAGGTGAGGCGGTCGTGAAAGCCCGCTTCTTTGGCAGCAGCCCGGATTTGATCGCAGCATTCCTGTACCAGTAGAGGCTCATCTCCAGATACCAGATACACTGGAGCTAGGCCTTTGCGGAGAAGCTGCGGAAGTTGGCCTGGATTCGTTTTCATGGCGTGGTGGTTTGCGTGTCGCCCGGTGTACTGGCCTTCTGGTGATTGGCCCGGATGTCTTGCAGCCGCGCTTCCGTAATAGGGGCCAGACGGAAGATGATCTGCTGCGCCAGGCGATCGCTTAGTTGCTGTTGAAGGTTTTCCTCTTCTCGCTGTTTGGCGAGCACGTTGGTCTCGTCGTAACGGTAGCTTTCTGAGGTTTTGAGGTGTGTGCTGGCGATAATAGGAATATTATCGGCACTGACCAGCTCAAGATCCACTGAGTGCCTAAGGGTATATTCGGCAGCTGCCGCCTGAACAGTAATGGCTGAGGCCCGGCGGTCTCGCTCAAAGTTTCGGATTTTCAGGTGATAGTTTGCGTCTTCTGCAGATGCCAACTCCACGCCGCCCAGCTCAAGCTGTTCACGAACGGAATAGCATAGGGACGCAGGCACCGGGGCTTGGCAATCAAGATTCAGAGGCTCCAAAGCCGAGGATACCGGTGGTGCACCCCTTAACTGAAAGCCACAGGCCGCCAGGCTGATCGCCATAGCGCTGACAGCCATCAGGCGAGCTGCGTTTTCGTACAGAGTGCGAGGATGCATATCAGTTAGCCACCACGTTAACCAGTTTGCCGGGCACAACGATAACCTTGCGAACCGTAGTGCCTTCGGTGAAGCGTACTATGTTTTCGTTTTTCAGGGCTAGCGCTTCCAAATCGGCTTTGCTGATGTCTGCCGGTACGTCTACCTTGGCGCGCACTTTGCCATTTACCTGCAAAACCACCTGAATCTGGCTGCGAACCATGGCGATTTCATCAACCACCGGCCAAGGTGCATCAACAACTGGATCTTTGTGGCCTAAAGCTGCCCAGAGAGTATGGCAGATATGCGGCACAATCGGTGCCAGCATCACCACGGCTGATTCCAGAGCTTCCTGGCGAGCTGCCCGGGTTTGAGGCTCGTCATCGTTAAGCTTGCTTACACTGTTGAGCAGTTCCATCACCGCAGCAATGGCTGTGTTGAAGGTCAGGCGTCGACTGATGTCGTCGCTTACCTTGGCAATGGTTTCATGGGTTTTTCGGCGCAGATCTTTCTGCGAATCGTTCAGGGCGCTCACGTCCAGAGCCGGTGCGGCACCGCCTGCTACTTGTTCATTTACCAGGCGCCACAAGCGCTTGAGGAAGCGGTGAGCCCCGTCCACTGCGCTGTCTGACCACTCCAGGGATTGCTCGGGCGGGGCGGCAAACATCATGAACAGGCGCACGGTATCGGCACCGTGAGCGTCAATGATGGACTGAGGATCAATGCCGTTGTTCTTTGACTTCGACATTTTGGTTACGCCACCGGCAACAACCGGCTGGCCATCTTCTTTATGAATCGCGCCAATTACGTGGCCTTTGTCGTCCCGCTCAACGGTCACATCCGCCGGGGCGATCCAAACCTTGCCGCCTTTGCCATCTTCGCGATAGTAAGTGTCTGCCAACACCATGCCCTGGGTCAGAAGCTGCTTGAACGGCTCTGGGCTGTCGACCAGGCCAACATCGCGCAACAGCTTGTGAAAGAAACGGGCGTAAAGTAGATGCAAAATGGCGTGCTCAATGCCGCCGATATATTGGTCTACTGGTAACCAGTAGTTTGCGGCTGCCGGGTCCAACATGCCCTTGTCGTAATTAGGGCTGCAGAAACGGGCGTAATACCAGGACGACTCCATGAACGTGTCGAAGGTGTCGGTTTCCAGGGTTGCCGGCTGGCCCTCAAAGGAGGTTTTTGCCCACTCCGGATCAGCCTTCAGGGGAGACTGAACGCCGTCCATCTCAACGTCTTCCGGTAAGCGCACAGGTAACTGGTCATCGGGTACCGGGCGCTGGGTGCCGTCTTCCATGGTCATCATGGGAATGGGTGCGCCCCAGTAACGCTGGCGCGATACGCCCCAGTCCCGAAGGCGGTAGTTCACGGTGCGCTTGCCGATGCCATTTTCTTCCAGGTAATCGGCAATGGCTTCAAAGGCTTCATCGCTGGTCAAGCCACTGTATTTGCCAGAAGAAACCAACACGCCTTTTCCGGGGAACGCTTCTTCTTGCACATCAATTTCGCGGCCATCACTGGCGGCAATAACTTGCTTTACGGGCAAGCGATATTTCACGGCAAACTCGTGGTCGCGCTCATCGTGGCCCGGAACTGCCATCAGAGCGCCGGTTCCGTAGTCTGTGAGCACAAAGTTGGCAACCCAAACCGGAATTTCCTCTTGGGTGAGCGGGTGGATAGCTTTAAAGCCGGTATCCACGCCTTTCTTTTCCATGGTGGCCATGTCAGCTTCAGCCACCTTGTTGTTGCGACATTCCTCAGCAAACGCTTCAACATCTTTGTGGCGTTCGGCAGCTGCCTGGGCTAGCGGATGCTCCGCTGCCACCGCCATAAAGCTCACGCCCATGAGGGTGTCGGGGCGAGTGGTATAGACTGTGAGGCCGTCTTCGCGGTCTTTCAGCGGAAAGGTCAGTTCTGTACCCACGGATTTACCGATCCAGTTGCGCTGCATGGTCTTGACCTGTTCTGGCCAACCTTCCAGACCATCCATATCGTTTAGCAGTTCTTCGGCGTAATCGGTAATGCGAATGAACCACTGGGGAATCTTTTTCTGCTCTACCAGGGCGCCAGAACGCCAGCCACGACCATCGACAACCTGTTCGTTCGCAAGAACGGTTTGATCGACCGGGTCCCAGTTCACGGTGGCCATTTTTTTGTACACCAGGCCTTTCTCGTAAAGGCGTGCAAAGAACCACTGCTCCCAGCGATAGTAGTCGGGTTTGCAGGTGGCCAGCTCACGGCTCCAGTCGTAGCCGAAACCCAGCTGTTTAAGCTGGTTTTTCATGTATTCGATGTTGGCGTAGGTCCACTTCGCTGGCGCAGTTTTGTTGGCAATGGCGGCGTTCTCGGCGGGCAAGCCAAACGCATCCCAACCCATGGGCTGCATAACGTTTTTGCCTTGCATACGCTGATAGCGGGAGATGACATCGCCAATGGTGTAGTTTCGTACGTGCCCCATGTGCAATTTGCCGCTGGGGTAGGGGAACATGGATAGGCAGTAGTATTTCGGTTTACCCGGCTCTTCCCTGACTTCAAAGGTTTTGTTTTCTTCCCAGAAGGTGCGCGCATTGTGTTCTACGTCACGGGGATTGTACTGCTCGTCCATACCTGCCATTACCAAAGTTACCCTGTATAAAAATGATGTGCGGAGCGGTCGAACATTCTAACGCACACAAGGCGTAACAGGTAGTCCGGCCACATGCTTGTCGGGTTGCAGGTGATAGCCCACAATGGAGTTACGGAATTCATAAAAGGAACATGCGATGACAGACACAGAGCGAAACCAACTCTCAGGCAAAGCCCTCGAAGCCTACGATCGCATGCTGGAGCAGGTTCAGGGCCGGCTGCGCACAATGCAAGACACCACCCTGGAAACCCTGGAAGGGGAGATCGACAACGCCATAGAGGCAGAGCAAGAGCTGAGGGAGATGACCAAGGATGAGATCAGCCTCCTTGGCACGTACCTGCAAAGGGACCTGGAACACCTCATGCACTTTGTGGATGAAACCGGGGAAGGTTTGGCAGAGTGGTTGCAACTCGATATGTCGCTACTCGAACAGCGGTTGACCGAACGCTTGCTGTCAGTCGCGGACCAGACTCTGGTAGACACCTTGTCGCTGCGGCAAAAACTCGAAAGCCACGAAGCCGGACAGTACATCGCCGGTGAAGTAGCGACAGCCGGTATGTTCCAGTGTCTGAACTGCGAACATATGCTGTGCCTCACCTCTACCAGTCATTTGGAGCCTTGCGAGGCTTGTGGTTCGCAATACTACAAACGCGTGACCAGCCGCTGGCCACGAAAAGAAAGCTGAGTAAGTAGCTGCGAGTAGCTATTTTCTCGCAGCTGATTCAGCTCTTAGGAATAACCCGCTCGCGAACAAACACAATCAGAATCAGCGCCAACGTCAGAACCGGCCAAGAAGCTGTCATCATATAAGGCGTGCTGCCACTGGCCTTAAACACCTCGCCAGTCAGCACCGCCCGTTCAAACTGCGGGATACGGGCTGTAATCTGCCCCTTGTTATCAATGATCGCCGTCACGCCATTGTTGGTGCCGCGAATCATATAACGCCCGGTTTCCAGTGCACGCATACGGGCAATCTGCAAGTGCTGCAACGGCCCCACAGAATCCCCAAACCAGCCATCGTTACTGATCGTTAGCAGCAAATCCGAATTCACCGCATTGCGGGCGAGAAAGTCCGGGTAAGCCACTTCGTAACAGATGAATGGCATCACCTTTGTGCCATTTGCCGTTAAAGGTGACTGATTTTCCGGCCCCCGGGTAAAGCTCGACATGGGCAAGTCAAAAAACCCGATCAGCCCCCGCAGAACACCCTCAAGAGGCACATACTCCCCAAAAGGCACCAGCTTCTGCTTGTGATACATTCCTTCGCCGTTGCCTATGGCCATAATGCTGTTGTGATACGTAAAGCCACCGGCCCGCTCGCTGAATCCGTACCAGGGAATACCCGTAATCAGCGTGCTATCTTCCCCCAGATTTTCCTCAATGTGATCAATGATCTTCCCCGCCTGATCCTGAGGAATGGGGATAGCCGTCTCGGGCCAGAGAATTAGATCGGTATCCCAGTAGGGTTCGGTCATACCCAGGTAGGCCACAATCTGATCCTTCAGAAATTCCGGATCCCACTTGATCTGTTGTGGGATATTACCCTGCATAGCAGCTACCGAAGTAGGCTCCGTGCTGATGTCTGTCCAATCAACGCGGTTTAGTGCCGGGGCGGCAAGCCACGGGATCAGCACCGCAACGGCCACTATGCCAGCGCTGGCATGGCGCTGCCTGGTGATAAGCCAGCCGGCTGCAAACATGGCAGCACCGCTCGCAGCGATCAAGAAGGTAAGGCCGTGAACACCGACCACGGGCGCCAGCCCCGCCAAAGGTCCGTTGGTATGGGCGGTGCCAAGATAGAGCCATGGGAAACCAGTTAGCAGCCAGCCACGAAGCCAGTCCCCGAGAATCCAAATAGCGGGAAAGAGGATGAGCCTTCGCACCGCACTGCCTTTGGCCAGCTTACCCCAGAACCAAAAAGCGAGAGCCGGAAACAGGGCCAACACAGCCACAAAAGCGGCAGTCAGCAATACGGCAACGGGGATGGGCGTATTTCCGAATTCGCTAATGCTGATGTAAACCCAACTTGCCCCAGAGCCAAATAGGCCCAAGCCGGTCAGCAATCCGGCCAAGAAGAGCCTGTTTGCTGGCAGAGGGATGGTGACCAGCAGAATGAGCAGCATGGAAACCGGCCCAAGCCACCAAAAGTGGAAGGGCGAGAAGGTCAGTGTTTGCAAAGCGCCGGCAACCGCAAGGGTTGCTGCACTTAACCAGCGATGGGAGAAAAACGAATGGGCTGGGGCGATAGGGGATGTTAAATGGTCACGGCTCACTACGGGTTACCTGTAACAGACGGATGACACGATTGTCGGCGTTGGCAATGGTAAAGCGTAGGCCGCCGAACTCAACCGTTTCTCCCCGTCTGGGTAGGTGTCCGAATTCCTTGAGTACCACACCGCCAACGGTATCGAACTCTTCTTCATCCAGCCCCGTATTGAAAAACTCGTTGAAGTCGTCAACTGAAGTGACCGCTTTCACGGCGTAAGAGCCATCGCCCCGAGTCTTGATGTGGGTTTCCTCGTCGAAATCGTGTTCATCCTCGATTTCACCAACGATCTGTTCCAGCACATCTTCAATGGTAACCAAACCAGCCGTTCCGCCGTATTCATCCACGACGATTGCCATGTGATTGCGGTTTTCTTTGAATTGCTTAAGAAGCTGGTTTAAACGCTTGCTCTCTGGAACAAACGTGGGTGGGCGCAAAAGCTCGCGGACATGAGACCAGTCCATATCGTCATCAAGCGCCAGCGGCAGAAGGTCTTTGGCGAGAAGAACACCGACGACATCATCCTGGCTGTCGCCGATAACCGGAAACCGGCTGTGGGCAGATGCGATGATTTCATCCAGATACTCTTTCGGGTCCTGGGAGGCCCGAACGGTGACCATCTGGGAGCGTGGGATCATGATTTCATCCACACGCATATCCACCACCTGCATGGCACCTTCGATGATGCTCATGGCATCTACATCGATAATGCCTTGGGATTCAGCATCTCGCAGTATTTCCAGTACATCTTCGATAGATTCAGGCCCACTGGAAAAGGCATGTGATATACGCTCCAGCCAGGACTTGTTGGAGCCCTGACTGCGACTCGACTGATCGTCGCTCATGAGTCTTTTTCCGTTTCCTCTGCTGCGTAGGGGTTGCCGATCCCAAATTGTGCCAGCAACCGAATTTCCAGGGCCTCCATGGCCTCTGCGTCTTCATCGTTTATATGATCGTAGCCCTGAAGGTGCAGCATACCGTGGACCACCATGTGGGCCCAGTGCGCCGCTGAACTCTTGAACTGTTCGCGGGCCTCACCTTCTACCACCGGAGCGCAAATAACGAGATCTCCGGCTAATGGCACCGTTATACCGGCTGGCGCCTCAAATGGAAAGGACAACACATTGGTGGGTTTGTCCTTGCCCCGGTACTGATGGTTGAGCGCTTGGCCCTCGTCAACATCAACAATACGGATGGTTACCTCAGAGGGCTCCTGTTCCAGCCAGGCTGCTTGAGCCCACGCTTGAAACAGGGATTCTTCGGGTACGTCTTGCCCATCAAATGCGTTTTGAAAATCAACCGTCAGTTCACTCACTGCTTACGGTTGCCTCCTGCATCAAGCGAGTCATAGGCTTCTACAATCCGCTGAACCAAGGGGTGGCGGACAACATCCCTGGCCTCAAAACGGGTAAAGCCAATGCCTGAAACATTGCTAAGCACGCCCGCCGCATGGATCAATCCGGAATTCTGACCGCGAGGAAGATCCACCTGGGTGGTATCTCCGGTAATCACAGCCGTGGAGCCAAAACCTATCCGTGTAAGGAACATTTTCATCTGCTCGCGGGTAGTGTTCTGGCTTTCGTCCAGAATAATAAACGAGTTGTTCAGGGTGCGGCCACGCATGAAGGCCAAGGGCGCAATCTCAATAACGCTTTTCTCAATCAGCCGTGTGACATAATCAAAACCGAGCATTTCATAGAGTGCGTCGTACAATGGCCGAAGGTATGGATCCACCTTTTGTGCCAGATCGCCGGGCAGAAAACCGAGCTTCTCGCCCGCTTCTACCGCCGGGCGTACCAGCAGAATCCGCTTAACCTGCTCGTCTTTTAGAGCTTCCACTGCACAAGCTACGGCAAGCCAGGTTTTACCTGTACCGGCAGGGCCTATACCGAAGTTAATGTCGTGGGAGCGAATGCTGTGCACATACTTTTGCTGGTTCGCACCGCGAGGTTTGGCAGTGAGCTTTGGCGTTTTGATGGTGGTAAGCGAGCCATCAAAAGGCACGTCGTCGGGCAGTCGCTCAAATCCGGTTTCCCGGATGTACAAATGAACGGTATCCGGTGGAATGTGCTCGCTGGCCTCAGTTTCCCGATAGAGATGGCGAATCACCTCCACCGCAGCGGCAACGTGTTCGGTTTCACCTTCCACCCGAAAGTGATGGCCTCTGCGGCTAACTCTCACCTGCAAGCGTCGTTCGACGTGCTTAAGGTTCTCGTCAAACTGACCACAAAGGGTGGTCAGCCTGCGCTGATCTACTGGGTGTAAATCGAATTGTCTGGAATCGTTGGTGTCCAAATTTTCTCCGTTTATGCTCCCGTATAGTCTTCGGAAACATGTATATCTCATATGGGGGCAACGGCATGGAGTTAGAACCGTCTCCCAAAAAACGCCCGTAAATACGTCCATGTAGGGCTTGGTCGCGCCATCCTTGGCGCTCCACATTTTTGGGAGACAGTTCTAGCTCCATGCCTGTTTAAACTATGTGCAGGCTCGACACTTAAAAACAAGTGCGTTCCGATGCTTAATATAATTCCGAATCCACAGGCAAACCGCGCAGTGAGTTGGCGTAGGCTTCAACAATCTCGATGTCGATGAAGTTGCCGACAATCTCCGGATTTTCATGCCGGAAATTCACAATTCGGTTGTTCTCCGTGCGCCCGGAATACTCCCCCGGATCTTTCTTTGACAAGCCGGTTACCAGAATGCGCTGGGTGGAACCCACCATCTTACGGCTGATATCCATCACCGTCTGATTGATGCGATCTTGCAGAATCTTCAGGCGCTGCTTTTTCACTTCCATCGGTGTTTCATCGGGCAAGTCCGATGCCGGCGTACCCGGGCGAGCGCTGTAAACGAAGCTGAACGACATGTCGAAACCGATATCGTTGATCAGCTTCATGGTGTCTTCAAAATCTTTCTCGGTTTCACCCGGGAAGCCAATAATGAAATCCGAAGAAAAACTGATATCAGGGCGAATCTTGCGCAAGCGGCGAAGTTTGGATTTGTACTCCAGCGCCGTGTGGCCGCGCTTCATGGCCGCCAGAATGCGATCCGAACCGCTTTGTACCGGCAGGTGCAGGTGGCTGACCAGCTCTGGAACCTGCTCGTACACCTCAATCATTGCCTCAGTAAATTCCACCGGGTGCGAGGTGGTGTAGCGAATGCGGTCAATGCCGTCGATGGTGGCAATCAGCGTAATAAGCTCCGCCAGGTCCATCACATCGCCATCATGGGTCTCGCCACGATAAGCGTTAACGTTCTGACCCAGCAGGTTTACTTCACGCACATTCTGACTGGCCAGATGGGCGACTTCGGCTATCACATCGTCGGCCGGCCGGCTGACTTCTTCGCCGCGTGTGTACGGTACCACGCAGAAGGTGCAGTACTTGCTACAGCCTTCCATGATAGACACAAATGCAGATGGGCCGTCAGCCCCAGGATCCGGCAGGTTGTCGAACTTTTCGATTTCCGGAAAGCTGACATCCACCACGCCTACGCCGTTACCTTTCATGCGCACTTCGGAAATCATGTCTGGCAAGCGGTGCAGGGTTTGCGGGCCGAAGACCATATCCACATAGGGCGCGCGGTTAATAATCGCTTGGCCTTCCTGGCTGGCCACACAGCCGCCAACACCAATGATTAGTTCCGGTTTTTTCGCTTTTAGTTTTTTCCAGCGACCCAGCTGATGAAAGACTTTTTCCTGAGCTTTTTCCCGAATAGAGCAGGTGTTCAGCAACAGGATATCCGCGTCGTCTGGCGAATCGGTCATTTCAACCGCCTCGCCAGTTTTTAACAGGTCGGCCATCCGCGATGAATCGTATTCATTCATCTGACAACCGTGGGTTTTGATGTACAGCTTCTTTGCCATGGGTCTCAACACAACTGGATGTATGTGGCGCCTGGAGCATTCAAATGTCCGATATGGGCGCACTGAAAAGGAGAACTGCTCAGTATAACGGCGTGATCATTCCGTAACCAGCGCTGTCTCGGTAAACTGCCAGTCAAACCTAAAACGTCAGATCGGCCCGGGGTGTGGTGGGGCTTTTCTGCCGGGAAAAGATGTCTGAGCGCAGCGAGTTGCTTTTTCCAGAAGAAAAGCCCCACCACGCCCCGGAGCCAGCCACCGTATTACTCTTCGCGACTCTCCAGATACCGCTCCAACTGCTCCCGCAAAACCTTAGGCAAACGCGTAATCGTAAGCGCATCCTTATCGCGATCATAATAGATCGCCTGATTCACCAAATCCGAAGAAAAAGACACACTCATGCCACCACCAGAACCCGCAATGCGCACCAGCTTCTTCACCTTGCGATGATCTGGATGCAACACACCGCTCTCCGGCATCTCCGCCGATTTATTCGCAAACTCCTTGAATCGATCAGGCTGATCTTCATCCAGATAGCCAGACAACGCCTCAATGGCAACCGGCTCACCCAGCGCATGCTGCTCCTTACAGAACTCATAGGCGCGGGTGCGCACCTCGCCGGCTTTCTCTGGCTCAGAAGACTTTGCAAACGCCTCCACTGCGTCCAGAAACGTCAGAGTTTCCTTCTCCACATCCACCTGATTGGTAAAACCACACAACCGAATAAACAGCTCCCCAGGATCACCCGTGCCGCGAGCATGAACCAGCGTAAGGTAATTCTCTGCTGCGTTATCCCCAAGCCAGTCATCCAGCTCAACCCGCATCGCCAGGTTCAAGCGCGATGTGCTCAGCACATCCGTTGTATCCAAGGCTTGGTTACCATCAAAACGCAGGGCGCCGTCGCTCTCCATAATCAGCAAATAAACAACATCCGAATCCGCCAGGGCCTCATGAACAACCATCAGCTGCCCTTGAAACTCCTCCTGAGAACCGGATAGCAACTCCTGCCACTGCCCGAATAGCCGGTCAGTGAACGCTGAAAAGCTCTGCTTGTCCTCCAGATAATCCTTCAGCCAGCCTTTAAACGGACTCTCGCCGATATCATCCGAAAACCGCCCGTACTTTTTACCTGGTTTGCTGTTGAATAGCCGCTTCATCTGCTTGTGCAAGCCTTCATAGTCGCCACCCGGCTCCTGCAGCGCTTCGCCACTCTGAAGGCGGGCCGGCTGCCCCGGCTGGTACTGACTCGCAAAAGCGGTGCGTAAATGTTTGATGGCCATAAACAGAAAAACCCTAGGAAGAAGAAACAAAAAAGCCCCGAAGGCTTAGCTTCAGGGCCACAGATTCTGCCACGGACAACCAATACATTCACGACTAAAAAGAGAATTATTGAGTTGGGAGTTAGCCAAGGAGCGGGGGTGTCTTTCCTTCTGGAAAAAGCAACTCGCTGCGCTCAGACATCTTTTTCCGGCAGAAAAGACACCCCCACCCCTTGGCATCCATCACCGCATTAGTGCGAGATTAATGCTCGTTTTGGCTTAGATTTGTTTATTGCGAACCAACTCCTGAGCTAGCGCTGCCGCAGCACCTGAAACGTCCTCCGGCTTGTCTGCCGCTATCGAAACGTTGGCCACGTCAGTGCCAAGATTTACAACAATTGCGATCAGGCCGTAAGCGGTCAGCAGCTGCGCCGTGCGGCGGCGATCATCGGCATTACCGGCGTTATCTTCGCTTAAGATGACCGTGGTTTTTCCCTGATCGAACAACGCACGCTCCAGTGCGAGTGCAAGTGCTGGCGCCTGCTTGCCGGAGCAACCGATAATCAGTGGTTTTTGCGCCAGCCTGCGCTCACGCTCTTCCGGGCTGACCGGCTCGAGGGTTCCTGCCGTATCCGCCAAACCATCAATCATGCCGGCGCCAACGGTTACGTTGGTCAATCGGTCAATAACGATAAAGCTGCCTGTGGCGTGATTGCGCTGGTAAGCGTCAAACGCTATAGGCTGGCTTAGGGTGAGATCACACAGGCCAATTTCGTTCACTTGCAGCAGGTCTGGGTTGGCGTGCTGTTCCAGTGTATTCACGTCGGTCTGATAATGAATTTTACGAACCGTGCCTGACGTGAAGGTCGGGCCCAGCTTTATGTCGTACAGCCGCCCGGTGTGCAGAGGTGCATCAGACATCCAGACGATATTGGCTTTGAAGCGGTTGCCCACTTCCGGCTCGTCTTCCGGCTTTACCAGCATGTCGCCACGGCTGATATCAATCTCATCGGCTAGCGTTAGCGTGACGGCCTGATCGATATAGCCTTCATCAAGATTGCCATCGAATGTCACGACTTCTTTGACGGTGCTAGTGCGCCGTGAGGGCAGGGCCATAACCTTATCGCCCGGGCGAATCACGCCGGAGGCAATGGTGCCGCAGAAGCCGCGGAAGTTCAGGTTGGGCCGGTTAACGTATTGCACCGGGAACCGGAAGTGCTCCAGGTTTTTGTCGCGGTTTACCTCGACTGTTTCCAGGATGTCCATCAGCGGCTTGCCGCTAAACCAGGGTGTATTCTCGCTACGGTTGACTACGTTATCGCCTTCCAGCGCCGAGATTGGCACAAAGCGGATGTCCGTCAGCCCCAGTCTGGCGGCGAAGGCCAGATATTCCTCTCGAATCTCGTTGAAACGGTCTTCGCTGAAGTCCACCAAATCCATCTTGTTCACAGCTACTACGATGTGCCGGATGCCAAGCAAGGAGGCGATAAAAGAGTGCCGGCGTGTCTGGGTGAGCACCCCACGGCGGGCGTCGATCATCAAGATGGCTACCTGTGCCGTTGAAGCGCCAGTGGCCATGTTGCGGGTGTATTGTTCGTGCCCCGGCGTATCTGCAATGATGAACTTGCGCTTGTCGGTGGAGAAATACCGATAGGCAACATCGATGGTAATGCCCTGTTCCCGCTCGGCCTGCAAGCCATCTACCAGTAGGGCAAGATCCAGCTTTTCGCCGGTGGTGCCCATTTTGGCACTGTCGGTTTTCAGGCTGGCCATGTGATCTTCGTAGATCATTTTGGTGTCGTGCAGCAGGCGGCCGATCAGGGTGCTTTTGCCGTCGTCGACGCTGCCGCAGGTTAATAGGCGCAGCAATTCTTTGTTCTCGTGTTGTTTCAGGTAAGCCTGAATATCGTCGGCGATGAGATCAGATTGGTGTGACATATCAGAAGTACCCTTCGCGCTTTTTCTGTTCCATGGAGCCGGCCGAATCGTGATCGATCACGCGGCCTTGTCGTTCTGAACTGGTGGCCAGCAACATTTCCTGGATAATCTCGGGCAAGGTGTCTGCCTCGGATTCAATGGCGCCGGTCAGCGGGTAGCACCCAAGGGTGCGGAAACGGATGGATTTCATCATCGGTTTTTCCCCCTCTTTCAGGGGCATGCGGTCGTCGTCCACCATGATCAGTGAGCCGTCGCGCTCGACCACTGGGCGTATGGCCGAGTAGTAAAGAGGAACGATCTCGATATTTTCCAGATAGATGTACTGCCAGATATCCAACTCGGTCCAGTTGGAAAGCGGAAATACCCGGATACTCTCGCCCTTGTTCACCTTGCCGTTATACGTGTTCCACAGCTCCGGGCGCTGATTCTTGGGATCCCAGCGGTGGTATTCGTCACGGAAGGAGTAGACCCGTTCTTTGGCCCGGGATTTCTCTTCATCCCGGCGGGCGCCACCGAATGCAGCATCAAAACCGTATTTGTCCAAAGCCTGTTTAAGGCCCTGGGTTTTCATCACATCTGTGTGTTTCGCGCTGCCGTGGGAAAACGGCCCTATGCCTTGGTCTACGCCATCCTGATTGGTGTGTACGATCAGATCCAGCCCGTATTCCTTTACCTTGCGATCGCGGAAATCAATCATGTCCCGGAACTTCCAGGTGGTGTCCACGTGCATCAGGGGGAAGGGTAGCTTGCCTGGATAGAAAGCCTTGCGGGCAAGGTGCAACATCACCGCAGAGTCTTTACCAACGGAGTAGAGCATCACCGGGTTATCAAACTCGGCGGCCACTTCTCGGATGATGTGGATGCTTTCCGCTTCCAGTTGCTTCAGATGCGTAAGGTTGTATGTGGTCATGATAATCCGTTGCCGCGCGGGCCTTAAAGGCATGCAAAGTGAAGGGGTAACTATACCAGAGGCAATAAGGCTATAAGAAGTCTTGCGGTTAGAGTTTTAAGTTATAGCAATATAGCGCAGAAGGACAGGGAGCTTGCGGGGTGGAGAGTGTTCTGTGGCGTATGCTGTCCGTCAGATGAGTGGCGAGTCGGCCAGAAGCTTGCGCACGTACGTGTCCACATAATAAAAGCCATTGTCTTCAAAATCCGCAAACTGGATTCCTAGCTGGAACTCGTCCCTGGCCACTCTTCGCAGATGGACGATATTTCCATTGGCAACAATAGACACTGGCTGGGTAGCGATTACCGGTACAAAGAACCTTGCCTTAACGACAGCCAGGTTTCGGGGATCTGGAATTTTAAGGCGAGGTATCAGCTGGTTTACTGTTTCTTGGTTACAGGAAAGCATTACGCCGGTGCGGGAGAGGTTGGCAATTTTACACGTGAGTTGGTGGCCATCTGGCTTCTCGATAACAATGTCACACACAACATCGGCACGTTGCTGGTTACGCAGGTTTGGCTTTGCTGTGGCAGATGTCATGGGCACTCTTATGGGTACTGTTGGGGCAACCCCAAATTCAAAAAATGTTTCAGAACAATGTCTAAACGATGAAAAGTATAGTTGCTTGTTTTCTGATCAGCAACTTGAGTGTCGCACATTGTGGCAGGTTTTTTGTATTTTTGTGAACAGCGGTTCACATTTTTGACCTACGTCAGGCGTTTTGGCTCTGACCTCAGATACGACAAGCCGCCCCTGTAGCCAGGGTCGGCTTGTTGTACTTCTTTCTGATCAGGCAATCTCGACCAACACTTCACCCGGGGTTACCCGGTCGCCCTTGGTTACATAGATGGCCTCTACTTTGCCGTCGATGTTGGCGTGCACCTCTGTTTCCATCTTCATGGCTTCGGTGATCAGCACGGCCTGGCCGGCGCTTACGGTATCCCCTTCGCTCACCAGAACCTCTACCACATTGCCGGGCATGGCGGTGCTCACGTGGCCGGGGGTGGATGCCTTCTTGCGGCCGCTACCACTGCCCTCGGCCACATAGTCGTTAAGAGGCTCGAACACCACTTCTTCGGGCATACCATCGAGCGAGAGATAGAGTTTTCGTTTTCCAGCGCCTGAGTCTCCGGAACCCGTCACGGCCACCTCGTAACTTTCGCCGTGAACTTCAATGCGAAATTCCGTGGCTACGCCGGTGTTCAGGCGCTCCCGGGATGTGTCTTCTGGCGGCAACAGAGGCTCAGGCACCAGGGTGCCGGCTTTACGTTGTTGCAGGAATTCCCGGCCCAGGTCGGGGAACATGGCGTAGGTGAGCACGTCTTCTTCGTTGAGAGCCAGTTCACCAATGTCTTTGCGTAGCTTGTTCAGCTCCGGGCTGAGTTGGTCGGCGGGTCGGCCCTCATCAACCGATTCGTTGCCGATGGCTTTGTTGCGTACGTCTGTATTTACCGGCGCTGGCGGTTTGCCGTAGCCGCCCTGGAGGTACCGCTTTACTTCATTGGTGATGGTCTTGTAACGCTGGCCTGCCAACACGTTGTATACGGCTTGGGTGCCTACGATCTGTGAGGTGGGCGTAACAAGCGGTGGAAAGCCCAAGTCTTCCCGTACCCGCGGAATTTCGTCGAACACCTCGCGGATGCGATCCAGCGCGTTCTGTTCTTTTAACTGGTTCGCCAGGTTGGACATCATGCCGCCAGGCACCTGATTAATCTGTACCGAGACATCCTCGCGGGTGAATTCGCTTTCAAATTGCTGGTACTTCTTGCGTACTTCGCGAAAGTAGTCAGCAATCTCGCTCAGCAGTGTTAAGTCCAAGCCGGTGTCGTAGTCCGTGCCTTTGAGTGCGGCCACCTGGGATTCTGTCGCAGGGTGGCTGGTACCTGAGGAAAATGATGAGATGGCTGTGTCGATGCGATCCACGCCAGCTTCTATGGCTTTTAGTTGGCACAGCGGTGCCAGGCCAGAGGTAGAGTGGCTGTGAATGACCAAAGGTAGATCCACCTCTGCCTTGATGGCTTTCACCAAATCGAAGGTGGCGTAGGGCGACAACAGCCCCGCCATGTCTTTAATGGCGATGGAATCTGCGCCCATAGCCTGCATGTCTTTGGCTTGCTGCACAAACAGTTCGAGCGTGTGCACCGGGCTGGTGGTGTAGCAAATAGTGCCCTGGGCATGTTTGCCGGCTTTCTTCACCGCTTTCATGGCGGTTTCAATATTGCGCAGGTCGTTCAGTGCATCAAACACCCGGAACACGTCTATGCCGTTATCAGCTGCTTTTTGAACAAAAGCTTCTACTACGTCGTCGGCATAATGGCGGTATCCCAGCAGGTTCTGGCCTCGCAGCAGCATTTGCAGGCGAGTATTCGGCAGGGCCTCGCGCAATTGGCGCAGGCGCTCCCAGGGGTCTTCTTTCAGGAAGCGAACGCAGGCGTCGAAAGTGGCTCCGCCCCAGACTTCCAGGGACCAATAACCCACCTGATCCAGCTTCTCGCAGATAGGCAGCATGTCTTCGGTGCGCATACGGGTTGCGATCAGAGACTGGTGTGCATCACGCAGAACAAGGTCGGTGACTTCAATCTTTTTTGCATGTTTCATAATTCAATACTCCTGCGGATTACCAGCCTGCATGCGCGGCAATGGTGGCGGCGAGGGCAAGCGCAATTTCACTGGGGTGGCGCTTGGTTGAGTAGTTCAGCAATTCCGGGTGATCTGGTACAAAGCTGGTGTTGAATATGCCTTTGCGAAAATCCGGGTGTTCCAGAATTTGTTGGTAATAATTGGCGGTGGTTTTGATCCCGTGCAGGCGCATGTCGTCCAGGGCGCGCTTGCCTCGGGCGATCACCTCGTCCCAGGTCAGTGCCCATACCACTAGCTTCAGGCACATGGAATCGTAGTAAGGGGGGATTTCATAACCGGTATAAATGGCGGTATCCACACGCACGCCAGGGCCGCCGGGCGCGTAGTAATGGGTAATGCGGCCGAAGCTTGGGAGGAAGTCGTTTTTGGGGTCTTCTGCGTTAATACGAAACTGTAAGGCATAGCCCCGGTACTGGATGTCTTCCTGGCGATAGCTTAGCGGTAGGCCGGATGCAATGCGCAGCTGTTCCCGAACAATGTCCACGCCGGTGATGGCTTCGGTAATGGTGTGTTCAACCTGCACCCGGGTGTTCATTTCCATAAAGTGCACTTCGTTGCCAGACAGCAAAAATTCCACGGTGCCGGCGTTCTCGTAGCCTACTGCCTTGGCAGCACGCACCGCCAGATCACCTATGTACTGTCGCTGCTCTGGTGTCAGTTGCGGGCTGGGGGCAATCTCGATCAGTTTCTGATTGCGGCGCTGTATGGAGCAATCTCGCTCAAACAAGTGGATGGCATTGCCCTGGCTGTCTGCCAGTATCTGCACCTCAATGTGGCGCGGGTTCACAATGCACTTTTCCATGAACACTTCGGCGGAGCCAAACGCCTTTGTGGCCTCGGAAATCACACGTGGGTACTGCACTTTTAATTCTTGCGGTGTGTCACAGCGGCGGATGCCGCGACCGCCGCCGCCGGAAGTGGCTTTCAGCATCACCGGATAGCCGATGTCGTTGGCCAGTTTCAGGGCTTCTTCAAGGCTATCCAAGTTGCCCTCGGAGCCGGGTGTAATGGGAATGCCGGCGGCGCGCATGCTGTCACGAGCCTGGGTTTTATCGCCCATGCCGTGGATGACGCTGGATTTCGGGCCGATAAACGCCACGCCTTTTTGTTCGCACAGGCGTGCAAAGTTGGCGTTTTCTGATAGGAATCCGTAGCCGGGGTGAATGGCATCGCAGCCAGTTTCTACCGCCAGGTTTACGATGCGGGCAGGGTCGAGGTAGCCGGCCAGTGGGTCGTCGCCCAGAGAGTAAGATTCATCGGCTCGCTTAACGTGTAACCCGTAACGATCCGGTTCGGTATAGATGGCCACCGAGCGTATCCCCATTTCGGCGCAGGCTCGCACAATGCGAACGGCAATTTCGCCGCGGTTGGCTATTAACACTTTCTTCAGCATGGGAGGTTCCTCATTGCTTCGTCCCGATTGCAGGTAACAGAAAGAATAAAGGGATAGATGTTTAGCGAAAAATTGATATTATTTTGTTTATCTATAAGTAATAACTTATGAATAAGTGCAGGACTAAGCTATATGCCCCTAAGTATCCAGAAATTGGCCAGCCGCCTGACGTTTCGACAGCTCCAGGTATTCAAAGCTGTGAATGATTTGAAAAGCTACAGTAAGGCAGGAGAGTTGCTTGGCCTTACGCAGCCCGCCGTTAGCAGCCAGGTACGCCACCTGGAACAAGCGCTGGGCATGCCCATGTTTGAGTATGTGGGGCGTAAGCTCTACTGCACGGCAGCCGGTGAGGAGATGGCAACGTGTGTGCATTCGGTTTTTCGTGAGCTGGAGCGAGTGCAAAATAGCCTGGCGGCGCTGGAAGGGCAGGTAGCGGGGGAGCTAAGGTTGGCAGCGGTGAATACTGCGCAGTACGTAGTGCCTTATATGCTGAGTGCGTTTTTGCAGCTGAATCCGCAGGTGACTGTGTCTGTGGCAGTTGTAAACCGGGCAACGGCCCTGCAGCGGCTGAACGACAATTCCGATGATCTGGTTATTATGGGTATGGTGCCCGCTGAGCGACCGTTGGCTTCGCTGCCGTTTCTGGATAACGAACTGGTGCCGGTGGTGCCCAGTGGCCACCCGCTGCTACAGCAGCACAGTGTGACAGCCCAGGAGTTCCTGGACAGTGGATTGCTCGTGCGGGAAAGTGGGTCAGGTAGCCGTCTGGCGCTGGAGTTACATTGTCAGGATCGGCGATTACGGGCAAAGCCAAGTATAGAGTTAGGCTCTAACGATGCGGTAAAACATGCGGTTCTGGCAGGATTGGGAGTAGCCGTTCTGCCAAGGTTGGGTGTGTTGTCGGAGATCGCCTTGGGCAGTTTGCACGTTTTGGATATTAAAGGTTTCCCGCTGAGGCGTAGCTGGTGTGTCGTCTACCCGCAGGCTCGGCATCCTACGCCGGCCATGCGGGCATTTATTGACTACGTGCAGCAGAATATCCGCCAGTTTGAGCAGATGTTTCTCAGTCGCTGAGCTTTTTCAGCAGGATTTCAGTGAACAGCTTCGGATTGCCTTGCCCTTTGGAAGCCTTCATCAAAGGTCCCATAAAGCCACCCAGCATCTTCTTCTGTTTTTTGGGGTCGATTTCCTGCTGGTACTGGGCGACTTGGTCTGGCATACCAGCCAAAACCTCATCCACCATCTGTTCCAGTGCACCGGTATCCGATACCTGCTTCAGCCCTTGGGCTTCAATGATGGCATCAGCATTGTCTCCATCCCTATTCCAAAGTGCTTCGAACACCTTCTTGGCCCCGGATGAAGACACAGTATTGTCTGCAATCCGTGCAACCAGTTGGCCCAGCTGAGTGCCCGTGATGGGTGCTTGCGTGACGGTTTTGTCTTCGGCGTTCAAGCGCGCGGAGAACTCACCCAATACCCAGTTGGCAGCCAGTTTTGCGTCTTTGCCGTGGCTGGCGGTTTCTTCGAAGAATGCGGCCATGCGTGCATCGTCGCTGAGCAAACGGGCGTCGTAATCGTTGAGGCCGTACTGCGCCTTGAATCGTCCTTTGCGCTCGTCTGGCAGCTCCGGGAGTAGGTCGCGAGCGCTTTCAATAAAGGCCTCGTCGATCACTACCGGTAGCAAATCCGGGCAGGGGAAGTAGCGGTAATCGTTGGCTTCTTCCTTGCTGCGCATGGAGCGGGATTCGTCTCGCTCGCCGTTGTAGAGGCGGGTCTCCTGAACGATGCGACCGCCGTCTTCCAGAATGTCCATCTGCCGCTCTACTTCGTGGGCAATGGCCTGTTCCATAAAGCGGAAAGAGTTCAGGTTTTTGGTTTCGGTACGGGTGCCAAGTTCTTCCGAGCCTTTTGGCTTGAGCGAGATGTTCACGTCAAAGCGCAGGGAGCCCTGGCTCATATCGCCGTCGCAGATGCCCAGCGAAGACACCAGGCTGTGCAGCTTTTTGGCAAAGGCGACGGCTTCTTCCGCGCTGTTCATATCGGGCTCGGTGACGATTTCGATGAGCGGTGTGCCGGCGCGATTCAGGTCGATGCCTGTCATACCATCAAAATCTTCGTGTAGCGATTTGCCGGCATCCTCTTCCAGGTGGGCGTGGTGAATGCGCACACGCTTGCTACGGCCATCTGCCAGATCAACGTCCACGAAGCCCGGGCCAACAATGGGGTGGTCCAGCTGTGTAGTTTGATAGCCCTTGGGCAAGTCCGGATAAAAATAGTTTTTACGGTCGAACACCGAGCGCCGACCGATTTCGGCGTTTACCGCCAGGCCGAACATCACGGCGTAACGGAACGCCTGTTCGTTGGGCACAGGCAAGGTGCCAGGCATGGCCAGGTCAACGGCGCTGGCCTGGGTGTTGGGCTCGGCGCCAAAGGCTGTGCTGGAGCCGGAAAAAATCTTGGTTTGGGTGGCAAGCTGAGCATGAATTTCCAGCCCGATCACAATATCCCACTGCATAACTGTTCTCCTGATTCGGGCTTACTGGGGAAGTTTTTGGTGCCAGTCGGTAACTTGCTGGAGCTGATGGGCTGCGTTCAGCAAACGAGCTTCTTCAAAATAGTTCCCGATAATCTGCAGCCCCACCGGCAGGCCGTCAACAAAACCTGCCGGTACCGACATGGCTGGCACGCCTGCAAGGTTTACAGCGATGGTGAAAACATCTTCTAGGTACATGGTCACCGGATCGCTGGTTTTCTCACCTTGCACAAACGCAGGCGAGGGCGTCACCGGGCTCATCAATACATCCACTTCCTTGAACGCATTAATGAAGTCCTGCTGGATCAGGCGGCGAACCTTTTGGGCCTTCAGGTAATAGGCATCAAAGTAGCCGGCTGAAAGCGCGTATGTTCCAACCAGAATTCGGCGCTTAACTTCGCTTCCGAAGCCTTCGGCACGGGTGCGGGTATAAAGGTCGTTGAGATCCTGTGGATTTTCGCAGCGATAGCCGTAACGCACGCCGTCAAAGCGTGACAGGTTGGCGGAGGCCTCTGCAGGCGCAATCACATAATAGGCGGCGATGGCCAACTTGGCGTGGGGTAGTGACACTTCTTTTACGGAGGCGCCCAGCTTTTCGTATTCCTTCACCGCATTGCGAATCTGCTGCTCCATGGCGGGGCTGAGCTGATCGGAGAAATACTCTTTCGGAAGACCGATGCGCAGGCCGTTCAGGGGCTCGTTCAGGGTGGCGGTGTAGTCCGGCACGGCGCGCTCAACGCACGTGGAGTCCTTCGGGTCGAACCCGGCCATCACGTTCAGCATCAGGGCATTGTCTTCTGCCGTGCGGGCCATGGTGCCGCCTTGGTCAAGGCTGGAGGCAAACGCAATCATGCCGTAGCGGGATACCCGGCCGTAAGTGGGCTTCAGGCCAGTGATGCCGCATAGAGCAGCGGGCTGGCGGATGGAGCCGCCGGTATCCGTAGCCGTGGCTGCAGGCACAAGACGAGCGGCTATGGCCGCAGCGGAGCCGCCGGAAGAACCACCTGGCACGCGTTTGTCGCCGTTGCTCAGGCCCCAGGGATTATTCACAGGGCCAAAGAAGCTGGATTCGTTGGAGGAGCCCATGGCGAACTCATCCATATTGGTTTTGCCAAGGCACACTGCGCCCGCTGCGCGGAAGTTGGCGGTAACCGTGGCATCATAAGGAGGTACAAAGTTGGCCAGCATTTTTGAGCCGGCGGTGGTGGTTACGCCGTTGGTGCAGAAGATGTCTTTGTGTGCAAAGGGCACACCTGTCCATACGCCAGCCTTGCCCTCTGCCCGCTGCTCGTCAGCGGTTTTGGCATCGGCCATGGCCTGATCTTCGGTGATGGTAATAAAGCTGTTGTACCGGCGGTCTTCGGCTCTGATGCGATCGAGGAACTCACGGGTCAGTTCCACGCTTGAAATCTTGCCGCTTTCCAGTTCGCGGGAAAGCTCTGCTACGGATTTTTTATGCATGTTCAATCCTGATAGTGGGCTGATGGTGGGCTTCGTCAGATCACTCAATAACCCGGGGTACGAGATAAAGGCCGTCTTCGGTAGCTGGCGCGATGGCCTGGAAGGCTTCCCGTTGATTGGTCTCGGTCACTTCGTCTGCGCGCAAACGCTGCACGGCATCCAGCGGGTGAGCCAGCGGCTCTACGTTGTCGGTATCGGCGGCGCTGAGCTGGTCAACCAGGCTGAGGATGTTGCCCAGATCGTTCTCCAGTGCTGGTATCTGCTCTTCGTCGAGACGAATTCGGGCCAGCACGGCGACTTTTTCAATGTCTTCGCGGGAAATGGTCACGTTGACTCCAAAGTATAAAACAGAGTTTTAAAGAAGGTGGTTATGGTAACAGATTCGCGGCTGTGCGGGAGAGGCGCTGCGATGCCGCAAATTTACTCAATTGGCCGGGTATCATCCAATAGGTCTTCGGCTGTGGCGTCGTTCCGTTCTTCCCGCACTTGCCGGGAAATATGGGTGTCCGGGCGCACGTTCAGCACATCGCCTGGCGGCGCCTCAGATGCGGATTTAGCTGCGCCTGTGCTCCCCTTTTCGGGCCGTTCAGGTGCATCCGTGGCACCCAGGATGGCGGGAGATTGGTCGAAACGCAGCCGGTAGATGGGTTCGGGTAAGGTGAAGCCCTGAGTCTCCAGCGCGTTTTTGGCAGTACGAATAGAGAGGCTGCGGGCCTTGCCATAATCAGATTCACGTTGGTCAATCCAGGCCATGAATTTAATAAGAATGCTGGAGTCGCCCACGGATTCGATAATTCCGTTGGGCTCCGGGTCGCCTAGCACCCACTCCAGCTGCTGCAGAGCAGCCAGGCCGGTCTGTATAGCCAAAGCTGGGTCATCTTCGGCGTCTACTCCCAACACAAAATCAAAGCGGCGCTGAGGGTTGCGGGTGTAGTTCAGGATAACGGCTTTGAAAACGGTCGCGTTGGGGATGCGTAAATGGTTGCCTTCCAAGGTCATCAATACCGTTGAGCGTGATGTCAGTCTAACGACAACACCTTCGTAGTCGTTGATGGTCACGTGCTCCTGGGCCCTGAATGGCTGCCGAATACTCAGCATGATGCTGGAAATGTAGTTCTCCATGGAGTCTTTGACTGCAAAGCTGATAGCCAGTCCCAGCACGCCCGCACCTCCAAGCAGAGTGCCCATCAGTGCCGTGGCTCCGAGAATGTTCAGAGCAAGTAGCAAACCCAGAAGTATGGTTGCCAGCCGGACTGCGTGGCCGGCCAGTTCTGCTAGAAAGGGGTTCTTGGTTAGCCGTGACCAGAGTGGGGTGTATGCGGCCAGCCGGTGTCCGGCGAAAGCCACAATAACGAAAATGCTCAGCGCCACCAGCAATAATGGCAGCGCCCTTATCCAGCCGTGCAGAGAGTCCTGTAACGAATCCCACAGGGGGTTGAGGTTATCTTGTAAATCCAGAGTGCGCACAACCCTGTCGTCAACTGCGATGGCGCCCTCTATCCGGCTGGCCAGTTTCAGTGCCCGCTGGGCCTGGGCTTCGTTGGCAATCTGCCCCGATATGGCCACTACGCCGCTGTTAACGCCGACCTGCAGTGATTTAAATTGAGGAATCTGCTCAAAAATGCTGGCAATACGTTGAGTGATCAGCGCGTCATTGCCAGCACCTGGCGCCAGAGCGATTGGGCCAGCTCGCTCGGTTTCGCCTTGTTGAGCCAGGGCGAGCGAGGGTAGGCCTACCGCGATAACAAACGCCAGTGCCTGCGCAATGGTAATCTTTGGTATCCTCAACAGCGGCCTCGGTTGTGGCAGTTAATCAGAATGGTTTGGATGGCTTTTCAGGCCGACTTTAGTGTGTAGCAAAGATCAACTCAATGCCCGCGTCAACCAGCAAATTGCCCTGTAGCGGTTTCTGGCCCTAATAAGCGTATGAACGATTGTTCATGCAAAGAGCAATATCATTTGCCTTTGCAGCAGGCTGCGCCTTGCCTGAGCGGGGGGGCACTGCTAAAGTTGCCGCATCTTTCCGCAACCGCAACTCTCAGGTTGAAACTACACGAATGTTGATTAAAAGACTCCGAGGTTTATTTTCCAGCGACCTGTCCATCGATCTGGGCACCGCCAACACCCTTATTTTCGTGCGTGACCGCGGGATTGTGCTGAATGAGCCGTCCGTTGTAGCCATTCGTACTACTAACTCCACGAAAACGGTCGCTGCCGTCGGCGCCGAGGCGAAGCGCATGCTAGGTCGCACTCCTGGCAACATCACCGCCATTCGCCCCATGAAAGACGGCGTAATAGCCGACTTTGTGGTGACTGAAAAAATGCTCCAGCACTTTATTCACAAAGTGCACGAGAACAGCTTTATCACTCCAAGCCCACGGGTTCTGGTGTGTGTGCCCAGCAAATCCACCCAGGTGGAGCGTAAAGCTATTCGTGAATCGGCTCTGGGAGCCGGCGCCCGCGAAGTGTTCCTGATTGAAGAGCCCATGGCCGCCGCCATCGGTGCCGGCCTGCCGGTAGAAGAAGCCAGTGGCTCAATGATTGTGGATGTCGGTGGTGGTACCTCCGAAATCGCTATTATTTCCCTTAACGGCATCGTATACGCAGATTCAGTGCGGGTGGGCGGTGACAAGTTTGACGAAGCCATTGTTACTTATGTGCGCCGTAACTACGGCAGCCTTATTGGTGAATCTACCGCCGAGCGCATCAAGCACGAAATCGGCTGCGCCTACGAAGGCTTGGAGATTCTCGAAATTGATGTGCGTGGCCGCAACCTGGCCGAAGGTGTGCCACGAGCCTTCACACTTAACAGTGAAGAAATTCTGGACGCCCTTCAGGAATCGCTGGCACAGATTGTACAGACGGTTAAAAGCGCTCTGGAGCAGTCTCCACCAGAACTGGCCTCGGATATTGCCGAGCGCGGCATAGTGTTGACCGGTGGTGGTGCGCTGCTGCGCGGGTTGGATAAGCTGATCAGTGAAGAAACCGGGCTGCCGGTTATCATTGCAGAAGACCCGCTAACCTGTGTTGCCCGTGGTGGTGGCAAGGCGCTGGAAGTTATTGACCGGGGCGGCATCGGAATGTTCTCTCCGGAGGGATAATCCTTTGGGGAGGGATCGCCATTAAAACCATTTTTGTCCAGGGGCCGGTACCAGGCCTCAGGCTACTGCTCGTTATTATCGTATCGGCGGCGTTGATCGTTGCCGATCAGCAGTTCGATCGTGTTACCCCTGTTCGATCCACTTTGGCAACCGGCCTCACACCGGTGTATTGGCTTGGCAACGCCCCCAATCAGTTCAGTGGCTGGGTTGCCGGCTTGTTCACCACCCGCGAAGATGTGAAGCAGGAAAACGAAGGCCTGAAGGCCCGGCTGCTCATTCTCGAGCGCAGGGCCCTCAAGTACGCCGCGCTGGCGTCCGAAAACAACGAACTTCGTCGCCTGATGAACTCTTCGGAACTCCTGGACGACCGGGTTATTGTCAGCGAAGTGGTGGGGGTGTCGCCAGACCCGTATTCCCACGAAGTTATTATCAATAAAGGCCGCAGTGACGGTTTGCAGGTAGGTCAGGCCGTATTGGATGCCCACGGCCTGATGGGGCAGGTGGTGCAAACTAGCCAAATCACCTCCCGCGTACTTCTTGTCTCAGACAGCAGCCATGCCGTACCGGTTGAGGTTGTGCGTAATGGGCTACGGGCCATTCTGCTTGGCACCGGCGATTCCGGCACACTTGATTTGGTGCACGTGCCAGACACCGCGGATATTCGTGAGGGGGATTTGCTGGTCAGCTCCGGCCTTGGAGGGCGTTTCCCGCGGGGTTACCCGGTTGCTGAGGTAAGCCTGATCAATAAAGAGCCAGGGGAGCCCTTTGTGTCTATTCAGGCTCGCCCGAAAGCACAGCTCAACCAAAGCCGTTTGGTTTTGGTTGTATTCTCTCCAAAGGGCGAATCGCCAGCGGAGCCAGAAGCCGGTGATAACCTTCCGGCCACCGAATCGGCGCAGGAGGGCCAGGGCTGATGTTGTCTGTAATCAGTTATCCGGTATTTGTGCTGTCGGTGATCGCGTCACTGGTGTTGAGCATTTCCTTGTTTCCCGTGGGCTGGTTCGAGTTCCGGCCTGAGTGGCTTGGTTTAATCGTGTTTTATTGGACATTCCGGGCCCCGGCGCAATTCGGCATTCTGTTTGCCTGGTGTCTCGGCCTGTTGCTCGATGTGCTGGAAGCAACGCCGTTGGGCGTTAACGCCCTGGCGATGGGGCTGATTGCCTTTTTGGTTCTTACTATCCATCAGCGGCTGCGCATGTATCCCTTATCGCAACAGTGCCTGATGGTCTTTCTTGTTCTTGGCATTAACCAGATGCTGGTGCACTTTCTCAAGCAGATGCTTGGTGGCGAGGATGCTGGGTTCAGCTATCTGTGGCCGGCACTGACCAGCGCCGTGGTATGGCCCATGTTTTCCATACTGATGGACAACATCAATCGAAAGTTGGGTTAACCATGGCTTCAGTTATTCTCGCTTCTGCGTCGCCACGCCGTTCAGAACTGCTTGAGCAGATTGGTGTCCGCTTTTCTGTGCAGCCCGCCCATATTGACGAAACCCCGCGAACCGCAGAGATGCCCGGTGATTACGTCGAGCGGCTGGCCCGGGAGAAAGCCCTCGCTGTTGCGATCAGCTTTCCCGGCAAACTGGTTCTCGGCTCTGATACCTCTGTGGTTCTGAATGCAGCAATTCTTGGTAAGCCATCCAACGAGCGCGAAGCTAAAGCTATGCTCGCCAAGCTGTCTGGCACAACTCACCAGGTTATGACGGCCATCGCACTGGCACAGGGAGGGCACTGCGAGACTTGTTTGGTGACGACGCAAGTAACGTTCCGTTGTCTGTCTGACGACGAGATCGCCGCCTATGTGGCCACAGGAGAGCCAATGGACAAGGCTGGAAGTTATGGCATTCAGGGACTTGGTGGTATTTTTGTGAAGGAACTCAAAGGGAGCTACAGTGCGGTTGTTGGCCTGCCATTACAGGAAACTGCCGCCTTGCTGGCCAGTGCTGGCTGCCCCGTTTGGAAACACTGGCCGAGTAGTAGGGAGAGCCAATCATGAGCGAAGAAATCCTGATCAACGTAACACCGGTTGAAACCCGGGTTGCGCTGGTTGAGAACGGTATGCTGCAGGAAGCCTACATTGAGCGTGCCAGTCGTAAAGGCATTGTTGGTAATATCTACAAAGGTAAGGTTGTGCGGGTGCTCCCCGGCATGGAAGCTGCGTTTGTCGACATTGGTCTGGAGAAGGCCGCATTCATACACGCCTCCGATGTAGTGTCTAGCCAGTCCAGTGCGTCAGAGCCTGGGGCCTCCCCCAAAACCGTACCGGATATTCGCACCTTGTTGCGTGAAGGGCAGTCATTGGTGGTGCAGGTCACCAAAGACCCTATTGGTACAAAAGGTGCCCGGCTCACGACCCAGCTTTCCATACCCTCTCGCTATTTGGTTTTCATGCCCGAGGTTAGCCATGTGGGTATTTCCCAGAGAATCGAGGACGAAGCCGAACGCAACCGATTGAAAACCCTCGTGGAAGAAGGCGCTGCAACCCATCCGGACGTGAAGGGCGGGTATATTATCCGCACAGCGGCTGAGGCGGCGACGGCGGAAGAGCTGATGGCAGACATGAATTACCTGCACCACCTCAGCCAGTCTATCCACGAGCGGATTGAAAAGGTGCAGGCGCCTGCCGCTGTTTACAAGGATTTACCGCTGTTTATCCGCACCATTCGTGATCTTATTCGGCCGCAAACCGAAAAAGTACGTATCGACAGCCGAGAGAGTCATCAGCGGGTCATGGAATTTGTTGAAGAGTTTGTGACCGAATTTGCCGATAAGGTGGAGTACTACCCAGGTGAGCGGCCGATTTTCGATCTCTACTCGGTAGAGGATGAGATCCAGAAGGCGCTCAGCCGCAAGGTGCAGCTCAAGTCTGGAGGCTACGTGATCATTGACCAGACCGAAGCCATGACCACCATTGATATCAACACCGGCGCGTTTGTGGGTCATCGCAACCTGGAAGAGACGATTTTCAAGACCAATCTGGAAGCGGCTCGGGCGATCAGCCGCCAACTGCGCTTGCGCAATCTGGGTGGCATAATCATCATCGACTTCATCGATATGGAAGACGCCGAGCATCAGCGCCAGGTTCACCGAATGCTGGAAAAAATGCTCGAGCGGGATCACGCAAAAACCAAAATTACCGGTGTGTCTGAGCTGGGTCTTGTAGAGATGACCCGAAAGCGAACCACTGAAAGCCTTGGTCAGGTTTTGTGTGAACCTTGCCCAATTTGCGATGGCCGTGGCTTCCTTAAAACCAGTGAAACCGTGTGCTTCGAAATTTTCCGGGAAATTATGCGGATTAACCGGGCTTACGATGCAGAAAACTATCTGGTGATGGCGTCTCAAAGCGTGGTGGATCGTCTTCTTGATGAGGAGTCCGACAACGTGGCAGACCTTGAAACCTTTATTGCCAAGGCTGTCCGCTTTCAGGTAGAGCCGTTTTACAGTCAGGAGCAGTATGATGTCGTTTTGCTCTGACGCCCCCAATGTCTTCCTCTAAACGCCAGCCTTTACGTTTGATGGCGCTGTTTACCGGCGCTGTGTGGTGGTCGCTGCTTATCGTGTTGGTGCTGTTTGCCCTTTATGTGGGCATTGGCCGGCAGCTTACCCAGAATATAGATAGCTTTCGGGACGATCTTTCCAGGGATCTTTCTGCTCGCTTGGGGCACGAAGTACGCATTGGCAACCTCTCCTCCCGCTGGTTCTGGCTGGACCCCTCATTTACCGCTCAAGATATTGATGTTACCAACCCGGATTCCGGGGTGCAGGTAGTGAGCCTGCAGCATCTGACCATTCGTTTCGACGTGCTGGCGTCGCTGATGCGGTTCAGGATCGTCTTTGAGGATTTCGAGGCCGACGGGCTTGAATTAACGCTTAACCAAAATGACAGTGGCGAAGTGGGCGTTCGGGGTGCCGACTTTCCTGAGCCGCTCAATAACCGCTTCCGATATTGGCTCGAAATCGCCGGGAAATGGCTGTCGGACCCCTACATAAAAGTGACCCGCGTGAGCCTGGGTATTCGTGATAATCAAGGCCAGCTGCGCCACCTGGATATCCCCCAGCTTGATCTGGTATATCAAAAGGGCCTGTTTCGGGCGTCCGGGCGGGCCATGCGATCCGCAACAACCCAGCAACTTGCCAGTTTTACACTGGTGGGTAAGCACTTTTTTCGCGGTGACTTTAGCGGCCAATTATACCTCGATGTGGATTCGGGCCGATTGTTTGATGGCCTGTTTGATGAATATCAATGGCGAGACATCCGGGTAGAAGGGTTTGATTTGGGCGGCGAGGCCTGGTTGACCTTCCGTGAAGGTGTCCTGCAGCAAGTAAGCGGAACCGTGAGAACGCCATACTTGCAGCTGGGGGTTGCCGGTGAGTCCTTGGCCCCACTGGAAGATATCAGTGCGCAGTTTGGTTGGCGCAGACACAGTGCCGTGATGGAGGCGCCGGAAGAAACCGGTGACGGGGCTGAAACCATCGGAGAATGGCATTTGAAACAGCTGGCCTGGGCCTGGAACGGTGATGAAGTACCACCATTCAGCCTGAAGCTAGTCCCAAAACCGGAAGGCTTTACCATTACCGCCGAAGCTATGCCGCTGCGCCCGCTACGTAATCTGGTCGGTGCGCTCCCGCTTTTGCCCCCGGTCGCCAGTGACGCCCTGAAAGACTATCGCCCGGTGGGCTTTCTTGACGGTGTGAAAATCAGTGTTCCGGGGCGTGGTGAAAACAGTTTTGAGTTCTCTGCCCGGCTTCGGAACGTTGGGGCTGCAGCCTATGATGGGGCGCCAGCGGTCAGTGGTGTGCAGGGCATTGTTTATGTTGATGAGACTGCTGGGTATGTGCGAGCCCGCTCCGGTGTGCGACCGGTTATTTTGGAGTTTCCGGAACTGTTCAGCAGCGAATGGTCCTTGCCCGAGATGGCTGCGACCGTCGCCTGGCAATTGGATGGCCCCATTACCCGAGTGTATGCAGATGACATACGCATTGGATATGGCGAAAAAACCCTCTTGGCCGGCGCTTTCGATCTGAAGCTGGATGAACAGGGAGAGAGCAATTTAGGCCTGCGTATTGGCGTTGAGGACGCCACGGCGTCCATGTTGGCAGAATTTGTTCCGCAGAAAGTCGTGGATGCCGAACTTTATGAGTGGCTGACCACCGCTATCACCAAGGCGAATATTACATCAGGTGTTTACTATGGCCATGGCCAGATTAGCGCAGACTCGCCTGCAGGGTCATTTGTGTCGTCCATGTGGTACGAGTTTGATAACGCCACCGTGCGCTATGACGATCAGTGGCCTGAAGTAACCGGCGCTCGCGGACGAGTTGACATACAAAATGGCGACACGCTGGTGTCGCTGGAAGCCGGAACCACCGGCGGCCTGTCCCTGAATCCTGGTACCGTAGCCGTGGTTCCCAAACAGGACGGTGCACTCGTGCGCGTGGATGTGTCGGCACCAGTGCCTGGGGACGCTGTGGCCTATTGGGTGGAGAACAGCCCGTTTGGCGACATGGTCGGAGCAGAAGCCCAAAACCTCAATTACGCCGGCGATTACGAACTGGACCTTGCGATTGACTTGCCTCTAATCGATGGCGCCACGCCCGTGGTTGAGGCGAACATTTACACCCGTAATGGTTCAGTTAACTATCCTGAGGCAGACCTGCGTTGGGACAGCATTTCCGGTGCGCTGAATTATCACTCTGTTAAGGGCTTCTCCGGGGAGCCCCTGCAAGCAAGCTTTTTGGGCGAGCCGGTCAGCGTAGCGTTCAGCCAGACGAATTCGGATCAGCCAGGAGCGGGCGATGGGCTCAGAATTCAGCAAACCGGCGCGTTAGCTGTGCCCGGTGTGTTTCGCCAGGTAGGCATTGTGAAGCCCGAAGGGGCTGATGGAACCCCCAAAAAGAGCCAGTATGGCTTGAGCGGCACGACTGAATATACGGCGCAGCTGGATGTGGCGCCAGGCAGCGATTCAAGGCTAACGGTCCGTTCCAGCCTTGAAGGGTTGGCCATCGATTGGCCTGCTCCGTTTTCCAAAGATGCGGACGAAGCCGCACCGCTGGTGGCGGAAATAGACATCGAAGCCGAGGACGGCTTGGGTATTTCTGGTACCTGGGAGAATCGCGCGACCTTTGACTTGCTGTGGAAAAACTCCGGGCTTGAGCTGACCTTTGAGGAGCTCTATCTGGGGGCTCAAACTCTGACGAACATAAACCTTGAAGCCCTTGATCTTGGTGACCGCTGGGTTCTTACTACTCGCTCAGAGCGGGCGGTTGGCCGGCTGGAAATACCTAATGACCTGAGCCTAGTTACTGCAGATTTTCAAGTGCTTCGCTTGGTTCGAAATGAGGAGGCCGCGAAAGAGGCTCCAGAACTGTTAACACTGAAGCAGCAACTTGAAGCCTTTCGGGCCTTGGATATGGCGAACTGGCCAGATGTGGACATTGCCATATCGGAGCTGCAACTAAACGGTGAGAGTTTGGGTCGTTGGTCTTTTTATTTGCGGCCTGAGGCCGAGAAGCTGAAAATTACCGAAATTGAAGGCCGCCTCAAGTCCCTCACGTTGCAGGGGGATATGACCTGGAGCGTTGTCGATAACAGAGAAACCAGTCAGTTTTCCGGGTCTGTAACTGGCGACGCTTTGGCTGATTTGGGAGGGCTTTTTGGTTCAGACATTCCTTTATCCAACAAGCAAAGCAATATTGAGCTTGAGCTGGACTGGCCGGGGCGGCCTGATGAGTTTGAGCTCGCAAGCCTCAGTGGGGAGGTTAGCGCTCGTCTGGACGACGGCGTTATTCTGGAACGCAATAACAGCGCGCAAGTGTTCAGAATCTTCAATCTACTCAATGCTGACACGCTTTGGCGTAGGCTCAAGCTGGACTTTTCCGATCTGTATGAGCGTGGCGTAGCCTTTGATGCTATCTCAGGCAAGGCGCGCCTGAAAGATGGCCTGCTGACCATGGATCCGGAGCTTCAGGTGGTTGGGCCGTCTGGCGCATTCAAGCTTAGCGGCAGCACCAACCTGGCAGATGAGGTGCTCGATATGCGCCTGGTAGTGGTTCTGCCACTGACGCAGAACTTGCCACTGGCGGCATTATTAATGGGAGCCGGTGCTCCCATCGGAGGTGCGCTTTTTGTACTCGATAAAGTACTGGGTGATCCATTGAGCAAACTGACCAGCGCTACCTACAATGTGACCGGAACCTGGGACGAGCCTAGCGTGGATCTGCGACGGGTATTTGATACCGGCAACTGACCGGAATGGTTGCTGCCAGAATCAGGCTTCAACTTCATCAACACACTCGCGCAGGTAGCGGAATAGTTTGCGGGCCTGGCCGGTGTTTTTCTGTTTATCCACATCTCTGCGGGCGTTACGAACCAGGTTACGCAAGTGCTGAATGTCTGCACCAGGGCAGTAACTGAAAAACTCACCAGCAACAGAGTCGCCGTCGGCAATCATTCGGTCGCGCCAGCGCTCAGCCAGATGGTGGCGGCGAGTGTGTTCCTCGCTTCCTGAATCGAAAGCATCAATAGCCCGCAGCACCGCCTCTGGGTCGTCTTCTTGCCGGATAATCTTGCCGATATATTGCAAGTGACGACGCTTGGCTTCGTTCTGCCGAATCCTGCGGGATTCTTCAATGGCGCTTCTGAGGGTATCGCTGATGGTCAGCGTATCAAGCTGTTCGTTGCTCAATTCCAGCATACGCTTACCAATGTTCTGCAGCGCGTGCATGTCCCGCTTGAGCTGGGATTTACTCGGCCCGGAATACTCCGGGGCGTCGTCTTGAGTGTTGTCAATCATGATTACATCCAGGTTTGTCGGGTCACGCGTAAAAAATGGTCGCAAGGCCAAGAAAAGACATAAAACCGACCACATCGGTAACGGTTGTCAGTATAACGCTGCCTGCCAGGGCCGGGTCTATGTTGCGAGATTTCAGGAACAGCGGCAGTACAGTTCCCACTAGCGCTGCGGCCACCAGGTTAATAACCAGCGCCGCCGCGATAACCACCCCTATCATTATATCCTGAAACCAGGCGGTGGCCGCGGCAGCCACCACCGCGGCCCAGAGCAAGCCGTTGAGAATACCGGAAAGAAACTCCCGGTTCAGCAACCAGCCCACATTGGCTCCGCTTATCTGCCCAACCGCCATGCCTCTGATAACCAGTGTGAGGGTCTGGCTGCCGGCAATTCCGCCCATGCTGGCTACAATGGGCATGAGCACCGCCAGGGCAACCACTTTTTCGATGGTGTCTTCAAACAGGCCAATGACGCCAGAGGCAATGAAGGCGGTGAGCAGGTTAACGCCCAGCCAAATCGCCCGGCGCCGGGTCGTTTTCCACACGGGTGCAAAGGTATCTTCGTCATCATCCAGGCCCGCCATACTCATCAGCGAGTGGTCCGCGTCTTCCCGGATAACATCCACCACGTCATCGATGGTGATCCGCCCCAGAAGACGGCCTTCTTCGTTCACAACCGGCGCAGAAATAAGATCGTAGCGCTCAAACAGGGTGGCAACCTTGGTATCTGACAGGGTGACGGGGATGGGTTCAATGTCTGTATCCATCACCTCCCGAACGGTTGCAGCCTGATTCGACACGAGCATCTTGGTGATAGGCAACATGCCGATAAACTCATCCCGCCGGTTCACGACAATCAGGCTGTCTGTCATGGGTGGCAGCACCCGGTGCCGGCGTAGATAACGCAACACCACATCGATGCTTATGTCAGGGCGCACGGTGATGGTGTCGGTGTTCATCAAGCCGCCGGCGGTGTCTTCCGGGTACGAAAGCACCTCTTCAACCCGCTGCCGATCCTGCTCGTCCATGGTGTCCAGAACTTCCTGGATCACCGTATCGGGTAACTGCTGGAGAAGGTCGGCCAGGTCGTCCGACTCGAAATCCTCAATAATGTCCGCCAGTTCCTGGGCGTTCAACCGGCTCAGGTATTCGGCGCGAATGTCCTCGTTAAGGTATTGGAGAACATCACCTTCCAGCTGCTTATCAACCAGGTTCCAGAGCAGGGCGCGCTGGCGTGGCGGCGAAGATTCTAGCAGGTGGGCAATATCACTGGGGCTCAGGCCGCCGTTGAGAATACGGGCAACTTGTTTCAGCGCGCCGCTGTCCAGCGCTTCGCTCAGTGAGCGTAAACGTTGGCGGGCTTGGCTTTTTTCCAGAATATCAGACATGAATCACCTGCAGTCAGAAAACGCCAGTATTATAACGGAGTTAGCCAGCGCACGTGAGAAAGAGTTGCAGGGATGGGCTATGAAAAATGGCCAGTTATTCGCCTTCGCCAAAATAGTCGTTGATCAGGGCGGCGAGGGCGTCGATAGCGTGCTGCTCGTCTGGGCCATCGGCTACCAACTCCACCTCGGTGCCTTTGCTGGCTGCGAGCATCATGACCTGCATGATGTTTTTAGCGTCTACTTCACGGCCCTTGCCGCAGACTTTTACAGCACTGTCGAACCGTGATGCAGTGGCAACCAGCTTTGCTGTGGCCCGGGCGTGCAGGCCAAGTTTATTTATAATAATAATGGGGTGGCGTATCACAGCAACTCAGACCTCTTTCCGGGCCTGCAGATGCGGCAGCTCAGTATGACGTACTTGCACGTTGCTGCTGAGTTCCCGGAAATGCCGCCCCAGCTGTTCACAGACATATACCGACCGGTGCTGGCCGCCGGTGCAGCCAATGGAAATGGTCATATAACTGCGATTGCTGTCGGCAAAAGAGGGGATCCAGCTTTCCAGAAAAGCAATAAGATCGTTCACCATTTTGTGGCTTGCAGGTTCTTTCTCCAGAAACTCGGCAACCGGTTGATCCAGGCCGGTAAACTTGCGCAAGCTGGTATCCCAGTACGGGTTCGGCAGGCAGCGCACATCAAATACGTAATCGGAATCCAGTGGTACACCATGCTTGAAGCCGAAAGACTGGAACAGCAGGGCCAGTTCCTGATCTTTGCGCCCGGCCACGCGCTGCTTCACCATATCCCGCAGTTCGTACATCGACAGGCCTTTGGTGTTGATGTAGAGATCCGCAAGTTTGGAGAGCGGCTCCAGCAGCTCTTTTTCGCTGCTGATGGCCTCTCGGAGAGACGTTTTATCGTTGCTCAGGGGGTGTTTGCGGCGGGTCGCGTGAAATCTCTGCAGCAGTGACTGCTCATCGGCGTCCAGGTAGATGATCTCTACCAGAATATCCGCCTTGCGGAGTTTTCGGTAAATCTCTTCAAAATTAGCCAGTTCGGCGGACAGGTTGCGGGCATCAATACTGACCGCCATTTTGTCGAGCCGCCCTGGTGCGCTTTGGTCAGCCGCCTCCCGAGTAAGAGGGAACAAAAGCCCGATAGGCAGGTTATCAATGCAGTAGTAGCCGAGATCTTCCAGTACGTGCAGAGCGGTACTTTTGCCGGACCCGGATCGGCCACTGACGATGATCAGCTTCATGGTGAAACAGCCTGTTGCCAGAGTGGATATCAGCCGCTTGCGGCGGTCATGCTTTGGTAAAGCTCAGTTGCATCTTTGCACTGTCTGAGGCGGTCACAGAAAGCGCGCTCATTAAATTTTTCAGCCAGCTGGCTTAGCAACTCAAGATGCTCGCTGGTCGCTTCTTTAGGCACAACAAGTGCAAACACCAGATCTACCGGTTGGTTATCAATCGCGTCAAACTCCACGGTTTCGTCCAGAGTCATCAGTACGCCAATAACCTTCTCAAGTCCATCCAGGCGGCAATGGGGGATGGCGATTCCCTGGCCGATTCCGGTGCTGCCCAGCCGCTCACGGGCAATCAGATTGTTAAATATCTGGCCCTCGTTAAGAGCATCATTGTGCTGGCTGATCTGCTCGGCAATGAACTCAAGAACCCGCTTTTTACTGGATGCGGGCACCTTGCACAGGGTCAATTCCGGGGCAAGGATGTTGTCTATTGTCAGTGATGTGTCGCTCATGAATCGACCGTACTTCCGTTAAAAAAGCTGCGACACGTTTCCCGTGCCGCAGCCTGATTAGATGACATGCCTGAAAACAGTCGCCTAGCGGGCGATGTTACCCTGCATCCTGTCCACACTCTTTTCTTTGTGCTTGAGGATCTGCCGGTCTAGCTTATCGACAAGGCCGTCGATTGCTGCGTACATATCCTCATTTTCCGCCTTTGCGTGAATCTCACCACCAACCACGTGGAGCGTAGCATCTGCTATTTGGCGAACCTTATCCACTTCCAGGGTCACCTGGCAATTGCTGATGTGGTCAAAGTGCCTCTCCAGCCGTTCCAGTTTCTCGGCTACATAATCTTTTAACGCGGGAGTCAGCTCTACGTGATGGCCTGAAATGTTGAGTTGCATAGACGTCTCCTATTGTCATCCACTCCGGCCCGGTTGAGCCGGCATTATGTGCGGGCACACGAGTGTGCCTGCGAAATCCGTATACGTTGGTAAAGGTGTCGGCTTAAACCAAACGCTTGCGTTCGTTTGAGGGCGGAATGTGCATCGCCTCGCGGTATTTCGCAACCGTACGCCGCGCCACCTTTATTCCTTGTTCTCCCAGCATGGCCGCAATCTTGCTATCACTCAACGGCTTTTTTGGGGTTTCTGCGGCAATCAGCTTTTTGATCATGGCGCGGATAGCCGTAGAGGAGCATTCGCCACCTTCGTCGGTGCCGACATGGCTGGAGAAAAAATACTTCAGCTCAAAAATGCCCCGCGGTGTATGCATGTATTTCTGAGTAGTGACACGGGAAATGGTGGACTCGTGCATTTCCACCAACTGGGCAATATCCGAGAGGATCAGTGGTTTCATCGATTCCTCCCCGTGATCCAGAAAGCCTTGCTGATATTCAACAATGCGCGTTGCCACTTTCAACAGTGTTTCGTTCCGGCTTTGCAGGCTTTTGATAAACCATTTTGCCTCCTGCAGTTGATCGCGCAGGTAAGTATTATCTGCGCTGCTGTCCGCTCGCCTTATTAATGAAGCATAGCTGGCATTCACGCGTATGCGCGGCGCAATTTCAGGATTCAGTTCTACTCGCCAGCGGCCGTTGTGCTTGCGCACGATGACATCGGGGATAACGTAATCCGGTTCAGTACGATCAATGATATCGCCTGGCTGCGGGTTGAGGCTGGTAATCAGGGCCAGTACATCCCGCAATTGGTCTTCTTTAAGGCGGCTACGGCGAAGCAGTTGGGCATAATCGCGATTGCCCAACAGGTTGATGTAATGAGTGATAACCAGCCGTGCCTGGGCAAGCCAGGGGGTTTCTGGTGGCAGCTGGTTAAGCTGGATCAGCAGGCAGTCCTGAAGATCTCTGGCAAACACCCCGGGCGGATCAAAGTACTGCAGCCGGCGTAAAACGGCTTCTACTTCATCCAGTTCAAGGGGGTCCTCATCGGAACTGTCTACCAGGCCCGCGTAAATGTCTTCAACAGGGCTGGTGAGGTAGCCCCGCTCATCCACTGCGTCCATCAGCGCATGGGCAATGGCCTGGTCCCGCTCGTTCAAGGGAGTAAGGTTCAGCTGCCACTCAAGATGATCGCGCAGGGTTTCGCTGGGGGAGTTCCGGGTTTCGAAATCGTGGTCGTTTTCGTCGTCGTTCCGGGCGGCGGGCGCAGGGGCAGACTGGTAAATATCCTCCCACGCAGTATCAACCGGAAGGTCGTCGGGAATCGCGTCAGGGATGTCGTTTTCAGATTGCCAGTCGGGGCCGTTTTCGCTCTCGTCCCAGTCGGAACTGGATGAGTCTGAACCCGTATCGGATGGCGCTTCGTCTGTGGAGTTGTCCTGATTGCGGTCGTTATCTGCTGACGACGCCTCTGCCTGGTCGTCCTCATCCTGGGTTTCCAGCAGAGGGTTGGACTCCAGAGCTTGCTGGATCTCCTGCTGAAGGTCGAGGGTCGATAACTGCAGAAGCCTGATCGCCTGTTGCAGCTGGGGCGTCATTGTCAGGCTCTGACCCAGCTTTAATTGTAAAGAGGCTTTCATAACCATCGCTCGGGATCCGTCACTCTACCCACTTTGAATTTCTTGCATCGGCTAAAAATCGTTATATGTCGGCTACTTGCCGCTCTATAGCGTCGCCCTAGCAAGTTCTTTGCCGAGTTTACTTGCTCCGGGTCAGCAACACAATCTGGCGGGTGTGTCGCAGTGCCTGAAATCAGCCGCTACAGGCGGAATTCATTGCCAAGATATACTTCTTTAACCTGTTGATTGGCAAGGATGGTCTCTGAGTTTCCGGAGGCAATAATATGGCCGCCGGAAACAATGTAAGCGTTCTCGCAGATATCCAGAGTTTCGCGCACGTTGTGATCGGTGATCAGTACGCCTATGCCTTTATCCCGCAGGTGGCGGATGATCTGTTTGATGTCACTCACGGAGATTGGGTCTACCCCGGCAAACGGCTCGTCCAGCAGAATAAACGCAGGCTCCATGGCCAGGGCTCGGGCAATTTCTACCCGGCGCCGTTCACCGCCAGAAAGCGCCATGCCCAGGCTGTCGCGGATATGGGTGATGTGGAATTCTTCCAGCAGTTGCTCAACCTTGCTCAGGCGATCAGCACGGCTGAGTGTCTTACGGGTTTCCAGAATCGCCATGATGTTATCCCGCACCGAAAGCTTGCGGAACACGGAGGCCTCCTGGGGCAGGTAGCCAATACCCTTGCGGGCCCGGCCATGCATGGGTAAAGGCGTAATGTCTTGACTGTCGATGCTAATGCGGCCGTTATCAGCGTTTACCAGCCCTACAATCATGTAGAAGCAGGTGGTTTTGCCGGCGCCGTTCGGGCCCAGTAAGCCGACAATTTCACCGCTGCGAATTTCCAGCGATACATCAATGACCACTTTTTTTTGTTTATAACTTTTCGCCAGGTTGCTCGCTCTGAGAACTGCCATCGGATCCCTGTTTCGTGTTATCTGCTGTTAGTTGCCGGAGTCGCTGTTGCCACGGGGCTGGATTACCATCTCAACCCGGCCGGGGCCGGAGCCAGTATCCTCGCCGCCTTCTGCGGTAACCACTCGCTGTTCAGTATCGTAGTGAATAATGTCGCCGCGGAACACGTTGCCATTCTGCTCAATCACCGCGTCACGTTCAAACGTGAGCTGTTTGTCTGTGGCAGACCAGGTGATGTTTTTGGCTTTTGCGTCGGTTTCGCCTTCGCCACTGGTAACGGGCTGTTGGTAGCGGGCAGGTGAACCGTTTGCCTCAATGCGGTTTAGGCCTTCTGCGCTACGGTACAAAACCACGCGTTCGGCTGTAAGGCGGGTCTTGCCTTGAACCAGTTCAACCGCACCAGTATAGGTGGCAATGCCTTTGCCATCATCCAGGCGAGCACTGTCGGCACTGACAGTTATCGGCTGGTCAGAATCAAGATCAAAAGCTGCTGCAGGGCTGGCAATGGCCGCCAGAAAAAAAGCAATCAGCAGCTTATACGTGGGGTTATTTAACGGTTTCATAGCGTCCTTTCACCTGGGAGTTGAGTTCCAGAATACGTTCATCGATCCAGGCTTTCATGCCTATGGCTCGGGTAATGCCTGTAAGGTCAGTGATTGTTACCGGGTCGTCGGTAAATACGATGCCCTCAGCATTGTCTAGGGTCAGGCTCTCGGTAGCCAGTGTCGCTTCGCGGTCGCCAATGGTGCGCACCACACGAACATTGCCAGAGAGGTGCAGCACATCTTCGCTCCGGCGCAGGTTGCCGTTCTCGGCGTTCAGAATCCACGGGCCATCGCTTGTATCGCTAAACAGCTCTGCGCTTGGTGATTCCATGGTGGCCAGATTGTCGTCTTCGAACTGCTCAATGCGAGGGCTTGTAAAAACGATCTTGAGGTGCCCTGTTTCATCGTACGATGTGTAGCTGCCATTGATGACAAAGCCGTCTGGCTCGGCTTCGCCCCGGAGTTGTTTTGCGTCACTGTAGCTGGTGGCCGGTGGTTCGCCGCCTTGCCACAACAAAAAAACGGCAACGGCAAGGGTGATCGCCAAAGCCAGCATGCGCAGCCGGGGCCTGTTTGCCAGGGCCAGTTTGGAAAACTGGCTGCTTTCAGCGCTTGCGGCCATGGTTATGACTCCAGGTACGGTGTTAGTGCTGCGCCCAAGTGGCCCCCGGCAGTCAGTAGCAGATCGCACATCTCTCGCACGGCGCCATTGCCCCCGCTAGCCTGGGTACAATAATCCGCATGTTCTCGCACCAGCCAGTAGCCATTGGGAACCGTCACCCCAAAACCTGCGTAGCGAATGGCAGGCAAGTCGGGCAAGTCGTCGCCCATATACGCTATTGCCTCAGGCAGGATGCCCAGCGTATTCGCCAGCTCCTGTAGGGCGATTTTTTTATCTTCACGCCCTTGCATCAGATGGGGGATGCCCAAGTCTTGCATGCGCTTTTCAGTCAGCGGGGAGCTGCGGCCAGTAATAACGGCTACGGTAATCCCTGCGGCCATAATCTGCTTTAAGCCCAGACCGTCCAGAATGTTGAAGCCTTTTACCTCATCGCCTTTGGCGCTGAAGTAAATTTTGCCGTCGCTCATAATACCATCAACGTCCAGGGCAACGAGCTTGATGCGCGCGGCTTTAGCCAGTAAGGCTTCTGGCCAGATTGCTGCCAATGGGCTCTTCAGTTTGGCCATCATATTGCCTCTTAAATCACGCCAGCGCGGAGTAGGTCGTGCATGTTAATTGCACCAACCAACGCGCCTTGGCCATCAACAACGGGGAGTGCGCTGATCTTCAGACCTTCCATAACGTTGAGCGCTTCTGCAGCCAATTGGTCTGGCTGAATGGTTCTCCCGTTACGTGTCATCACATCTCGCATGGGCGTGGTGTGCACATCAACGGATTTGTCCAGGGTGCGGCGCAGGTCGCCGTCGGTGAAGACGCCAGTCATGGCGCCTGTGGCGTCTACAACAGTGGTCATGCCCAGCCCTTTGCGGGATATTTCCAGCAAAGCACCGCTCAGGGTGGTGTCTTCATTTACGATAGGTATGCGATCGCCAGTGTGCATAATATCGGCTACCCGCAGCAGGAGTTTGCGCCCCAGGCTGCCACCCGGGTGCGAGAAGGCAAAATCTTCTGCGCTGAACCCGCGGGCTTCCAGCAAGGCGACCGCCAGCGCATCGCCCATTACCAGAGTTGCGGTTGTGCTAGACGTAGGCGCCAGGCCAAGAGGGCAGGCCTCTGCTTCAACACTTACGTCCAGGTTTGCTGCAGCCTCTTTTGCCAGCGTGGAGTTGGGGTTGCCGGTCATGCTTATCAGAGGTGCGCCCATGCGTTTTATCAGTGGCAAAATGGTAACCACTTCGCTGGTGTTACCACTGTTTGAAATGGCGATAACCACATCCTGGCTGGTAATCATGCCCATATCGCCGTGGCTGGCTTCCCCGGGGTGAACAAAGAATGAAGGTGTTCCGGTGCTGGCAAGTGTGGCAGCAATCTTGTGGCCAATATGGCCGGATTTCCCCATGCCTGTTACGACAACCCGGCCCTTACATGCCATGATTACTTCGCAGGCACGTATAAAGTGGTCGTCGATGCGGTTTTCCAAGGCACTGATTGCGTCCCGCTCAATGCGGATAGCCTGAAGTGCGGGGTTCCGGAAATCGTACGTTTTCTGTTCAGTCATCGGGAGAAGAACCTGCTTTCTCGTTGACGCCTTCCATATGAAAAGACGGGAGTGCGATTAGGTTGAGGGAGTATAACATTTCCCGCGAGCTGAGCAGTCTGGTTACGGCAAGTTCATTAGAGCCCACTAGGGAGACCTGTGAAAAGATCAGTAAAACTGATCATTGCTATCAATTCATTTTGGGAACCATTGATTGAGCTTGAGGGCTCCTTGGCATAATGTAGCCGCTCCCTTATGCCTAAGAGCTATGGGGTGAAAGCTAAGCGCTATGGGCTGAAAGGTAAGGATGATGAGTTTGCGCTCCTATATTTCATTGAAAGACGTTGTATTTTCCCGCTCTGGGCGCCGTATTTTCGACGGTGTTTCCATTGAGATCCCCCGTGGAAAAATTACCGCTATCATGGGCCCCAGCGGCACCGGGAAAACCACCTTGCTGCGCCTCATTGGCGGCCAGCTTAAACCGGACTCCGGTAGCATAGTGGTGGATGGCCACTCAGTACCTGAGCTTCGGCGCAAAGAGCTTTATACGTTGCGGGAAAAAATGGGCATGCTTTTCCAGAGCGGTGCGCTATTTACGGATTTGAGCGTATTTGAGAACGTGGCTTTCCCGATGCGAGTGCACACCAAATTGCCAGAAGACATGATTCACGACATCGTATTAATGAAGCTTGAAGCCGTTGGCCTGCGAGGTGCCCGCAAACTGATGCCCTCCGAGCTCTCCGGCGGCATGACCCGGCGTGTTGCTCTTGCGCGCAGCATTGCACTGGATCCCGAACTGATCATGTATGACGAGCCGTTCACCGGTCAGGATCCAATCGCCATGGGTGTATTGGTAAAGCTCATTCGCGATCTAAACAGCTCCATGGGCTTAACCAGCGTGTTGGTTTCCCACGACGTACAAGAATCCCTGAGTATCTGCCACTACGCCTGCATTATTGCAGATGGAAAAGTCATTGGTGCCGGCACGCCGGCCGAATTGCAGGATCATCCCTCTGAACAGGTGCAGCAATTTTTGCAGGGGCATCCAGATGGCCCTGTGCCCTTCCATTATCCTTCCTCTGAAGCGAGTGAAGATTTTGGGCTTTCGGGAGGTGCTTCGTGATCGATAGAATCGCCTCCTTCGGGCGCAGCGGGGTAGATATTGTTATATCTTTTGGTCGCTCCGGCCGCTTTTTAGCGGGTGTGTTATCAGGTGTTCCGCGCCCGGCAACCGGTTTCCCGCTTTTAATGAAGCAACTTTACTCAGTTGGTGTGCTGTCGCTGGCTATTGTGGTGGTGTCTGGGCTGTTTATCGGCATGGTGCTTGGCCTTCAAGGCTATACCATCCTCAGTGATTTCGGCTCTGAAGCGGCCATTGGGCAGATGATTGCGCTCACTCTGGTGCGAGAGCTCGGGCCCGTTGTAACCGCTTTGCTGTTTGCAGGGCGCGCAGGATCTGCATTGACCGCCGAGATTGGCTTGATGAAGGCAACCGAGCAGCTTTCCAGTATGGAAATGATGGGGGTAGATCCCCTGCGCCGGGTCATCGCGCCCAGGCTTTGGGCTGGCTTTATTGCGATGCCGATACTGGCTATCATTTTTTCGATGGTAGGTATCTGGGGCGGTATGTTGGTAGGCGTAGAATGGCTTGGAGTATTTGAAGGATCTTACTGGGGCAACATGCAGGCCTCCGTGGACTTCTGGGACGACGTGGTAAACGGCGTCATCAAGAGCGTTGTATTTGGTTTTGTTTGCGCCTGGATTGCAGTTTATCAAGGCTACGATTGCGTACCCACCTCGGCAGGAATCAGCTCAGCCACCACCAAAACCGTGGTGTACTCTTCGCTGGCTGTGTTGGGGCTGGATTTTGTACTGACCGCCGTAATGTTCGGCAACTTTTGATCAACGATTGACGAGACAACACCGGGAGCCGGTAATGACACAAAGAACAACGGACATCACAGTTGGCCTGTTTATGCTCGCTGGGTTGGCTGCGCTGCTATTTTTGGCACTGCAAGTAAGTGGGCTCTCGCCAAAATCGGCCGAAAGCACGTACACCATCTACGCAGACTTTAACGATACCGGCGGCATCACGCCCAGGGGCAGGGTTTCCATGGCGGGCGTAACGGTGGGCAGCATCGATTCGATAGATCTCAACAAAAAAACCTTCCAGGCCCGCGTCACCATGTCCATCTATGGCGACGTGGACAATATTCCGGCCGACAGCGCTGCAGTAATACGTACATCCGGTCTGCTGGGTGAGCAGTACATTGATATATCCGTAGGTGGTGACATGGACTCCCTCAAGGCAGGCGATACCTTTTATTCCACCCAGTCCGCCATGAATATCGAGCGGTTGATCAGTAACTTTGCGTCTGGCAAATAAGCCAGCGTTGCGACAGAACAGGAGAAGCCAGGTGATTGCATTAACACAGCGATTTTTACTCGCCCTAACACTGATGGCATTTGGTATCGCTTCGGTTCAGGCGGGCCCAGAAGAAGACTTACAGCAGTATGTAGATGAAAACACCCAGCGGTTGGTGGCCAAGCTCAATGAGGAACGCGGTCTTTATGAGCGTGATCCGGAAGCTTTTTACAAAAACATGGACGATGCCTTGGACGGCTTTGTCGATTTTCGCCGCATTGCTGCCCGGGTAATGGGGCGCTATGCACGCCAGACAACGCCGGAACAGCGAGACGAGTTTGTGGCCAAGTTTAAGCGCAGCCTGTTCGATAGCTACGCCCAAGCATTGGTAAGTGCCGAAGATTTCAAAATTAAAGTGAACGACGCCACGATCAATCCGCAGGATGACAACCGTGCCTCCGTGGCAATGGAAGTGACTACGGCCTCGGGCAATCGCCATTTTGTGACTTATTCCATGTATCGCAAAGACGGCGGCGATTGGATGATGGAAAACGTGATCGTGGAAGGGGTTAATATTGGCCTCTCCTTCCGGGATCGCTTTACCCAGGAAATGGAAGCCAACCGCGGACAGGTTCAGGCTGTTATTGACGGGTGGAGCGATGCAGTGAAATCCCTCAACCTGGAAGACGAAGTGAGCAAACCATGAGCACAGAAGTTCCCCGCGCTCAGTTGGAGGCAGGGGTGCTCTCTGTCTTCGGCGCAATTGATGCCCACAACGTTGCCCCGGTGCGAGCTGAGGGCGAGCGGCTAGTCATGGCTGCCAGTGGCAATCTGGTGGTGGATCTTGGTGGTCTGTCTTCGGCCCACAGCGTTATCCTCTCCATGCTCCTTTGTTGGAGCCGATTGGCGGAAAAACAGGGCGTTTCACTGTCTTTTACCGAGGCGCCGGATCGCCTCGTGTCTCTTGCCGCTTTGAGCAACCTCGCGAATTGGTTACAATCCCGCCCCTGATTTCATAAATACCTGAGGATTTACTATGGACGCCACCGAAGTCACCCAGTTGGTCAAAGACGCACTGCCCGATTGTGAAGTGCAGGTACAGATCGACGGTAACCATTATATGGTGGTCGTTATAGGTGACGTTTTTGAAGGCCTGTCGACCATCAAGCGGCAGCAACTGATCAACAAAGCGCTATTCCAACAAATCATGGATGGCACTATTCACGCCCTTCACCCGAAACCCTTTACACCGGCTGAATGGGCTGCGCGCCAGGGCTGAGCCTCTCGCACACGACAGGATTACTATTGTGGACAAACTTCTAATCCGGGGCCGTAAGCCTCTGGACGGTGAAATCCGGATTTCCGGTGCCAAAAATGCCGCCCTCCCAATTCTTGCAGCAACGCTGCTGGCCGACGAGCCAGTTACCGTTGGTAACCTGCCGCACCTGCACGACGTTACCACCATGATCGAGCTGCTTGGCCGCATGGGTGTGGACCTGATGATTGATGAGAAAATGAGCGTGGAAATTCACGCCAACACCATCAAACATTTCCACGCGCCTTACGAGCTGGTTAAAACCATGCGGGCTTCTATTTTGGTGCTTGGCCCGCTGCTTGCGCATTTCGGTGAAGCAGAAGTATCACTGCCAGGTGGCTGTGCCATCGGTAGCCGCCCAGTAAACCTGCATATTCAAGGCCTTGAGCAGATGGGCGCGGATATCAAGGTAGAGAACGGCTACATCAGGGCGAAAACCAACGGGCGCTTAAAAGGCGCGCACATCTTCATGGATGTGGTGACGGTAACCGGTACCGAGAACCTGTTGATGGCTGCAACGCTCGCCGATGGCAAAACCATTCTTGAGAATGCTGCCCGGGAACCAGAAGTGGTGGATTTGGCCGAATGCCTGATCGCCATGGGTGCCAATATTACCGGCCACGGCACCTCGACCATTGTCATTGAAGGCGTTGAGCGCCTGCACGGCTGTCATTACAACGTGCTGCCAGACCGCATCGAAACCGGTACTTATTTGGTCGCTGCGGCTGCCACCGGTGGCAGAGTAAAGCTGAAAGATACCCGTGCGGACCTTCTGGACGCTGTACTGCTTAAGCTGGAAGAAGCCGGCGCGCATATCACCTCCGGGCCAAACTGGATCGAGCTGGACATGAAAGGCCGGCGCCCGAAAGCGGTTAATATACGCACCGCACCTTACCCGGCTTTCCCCACGGATATGCAGGCCCAGTTCGCTGCCATGAACGCGGTAGCAGAAGGCACGGGGACTATCATCGAGACCGTATTCGAAAATCGTTTCATGCACTTGCAGGAACTGACCCGCATGGGTGCCGATATTACGCTCGAAGGCAACGCTGCGATTATCAAAGGCGTCGACCATCTTACAGGCGCGCCTGTTATGGCAACCGACCTGCGCGCATCGGCCAGCTTGGTCATCGCAGGCCTGATGGCAGAAGGCGACACCATTATCGATCGCATTTACCACATTGACCGTGGTTACGAGTGCATTGAAGAAAAACTGCAGCTGCTTGGTGGGAGTATCCGCCGCCTGCCAGCGTGACAGACACATACGGGAAACCGGAAGGACGCATGACAGATTTCATTACCATCGCTTTGTCGAAGGGGCGAATCCTGGAAGAAACCCTGCCACTGCTGGCAGAAGCCGGGATTGAGCTGATCGATGACATCAAGAAATCACGAAAGCTGGTGTTCCCAACGACTCATCCGAATGTGCGCATACTGATTATACGCGCCACCGACGTGCCCACCTATGTACAGTATGGTGGCGCGGATTTGGGTGTGACAGGCAAAGACGTATTGATGGAGCACGGCGGGGAAGGGCTTTACGAGCCTCTGGATCTGAACATTGCCCGTTGCCGGCTGATGACCGCCGGTCCCAAAGGCGAAACGCCACCCGTTGGGCGCGTTCGTGTAGCGACCAAGTTTGTCAACCTGGCCCGCAGATATTACGCAGCGCAAGGGCGCCAGGCCGACATCATCAAGCTTTACGGTGCCATGGAATTGGCGCCAATTCTTGGTTTGGCAGATGAGATCGTCGATATCGTGGATACCGGCAATACCTTGAAGGCCAACGGCCTGGAAGCGCGTGAACTGATCGACCACATAAGCACCAGGCTGGTGGTGAATCGTGCCTCCATGAAGATGAAACACGAGCGGATTAACCCCATTATCGAGAAGATGGCGGCTGCCGTCGAAAAACGCCGATAAAGTTCACAATCCAAAGCAGGATTTGAGAAATGACCGTTAGCATCAAACGATTGAGCGCTTCCCAGGGCAACTTTGACAGTGAGCTAGCCACGCTGCTGGCTTGGGACGACAGCGTTGATCATCAGGTGAACGAGACGGTGCGTCATATCCTGCATGAAGTGAAAACCCGGGGCGACCAAGCGGTTTTGGAGTTCACGGAGAAGTTTGACCGGCTGAAGGCTGGTAGTGTCGCGCAACTGGAAATGAGCCAGAGCCGTTTACAGCAAGCCTTGAACGCTATTCCGGAAGATCAGCGTGTGGCGTTGGAACAAGCTGCGGCGCGGGTTCGGGATTACCATGAGCGCCAGAACCAGAAATCCTGGCAGTATCAGGACGAAGACGGCACCGTGCTGGGGCAGAAAGTAACGCCTCTGGATCGCGCAGGGTTGTATGTGCCTGGCGGCAAAGCTGCTTATCCGTCCTCCGTGTTGATGAACGCCATTCCCGCAAAAGTGGCCGGCGTGGGCGAAGTGATTATGGTGGTTCCCACGCCAGATGGCGTGGTGAACGATTTGGTGCTTGCCGCTGCAGCCATCGCCGGTGTTGATCGTGTATTCACCATAGGCGGGGCGCAGGCCGTTGGCGCTCTGGCCTACGGCACAGACACCATCCCGGCCGTAGACAAAATCGTCGGCCCCGGCAACATCTTCGTCGCCACCGCCAAGCGCGAAGTGTTTGGCACCGTTGGCATAGACATGATCGCCGGCCCGTCGGAAATACTCGTCATCTGCGACGGCAAAACCGACCCGGATTGGATCGCCATGGACCTGTTCTCGCAAGCCGAACACGACGAACAGGCCCAGTCCATCCTGATCAGCCCGGATGCTGCTTTCCTCGACGCCGTAGAAGCCAGCATCAACAAGCTGCTGCCGACCATGGAGCGTGCCGACATTATCCGTACCTCCATGACCGATCGCGCTGCACTAATACATGTTGCAGACTTAAGCGAAGCCGCCAAAGTCTCCAATCGCATAGCTCCGGAACACCTGGAGCTGTCTGTAGAAAACCCGGAAACTCTGGTGGAAGAAATCCGCCACGCCGGCGCCATTTTCCTGGGTCGTTACACGGCCGAAGCCTTGGGTGATTACTGCGCCGGGCCGAACCACGTACTGCCTACCAGCGGAACAGCCAGGTTCTCGTCTCCATTGGGCGTCTACGATTTCCAGAAACGCTCATCCATCATCGGTTTCAGCGCCAAGGGTGCAGATCGTATGGGGCGGGTCGCATCGGTTCTGGCAAGAGGCGAGGGGCTAACAGCTCACGCCCGGTCGGCTGAATACAGGATTAAAAGCGATGAGTAAGTTCTGGAGTCCTCAGGTTAGCAGCTTGGTTCCCTATGTACCGGGCGAACAGCCCAAAATGGCCAACCTGGTAAAACTGAACACCAATGAAAACCCGTTCGGCCCCTCGCCAAAAGTCATCGAAGCCATACAGGCCGAACTCAATGACAGCTTGCGCCTCTATCCGGATCCGGAAGGCGAAAGCCTGCGCCAAACCATCGCCGGCTACCACAGCGTAAAACCCGAACAAATTTTTCTGGGGAACGGTTCCGACGAAGTTCTGGCCCACATATTTTACGCCCTGTTCCAGCACGGCCAGCCCGTTCTGTTCCCGGACGTGACCTACAGCTTTTACCCGGTGTACTGTGGCCTTTACAATATTGAAGGCAAAACCATACCTCTCACCGACAGTTTCGAAATCAACCCGGAAGACTACAAGCAGCCCAACGGTGGAATTATTTTCCCCAACCCTAACGCGCCAACTGGCCGTTATCTTGGGCTTGAGCACGTAGAAGCCATCCTCCAATCCAATCCGGAGCGTGTGGTGGTAGTAGACGAAGCTTACATAGACTTCGGCGGCGAAACCGCCATGACTCTCGTTGATCAGTATCCCAACCTGCTTGTCTGCCAGACACTCTCCAAAGCCCGCTCCTTGGCTGGTCTCCGCGTAGGCTTCGCCGTCGGCCACCCGGATCTAATCGAAGCGTTGAATCGCGTTAAAAACAGCTTCAACAGCTATCCTTTGGATAGGCTCGCTTTGGCTGGCGCAAAAGCCGCCTACGAAGACGAAGCCTGGTTTCAGAAGTCATGCAAAGGTGTTATTTCCGAACGCGAGCGCGTGACGAAAAGCCTGGAAGACCTGAATTTTGAAGCCTTACCCTCTAAAGCCAACTTCGTTTTCGCCCGTCACAGAGAGAACTCAGGTGAAAGTCTTGCGAAAGCTCTGAGAGAGCAAGGCATCATCGTTCGCCACTTCAACAAGCCTAGAATCAGCGACTTCTTAAGGATTACCATTGGCACTCCAGAGCAAAATGATGCGTTGATTGCCGGACTTAAATCTCTGTAAACGATCGAAGTCCGAGAACTCCGAAGTACAGATTTTTCCAGGAGGGTAAAGCAAATGGCAAAGCGTGACGATATTCTTGCGAAGATTAACGAATGGTTGCAGCCAGAGAGTTTTCAAGACTATTGCCCTAATGGCCTGCAAGTTGAAGGCAAAAGCGACGTAAGAACCATCGTTACCGGCGTAACCGCCTCCCGCGCACTCATTGAAGCCGCCATTGCAGCCAACGCCGACATGCTGATCGTTCATCACGGCTACTTCTGGAAAGGTGAAGATCAGCGCATTCAAGGCATGAAACGCGAACGCATCAAGCGCCTTTTGGACAACGACATCAACCTTGTTGCCCACCACCTGCCACTGGATGATCACCCAGAATACGGCAACAACCGTCAGTTAGCGGACATCCTCGGCATCGAGAACCCGCGCCCGTTAAACGGTCTTGTTTGGGAAGGTGAGCTGCCCCAAGCCATGAGCCCGGAAAAGTTCGGCCTGCACATTGCCCGGGCACTCCACCGCGAGCCGTTAAGAGTTGGCGACGGCAAGGCCGAGATTAAGCAGGTAGGTTGGTGCACAGGTGCGGCGCAGGGTTTCATCAATACAGCCATTGATGCGGGCCTTGATGCCTACATCAGTGGCGAGATCTCTGAGCCGACCACCCACACTGCTCGTGAGTGCGGCATCCACTATTTCGCCGCAGGCCATCACGCCACTGAACGGTATGGTGTAAAAGCCCTTGGCGCTGCACTAGAAAAAGAATTCGGAATCAGCCATCGGTTCATCGATTGCGACAATCCGGTTTGATCAGGCTTCAGTCGCCTTATCACCTTTTTTTAATCCAAAGTCTTCAGAGAGCGTGCCCGAGGTCTTGGGGGCGTAATCCCGGGGCGGCTCAGCACCGTCCTCGCTAACTTCTTCCAGGCGCTTGCGAGAAGTCTCCTCGGCAAGCTCGGCCAACCATTCCTCATCATTGCACAAGCGATTCGCCCCGCGAGCCATATGCTGGTTCACATCGCGATAAGCATCATTAAACCGGCGCAGCAAATGCGCCGACTCCATGAAATGCTCATTCACCTGGGCCTGATACCGCAGGTATTCGTTGCGCACTTCCTCGGTTTGTTGTTCAGCACGGCGCTGGCGCAGAGTAGATCCCTGCCCCGAGCGGCTAAAAACTGCTCCGATGACAATGCCAATAATCAGTGCGGCAACCGCTGCCAGAATCAGGTTTGTCATATGCTGTATCGTCCTATTGCTTATAAAATGAGCCAAGCCATGTTGGCCAGTATAACGCCCCAAGCCTTCTCAGCCCATGCCTGAATGCTGCGCCAATCGTCGTATTGCTCGGCAGCCTCTTAACATGGCGAAAAAACCGTAAATACGCGATAATGCGCCGCCCAAAATCAACGATTAGACCCCGGGATTTCCTGATGACAGCTTCTATGCCTTCTGAAACCACCGCGAGCCAAACCCCTTGGCAGCGCTACCAAGAAGATCTTGAGCGCCCGGATTTCCTTAAGGATCCCGCCCAGGCCGATGCGGTGCAGCGCCTCCAGACACTCTACGACAAACTGGTGGAGGCGGAAAGCGAACGCGGCAAAGCATTGACCAAACTGCGGCGCAAGTTGAAGAAGGGCAGGGAGGAGCCAGTTAAAGGGCTGTACTTCTGGGGTGGTGTGGGCCGTGGCAAAACCTACCTGATGGACACATTTTTTGAGTCGTTGCCGTTCAAACGCAAAATGCGGGTGCATTTTCACCGGTTCATGCAGCGGGTTCATAAAGAACTGAAAACCTTTAAAGGCGAAAAGAACCCACTGGGCCTTGTGGCCAAAAAATTCGCTGATGAAACCCGAGTGATCTGCTTTGACGAATTTTTTGTTTCCGACATCGGCGATGCCATGATCCTCGCAACCCTGATGGACGGATTATTCAAGCGGGGCGTCACCCTGGTATGCACCTCCAATATTATCCCTGATGGGCTCTACAAGGATGGGTTGCAGCGGGCCCGTTTCCTGCCAGCCATTGCGCTTGTGAAAAAATACACCGATGTCGTGAATGTAGATGGCGGTGTTGATTATCGCTTACGCACCCTTGAGCAGGCTGAGCTTTACCATTCACCGCTTGGTGAAGGGGCAGAAACCAGTCTGCGTAGTAGCTTCGACGCGCTGGCCGTAGAGGCTGGAAAGCACAGTAAGTCTATGGAGATTAACGGCCGCAAGATCCCCGCACAGGCCCACGCCGACGACGTGGTTTGGTTCGATTTCAAAGATGTATGCGACGGCCCTCGTAGCCAGAATGATTACATTGAATTGGCTCGTCAGTTCCATGCCATTATTGTTAGCAACGTGCCCGTTCTCGGGGGCGAAAAAGACGATCAATCCCGCCGATTCGTAAACATGATCGACGAGTTCTACGACCGTAATGTGAAAGTCATTATTTCGGCAGCTGCGCCGATTACCGAGCTGTACTCCGGCGGGCGCCTGAGTTTTGAATTTGAGCGCACCGAGTCACGCCTTCTGGAAATGCAGTCACAGGAATATCTCGAAGCTCCACACAAACCCTAGCCGGGGCAAAAAAACCATCAAAAGCAAAGTGGTTGCATCTGGAATAGTTGTCTATAGTTAGCTCGTGCGGGTAAACCCGGCATCGATCGGGGTTGTGAAAGGGTAGTGAGCGGGTGGTGAGAGCAAAATCATACTTTTGACTGATCAAAGCACTAGACAGCGTTAGCTATAGTGCTTACATCACGAGCACTGTGCATGAAGCCTCCAACATATTCGTGAATTCCAATAATCAGAGCAGCGACTCAGAACAACAATGGAGTAGCCTTCCAATGACAAGAAAAACACACCAATGGCAGCGTTGGGCAAAATTGCCGCTTGCCGTGGCCGTTGCAGCTGGCCTTTCTGGCCAAGCATCTGCTTACTCTTTCTACCTTGGGGATGTGGAAGCCCAATTCAACACCACGCTCTCAGCCGGGGCTGGTTGGCGAGTTGAAGATCGCGATAAGCGTCTGATTGCCCAGGGTAACCTGGGGCCGCAATTTGCCAACACCACCACGGGCGCATCAACCAATAACTACGACGACGGCAACCTGAACTTTGAAAAGGGTGACACCTACTCGAAAATCGTAAAAGGTAACAGTGAGCTGTTCCTCGATTATGCAGTCGATAGTCAGTACCTGACCCGGGTTGGTGGTTTATTGCGCGGTCGTTACTGGTACGACTTTGAACTGAAAGATGAGAACCGCGCAACGGACTATGTCGGGCAGCGGCGTGAACTCAACAGCGACGCGAAGGATTATGCCTCCGGTGGCGAAATTCTTGACGCCTATGTATTCACCGACTGGTACCTGGGTAACGTTCCCGTGAGCGCACGTTACGGCAAACAGGTATTGAGCTGGGGTGAGAGCACATTTATTCAGGGCGGTATAAACACCATCAATCCGGTCGACGTGCCCGCGTTTCGTGCGCCTGGGTCCGAGCTGAAAGACGCTCTTTTGCCGGTTGAAATGTTCTACGTGTCGGCCGGTGTCACAGAGAGCGTTACATTAGAGGCTTTCGTTCAGACAGACTGGGAACCGGTTCGTCCTGACTATTGCGGGACATTCTTCTCTACCAACGACTTCGCGGCTGATGGCTGTGGCCCTGTATTGCTGGCTGGCCAGTTGTCGGATTCCCAGGCTCAGGCCCAGGGCTTCGTAGCGCCTCGCCTTGGAGACGTTGAAGCAGATTCCAAAGATCAATTCGGGGTTGCAATGCGCTGGTATGTTCCTGCGCTGAACGATTCTGAGTTTGGTTTTTATTACATCAAATATAATAGCCGTTTGCCGTATGTGAGCGGTACCATCAAGGATTCCAGCAGTCCTTTTCCGTCGTACTTCATTGAATACCCAGAGAATATCGACCTTTACGGCATCAGCGTCAATACCAGCACGCCGGGTGGCTGGTCTCTGGGTGCGGAATACTCCTATCGTGATAAAGTGCCACTGCAATGGAATGCTTTTGAGCTGATCTTCGGTGGTTTGCAGAAGCGTGGTCCAAATGGAGAAGTACTGAGCAAGCTTGAAAAACAGCGCCAGCAAGAGCAGGGAACTTTGGTGCCTGGCTCAAGGGTGTCGGGTAATGATCGATTTGGCGTGTCTCAGGCTCAGTTTACGCTGATAAAATTCTTCGATCAGGTAATGGGTGCAAGTCGCCTGACTTTGATCACAGAGTTTGGTGCAACTTATATTCATGATCTGCCGAGCCTTGATGAAGCTCGTTATGGCCGCTCAGGTACTTTTGGTATAGGTACGCTGCCGCTTGCCACTGGAGATCTCTGTAAAGGCGAAGGAGGTGCGGCTGAAAACATTAATACTAGTAATTGCACCAATGACGGCTTCACCACAGACTTCTCCTGGGGCTATCGTACACGGCTGGTTTGGGATTACTCGAGCGCAATTGCAGGGATAAATCTGTTTCCACAGATAGCCTGGAGCCACGATGTGGAAGGTTACAGCCCGCAGCCGGGCGGTGCCTTCAACGAAGGTAATAAGGCTATTGGCCTCTCCCTTCAGGCGGTGTATCAGAACAGGATTACAGGTAACATCGGTTACACCAACTTTTTTGGTGGTAAACCGTATAACGAGCTGACAGATCGTGATTTTGTGAGTGCCAGTGTTTCTTACTCATTCTGAATCGCCAAGAATTCGTTTAACGAGGTAATTTAAATGAAGCTGAACAAAAAATTACTGGCTACAGGTATTCTGGCTGTGAGTGTAGTAGCCGGCCAGGCCTGGGCTGCGGTGTCGTCCGAGGAGGCAGCCAAGCTCGGTGATTCCCTGACACCGATGGGCGCAGAAAAAGCCGGTAACGGCGGCGCTATTCCTGCGTGGACAGGGGGTTTGACAACGCCCCCCGCTGGCTACAAGGGAGACGGCATTTATGTGAATCCGTTTCCTGATGAGACACCCCAGTTCACCATTGATCAGAGCAACATAGCGGAATACGCAGACAAGCTGTCCCCCGGGCAGGTAGCAATGATCAAGCAATACCCGGACTATGTGCTTCCGGTTTACGAGACTCATCGTACGGCTGCCTATCCGAAAGACGTCATGGATGAAACGGTCAAGAATGCGACGGGTACAGAGCTGATCAAGGACGGTAACGGTCTGGGCAACTACCAGACCGCAACGCCATTCCCAATCCCGCAGAACGGTCTGGAAGCAATCTGGAACCACATTACGCGCTATCGTGGTGGTTCGGTGCAACGCAACGTTGGGCAGGCAACGCCTACCGCCAACGGCGCCTACTCCATCGTGAAATTTCAGGATGAGCTGACCTGGCGGACCTATCTGGAAGATTACAGCCCGGGTGAGGATGCCAACGTGCTGTTCTATTTCAAGCAGGCCATCACCGCTCCGGCGCGCCTGGCCGGTAACGTGTTGTTGGTTCATGAGACCATTGACCAGGTTGCAGAGCCGCGTCGTGCCTGGGTATACAACGCTGGCCAGCGTCGTGTTCGCCGTGCACCTCAGGTTGCCTACGACGGACCGGGTACTGCGTCTGACGGCATGCGTACGTCAGATAACTTCGATATGTTCAACGGCGCACCAGACCGCTACAACTGGGAGCTGGTTGGCAAGAAGGAAATGTACATTCCGTACAACTCCTACAAGCTGGTTGATCGGAATCTGACTTACGACCAGATCGTAAAACCTGGCCATATCAATCAGGATCTGACTCGCTACGAGCTCCACCGAGTGTGGCACGTGCGCGCAACCTTGAAAGAAGGCGAGCGCCATATTTATGCTCAGCGTGATTTCTATATTGATGAAGACACCTGGCAGGCATCGGTCATCGACCATTACGATGGGCGTGGTGAGCTCTGGCGTGTGGCAGAAGCCCATTCCATGCAGTTTTACGATCAGATCGTTCCCTGGTATGCGGTTGAAACCCTGTACGATCTATTGTCTGGCCGCTATCTGGTTCTGGGTCTGACAAACGAGGAAGTCGATCCGTACCAGTTTGGTGTTGAGCGTCAGTCCAGAGATTACACTCCGGCTGCTCTACGCAGGGCTGGAACCCGTTAAACGGGGGTGTTGATCTTCAGAAACGGCGGGCCTTGGCCCGTCGTTTTTGTTTTTGTGATAGAAAAACGTCACTGAACAAATACCTTTCACGTCAAAACTTTGCAGCCAGCCCCTTAATTAGTTTAACCTCCCTGTCATACTAAAGGCGTATCCGGGGCAGCGTGTGAAATCATTCAATGATGGCAATGCAGCTAATGACGAGTTTCAGTCAGCTAACAGTGGGCTCCAGCGGGGCGAGCTTGTAAGAGATTTGCTCAAGCAGAGACTGCAGGTGCCAGCCCTGCCTGCACACTCATTGGCGCGGCCTCATTTGGCCGCGTTGGTCGCCGATGCATTGACGCCTCGCGGCGTGCTTTTTATTGACGCACCCTGCGGTTATGGAAAATCCCACACCTTAGCCATGGGCGTTCGGACGGCCGGGATCGATGAACACAATGTTCGTTGGCTGACGCTCAATTCCCAAGATAACGCACCAGCCCGATTTCTCAGTTTGTTGTCTGTGGCGTTAAATATTCCCGAATCCTGCGAAAGCAGCTTGCGTGGTGGCGCCACGTTCCTTGATGCCCTCTCCATCATGCTTCTGGCCCTGAAAAAAACAGCGGAAGAGCCGCCGGCTATTTTGGTTCTGGATGGCCTCCATCACATCACAAACCCGGCGGCCATTGCCCTGCTTCAGCAATTGGTTGTAGATATACCGTCTCACTTTTCGATTGCCATGCTTTCAAGGCAGGCCCTGCCTTATGAAACCCATGCGCTGGAGTTGGAAAACCGGTTTGCCCGCATAGGGTCCGAAAATCTCGAGTTCAGCCGAAGCGAAACTTTTGAGTTCTTCCGGGATGTGCTGAGTGATCAGCAACTAACCAGTGTGACAATTGACCATCTATACGACCTCACGGAGGGGTGGCCCACGCCGCTTGCGCTCTATCGCCGGGATATTCTGCAAAGCTCCGAAAGGCATGCGGTTTCCGAAACCCCCGGTGTCGAGCGTTTTCTGAAAGAATCCGTGTTGGGCAATCTGGCGCCCGGCCAGGTGCGTTCTTTGAGAGCAGTTGCGGAGCTCGGGCTTTGCTCCGATGAGCTGCTTTTGTCACTTAAGCCCCTGATTCCAGGTGGCGTTTTATTGCCATCGGAGGTTTGTGATCGAGGCTTGCCCGTAAGGGTCATGCCGGGTGGGGGGCGCTGGTACCGACTCAACCCACTCTTGATGGACTGGTTGAAAAACCCGGTAATGGCTGGCTATACCGACCGGATGCTTGCTGCGAGCCGATGGTTCGGCAGCCGCAATCAGTTTCCTGAGGAGCTGAGATACTCGCTGCTGGCCGGAGACACTGAAGAAGTTATCCGCATTGCGTCTGAGGGGTCTGAAGCGTTACTGCTTGGGCAAGACACGGCTTCGTTGTTGCGCTTGCGCAAAAGCCTTCCGGCGCATTTGCTCGAACGCAGCCCCAGGCTGAGAATCGTGTATAGCTGGGTGCACGCCATTGGCGGTCAGTTTCGGCAGGCGCAGGCGCTGATTGACGGTATGAGCAAAGAAAATTACCAGGAATATGAGGCCCGAATTTGTGCTCTTAAAGCCTTTATCATGCGTGGGGAGGGGCAGGTAGCGCCGGCGTTGGAAATGGCAGACCGGGCCTTGGCTGGGGGAGGTTCTTCGCCCCAGGGCCAACTGGTTACCCAAATGGTTCGTGCCAGCGCTCTGTGCGCATCCGGGCGCTTCCCGGAAGCCCGAGAGGCCAATCGCGCGGCATCTCGCTTGGCGAGAGAGGCGGGCGACTTTGGCTCAGAGGCACTGGCCGTGTACGCCCATGCTCGCATTGAGCTGGGTAAGGGTGCACTCAAACATGCCGAGCAGCTTTTGCGAACCGGCTTGGACACAGCCGTACTGGAGATGGCTCGCCCCGCCCGCATAGGCGAGGCTCGGCTTCAGTTAAATCTGGTGCTCGTGCTTTGGCACCAAGGGCGGTACGCCGAGGCGGATCGGTTACTGGTAGCCTGCGGCCGTCATGCCGAGCAGGCACGTGATCTTGGGCTGCTGCTCGCCATGGCCATCAGGGTGCTAATATGTCGCTCTCAAGGCCGCCTGGAAGACGCGTTTGTCTGGATTGGAAGGGCAGAGCGAATCATGCACACATGGCAGGTGGACGAATCCCTCTATGTGCCGGTGCTTGAGGCGCTAAAAGCCAGCTGTTGGCTGGCGCAGAACCAGCTGGAAAGTGTTGCCCAGGCTCTTGTCAAATTGCAGCCATACCGTGACGCCGGCTGTGTGCCAGAGCTCTTCCCGATGATGCCGGGGTTACTGGATTGTCTTCAGGTGCGGCTGGATCTCGCTCGGGGCGAAACCGTAAAAGCCCGTGAAACTCTCGCCAACACACGTAAACGCTATAATGAAGCCATTCCTTGGGGTGTAGATCTTCACATGCGTCTATTGGACGCTATACTCATCAGCGAAGATAAAGGTGTGGTCGCTGGGCAGAAAAAACTTATATCGGTGATATCCGAGGCGGAAAAAGAGCACTTCATCAGCCCGTTTGCCGAGTTGAAGCGGGAGCTTGATGAACTCATGCAAAAAGCCTACGGCCAACTGCCTGAAACGCCTTTCCGGGCAGCCTTAGGCCAGCTTTTTGACATAACCGGGGAGGTGTTGCCCGCCCTATTGGCCGAGCCAATCAGTGAGCGCGAGCAAGGCGTGCTGGGGTTGATCGCCAAAGGGTTGTCAAATCAGGCGATAGCAGACCAGCTGCACATCTCATTGCATACCGTCAAAACCCACGCTCGGCGAATAAATGCCAAGCTGGAAGTGCGCTCCCGCACCCAGGCGATTGTGCGGGCCCGGGAGCTCGGGCTGCTGTAATAAGTTTGCGGTAATCGCGCTTAAGAAGCCGAAAGCTCTTCATGTTTGAGGGCTTCAATGCGGGCGTCTTTCTCAGCCCACAGTTCACTCACCCAGCGCTGAAACGCCACCCGGGTTTCGCGGTTGTTTTCATAATCCATTCCCAAAAATTGCGGCGGGATCTCGTTTACCCGGATATCAATCACAATTTTGCGAATACGCCCGCACAGATAATCCCAAATACCCACGCGTTGCTCCCCAGGATAAACAATCGTCACATCTAGCATGGTATTCAGCATTTCGCCCATGGCGCCCAAAACAAACTCTGTACCGCCGGCACGGGGCTTAAGCAGGTGCTTGAAAGGAGAGTTCTGGCGTTGGTGCTTGGCAGGCGTAAAACGGGTGCCTTCCATAAAGTTGAAAATGGTTACCGGGGTATAGCGGAACTTCTCACACGCCGCTTCAGTAGCTGCTATATCTTTGCCTTTCAGCTCTGGCCTCTTGGCAATCTGCTCCTTGGTGTGGCGATGCATAAATGGAAAATCCAGTGCCCACCAGGCAACGCCAAGCAACGGAACCCAAATAAGCTCCTTTTTCAGAAAAAACTTGAGCAGTGGAATCCTGCTGTTAAGCACATACTGTATGGCGGGTATGTCGGCCCAACTCTGATGATTGCAGGTCACAAAATACCAGTGCTCTTTGCTGAGGTGCTGTGCGCCCCGCACGTCCCAGTCGATCTTGTGGAGGACATCCATCACCAGGTTGTTAAACCCTATCCATAGCCGGGCAATGGTGTTCAGCACCACCGTGCAGCCTTTTCGAAGAGCGGTAACGGGAAGCGCCAGCTTAAGCAGCGCAAACAGCATCAGGAACGGGAACAGCACAAGGGTGCTCAGCAGCACAAGCAGGGTCGCCAGGGTTCCCTTTAGCGGCGCAGGCAAAAAATAAAACATTCGAAAACGTCTCTGTTTGTCAGGGAGTTAGTGAACGCTCAACCTTCGGCCGAGGAGTCTGTGCTTTGGCCGGGAAGCAGAACCCGTTCCGCGCTTGCCGATGCCAGGCTTTTCAGGTGCGATGGGCTGCGATCACTCAGAATCTTGCGAAATTCAGTGTCGTAGAATTCAAGGTTGTTATAGCGGATCATCGAGCGAATTTCATCAACATATTCCTCCCCCCGCTCTGAATAGCTGATCAGCCCCCGTGCAAGGGAAAGCCCGGAGAGTGGGTCGCCGGCCTCTCTGTCATCCAGGCGGGTGTCGCGCAACCCCTGGTAACTCCCGTGACGGTTCAGGTTCTGAACATAGGCCCGCACCGAGTGGTAGGGCGACGGAAAGGCTGCCACTTCGTGGCTGGCACCCTCAACACGGCTCAGCGGCACTAAGCCGCAGCCTTTGGAAAAACACCACTGCCCGAAAAGATTATTGCCACGTAGAGCAAAGCGTGAGGTGCCCCACGCCGACTCATTCGCCGCCTGTGCCAGAATCAGGGAAGGCGGAATAACATCCAGCCGTTTTCTCAGCACAGAGAACTGCTCTGGAGTACCGGGTTCTTCATCCACACGCAAACGCTTGGCCTGGGCGGTAAGCCAGGTGTGTTCTTGTTTCGACAAAGTGTCCTTGCGGGTGAGGCTATCAAGATAATCCCGTTCAATCAGGATGCGGGAGTTGGCAAGTACAATACGAGGGTAGAGAAACGAGAAAAACGCCACTTTCTTTTCAGTGGTATCCCGATAACCCGAGAAATCCGGCAGATCCGCGCGGGCCCATGTCGGCAGAGTTGGGAGGGAGCTCAAAGCGGGTTCCGAGCCGCTATTATAGCCACCACCTGAACGATCCGAAGGTACGTAAAGACTGCCTGCGATGGCGAAAGCCACCAGGGGAATAACCAGCATTAGCGAGCGCATTGCGGGAAACATAAAACCTCTCGTCACAATCTGTTTGTATGCCAGGTAAGCTTATACGCACCGGGCGATAGGTTCACGATTATAACAGGTTGTACGAACGGGGTTATCTGAGGGTTCATGGCAACTCAGTCACGATCATCAGGCCGCGGCGTTCTTCACCGTGGAGCGTGTCGCGGTATACCAGGAAAAACTGGGTCTGATCCGCCGTCACAAAGCCGGTGAGTGATAGGTTTCCGGCGCTGAAATGAACCTGTCCATTGCCTCCATCGGTGTACGCAAGCGCTGTAACCCGTTGCGCTGACATAGGTACCGAAACGGTTTCGTCACCAACGGCATACAGTACTTCAAGCGTGCTGCTGCTCAGGTTCGCGGTGCTGCCAGAAAGGTTCAGGATGCCGTTATCCAAATGCACGAGTCGGTTGAAGCCGTCCTCCAAGCCTAGAACAAAGCCCTGAACTCGGTAACGCCCGGATGTTGGAGCACCTGAAGAGGCTTTCTCTGCAGCAATGAGCAGTCCATTACCAATGACGTCACTGTAGGAGGCTGCATTGGTCAGGTTAAAGGCCAGCAATGAGCCATCTGGCACACTGGCGCCCACGCCCAGATCCGGTTGGCCGAAAGGCCCAGCCGGGTTGTTAACATCGAGGTTAAGCCGGCCGATGTTTTTATCGCCGGTGCTCAAGCGTGCGGTGCGGGGGCTGAGGGTCCAGCTGTCCGAGCGACTGCCTGCACCGCCCACCAGGATTCCACCGGAGCTGTCCCGGCTCAGCGTGGTATAGGTTTGTGTTTGAGTAATGGTGCTGTTGCCGGAATCTGCGCGCACCTGCCATGAACCAGATCCTGATTCAATCTGCATCGGTGTCGTGGATTCCGAAAATCGCGTAGCCAAATAGACCATGTTGTAATCGCGACCGTTCAGAATCCCAGCATCGAAGCCTTCCTCCCGTAGCAGGTTAAGTTCCAACGCTGAAAGGTAATGGGCTTCCAAGTCTTTTTTGCGTGCGAGCTTGCCATTCTCCGATTCCAGTTCAATGGCTTTGCCGGCGCTGAAGTAGCCTGCCAGCGCGCGATCCGGGCCAAGGTTGGTGCCGCCGGCCCCGCCTGTATAAGCGTCCAGAAAGTAGGGGTTGCGAGTCCAGCCAATGGTTCTGGAACTGTTCCTGTCAGTAATGCTTTGATAAAGCGCTCGGCCAGCCAGTAAGCGAACATCGTTATCCAGCGTGGCGGCCCCGGGAGCAGACGAATGAGTATTCAATGCCCAGGTTTCCGCGCCCCGTGTAAAAAAGTCGTTGCCGTTTTTGTGGATCAGCGTTTTACGGTCGTACGGAATCTGCGTGGCAAGAGAGGTGACGTTGATGTTGAAAACATCAAGGCTCGCCAGTGTGAGCCCGGGGTAACTATAAGCCGGTTGGGTGTCGGTGCCGGTCGACTCCTCGCGCCCCATACGGATGCCCCACTGGCCAGACCCGGAAAAGCTGCTCTCAAGAAAGGTCTGCCCCAGTTCTATGCCCATAAAAACGGAGTTGTAGTCTGCCGAGCTTGCAGAAATGTTGCCCGAGGATTGATCTTCCAGCAGTGCGTAATCCGCCACCGAGGCCACATAGTTGGTAAAGTCTGAGCGCTGGGCGAGTACATCCAGTGCGCCTGCAACGCTGGCCCCGGTTGGAATGTCAATTTCGAAATCGTGAACCTGGTCAGCCAGGGCAGGCCAGACATATTTGTTGAGGCACAAGGAGCCGCCGGTCTCTTTCGCGCAGTCCAGAATGCGCTGAAATTCGCCAGGGGAGTATTGTGTAAGCGTATTGCGCACCAAGTATTCGGAAAACGGATTAACCTTGATGTCCCGATCGGCATCGGTCGCCAATGCCCGCAGGGTGGCATTGCCATACTGCGCCTCAATGATCACATCTGGTGCCAAAGGCTGCCCGTTCTCAAACGTGATAACGGTAAAACCGTTGTTGTCTATTCGGGTGCTGGATGCCGGAGCACCGAGGTTCTGCAGGCTGCGGTCTGTTTGGTATACGCGGATGTTGTCTGGTTGAACAATGCGAAGGTTGCGCCGTGTGGGTTCACCGTTTGGCGCCAAGCTGGCGGGTACTTCCATGGTGATGCGGACTTCATTGGCTGCGAGCCCACCGCTGTTGCTGGAATCGCCCGTGCTGCCGGGGCTGAAATCGGTGGTGGGGTTTTTGCTGCCGGTAAAAGAGTTGGGTTGGTTTCGGGCACCTTCAATTGCAGACTCACCGCTGCATGCGGCTGTGAGCGTAATCGCAGAGAAGAGAAGAAACCCCAGTGTCAGTCGCATATCAGGCTGCCCGTGCTAAAGCGGTGTTGGTGGTGTTGGCAGTCATGAGAGTGCATGAGAGTGCCAATGGCCAGTTTAGCAGTGCAGGTTTTGGTAAAGCGTGAGGGAGGGCACGAAACAGGCGCCCGGAATAGGGCGCCCGCATCTGATAGAAGGCAGCTTTAGAAGAAAATCTTCATACCGGCCATAACGCCTTCATCCAGGTTGATGTCACCCCGGTATGGCGTATCCAGTTCGGTATTCAGGTAGCGATAACCGGCAAACAGCTCAGCGTTGCGGATGACACGATAGCTGCCACGGAACTCGACGCTGGTCATCTCTTCCGAGTCACCAAACGACAGGATTCGTGGTGCATAGTGCAAGCCACCAGTGAACGAGAGGCCCGGTACATCAGGGATGTTCACAGTAGCAAAGCCACCCAGGCCTACAGCGCCACCATCAAGACGGTCGCTATCCCAGCCTATTGCACGCATGCCGATACCTGCGGTTGTGGGCAGATTGCCCAGCGCGGTGCGACCCTGGGCATGGAAATCCACGTTGCCAATATGACGGCCCCCTTCAACGTAGGTATAGCCGGTACCTAGTTGGAGATCGCTGTTGTTACCAAAAAAGTTGACCTGTCCCTTTACAGAATCGTTGGTCAGGCTCAAGTCCAGATCGCTTGCAAGTACTGGAGCGGCAGCCAAAGAAAGAGCCAACACAGAAATACGGGATACTTTCATTCTTTTACCTTCTTGATTGCGGTGCGAGTAATGGTGCGAATGGTAACGGGCTACCCGCAGTACCACAACTTACAAGCCTGTAAGGCCGCGGTAACCACGGGCCGAAGGCTCAGTGCTGTGTAGTCTCGCCGCCCTGATCAAAATCGTCTGGGTAGGCGTTTTCTGCCGGAACCCGGTATTCCTCGTTGGCCCAGGCGCCAAGATCAATCAGTTTGCAGCGTTCTGAGCAGAATGGGCGCCAGGTATTGGTATCAGTCCATTCCACGGATTTTTTGCAGGTGGGGCATTCTACGTTCATGTGAACCTTTCAAATCGTTAAACGGAGGCTTTTGCGGGAGTACCGTGGGCGTATTGTTCCAGAACAGCCCGTAGCATTTCAATATTGACAGGCTTGGCAACAAATGAATCCATGCCGGCACGGCGGCAACGCTCTTCATCCTCTTCCATGGCGCTGGCAGTCAGCGCCACCACAGGCACACGCGAATGCTTATGGGTGGCCTCCCATGCACGAAGGCGCCGGGTGGCTTCAAAGCCATCAACCTTCGGCATCATGCAGTCCATAAATATAAGATCAAACGGGTGCCATTGCCAAAGGCTGGTTGCCGCCTCACCATCATTGGCGGTCATTACATCGCAACCCAGTTTCTCCAACAGCCGGCGGGTTAATGTGCGATTTACCGGGTTGTCCTCTACCAGCAGCACCTTCATGCGGCGAGAGGTAAGCTCACGGCGTTTCTCTGTATCACCGGCGGCTTGCAGTGAAAATCGTGTGAGAAAACGCCGGTCGTTCTTTTTGGCGTCCTCAAACAGCTGATTCAAAATAGGGGTAAGGCAAGACTCCCTCAGGGATTTACTGAGAAACGCATCGGCGCCGGCCTGGCGAAAGTGTTCTGCATCGCCCCGCTGAGGGTTGGAAGATAGGATAAGAAGGCGCATGTCTGTCCATAGCGGGTTGCCACGAACCTGCCGGCACAACAAATCACTGTCCATGTCTGGCAAAAAGCCGTCGAGAATAATGGCGTCAAACGGCTCCTTGCTGTCAAACGCCAAGCGTAATGATGTGAGCGCTTCGCCAGCCGATTTAACCGCCTCAATGTGAACCTCGTGGCGCGACAGCATTTCCAGCGTAATCTTGCGGGACAGCTCATAGGAATCCGCCACCAAAACCCGCTTACCGGTTACCATGCGCGCATCGGGGCGCACTCGCGATGTGCTTTCCGGGGCCGTGGGAAGCGTTAGCTCAATCCAAAAAGTAGAACCCTCACCAGGCCGGCTTTCCACATCCAACGAGCCTTGCATCAAATTGACGAGCTGGCGACAAATGGTCAGCCCCAGCCCAGCCCCGGGCAGTTGGCGCTGAAATCTCTGGCCCAGCTGTACGTAGGGCTCATACACCAGAGGAATATCTTCCGGGTTGATGCCAATGCCCGTATCTTCCACCGCCAAACGCAGGCGAACCTTTTCATCCCGGCGCCCGAGCACTTCAATGCTGATCAGCACATGCCCGGAATCGGTAAATTTGATGGCGTTGGATACCAGGTTAAGTAGCACCTGGCGGATCCGCACTGGATCCCCCCGCAGGGCCCAAGGCAGGTTCTCATCAATACGTAATTCCAGTGCCAGGCCTTTTTCCCGGGCACGCCCGCCCAGTATGTGCACCAGGTCGTTCAGGGTTTCCCGCAGGTCGAACGGAATATGCTCAAGCACCAGCTTTTGCGCTTCCATGCTGGAGATGTCCAGCAGGTCGTTGATGATGGACGAGAGGCCCTCCGAGGCGCTGAGAAGGGTGTGCACGTATTCCCGTTGCTCTTGATCCAGTGGCGTGTCGGTAAGCAGGTTTGCGTAGCCAAGAACCGACTGCAGAGGGGTGCGCAGCTCATGGCTCACGTTGGCCAAAAACTGATTTTTAGCGCGGTTGGCCCGTATCGCTTCGTCCCGCTCACCCTGCGATTGAATAGTGGTTTGCCGCAGCGAGCGAGTGTCTTCCAGGATCTGCAAGCGCATTTTATTGAGCGCGTGCTCAAGCTCTGATAACTCATCGGGTGTTTTGGGTGCCTTGCGCTTTAGCTGCAATGGCTCCACCAGTGCGTCCAGATTCAACCGTGCCGCGTAATCTGCCATGGTTTCCATGTGGCGTGAGAGCGTAAGGCGAACAATCACCATCAGCCCCAACGTGCCCAGCATCACCATAAGCGACTGGAACAACAGGTTAATCAGGGCGCCATTGCGAAGCTCTGAATACACCTGCTCAATCGACGAGGTAATGGTCAGGCTGCCCATGTTTTCCGGGTCACGGTAGGTGGAACGGTTGAACACCAGTGAGAAGGTTTGTGAAATAACCCGGCCTTCCGGGTAGCTGCCGGTGCTGAACTCTTCACCGGTAGAGGTCACAACTTGGGCGTACTGAATGGCCTTCACGGTGCGCATGTCATCCAGGCTATTGGCCACCTCGCTGAAGTTCATCAGCCAGATGTTGTTGCTCATGCCCCCAGAGACAAGCCCAGCGGCTCTTTGTTGGGTTTCCTGAACATCCGATTTGCGGCGCTCAAATTCACCAATCATCTGCACGCCAGTGGCTATCAGCGAGATCACCAAACTGAACAGCAACACATACACCAGCAGCCGCATTGCGAGCGGCCGAATACCCATGCGCGTGAAAAACCGGTTTGAAAGCAAGGCACAAATTCCCTGTGTCGACTAAAAAATCGTCAGCGAGAGTTTAACAGACAGTTAGCACTTCGACACGTTTCCATGAATGTTCATTCACAAACTGAAATCGCACGTTCAGATCATAAAGATGCGCCCCGTAAATGCGCGCCTCATCGCGGCCCCGGCGGAACGAAGGCCGAGGGTCGTAACTAACCACATCGGTAATCAATAGCTTCAAATCGGGATATTGCGCATTCGCCAGGCCCGCAAGCTGGGTTTCAGCCTCCGGCAGGAAGACAACGTCCAGTTTTTCGGTGGGCGCAGTTTCAGCCCAACCCAGAGCAGCATCCGGAACCGAATCTGCAAATGGCAGGTAAGGTTTGATATCCAGAATTGGAGTGCCGTCAATCAGGTCGTGATCGCTTATCTGCAGCGCCAACTGGCCATCTATGCGAACAAGCCCCTCATTGCGAACAACCGAGAGCCCCAAACTGTTGGGGCGGAACGGCGAGCGGCTGGCAAACACGCCCATTTTTTGATTACCGCCGAGGCGAGGTGGCCGAACCACCGGCCGCCATTGTGCTCGCACGGCTTCGTGAAACTGAAAAATCAGCCACAGGTGACTGGCCGTTTCCAGGCCCCGGAAAGCATCTTCCCGGTCATACGGTGGCTGAACAATCAGGTCTGCTCTGGCGTGCCGGGTGAGCCCCGGTTGGCGTGGCACGCCAAATTTGTCCTTAAAGCAGGATCGAGTGAGGGCAATGGGTGACAGAGCCAAAGCATCTGCAGCAGGAATAGAATGGTGTCTGGGCATAGGCCTTAATTTGCGGTATGCGTGTATGAGTACTAGAAGTCCGGGTTAATCCTACCGGAAAAAAACATTTCTACGCGAAAAAGCATCGAGGCCTGATCTTTGAAATGTTTTTCCCTGGGGAAAGTGAGCGCAGGAATGATCTCAGCAAACAACCAGTCACTGTGTAGCCTGTAACGCCAGGTGAGGTCAGCAAATGCCGACGTGGTGCGCCAGCCAGGCTGGCTCTCACCAAGAACACCGATACGCGGAGTAAGGGTAGATCGATTGTTGAGGCGCTTGTCGGTACCAAAAATCTGCGCGGCCTCAAATTGTTTGTCACTGTGCACCCACTCCAGCTCCGAGGAAGACCAGAACCGCCACCCATTACCTACATATCGGCTGGCACTGAACCAGGTGCGGGCGCCCCAGCCATCCTTGTGATAGTAATAAAACCGCTGCTGCGCACGCATGGCCCAGTCGGCACCTGCCTTCCAGCGTTTCTCCGCTGTCGTCCGCCAGAAGGCATCCGGAGGAAGGCGCAGGCGGGCCCCTATGTCGTTGGATAGATTGATGGCATCGCCAATTTGTGAAATATACCGAAAAGCACCGGTGGTTTGAGTGTCTGTGCGTTCGGCTTCTGTTAACTGCCGGTTGCGCTGGCGTTCTGCCAAGGGAATCAGCTCATCGCTTTCGCTTTCGATAACCAGGCGCAGTTTGCGTTTGGTGGTCGGGACATCCAGCCGAAATCGCACTTCTGGGTCAAACTGGGCAGGGTCGCCATGCTCTGATTTAGTCGCGAAGCCAACGCGCAAATAACTCTCGTTATGGGGGAGGTTATGGGGTTCGCCAGAGAGAGTCCGATCCGCCCACTGCCCAAGGGCCTGAACCTTTGGCCCCTGAATACGCTCTTGGCGCAAAATAAAGTTACTGAAATCCATCCAGTAAGATTCTCGTGGCTTGGCCCAGTACTCATCTGGATCAAACGTATAAAACGACAGTGGCAGATTTTCAGGTGTCAGAGTGTCTGAGATGGAGCGTCTCTCCACCTCAAATATGGGGCCCATGCTGTAACTGTTAGCACTGAACCCGAGGAGTAGGGCGGTAATAGCCCAACAGAACCGCTCAACCAAAATCCACAATGAACGCTTCATGCAACGCGCAAACCTCGGCTAAAACCCTGTCTGAGGGCTGGCTGTTGTCAATTATGGCATCTGCCTGGGCCAGTCGCTGGTCCCGGGGCATCTGGGCGGCAATAATACGCTCTATCTGCTCACGGGAATTGGTATCCCGCGCCATGGTGCGCTCAATCTGAACATCCACCGGCACATCCACTACCAGCACCCGCTCCACCAGTTGGTGCTGGTCGGTTTCCAGAAGCAGAGGAGAGACCAGCAGTACATAGGGTAAAGCATAGTCCAACGGATGAAGCTGGCGAGTCAGTTCTTCACGAATGATCGGGTGCAGCAAGCTCTCAAGCCACGCACGTTGCTCTGGCTGCTCAAACACGATCTGCCGAAGGCTTGCCCGGTCCAGCGCCCCGCCATCCGTGAGAATGTCTTTTCCAAAATGCTTCGCAATTGCGGCCAGCGCCGGCGTACCCGGCTCCACCACCTCACGGGCCACGTCGTCTGCATCCACCCAATGCACGCCAAAGCTTCCGAACTGCCGTGCAACAGTGGACTTACCCGACCCAATGCCGCCTGTTAAACCTATAACCACCTGATCAGCCAAACCTGTCAAACCCCGAGCAGCCCATACCAAAATGCCTGAATCTCAACCCCAAACCACAAACACAGCAAACCCGCAGCGGCCAGGTAGGGCCCAAAGGGAATAGGCACCTCCCGCCCGTGCTTTTTGAAAATCATTAGGCTAATACCTACAACGGCACCCACAACCGATGAAAGCAGAATCACCGCCGGCAGCAATTCCCACCCAAGCCAGGCGCCCAAAGCAGCCAGCAGCTTGAAATCACCATGCCCCATGCCTTCTTTACCCGTTACCAGCTTAAACAGCCAGTACACAGACCACAAAGAAAGATAACCAAAAACCGCACCGGCAAACGCGCTGTTAAAATCGCCCAGGTACCCGAAGTAGCTCAACACCAGCCCCAGCCACATCAAGGGTAGGGTGATGCTGTCCGGCAGAAGCTGTGTGTCGAAATCGATTACCGTAAGGGCAACCAATGCCCAAACCAATAGGAGCGCAAATAATGTGGATTCGGTAGGGCCACCAATCACCGCAGTGATCACAGAAAACAAAGCCGTTACCGCTTCTATGATCGGGTAGCGAATCGAAATAGGCTCTTTGCACCCGCTACATTTTCCGCCAAGAAACACGTAGCTGATAACCGGAATATTCTCCCAGGCGCGGATCTTATGGCCACAAGAAGGGCAGGTAGAAGCAGGGCTGGAAAGCGTTACCGGCGCCTCCTGTTTGCGTTGATCCTTAGCAATCTCCAAAAACGCCTCACACTGGCAACGCCAATCCTGATGCATCATCTTCGGCAAACGCAGAATCACCACATTCAAAAAGCTGCCAATGCACAGAGAGACGAACGTAACGGTGAGATAAAAAAGCCAGGGGGTCGAAAAGAAGATATCTAATGTAGCCATTCAAAAACTCTAAGTGATTCTTTTTTTTAATCTCTACTCCCCTCTCCCCCAGCGGGAGAGGGGCCGGGGGAGAGGGGGAGGGTAGGCAACTCCTACCCCACAACCTGCCCCATCTGAAAGATCGGCAAGTACATAGCAATAATCAAACCACCCACCAACACACCCAACACAGCCATAATCATCGGCTCCATCAGCGCAGTCAGGTTATCCACCATGTCATCAACCACCGCTTCATAGTGCACTGCCACCTTCTCAAGCATCTCATCCAGGTTACCGGATTCCTCACCAATGGCCGTCAACTGCACCGCCATTACCGGGAAAACATCCTGCTGCCGCATGGAAGCCTGCAACTGTGTGCCACTAGAAACATCGTTCTTAATGCGTTGAATTGCATCCCGATAAACCGCATTGCCCGTAGCGCCTGCCACCGAGTCCAGTGCATCCACAAGCGGAACACCCGCAGCAAACGTGGTAGACAGAACCCGCCCGAACTTGGCCACCGCCGATTTATCGAGAATTTCACCCACAACAGGCAGTTTAAGCACGTATTTGTCCACAAAATCCGAGAACTTCTGTGAACGGCGCTTAGCTTCCTTGAACAAGAAGATCGTACCCATAATTCCTATGAGCACCACAAACCACCAAGTCTGCATCCAGTCAGATAGCCTAACAACCATTTGGGTAAATACAGGTAGCTCCGCACCAAAGCCTTGGAACAGACTTTCAAACTGTGGAACAACTTTCACCAAAAGAATAGCGGTCACAATGATGGCCACGACTACGATGGCAGCGGGATAAGTCATCGCCTTTTTTACTTTTTTCTTTAGCAGTTCGGTTTTCTCAAGGTAAAGAGCGATACGGTCCAGCATCTTCTCCAGCGCACCGGCCTTCTCACCAGAATCCACCAGATTGCAGTACAGGTTATCAAAGTGCTTGGGATGCTTGCGCAGCGAACCCGCAAAACTGGTACCGGAGGAAATATCATTCCGGATAGACATCACCAGCTCTTGCAAGCCCTTATTCTCAAGTCCATCTGCCACAATATCGAAGCTCTGAACCAGTGGCACGCCCGCTTTCATCATTGTGGCCAGTTGCCGGGTGAGCATAGCAATATCAAAGGGGGTGATTTTCTTGCTACCACCAAACAAAGGCTTAGGCTTCTTCTTCACTTTGTCCGGAATAATGCCCTGTTTACGTAGCTGGGCCTTAACCAGGGATAGGCTAGACCCGTTAAGCTCGCCCTTGGACTTATTGCCTTTGCGGTCTTTGCCTTCCCATATGTACGATTCCAGCTTTTGCGCTTTCTCTGCCATGCTTAATCCTTCGTCACGCGGTTGGCTTCCTCAAGGCTGGTCACGCCCTCCATCACCTTTAAAAGTGCTGAATGGCGCAAGTTCCGGAAGCCTTCGGCCTCAGCCTGCTTTGCAATTTTGATGGAGCTGGCTTCTTCCATAATCATGCTCGCCAGCGTTTCAGTCACCTTAACCACCTCGTAAATACCGACGCGGCCTTTATACCCACCATTGCATTTATCACAGCCCTTGGGGTGGTACAACGAGAAGCCTGTATCAATTTGTTCCTGTGTGAACCCCTCGGCCAAAAGCAGGTCTTTTGGCACCTCCCCCGGCTTTTTACATGCACTGCACAAGCGCCTGCCCAATCGCTGAGCAACGATCAAACTCACAGAGGTTGCAATATTGAACGCCGGCACACCCATATTCATCATGCGGGTGAGGGTTTCTGCGGCACTGTTTGTGTGCAGGGTAGACAGAACCAAGTGGCCGGTTTGAGCCGCCTTGATAGCAATGTTGGCGGTTTCAAGATCCCGAATCTCACCCACCATGATCACATCCGGGTCCTGTCGCAAAAACGCACGAAGCGCCTCAGCAAAGCCCAAGCCAACTCGGTTGTTCACGTTAACCTGGTTAATGCCTTCCAGGTTAATCTCCGCCGGGTCCTCCGCCGTGGAGATGTTGATATCCGCCGTGTTAAGGATATTCAAGCCAGTGTACAGCGATACAGTCTTACCAGAACCCGTCGGCCCGGTAACCAGAATCATGCCTTGTGGCTGCGCCAGCGCAGCCATATAGAGCTCTTTCTGGTCTTCCTCATAGCCCAGTGCGTCAATGCCAAGCTTTGCCTGGCTGGGGTCCAGAATCCGCAGCACAATTTTCTCACCCCAAAGCGTAGGCAGGGTGTTCACCCGAAAGTCGATGGCCTTGGTTTTGGACAGCTTCATCTTAATCCGGCCATCCTGGGGCACCCGGCGCTCGGAAATGTCCAGCTGGGCCATGATCTTTATGCGCGCAGAGATTTTCGGGGCCAGTTTAATGGAAGGCCGCGACATCTCTTTAAGAATGCCATCTGTTCTGTAACGCACGCGGTAGGTTTTTTCGTAAGGCTCAAAGTGCACGTCTGAAGCGCCACCGCGAATGGCGTCTAGCAGCATTTTGTTCACGTACTTTACGATAGGCGCGTCGTCTACTTCATTTGAAGCCACCGCGTCGTCATCGTCCTGCTCGCCACCTTCGGTTTCCACGCCCTCTAAATCTGCATCGTCCAGATCACCCATGGAGGAGTCTTGGGAGTCCAAGTATTTGTCGATGGCCTCCCGCAGCTTGGCATCGTCTACCAGAACCGCATCGGTACTCAGGCCAGTGTTGAACTTAATCTCGTCCAGCGCCTGAATGTTGGTGGGGTCTGACACCGCAATAAAAAGGCGATTGCCACGCTTGTAGAGGGGAAGCGCGTTGTGCTTTCGCACCAACTTATCGTCGACCACACCCTCTGGCATCATTTCCGGCAGGAAAGATGAGAGGTCTAAAACCGATACCCCAAACTCCATCGCAGCAGAAAAAGCCAGCCGAGAACTGTCTGCCAGTTTGTTCTGGGTGAGGTATGTAATCAGCGGGATGCGGTTTTGGGACGCTTGAATGAAGGCATCCTTGGCGGTTGCTTCATCAAGAAGTCCGTCGTCCACAAAGCGCCGGGCCAGGCCGGTCAGCGTGATGTTGCTTTTGTTAGTAGTCATAAATGAGGTTAAGAATACTGCCTGTGTGACTGAAATGAGGTTTTGTTGGTTGGCAGAGAGTTTAGATGGCTGGTCTGGCTTTGGAAAGGTGTGTGGCCGAATCGCGGCTACTAACTCGAGTTGGGTTTATGGGTGTAGGTAGGCGTGACAATAGAGGGCGAGTGACAAATATTGTCAGCGAATGACCGGGAGCGGCTCTCTGGTCATGGTGGTGATCTGTCGTTTTATAGAGGTGTGTGAGGCCTAGGTGGTTGATTAATATAGTCTGGCTTTCTTTTTTGTTGAGTTGGCACGGGGGGTGCTAAGGACTCGTTAGGCTCAAAAAAACCGGTTGCGGGGCAAAGCTCCACCGGCCCCGGGCCATTTAGAGTTTCTTAACGACAAATGCAGAGGTCGAATATGAAGAACATGAAAATCAATCACGCCCAGAAGGGTTTCACGCTGATCGAGCTGATGATCGTTGTTGCGATCATTGGTATTTTGGCGGCAATCGCCATTCCGCAGTATCAGGATTATACGGCTCGCTCTCAGGTTAGCAGAGTTGTGGCGGAGATATCATCAGTTCGTACCTCGGCTGAGGAACTGCTCAACCGAGGTGTTACGCTATCAGCAACTACAGGGGACGACGGTTACGTAGGCTTCAATGTTGAAAGCTCAGATCTAGTTGGAGTTGGCACTGATGCTGTCGCTGCTGCTGGATTTACAATTACCAACCCTGCCGGTCCGGCCGTAGTGCTGGTTGCCCAGCTTGGAGGAAGTGCAAATGCCGTGGTCAGAAACGCAAAAATTAATTGGTCGCGTTCGGCCAGTGGCGAATGGAGTTGCTATATAACTGATGAGCCGACCGATGGCTGGAAAGACAGTTTTGCCCCGAGTGGTTGTCAGCCGTCGTGAACTTGAGCTGATGGACAGTTTGTGAATCTTTGAGTCACAGCTCAGCCCTTAAAAGTCCGGATGCGTAGCTTCCGGACTTTTCCGTTTGGATTAAAGCGATCATGGACAGGCACAGCTTAGTCTGACTTGATTCCCTAAGGCCCGGTGGTTTCGACCCTCGGGCCTTTGTTGTTTCTGATGCGTTTATTGCGGGTTTATGTCAATGGAATTATAGGTCTTCATAAATTGAACATGGACAGGCACAGCTTAGCCTGGGCACAGCTTAGCCTGTGTAATTCCGGCCTAGGTTGATGGCCCATATATTGCTGTTCAAGAGTTTAAGCCAACTGCCAGAGCCTGATCACATATGATTAAAAAAGCCGGTTTTACGTTGATAGAACTGATGATTGTTGTGGCAATCGTCGGTATTCTCGCTGTCGTAGCAATTCCCTCTTATCAAAGCTACGTAGTGAAAGCCCTGGTAAGCCGCGCGGTAGGCGAGTTGTCAGCTTATAAAACGCCGTTCGAAGGGCGTGTTGGCTCAAATGGAAATGTTACTAATAGCGATATCGGCTATAGCCCTTCCAGCCTGACAAGCGGTGATCTCGGTACCAACATCGGCACGCTCAATTCTGACGGTTCAGGTCAGTTGCAAGTGACCATGAGCGGCAACGCTCACCCAGATGTGTCAGGCTTGATTCTGCGCTTTGATCGCAATACCGCAGGGCAGTGGGAGTGTGTTATCGATAACACAGGCGTCGCATCAACCTGGAAGTCGTCCTATTTGCCGCCGGGCTGTCGGTTATGAGTGTGTCCGTTCAGTTCCTATCTTCTTGAGCGTGAGGAAATAATGCGAACAGCTTGGAATGCAGCGCTTTGGCTATTGGTTGCTGCTGTGTTTTTCTGTGTCTTATTTGCGGACTTTTTGCCGCTGCCTTTTGGTGGTTATGCGTCGCAGCGGTTTATATTGGCAGGCCTGCTGGGGCTGGCCGTTGTCTTTGCCCTAACGATTTTAGTGTATCGACACGGGTGGGCGCTGTTCAGGTATATATGGCCTGCAATTCTGATTTCGGTAGGATTTGTTCTGCTTGCGCTGCCGTTCCGCGTGGCTCCTTATAATTGGGTCGAGCCCGGGATGTATGCCGCATTCTTTCTTGGTTTCGTGCTTTTGGGTTGTGTGCTGAAAAGCGACGAGCAGAGGCGGTATTCAGCAGTTGCTCTGGTTAGTGTAGCCGCAGTTATCGTCGTTTTTTATGGTGGTGCCACCATAACGGTTTATATGTTTGCTCTTTCTGATCAGGTGACAAACTTATCGAATTTTATTCCTTGGGGTTTTGTGAGCATCCGGTATTGGAGTCATATTGCAACCTGGCTGTTACCGCTCTTGCCCCTGGCTGTTCTTATAGGGCCACTTAAAGACGAGCGGCTCTGGCGGTTTTTGGTAGCACTTGGCGCTGCGCTTTGGTGGTGGATCGAGTTTCTTTCTACCTCGCGGGGTAGCATGTTGGGTATTGCTTTTGGTGTGGTATTGACAGCGTTGCTGATTGGGCGGCCTGCGTTGCCTTGGCTGCGGGTGTTTCTGCGCTATCTGGCTTATGGCGTGCTGGCCTGGCTGCTGCTCTCCGTAATGATCCCTTCGTTCATTATGGATGAAGTGAGCATGCGCTCCTTGAGTTCCACTACGTCTGGACGAATGCCGTTATTTCTTGAAGCTTGGCGCATGAGCCTTGAAAACTTCCCCTTTGGCATGGGGCCGCAATCCTGGTTGACTCATGAGGTGCTTACTGAGGAGTACCAGCAGTCTCGTAAATTCGGCCACCCTCATAATATGTACCTGATGTGGGCCGCAGAGTACGGGTGGCTGTTTATGGGCGCACTTATGCTGTTTGTTGCGCAGGCTGTGCGATTATTCTGGCACCGGCGAGCTGAAGCGCGTGTTGCTGGTGGCGGTCCACTGGCGTTGTCTTTGGCGGCGTTTACAGCTTCCGTTTCGGCCGCCCTGCTGCATGCGGCTGTTTCAGCCGTATTCATGGCTCCGGGCTCAATGTTGATTGGGTTTCTCGTACTTTCTGTGTTCTGGGCGCTGATAGCACCCGATATGTTGCCTGTAACCCGTAAGGGGCGCACTGGGAAAAGGTTTGTAGCGGCACTTACGGTGGTTTTAGCCTCCGGAGGAGCGGGCTTCTATTGGTTGGCTGAGGTGTCGGCTTATCATGAAGCCATGGAAGACGATCTAAAGTTTTATTATGAGAGCGTACCTGCGGGTACGTTACCGAGATTCTGGTTTCATGGAAATTTTCCGCGTCATCCCAGTCAAATGCCTGAATAGAATAGATCATCATGGACTGAATGATCACGGACAGGCACACATGGCCTGACGTGATTCCCAAAGGCCCGGCGGTTTCGACCCTCGGGCCTTTGTTCCTGGATTCAAGTATTAAGTGCAGCACCGCTCGTATCCAAGCCTCCTGAGTATTCGCCCCAGAAAACCTCTGCCGGTGTGCGATAACCCAGCCGTTTTCGTGGCCGGTTATTCAGTTTGTTTACCG